>Ga0070732_10000403_pt1 | contig 28228 bp, 27 predicted proteins | sample Coa_R1_5_FD_66449 | JGI IMG/M metagenome (GOLD analysis project Ga0070732, IMG submission 66449) | Surface soil microbial communities from Centralia Pennsylvania, which are recovering from an underground coalmine fire - Coalmine... | ecosystem: Environmental > Terrestrial > Soil > Unclassified ... | reverse complement strand
ACGTCTGTTCGTCTGCCCTTTGGGCGTGTTGATCGGGGGAGGAAAGTTGCGGGAGATAGAGTACCGACGGGCCCGATATCTCTCAAAGGAATCGCCGATTACGGGGCGAGGCAGCCGGATGAGTCATGCGGACTGATCTCTCCCCCGGCTCACCCTACCTCTTGGTTGGGCAGCCTGTCCGCGGCTCGGAGAGTGGACGAGGTCGCGCCGATGGCTAGTCGAACAGCACCCATGTTATGGCGATGACTGCTCCGATCACGACGAGATTCAGAATGTTCATCGCGTCCCCCCGATTTAAGTTGCCGAACTGGGCACCGACCATTGTGGCCATATTCGGAAATTACGCCCCACTGATTGGGTTGGCCACCGCGACTCCATAATCACTGAATGAATCCTCGCACGAACCAGAGGATTGGGGCTATGAACGGTTTCACTCTCCCCGTCGGTGAAGCTGCACCCTCGAATGGAGTTCATTGCCGTGGATGAAAAACACGGGATTTCGGACTCGATTGAACACTGTCGGGGCAATCGACTCTTGCACCGTGTTTCAACGGTAAGACGCTAGGCGAGGTTCAACCAATATATAGGCGATAGGGGACTCTTCGCAGATACCTGCGCTGTGCGCCTCTATCCGGGGGAGAGCTGGGGTAGCGCTGAACGTGCCGTACCTTATGGCGCTGGCGGCTCGGGAGGGCGGCCCGCAGCATTCATTATGACCGCAAGCGCAAACGCCTGGGCGGGGGTGCGCGCCTTCCCTTATTTGCAGCTAGGGGGTAATCGTAAGCCTCTCTCGCCTCCGATCCGACACGTTACTCTATCGGCCGGTGGCCATGCCGGTCCCGGTGGAAAGAACCAAGCAGGCGCGGCAGGCACTACCCAGCGGTATCGCAACCCCCGCGGGTCACAACGGCTTCGCAGGGGGATGCCGGGAAAATCTCAACCGTTCCGGCTTGCGCGAAGGGGTGCATGAAACGCTCCACAGTTTTTCGATCGGGCCCCCCGACGATCATGTAAAGTGTGTGAGCATTGTCGATAACGGCCTCAGCCTGAATGATGAGGCCGTAGCTCTTGGCATTTGACGCTGATAGATGCTTGAGCAGCATTTGTGCCATTTGGGGATCCTTGGCCGGGCAATGTTCGGCGTCATGGCGGTGCTTGACCACGAACACACTCATACGAAATGGCCCCCTTCCTAGTCAACGGATTTCAGAATGCAGCACGAATCAGTTTCTCGCTCCTCACGGGATCCCATTCTCGGCGTTCTGCGTCGAATACACGTTCGTCTATCGGTTGACCGACTGACCAGGGTGTCGGGGTCCCGATGCAGGGGGATCGTGGGTGTAGAATCGTGGCTTTTTCCCGAGACCATATGTGTGCTCCAAACTGGAGCGATGTTGCGAAATGGTAGAGATCAGCGGAAGTGACGGTCCAACTCAGAGGCGTAGCTCCTGCCGAGCGATCCCGAGTTCTGACTCAGCCATTCGCGGAAACGTGTTCGGCCGAGGGGAGGGCCCTTGGAGACCAGCAGTTCTGACATCAAACCGGTGATTTCATCTGGGGTGAGTACCACATCGTGCATCAGGGCCCCGGTTAGCCGGAGGAATCCTCTGACGATGAGGGGGGATAGGTAGACGATCCGCGCCCGGCTGCCGATGGCGGCGGCGATGAGCCGTACGAATTCTGCGAACGAAAAGGTTTCGGGCCCCACAACATCTTCGACCCCGCGGTCGAAGCGGGAAGCTGAGCCGATGGCGATCTCGGCAAGGTCTTCCCCAAAGACACACTGCAGGCGGTACCGGCCGTCGCCCATAACGGTAAATATCGGAAAACGCCTCAGGAACCATGCGATGTTATTGATGAGGATGTCCCCTGGGCCAAAGATCAAAGGTGGCCGGAGGATCGAGTAGGATAATCCGGAGCTTTTGATCGCTTCTTCAACCAGGCCCTTTCCCCGGTAGTATGGGAGGGGCGAACCTTCGGAAGCGTTGGTGACGCTCACGTGCACGATTCGGGGGATCCCGGCCGCTTTGCAGGCCCGAAGGAGCGTCTCAGTGTTCGCGACCGCAGCCTCAAACGTTGTCCGCCCCAGCACGAAGCGCACCCAGTAGGTGTTATAGAGGACGGCGGCTCCCTCTAGGGATCTCGCCAGAATGTCCGGTTTGTCGAAACTGTAGGGGGCCACGCTGACACGATCTCCATAAGGGTTTGGCCGGGCGGGGTTCCGCGTCAGGGTTCTGACGCGCTCTCCCATCGCCAGCAGGCGGTGGGTAATGAACGACCCCGTGTAGCCAAACGCCCCCGTTACCACGTGCAAACGCCCAGCGGCCACGCGACGCCCCATGCATCGAGGTTGGGAACAGCACAGGAGTTCACGCGATCGGCGCGGGTCTCCTTCCGGCGAAATTTCTCCCGGCGTGACACCCGGTGCCAAGTTGTCGTTCCCTGACGTTTCCGTCCACATTGACCACGCCAACGCATTCCCGGCCATCGATGAGATGCGACCAGCTTCTTTGCCGCGGTGCAGGGATCACTCGACGGTCTCGGGGGCTACAAAGTGGGCGGAAGGCGCTCGATGTCTTTAGGCGCCTTCCCGCGACCGCGGGATGCCCGTGCTGTGATACCATGGCGGAAGGTCTTCGCCAACGAAGTGGTGGTCGACGTGGAAAGGAGATCGGAAGAATCGACCGCAGGCGTGGATCCTTCGGGTCCGTCTCCTGAAGGGCAGGGGGGGCGTCATGGGGAGCGTTGGGGGCGACCCGACGAGCCTTTCCGTGGAGCGGGATCGCTTGTATACTAGGCCCAGCCGAAAATCTACTTGGCAATCCAGGGTCACGATTTGGACGGATAATACGCGCGCTGGGAAAGGAGGCAGGCGGTGCTATTTATGGTGATCGAACGTTTCAAGAACCACGATGCGAAGGCGGTCTATCGCCGGTTTCGAGATCAAGGGCGTGGCGCCCCCGATGGGCTGCGATACGTCAATAGCTGGATTGCAGCCAATTTGGATCGGTGTTATCAAGTGATGGAATGTGATGATGTACGCCTCTTCCAGCAGTGGGTCGCATCGTGGAGCGACTTGATCGAGTTCGAGATCGTGCCGGTGGGGTTGTCGTCGCAGACACGCGAGGCGATTGAGCCGTTGCTCTGAACATTGGATCACCACAGCCAACGAGACCGTGGGCGGACCACCTCCGCGGCGGGACCTGAAGGGATCCGATGTTCTCCTGCCCCTCGACGGACCGAGCCACTCCCCCAATCGAGTAGAATTGAATGGGATGGAAGGACTCCCATCTCATGGAGCCGTATCTCGGCGTAGGAGGCGCCCGAGATCCCCATCCAGGATCGGGTTGTTCGGAACGATTGCGGGATGCGTCGGAGGTCGCATATGCGAGCGGAGTGGCACGGAGACGTCCCGACGAGGCGGCCTCTCTGGCGGGGGGCCATTGGACTCTTCGTGATCATTGGGCTTGTCGCATGGTCTACCGCCGGAGCCGTGGCCGCCCCTGTGAAGGTCAGCAGGATTACGAGCCACAATGCCGGTACCGAGCTCCAGGTGACGATTGGAGCGTCAGGCCCGATCGCCTACCAGCTCCGCCACATTCAATCGAACTGGGTTGTTCTCGACATCCCCAACGCTGACCTCGGCATGCCTGCGGGCAACCTCCCCTTGGCCGGGGGACCACTGCAAAGGGTCCGCGTTGGCCAGCCCACCGCCAATGTCGTACGTGTGGTGTTAGAGCTCACCCGCCCCTCTGATTTTCGCATCTCGACCGCAACCGATCAGAAGACGATTGTGGTGAGCATTGCCATCGGGTTGGCCGGAGGCGCACAGGGTGGGGGCGACCTCGTCCCATCGGTGCCAAAACAGGAACCGCCTGCGCGGACCGCGGCTGCCAGTGGCGCACAGGGGGGAGGTGACCTTGTCGCACCGGTGCCAAAGAAGGAACCGCCGGCGCGTGCCGTGGCCCCCGTCTGGGATGTTATTCCTGGCAAGAGCATCGGGCCTATCAAACTGGGGATGGATCTTGCTGAAGCCTCGAAGATTCTCGGGCCGCAGGTCAGCTCCCGTGAACTCTCCAATGGTAACGTCATTTATCGTTGGTTTTTGCCACCCAGGAACGCTGGGCTCGGCATCCTCACCACAAAACTCGGCCGGGTCATCAGAATATGGGCGCTCAACGATCCCCAATACACGATCCGGGGGCACATCCATGCCGGGAGCACTGAAGCCGAGGTGCGCGCGGCCTTAGGGAATCCCACAAACCTGGTCATCAATTCTTCAGGAGGAGACAAGACCCTGCGGTACGATTCCTTGGGAATCTGGATTGGCATCCAACTCGATAAGCGGTTCACGTTCTTTAATCAGGTCTATGAAATCATCGTGATGTAGCCGGCGTCGCTCGTCCTCGATCCCGACAACCTCGCTTGCCTTCTCTTATCCGTGGCGGTCGCCCCCCACCTGGCGGGATCCACTATCTGCGGGAAGGGGTTCGGATGATCAACGGACGGCATCGGGTGTAGTCCGCCGGCGGCCCGTCGGCCCCGGCTCCCGCCACGGCGCGGGTCAAGAGGGCAAATGCGCACGCCGAGACGCCCACCCTTAATGGAAATCCTTCCGGGGGGCCGGATTCCAGTGGTCGCAACGATCTCTTGTGATGCCCGAAGCCATCGCAGGGCCGGTTTCAACTCGGAGAGACGTGACGGCATAGCCTTTGGCATCGACCATTATAACTCAATTATTAACACGGGCAGCATGCCCGCTTCCTTTATAACCGCCGAGCGATGCGGCGAAACGGATGTCACACTGGTGCGGGCTGGTTCGTCATGCACATGAGACAAAAACGTCGTCTGTGCGAGGAGGCGTGCCTTATGTTCACCACATACATCATCGTCACAGCGCTTGCCGCGGCCATGATCGTATTTTCGGCCTATGCCGCGATCACCGACGCTCCGTGGGTCCGGGATAACTTGCTCAAGTACGGTGTGCCGCGGGCGTGGCTCGTTCCGCTCGGCATCGTGAAATTGGCGGGCGCGTTCGGCCTGATGGCGGGTATCGGCGTGCCGGTTATTGGGTCGCCGCCGCTCTCGGGCTCATCGTGTACTTCGCGGGGGCGATCGTGACCGTCGTGCGCGCCAGATACTTCTCGCATATCGCCTATCCGGTCGTATTTCTGATGCCGCCTGCGGCATCGCTCATCTTGCTGCTGATCTCGCACCATGCGGCCTGACGGCGCGCGGCGTACTCAGACGGTGGTGAATACGGATCGGGAAGGATTTGAAGAAGCGATGGACGGACGGAACGACTTGGGGCAGCGATTCGAAGCCAGCCGCGCCCGTTTGCGGGCGGTGGCGTATCGGATGCTCGGGTCCTTGAGCGACGCCGATGACGCCGTCCAGGAGGCGTGGCTGCGCTGAACCGCTCCGATGCCGGTGCCATCGAAAACCTTGGGGGCTGGCTGACCACGGTCGTGGCCCGCGTCTGTCTCGACATACTTCGCTCACGCAAATCGCGTCGTGAGGAGCCGCTCGGCGAGCACCTGCCCGACCCGATTGTAAGCCTCGAGGAGGAGAGCGACCCCGAGCACGAGGTGCTCCTCGCCGACTCCGTCGGTGTCGCCCTGCTTGTTGTCCTCGAACGACTGAGTCCCGCCGAGCGTCTCGCCTTCGTGCTCCACGACGTATTCGAAGTTTCGTTCGACGAGATCGCCTCCATTCTCGAACGCTCCCCCGCCGCGGCGAGGCAGCTTGCGAGCCGCGCCCGCCGGCGGGTGCAAGGAGCCACCCGCCCCCAGATGCCGATCTCGCCCCGCCAACGCAAAGTGGTCGACGTCTTTGTGGCGGCCGCACGCGGCGGCGACTTCAACGCGCTGGTCGGGGTGCTCGATCCGGACGTGGTCCTGCGAATCGACCGCGGCGGTGAAGGCCCGGGCGCGTTGACGGTGATCCGCGGTGCGCACGCGACCGCCAAGCGGGCGACCCTCATCCGCGGCGTGGAGGGCCTCATCGTGCGCCCGGCGGTCGTAAACGGCGCAGCCGGCATCGTGTCGTGGCTTCCGGATGGCCGGCCGCTGTCCGTCATGGGCTTTACAGTCGCACGCGGCAAGATCGTCGAGATCGACGTGCTCACGGATCCCGAGCGGCTGCGCCGGCTTGATCTTCCGCCAGCCCCCTAAATTCATCGGACGACGGGCGAGGCCGGCGTTTCCCAGCTTTCGGAGCGGTGCGGCGTTTCGATGAGGTGTTCGACAAGCGGTCAAGCACGGCCTTGCCGAGACTTCCGGCAAGGTGGGGACGGCGCCCGGTCCAGTCCATGGAGCGCGTGCTCGGTGTGCGAGCATGACCCATATCCTCGAGATCGCCGCCGGCCACGCGTTGGAGTTGTAAATCCAGAGTAGTTCTCCTTTTAGTTCACCCGGAAGCAGATATCCAAGCGTGGCCCTTACAGCATCTTCAGCAATCTCATGCTTCAGACGTGCATCAACGGCGATGGCCAATACGTATGCGGTTAAGAAACCAATCTCTATCGGAAACGACGAGATGCGGAACGGTTGAGCGCCGAAAATTCGGATCGACATAAGAACTGCACAAAGTACCATGGATCTTTGGTAGGGAGTTTGGCGTGTGTTACAGGTGGAACAACTTCTGGGCGTTGCTGCGGGCGATTTTCAGGCGGTCGGGTTCGCTGATGGCAGCCTGCTCGAACCAGTTGGCTGCTTCGGCCATATCCTCGAACGGGTAATCAACCGAATACAGAACCCGATCGGCGCCGACTTCAAGCATCACGTCCGTTAGCGCTTGCGTGCGGAAATTGCCGCTGGTGGTGATATAGAAGTTCTCACGCAGATACTGCCCCAGCGATAGCTTCGCCTTCGTGCCACTCGTCACCGTGGCTATGGTGTGATCCACACGCCAAATGTTGAAGGGCACTCCTTCGCCGAGGTGGCCGAGAATCACTTTGAGTTTAGGATACTCATCGAATAAACCGCTGCCCATCAGACGAAGCGCGTGAATCGAGGTTTCAACCGCGAATCCCCAGGTCGCGCCGAGGAGCCACGGGTGTCCTTCGTAAGCTTGCTGGCGCGAGGCTAGCGGTGCGCGAGGGTGAAGATAAAGGGGCACATCGAGCTCTTGGACTTTGGCCCAAAAGGGCCGGTATTGAGGCAGATCGTAGAACACGGCCGAATCTACTTCGCCGATCTGAGAGAAACCATGGACCAAGGCGCCGCAGAAGCCCAGCTCTTTAACGCAACGCGTCAATTCCTGGGCGGCAGCCTGCGGATCCTGCAATGGCAAAGCCGCGAACCCTTTAAATCGTTTGGGATACTTTGCGATGTGCTCGGCCAGATAATCGTTCGCTCGCCGCGACATGGCGACAGCTTGCGAAATGCCAGGAATGCCCTGAATCCCGGGAGCGACAAGCGAGAGAATACAGAGTTCAACTCCTCCGCGGTCCATTTCTGCGATGCGTCCGCTGCCCAGGTCCAGGATCTGGAGCCGAAATTCGGGGGTGGATGGTCTGCCACCGAGCGGGTACCCACCGAGGCTGACAGCTTCAGGGAGCGCGAAGTGTTCCTCCAGCGCGATTTTCTGGGTCACTGCTGCCGAATCAAGTCTGGCCATATCCGCCTCGCTCGCAGGTTCGGCCGCGTTGACGTCCGCGAGAAGTCCTGCAGTTGCGAAGGCCGCTGAACTAAGTTCCAGGAACACTCTTCGCGTATGCGATTCTTGTGATCAGTTGTTTTCACGTCCTGTTCAACGCTCTCGTGGCCGGAACTTAACGCAGACTTGCTTATGGCCCGGTATAACTGGGGATTTCCGTTTTAACGCCTGCACTCCTCCCATCATGGGTGCTCACCCCACTTTTCCCATCCGAGTCTCTCCTCGTTGACCATCGAAAGCCCGTTTGTGCCATTCCGGGACCCTCAACGCTTGGCACGGCCGCACCCGCAGCCGATTCCTGGGACACCACCCCGGCCTCCGGCCTGGCCGCACCGTTGGCAGCGGCGAAGGCGTTGCTATCCCGCCGGCACCGACAGCGTCGCAAGCCGCTGCACGATCGCCCCGAACAGCCGCCGCGTCAGGTGCCCCTCCGCTAGCAGCAGCCAATAGTACCGCGCGTGCTTCACGAGCCGGCCACCCGTCTTCATCAACCGTTGTTGCAGACTTGTCAGCGACCAAGTGTCGATCCGCTTCGGCAGTCCGAGCCGCCGCCACAAGTTCCCCAGATTGTAGGCGATCACGCTCAGCCATAGCCGCACCTCGTTCGCCCGGAACCGATGGCAGCTCAGCCGCGTCATCTTCACCGCCTGCTTGCCTTCCTTGATCCACTGCTCCGCTGTCCCGCGCTTATTGTAGAATCGCACCACCGCCCGGCTGTCCATCTCCAGGGTCGTCACGATGAACCCCACCCGAGGGAACAGTTCTCCACAATGAAACTCTATCTTCGCCACCACCCGGCGCGCAATCTTCCAACTGGCGGCTTGGTACCGAAAACTCTTGTACCGAAACACCGGCTTGTAACTGGGTCTTCCGGCGGACCGTGTCAATAACTCCGCGACCTCCCGCTCCAGGATGTCATTGGATGGGATGCGGATTGCGTACTTCACGCCCCGCTGCTCCAGGGCTTCGTAGAGCTCCGGTTTGGCGAAGGCCGCGTCGGCACGAACGACCACGTCCCTGCCTTGCTTCTGTTGCCGCTCGATCTCCGGCAGGAGCACGGCGTCCCAGTGCTCGGCACTGTGCACGTTCCCTGCGCGCAGCTTCACCGCCAGGCAGTCGCCGTCCCGATTGAACAACAGCAGCGGATGATAGCAGGTCGTCTCGAAGTGACCGTTGTACGCGCTCTGTTCCTGCTGGCCGTAGACGAGGATCTCGGTGCTGTCGATGTCGAGCACCACCCGCTGCGGGGCGTCCATGGCTTCCACCCGCGCGAGCAGATCCCGATTGATCGCGGCCAACCCCGTGAGGTTCTCGCCTTGGGTCAACAGCTCCGTCTCGAACGAGTGCATGCGAGACGTCAGAGCAGCTCCACGCTCCCAGATCTGCTCCGATCCGATCAGCCGGAACGTCGGATCGTGGCGAGGCGCTCCGCATCGTTCACGTCCTCATAGCCCGCCAACCGGCGGTAGACGGATTGCCGGACCAGGTCGGTGAGTGGGAACTGCGTGTTCTTGCCCCGCGGATCGGCGATGTGTTGCGCGATCAGGTCGCTGACGCCCAGGCGCTCGTCCAGTTCGCGCACGAGGATGAGCCCGCCGTCGGAGGTGACCCGCGAGCCTTGGAATTCGATGCGGAGTCTGGGGTTAAACGAGAGCTGAAAGGGCTGATTTTGTGCTTCACCCATAGGATGCGGACCTCCGCGGCGTCGTCATCGCGCTCAAACCCGCACAGATCAAGACGTTCGACGCATCTCCACAGTTTCCGTTCCGTCGTCACATCGGAAATCCGGGTTGGAGTACCTCGACGGACTCGCGCCCAAGCCGGTCGCAACCACCGCGACGACCGGCGAGCTGCGGCGGCGGCTGGGCGCGCCGCTTCCTGAAACCGGTGCGGCATCCGACGATGTCATCAACGAGTTTGTTCGCGATGTGGAGGGCGGCAATCTCGGGTCGGCGGGCGGCCGGTCCTTCGGATGGGCGGGCGATTGCCTTGTCATGCTGAGAGGCAGCACAGGTGTGGCCGTGCCGAGTCCGGAGTGCCCCAGGAGGGCACAAACGGGCTTCGGGGGGCCGCGGGGAAGGGCTCCGGCGGCAACGAACGAACCGGGTTCCACGGAGGAAGGACGGCAGGCGGCAAACTGGAAATCCAGGTTATAACTGGACTATCAAACTTGGGGGATTTGGGGGAGAACTTGGTTGAGGCACCTCAACTTCACCCAAAAACTGCGTCGCAAGGGAGCGAACGATGAAGGATATCATGAGAAATGAACTTGGAGCGCCCACGATAGTCGATCGGAGCACGTTCCAAGCGGAGCTCAATACGTTCCGGGTTCGGGAGAAGGCCCACACAAGGGAAGGCGACGCCATTGCGGCTGCCCGCCGACGGCTTCCCATGGTCGAGGTGGATGGTGCCACTCCGCTCACAGGCACACATGGGGCGGTGACGCTGCTGGACGTGTTTGAGGGACGCCGGATGCTCATCGCCTACTACTTCATGTGGCACACCGGCCAGCCGGCGGCGGAGCAGTGCGAGGGGTGCACGTGGTATACGTCGCAGGTCCGCGAGCTGTCCTATATTCATTCTCGCGACGTCACCTACGCCGTGTTGTGCCAAGGCCCGTACGAAGAGAGCGTCCGGTACCGCGACTTCATGGGCTGGGTGATGCCTTGGTACTCGGCCCAGGACTCGCTCGACACGCTCTTGGTTGGACGCGAGGTGGGCATGTTTCACCTCGTTTGCTACCTGCGACAAGGATCCAGTGTCTTCGAGACTTACTGGACGAACGGGCGCGGCGTCGAGGCGATGGACAACAGCTACCGGTTGCTCGACTTGACCGTCCACGGGCGGCAGGAGAGGTGGGAGGACTCGCCGGCCGGCTGGCCGCAACGGCCGAAAGGCAGCCATTCTTACCGTACCGATGGACGTCCCATCGCCCAGTGGTCTCGCCTGAAGGCCGGACATTCTGACGACTTGGGCACCGGCAGGCGCTGAACCGCGCCTACCATTTCCTCGACTTTCCGATCTAAGATTCGGAAACCCATCCTCAACGGAAGGAGCCAGAGCCGGAATGAAAAATTCGGAGAAGGTGGGCAACATCAAGGTACTGTTCATCGCGGGCTTTGGTCCAATCGTCCGTGAGGCCACTGCGAGTCGCGCCCTCTACAGCCAGGTTCTCGGTATTGCCTTCAAAGAGGAGAAGGATGGTTACCTCCATACGGAGGCGTTGAAGGGCGCAAAGAGTTTCGCTCTGTGGCCACTTTCGCAAGCAGCGCAGTCCTGTTTCGGAACGGATTCCTGGCCCAAGGACACTCCCGTGCCACAAGCATGGCTTGAGTTTGACGTGGAGGATATCGAAAAGGCGACGGCAGAGCTTGAATCACGAGGACATCGAATGCTCGTCAAGAACAAGAAAGAACCATGGGGTCAGATTGTCAGCCGCTTCATCTCGCCGGAAGGATTGTTGGTCGGAGTCACCTTTACTCCATTCATGCGAAAAGAAGAATAGCGAGAGTCCGACGAGATAGGCTAAACTCAGGGCATGACCCCACTGCCGCTCATGGGTAAACCACCCACTGCTCCAGGCTCTCCCGGACGTTTCACCCTCCGAGACTACCAGGAGGACGCGATCAGGGCCTTGTGGAGGCGCTTGGGCAAAGCGTCACCCGACAGCTCATCGTCATTCCGACGTGGACTGCCGCGACAACGCGTTCAGAACGCGGGATCAAATGTCCGCACGAACGCGCCAGCCCTGGAAAATCGGGGATTCCGCACGATGACGTTCGCTGAACATTCGGTACTGGCGGAGGGGGTGGGATTCGAACCCACGGACCCCGGTTAAAGGGTCACGGTTTAGCAAACCGTTGCCTTGGACCGCTCGGCCACCCCTCCGATGTCCAGTGTACCCAGCAGTCTTCCAATTGACAAGGAGAATTCACAGCAGCCCGTTACGTTGCGGGCCGCCCCGTGTCCGCCTAGAATGAGGAAGAGGGTATTGTGCGAATGACCGTTTCAGCGGCTTCGAAGGGGGCGTATGGGGAACCGGCCGGTGTTGTTTGCTCTCGTCTGTGTCCTGTCGCTTCTTTCCATCGCGGGGGTGACTGCCGAGCTGGCGCCGGGGACCTTCGTTATGGTGGTCGGCGACAATCCCGACAACCTGGATCCATATTTGCACAGCTTGGCGGCGAGCAGCGCAGTCTACCGCTTCATATTCGACAGTTTGTACACGGTCAACCTTAACGGGGATTGGGTGCCGGAGCTCGCGACCGCCTACTCGGTCAGCCCGGACGGGCTCAGCTGGACGTTCAAACTCCGGCCGGGCGTTCGTTGGTCAGATGGTGCGCCGTTCACCTCCGCCGATGTGAAGTTTACCTGGCAGCTTGCGATCAACAAGGACGTTCATGTCACCTACGCCACCGGGTTTGACAAGCTCGCGTCGGTTGACACGCCGGCTCCCCTGACCGTGGTGTTCCATCTGAGGGCGCCTTACGCCCCGTTTCGTGATCAGGTGATGGGATCGGCGATCGTCCCCCAGCACATCCTCGGGTTCCTCTCCGGCGACCAAATCAATCGATCCTCATTCAATCAGACGCCCGTGGGGACTGGACCGTTCTCGGTGACCGAATTCGTCACCGATGATCACATCACCCTGACCCCCAACCCTCACTATTGGGGGAAGAAGGCCCAGCTCCGGCGTCTCATCGTCCGGATCGTCCCGGACCAAAATACCCAGGTCAACTTGTTTAAGGCCGGGGAGCTCAATCTGCTCAGCGTGCCGGCCGCGCGCCTCAGCGAACTGAAGCGCGTCCCCAACGCGGTGATCAAGCGCTACCTAACCGCCACTTATGCCCTTGTGCAACTTGACGAATATGAGTTCCTGCGCGACGTCGCGGTTCGCCAGGCCCTCGACTACGCGACGCCCAAGGATTCGATCATCCGGAATATCATGAAAGGACAAGCCGAACCGGCCGTGAGCGATATGGTGCCCACCGGGTCGTACGCGAACAAGCGACTCCACCCTCGACCGTATGATCCGGCCCGAGCGCGGCAACTGCTGACCGGGGCCGGTTTCGTGCCCGGCCCCGCTGGCTTCCTCTATAAAGGCGGGAAGCGGCTCGAGGTGCCGCTCTGGACGATCTCGGGACGTGCCAATTTTGTCCAAGCCATGGAGCTGATCGCTCAGGCCTGGCGGGAAATCGGCGTGTACACGGAGGCCCACGCCGTCAGCGCCGCGGCGCTCTTCGGCCAAAATGGCCCTCAATGGAACGGAAAAGACGAGGCGCTGATCTTTACCTGGGGGCAGGGCGTGTTCCCGGAGAACAAGATCAACTGGCATTCCAGCTTCATCCCCAGGGATGCCAGCGCGCCCGGGGAAGATGACGAACGCTACAGCAATCCGGAGATGGACCGGCTCCTCGAGGAGGCCGACCGCACGGTGGACGAGGTCAAGCGGCACGCCATCTATGCCCGGATCCAAGAGCTCGAATTCCGTGATGTGCCGGTGATCTTTCTCCACTGGTTGGTCGAGAACAACGCGCTGGCGAACAACGTGCAGGGCTACGACGTCTCGACATTCAACACGACACCGCCTGAGGAGTGGAGCACGCGTTAACGTTCACCTTGACTGACGTCTTCGCCTCCGCGACTTCGTCTGCCGTCGAAAATTTGGCGGACGCGGGGCCGGGGATAACCTCCGCCGTGGGTCGCCGCGCCCGCGGGAGAGGAGGCCGATGAGCGCCTACGTGGCCAAGCGCGGGCTCCAGGCCGGGGTGCTGCTGCTTCTGGTCTCTCTCGTCGGTTATGCCATCATGAGCCTGGCTCCCGGTGGGCCCCTCGCGGTCTACCTCCACAACCCGCAAGTCACCCCGGACAAGATCGACCTCCTTCGCCGCCAACTGGGGCTTGATCAACCTTGGTACCTGCGGTATGCGCTGTGGTTGGGCGGGCTCCTGAGCGGCCACTGGGGGTACTCGTACTACACCGGGCGGCCGATCCTGGCGATGATCGGCGAGCGGCTTCCGGCGACATTCACGTTGATGTTGAGTGCGTTCGTCCTGGCCATCGTTCTTTCGTTTCCCCTTGGGATCATCTCGGCCATGCACAAGTACTCCTGGGGCGATACCCTCCTGTCCTTTGGGTCCTTTTTCGTATGGGCAATGCCCACGTTCTGGTTCGGTTTGATGTTGCAGATGGCGTTTGCCGTGCGGTGGCATGTTCTGCCCGTCGCCGGGATGCATGACATCGGAAACGGTTCGGCTGCCGATCTGCTGCGCCATCTTGCAATGCCCGCGGTGGTGCTGGGGGTGGGGTCGGTCGCCAGTTGGAGCCGGTATCTGCGCAGCGCAATGCTTGAGGTGTGGGGGCAGGATTACGTCCGGACCGCGTTCGCAAAAGGCCTGCCGTGGCGCCGCGTGGTGAACCGGCACGTTCTGCGCAACTCGCTCATCCCCATCGTTACCATCATGGGGCTGGACCTTCACGTGCTGTTCAGCGGTGCTGTCATCACCGAATCAATTTTCGGGTGGCCGGGGATGGGGCGACTGTTCCTCTCCGCGCTCAACAACCGGGATTACCCGCTGCAGATGGCTGGGTTGATGATCAGCGCCGCCCTGCTCATTCTGGGGAACCTGCTGGCGGATCTCACCTACGCGGTTTTGGATCCGCGGATCCGGTACCAGTAGATGGAGGCACGACCGCTCACGCCCATCGGCCCGCCAGGCATCCCGCGCGGGGCGGGGCTCCGGGCCATCGCGTGGAGGCGGTTCCGCCGCCACCGGGCGGCGCTCGGCGGTCTGGCCGTGCTGGCGCTGGTTGTCGCGGGGGCGATCTTCGCCCCCGCGCTCACATCGTTTAGCCCGACGGCGCTCGATCCCGATCACAGCTTGTTCCCGCCCAGCCGACAGCACCTCCTGGGTACCGATGATCTCGGCCGCGACGAATTTGCGCGGGTGATCTACGGTGGTCGCATCAGCCTGCTCGTGGGCTTGACCGCGATGGTGGTGGGAAGTGTGATCGGGGTAGTGCTGGGCTCGGTTGCCGGGTACATGGGGGGATGGGTCGACACCGCGGTGATGCGGTTTGTGGATCTCATGCTGAGCTTCCCGGCCATCTTTCTCCTGCTCATCCTCATCAACTGGACTGGCGGCCGGGCCCCGGTGCTGATGATGATTGCGTATCTGGGGCTCTTCGGGTGGACGGGGCTTGCCCGGATCGTCCGCGCCGAGTATCTGGCCCTCCGGGCGAGGGAGTTTGTCGAGGAGGCTCGAGCGATGGGCGCGGGCGCCCGCCGGATCATCTTCCGGCACATCCTGCCCAACGCGATGGCTCCCATATTAGTGCAGGCGGCGTTCGCGGTGGCGGGAGCGATCCTCGCCGAAGCGGCGTTAGACTTCTTGGGCTTCGGGCTTCCGCCCGACATTCCAACCTGGGGGAATTTGCTGACCCAGGCGGAGGACTACATTACGAGCAACCCGGTCCTGGCGGTGGCTCCGGGCGTCGTGATTACCCTGACTGTCGTCGCGGTCTTCTTTGTCGGCGATGCGCTGCGCGATGCCCTCGACGTCCGGACCCGATGAAATGATTCACTGCTGCTCCTGGAAAATGTCCTTGTAGTGACCCTGGCCAAAGACGAAGATCACCGACACCCGCCCACCGAGCGCTCCGGCCTTGTCGACGACAAACGCGACCCCGAGGGCGTTGTAGACAAGCGTGTCGTCTTCCTGGTGGCTGTCCACGCTCTCTTCCATCCCGTAGGCGGTGCGCACCGCATCCATCTCCGTGCCGGCGGTTACGCCCTTTTCCGTTTGATACCCGTCGTCGTAGGACACGGCGAGCGCGGCGACCTTCATCGTGCTCACGTCCACAATCACCCCGATGCGCTTAAGCGGCCAGTAGTACCCGCGAAAAGTCCCCCCCGGGAGATCTTCTTCGGAATGCAACGGCCCAAGGGTGCCAATGATAGGATTGAGGTCCTGACCGATCGAGAGTCCGCCGAGGGTTTTTCCGGGGACAATGTTCTGGACCTGCGCCTGCGCCGGTGCGATTGCGCTCATCACCGCGATCATGGCAAGTGCCATCGCGTAGCCAAAGATCCGCTGCATCTAGTCCGCCCCCTGTCAGTATCGCCGTCTCCACCCGGCAGCACACGTCGCGATCCGTGAACTCGTTACGCCCTAGTATACTCGTTTCTACCCCAATTTGCCCCGGCAAGTGCGCCGCTGCCTGTGGCCTCGTCGCAATAGATCGGGGTCACCGGGGCACCCCGTGAATCCACTTCGCGGGAAGAAGGAGAAGGGTTTCTCCTTCGCTTCTCTAGCGTCTGGAAGGCCGCTTTGGTTTCCGTTTGGCACCTCTTCAGAGCCGGCGGTTCCACTCCTGGGCGGCCCATGCCAGGGCCTGCTGGGGCGTCATGCGGCCGAAAAACGCGTTCTCCACCGCATCGCGGAAGATGCGGAAGAGCTCATCGCTGTGGGGCGTGACGATGGTGAGGTCCCGCGCAATCGCGAGTTCCCTTGCCGCGATCGCGCGGGCGTGGTCTTCGGGGGTGGTCCCAGTTCGGGTGAAATACGGGTCGGCGGCGGCGGCCCGGGTCGAGGGGAAGGCGACGACGCCATGCGAGAGCGCGAGTTGATTTTCATCATTTGTGACGAACAGCGCGAAATCCACCGCCTCCGCGCGGTGGCGGCTCGCCAACGGGACGGCCAGGTCCATTGTTGGCAAGTCAAGCACATGCCCGCGCCCGAGCGGAGCCGGAGCGACCAAGGTTTCACGGTACGCATCCGGTCCGTCCAAGCGGACCCTGAGGAGGAACTCCGCCCCGATCACGAGCATCGCCAGTTGCCCGGCCCCGTACCGTTCCGTGGCGCCGAGGTATCCACGCTGGAGCGTGTCGGTCGGAAACATGTCGCGCTTGAACAGGTCAACGTACCGCGCGAGGATCTCGGCGTGGGCCGGGCTGTCGAAGACCGCGCGGCGCCGGTCCGGGCTGAGCACCGGCAGCCCCTCTTCCTGGAACAGCGTGAGCAGCCGGATTTTGTCCACGTTCGGCATGAACCCGTACACGCCGGTCTTTTGCTTGATCGTGACCGCCGTCTGGATGACGGCCTCCATGGTCATCGGCGGGTGAGCGGGATCCAATCCGGCGCGTCGAAACAGCGCCCGATTATAGGCGAGGATGTCGGGCTCCACGTACCAGGGAATCCCGAAGGCACGCCCTTGAACGCGAAGCGACGCCCAGATGTTTGGGAAGTATCTGGCCCGCGTAGCCGCCGGGACGGCGGCATCCATATCCACGAGGGCGCGAGCCTGGGCCATCCGAATCGTGATCTCTGTGTTCAAGTTGACGACGTCAGGGGCGACGCCCCCGGCGATCGCGGCCAAGAGTTTCTCGTCGAGGGCCTGCAACTGGAGGTCGATCCACCGGACGTGCACGCCGGGATGCGCACGCTCGTACCTGCCGATTACGCCCTGAGTGTAGGCCGTAAGCAGCGGTTGGAGTGAAATCGTCCAGAACTCGAGCTGCGCCTGCGGCATTGCCGAAGCGGCGCCGGTCCCAAGCAGAAGAGCGAGCACTGTGACGACGGCGGTGAGGCGGCGTCTCGCTGTCCGGTTCCTGGAAGACATTGGTGGCGCTTTCGGCACCACGGAGACCCGGTCCTTGTGTCGTGGGCGGCGGACGGCCTCTCCAGGATGCCTCTCGAGGCTGCCTTTTCGGAACCTGTGGAAATCCGCCACATATGGGTGAAGTATCACAGGCGCCGAGCATCGCTCAAGATCGATGTTCGCCGCGAGGATCGCTGATGCGCTTGGAGGCCGAATGGCGCGAGGGTGGCGATGCGAATCGAACATTGAGACGATTCAACAGAGGGGGATGATGTGATAAACTCTTAAGCGAGCATCGAGCGCCCGTAGCTCAGCGGATAGAGCGCCGGACTACGAATCCGTAGGTCGCAGGTTCAAATCCTGCCGGGCGCGCCAATAATGTCAGGGTTCCTGGACCATAGGTCACCGCGTTGAGTGCCCCGATGTCGCAAGCAACGGTCGCGGTTTGTTCTTGGGCCGCTGCGGCCGTTTCCTAAGGTGGGTTGTTGAGCAAGTACGTTGCTGCACTGGATCAATTGCTCGCCGCATCCTTCGCTGATTATTGCCGAGTAAACCCATAAGCGATGTTAAACTGACAAATCCTCACGCTAGTCGCTTTGGCCGTACTGTGCGCTCAAGTGAGGGATTCGCCGGGGAAGATTGAGGATTACTGGGGTCTGATTGAAGTGCGAGGGATCCGCGGCGCGGGGTCCTGTCGACCCCAAAGTCAATGCGAAGACGATCCCGAGGACGCCCGGATTCTCAGGAACCTGGCCCGGCGGCTCACGCGCGCACGATTGCCCGATGCATGGGACTGATCTCCACGCGAAACCCAGCGCCGGACGTGACCGCGGGGTCGCGTGAGGCAAGGTCGCGGACGTCTCGTTCCTGGTCGATTTCAACCACCGCCATCCCGTACGTTTCCGCGGGGTCTGCAACCGGCCCGACCACCACGGCGATCCGCTGGTCGGCCAGCGTGCGCCAGTACGCCACGTGCGCCTGCATGATCTGCGCCTCCGCCTCGGTCATGTCCTCTGCGAACGTGCGGCGGGGCGGAATGAGGCGGTAGACGAAGTAGCCCATGGCTCACCTCTCCGGATTCGAGTATTGCCCACGCGTGGGGGAGCGTAGCCTCGCCCCAAGGCGCTCGAGCTTAACTACACGGGGTTGTGCAGGCCGATGCGGGTTCCTTCGAGGTCGAGGAACAGCCCGATGCAGTCGGCCTCGCTGCTGACCTTCGTCTTCTGCGCGAGAATCCGACCGCCCGCGGCAGCCACGCGGTTGAGCGCTCGGTTGAAATCCCGCCCGCCGTTGAGGTAGACGACCACCCCGCGTTCGCTCGGCTCGTAAGACGTGCCCCGCGCCAGCGCCCCTGCGTTGAACGTGTCGGCGGTCGGGAACAAGGCGTACCGGAGTTGCCCGAGCTGCACGTCCCGCAGGGTCGCGCCCCCTAAGATTTCCGCGTAAAACCGCGTCGCCCGCGCCATGTCCTTTACGAGAATCTCGACCCAATTGAAGAGACGCTCCATCGACTTCTCCCTTTCTCTTGAAGGATCTGGGGAGAGTTTATCGGACAGGTGCGGACAGGTCTTGTACAAATGGGAACCGCTACGTTCGGGCGAGCCGGCGGCCGAACTCGTTGGACCTGTCGCGCATGAACGCTCGAGGGCTCCGGTCGGTGAAGCGTTTGAATTCCCTCGCGAAATGGGACTGATCGTAGTAGGAGTCGCACAGTTCCGCCCGCAGCGCTTCATATTGTTGCCCGCGGGCCCACTGCGTGTAGAACCGTTGGAATCGAAAGATCGTCGCCAGGGTTTTCGGCGGCAGCCCTATGTTGTCGCGGAACAGGCGGTCTAGGTAGCGTCGACTGTACCCGGTCGACCGGGCGACGGCCGCGATCGACGTCAGGCCGTGAGACGATCGGAGTGTCGCGACCACAGCGTCCGCGAGGGGGCTCGAACGCGGGCTCCTCCGGAGACGTGCGACCAGGCCGGCCTGCAGGCGGCTGACCTTATGGCCGACGCGCTCCGCGTCGCCGACGGCCTCGCGCAAGTCCCGACCCCATCGGCCGAACAGTTCCTCGCACGCGAAGTGCCCGTTGGTGGTATCCGCCATTGACACGTCGAGGAAACGATACGCCCCGTGCGGGCGAAACTCTAGGCCGATGAAGGCGGTGGGCCTGGAGCTTGAGCCGATCACCGTCGCCGTGTCCCTCATGCCCACGAAGTAGACCCCGTGTTCCCGATTGTCCTTAACGCGCCCGCCGGCGCCCCACGACCGCAGGGAGTTCCTGAAGGGGATGATGAGTTTGGGACATCCGTTTGGCGCCGCGAAGCTTGTGTCCGCCGCCGGTCTCGCTCTCGCAGATCCAGAGGGACTCCACGTAAGGACGGAGCTCGGGTCGGGGGTGCACAAAGGTGATGTTCATCTCAGAGCCGCTGGGGATACCTCCGGTCACCCGGGTATTCGGCGGCGGTGCAACGGATCCTCGCGACCCGGTGCTCGTGCCCCGGAGTCAGCGCACGTCTGCCCGTTGCAGGCCTCATTGCGATAGTCTTCGCGTAAAGCTGATTGTGGTACAATCGGAGAATCAATCTAAGTTCTGCGGATGTCACTGCAGCCCCGTGACGGTTGCACACGCCTCGATTGTCAGCTTGGGCGATGACGGAAAGCCCACGGCGCTTCGATGGCGCAGCACAGGAGGGCGAAAAAAAATGGTCACGATCGAGTCGACTCCTGAAATGGTGGCCAAAGTTTACGCCAACATGGAGCGCAATCTCAAGGTGGTCCGCCGACGGTTGAGTAGGCCATTGACGTTGGCGGATAAGATTCTACTGGGGCACCTCGACGACCCGGAGAACCAGGAAATGGAGCCCGGCAAGAGTTATCTGCTTCTTCGTCCCGACCGCGTCGTGTTTCAGGACGTGCTGGGGCAAACGGGGATGCTGCAGTTCATGCAAACTCGCCGGGACAAAGTGGCGGTACCCACGACGATTCACTGTGACCATCTCATCCAGGCAAGAGATGAGGGCGAGGCAGACCTGCTTGCTTCGCTCGAGGAAAACAAGGAGGTCTACGACTTCCTCCGGTCCGCCGCCGCCAAATACGGCGCCGGGTTCTGGGGACCTGGCGCAGGTATCATTCACCAAGTGGTGCTCGAGAACTATGCTTTTCCAGGTGAACTGATCATCGGCACGGACTCGCACACGCCCAATGCCGGTGGTCTGGGGGCCTGCGCGGTCGGCGTCGGTGGGGCCGATGCTGTCGAGGTTATTGCCGGGCTGCCTTGGGAGGTGCTCTATCCGAAGCATATTGCCGTGTACCTGACGGGGCAGATGAGCGGATGGACGGCACCCAAGGATGTCATTCTCTACGTCGCGGGGCAGCTGACCGTTGCCGGTGGCACGAACGCCATCGTCGAGTACATTGGTCCGGGCGCACGCACCATCAGCGCCACCGGCAAAGCCACGATCACCAATATGGGGGCCGAACTGGGCGCCACCACCTCCATGTTTCCCGCGGATGAGCGGATGGCCAAATACTTATGGGCGACGGGCCGTGGTACCCTCGTGCAGCTGGTGGAGCGCTATGGGCATCTGCTGGAACCCGATAAAGAAGTCGAGGCCAACCCTGAGCAATACTATGATCGAGTGATCGCACTTGATCTATCCGGGCTGGAACCGTACGTCGTCGGACCCCACACCCCTGATCGAGCGCGTCCTATCACGAGGCTCGCTGCCGAAGTCGCCGACGCTCGCAACGTGTTCCGCGACGACATTTCCTCTGCGCTGATCGGAAGTTGTACCAACTCCTCCTACGAGGATATGAGCCGCGCCGCAGATGTTGCTGCGCAGGCGAGCGCGCACGGCATCAAGGCCGCCGTGCCCTTTCTGGTGACACCGGGGTCGGACCAGGTGCGCGCCACCATCGAGCGCGACGGCCAAATGCAGTCCCTCAAGGACATCGGCGGCGTCGTTCTGGCGAACGCCTGCGGCCCTTGCATCGGTCAATGGCGGAGGACTGCGGAAGCCGCGGGCGTCCCCAACAGCATCGTGACTTCGTATAATCGGAACTTCCCACGGCGGAACGATGGGCAGCCAACGACGATGAACTTCATCGCCAGCCCCGAGATTGTGACCGCGTTTGCCCTGGCCGGAAGACTGTCGTTCAATCCGCTCACGGACTCCCTGCGGGGGGCCGATGGCAAGCCGTTCCATCTCGCCGCTCCCCGGCCAGCCCCGGAGGTGCCTGAAAAGCACTTTGATCGCGGCCGTTCCCCTTACGTGGCTCCTCCGGTAGACGGTGGCAGCATCACGCTGAACGTGAATCCCCGGAGTGAGCGGCTACAACTCATGACGCCGTGGCCGGCTTGGGACGGTAAGGACTTTCTGGATATGCCGGTCCTCATCAAGACCAAGGGGAAGACCACGACCGACCACATCTCTCCTGCCGGACCGTGGCTGCGCTATCGAGGTCACCTGGACAAGTTCAGCGACAACATGTTCATGGGAGCCACCAACGCCTTTACCGATGAGGTCGGTCAAGGCAAGAATATACTTACCGGAGAGACCGGACGGTCGATTGCCAAGATAGCCAGGTACTATCAATCGAAGGGAATCAAATGGGTTGTCATCGGCGACTCCAACTATGGTGAAGGCAGCAGCCGCGAGCATGCCGCTCTCTCGCCGCGCCTCCTTGGTGGGGTCGCGGTCATCGCCCGAAGCTTTGCCCGCATCCACGAGTCAAACCTGAAGAAGCAAGGGTTGCTGGCGCTGACGTTCCACGACCCTGCGGATTACGACCGCGTCAGAGAGGAGGATCGGGTCAGCCTCACCGGGCTCGCGGAGATGGCACCTGGGAAACCTGTTCAGTGTCTCTTGCGGCACGCCGACGGGACCACCGAAATGCTGTGGCTTCACCACTCCTTCAGCGCGTCGCAGCTGGAATGGTTCCACGCGGGCTCGGCCCTGAACTTGTTCCACGGTGGCGAGCAGAAGCGCACAGAGGGGGGCGGGCTTTAGTAAAGGCGAATCGGGGTTGAGCGCAGGGATCCCAAACGCTCCCCGCCGTGCGGGTGTCCGCTTGGCACCGCCTGCCGCCGCGGTCAAGACGAGGGACGCAGCGCGCTGAGAGCGTAGAAAAGGGACCACGAGGCGCCGACGATCCCATCGAGGCGCAGGATCATGGACGCGGGGCCAACCCCAAAACCTCTCATTATTGAGGAAGATCCCAAATTATACGCCCACCTGGCCAATCTGGCGCGGGAGGGTCGGATTGTATTCTTTGCGGGGCTCCCGGGTACCGGCAAGAGCCTCTTCATTCATCAGCTGGCGCACCTCGCCCACGCCGTCGGCCGGTCCGTCGCCCTCCTGCAGTGGGATGTGGTGCGCCCCCTGTTCGAGGCGAGCCCGGCCGGATCGCGCTATCCGATGGTTCGGGGGGTCACCCATGCGGTGATCCGGAAGGCCGCCGGGGCCTGGGTGCGGGAGGCCGTGGTCGATTGGAGCCGGCGCTTCCCCGAGCCAGGTCCGCTGCTGATCGGCGAGGCCCCCCTGGTGGGGAACCGCTTTGCCGAGTTGGCTCGCCGAGGGGAGGACGCGACCGAGCCGCTGCTGTCGGCGACCACGTGTCAGTTCGTCATTCCCGTCCCGTCTCAGGCCGTCCGCCGGTTCCTTGAAACCGAGCGAGATCGCCGCCTCCACCGGCCGGAGCATTACCGGGAACGGGAAGACGCTCCCGTCCATCTTCTGCAGCAGCTCTGGGGGCAACTGCTCGACGCGGCACCGTACGTCGGGGGAGACCCGGGTGCGGACCCGACTGGGCCGCGGCCCTATGATCCCGCGCTCTACGAGCGTATTTATCGGCACGTGCTCCGGCACCGCTGTGTCCAGAGCCTGGATGTGGAGAAAATCCTGTCGAGAGGCGTCGCCTCTGTCTACGCGTTTACCATCCCGACGCAGGAAATCGTTCCCACCCCGAGCGAAGTGGCCGCAGCCGTTGCGCACGTGGAAAGAACATACCCCGATTTGCAAGAGTTGCAACGGGAGATCGATCGATGGCACCAAGTCTAGCGGTGAGTCGATCCGCCTCTTCGCGATCTCCCGATGGGCGAGACCTCAACTCCCGTGTGAAGTCGTTCATAGATGGTGCGCCGGCCGCCCTCTAGGATGAGGAGCATGAACCTGCGGCTCTCGTCCGAGGTGATCAGCCGATTCCGCAGGTCCACCTGCAGGTCCTGAGGAGGCGGTCTTGATGTGGCCCGATTTGTTTGGTCCTGGATGGACGATCCAGCTCTTGGTGGCGGGCGGGCTTTTTGCTTGCATGATGGCGGTCATTACAGCCATGATCGGCGCCGGCAGTAGTTCGGCGCAGGATCCGCCTGACGAGTTCCAGCGGCTCTGGTACCGATATGAACAGGGAGATCTCACCCGCCAGGAATTCGATCGGTATCGTCGGCAATCGCCTGCGGTCAGCGGGGTGTTTGTGGAGCGGGCGAGTCCGAGACGCCGGGTCCGCTACAGCTTGAGCACTGTTCAATCGGCGCCGGGGGTGACACGAAGCATGAAAACACCCCGGTGACGGCGCGCGCGCGGTGGCCGCGACTCGGGATGCGCAAGTGCGTTGAGTCGGCTATCGAGATTCCATGGACTGGAGAATTTCTCCCGGCTCGGGATGGCGGCCGATTTGCTTCTTCGAGAAGATCTTTTTCCCGGACACCGTAACCTCAAATACGCCGCCGGAGGAAGGGATCAGGCGGAGCGAGCCGACCTCTTGCTTCTTTGCTTTGAGTACTTCTTCCGCCACACGGACGGCATGTGGAAGGTACCCTCAACTGGTGCAGTATTCGATGGACACGTCGAGCTTTGCCGCCATCCCGCACACCTCCCGAGCCCGTAGTCTCCCCTAAGTATCGCTCCCCGTCATCCAGATGTCCAGGTGGGGGTCGGGGACTCCGATGATCGCGGTCCCGGTTCCACGAATATTGCGCCGCCCCAGGCCCTATGATACCCTCAAGACGATTCCGATTTTCAGGGAGGCGGTTGTGGAACACCGCTGGCCGCTCAGTAATGTGCGGAGGTCCGTCGACGTCGCCGACGTCAGCGAGCCGAACCTGATGCGCGAGCAGTTCCCCTACCACGAACCGCCGAAGGTGCTGTTCGACGGAATTGGCGTTCCGGCGGATCCTCCCGATGAGATCATCATCACCGACACCACGTTTCGTGACGGGCAGCAGGCCCGGGCCCCGCTGGAGGTTGGTCAGATTGTCCGGTTGTTTGACCTGCTCCACCGGTTGAGCGGTCCGAATGGCGTTATTCGCAAGAGCGAATTTTTCCTGTATGGCGTCCGCGACCGCCAGGCGGTGGCGGAGGTGCTCTCCCGAGGGTACCGCTTTCCGGAGGTGACCGGGTGGGTGCGCGCCAAACCCGAAGACCTTCGCCTCGTGCGCGAGGCGGGCCTCAAAGAGACGGGCATCCTGACATCGTGTTCCGACTACCATATCTTCATGAAGTTGGGGTGGACCCGGCGAAAAGCGCTTGATAACTACCTCGCAGTCGTTTCTGAGGCCCTGTCACAGGGTCTCCGGGTTCGCTGCCACCTCGAAGACCTGACGCGCGCTGACATCTATGGATTTGTTTTGCCGCTGGCCCAAAGGCTGATGGGACTGGCGGACCAGGCGCGCATCCCGGTGATCCTCCGTCTCTGCGACACCATGGGATACGGTGTGCCCTATCCCGGTGCAGTGTTGCCGCGCAGCGTTCCACGCCTCGTGCACGTGATGACGAACGAGGCTGGCGTGCCCAAGGCCTGGCTGGAGTGGCACGGGCACAACGATTTCTACAAGGTGTTGATCAATGCCAGCACGGCGTGGTTGTACGGATGCGCGTCCGCGAACGGCACCCTGCTTGGATACGGAGAGCGGACCGGAAACACACCCATTGAGGGACTGGTATTCGAGTACGCGGGGTTGATGGGCGGCCTCAACGGCATGGACACGACGGCCATCGCTGAGGTCGCAGAGTTCATGGAGCGGGAGTGTCAGTACTCAATTCCAGTGACGCAGCCGTTTGTCGGACGGGCCTTCAACGCCACCTCGGCAGGGATCCATGCCGACGGGGCGATGAAGAACGAGGAAATCTACAATATCTTTGATACGGGGGCGCTACTAAATCGGCCGCCTGCGGTGAATGTGACGGACCGCTCGGGCGCGGCCGGGATCGCCTTTTGGGTTCGCCAGCACACGGGACGCACGCATCCGAAGGAGCATCCGGCTATCGAAGCGATCCACGCATGGGTCAATCAGCAGTACGCGGCCGGGAGGACGACTGCAATTTCGGACGAGGAGATGGCCGACCAAGTCAAACGCCACTTCCAAGAGGTCCCGTTGTCATGATGGCTTTGAGGCGTCGTTGCGGCATCCGTCTGTCTTCGTCCTTCCCCGCCGGCGCTCCCTGCAGGCATAGTTGGGCCGTGGAGTGACCCCCGGTCTATATTGACGCCGGGGTGGGCATAGTCAGGTGCGGTCTCGACGCACAGAGGTGCAACGCGTGGAGCTGCGGCCGGCTGAAATCGCGCTGCGTCAGTTCTCCCGAGCCCTCTTCGGGGCGAATCCCGATGAGGTGAGGCATTTTTTGACCGAGGTGGCCGCCGCCGTTGATCGCCTGAACGGAGAACTCGCCCGCCTCGCACTCGAACGTACAGGGCTTCAGACCTCACTCAAAGAGACGACGGCTCAGGCCGAAGAGCTGCGGCGTCAACTTGCCACAGCGCAGGAAAAGATCGCCGTCTACCAGGAACAGGAAAGCCTGATGGCCAAGGCCATGATGACCGCCCAGAAAGTGACCGAGGAGGTCATCGAAAGCACGAAGGCGCGCGCGGCACAAACGGTTGGCGAGGCCGAGGCGACGGCGGAGACGACGCTCCAGACGGCCCGGAAAGAAGCGGCTGACCTTCTTCGCGATGCCAGGGCGCGTGCACAGGAGGCGGTGAAGGCGGCCGAGCGCGCCGCCTCCGTACAGATGGCCCAGGTCCAGATGGATTCGGGGCGGCTGGTCGAGCAGGCGCAAAAGGCGATCAGCGATCTCCAGCAGGCCGCCGAGCGGCAGGTCCGGAGCGTCGTTGACAACATCGAGGCGGCCTTGTCCGACAGTGCGGGGCTCACCCGGCATCTCGATGCGCTCACAAAAAACCATTCCGCTTCGCTGGAAACTCTCGCCCAGCTGCAAGCTGAGGTGAAGGACGACATCCTTCCGTCACTCCGTGAGATGATGCGGGGATTGAGGGACCAGTCGCTCCCCCCATCCGACGCATCTACCTCGAGGCCGTCTGCGCCCGATCACACACCCGTTGCCGGTGCGCCATCGTCCCCTGTGAGGCCCTCTCCACCCGCTCCGCTGTTTGAGGAAGAGGTCGCGGTGTGTGCGCCTGCTCCAGGTGAAGGGGAGGATTCGGTCGAGGCGAAGCAGCCGAGGGGCGAGATCGTCGTGAGTCCCGTGCACAGTTACCTTCAGGCGTCAAGGTTGGTGACGGCTGTCTCTCGGCTGAAAGGTGTGTGCGCCGCACGCCTGCGAGCATACGCGGATGGCGCTGCGACCATCGATGTGCAGATTGAAGCGGGAACCCTTGCGGAAATCAATGCGGGACTTATCGATGGTGTCCCCGTTGACATCGTCGAGGCGACCGACGACCGCCTCGTGCTCCGGATCGCCAAAGCCCGGTCAACCCCTCTCCGGTAGCCGGTGGCGCCTCGTGCGTATCTTGACTAGAGTGGGTAAATTTGCGCACTATTGATGGTGATAGGGCACAACGCCCCGGGCGAGTCTACGCGAGTCTTGACCTAAACCGCATCTACTCCCCGTACATTGACGAACTGAGGTCGTGGTGCGACCTTCAGGATCATTTGGAGGATACGAGTGATGTCATCGCAGTTGGACCGTATTGAATCAATGCTTCAAGCTCTCTGCACCCACCTGGGCGTTCAGGTGGTGGACGGGGGAACCGGTGCGGGTGATAGCCCAGAACCGGAGGGTGGTCAGCGGTACGCGGGCGTGGTCTCGCGGTTCGAGCACGGTTGGGGATTCATCGAGTGCGAAGCGATGAATCGGAACTTCTTTGTACACTACAGCGATATCGAAGGGACGGGCCTGCGGTCGTTGGATGCTGGGGAAGCCGTCTCGTTTGAGCTGGCTCCAGGCAAAGATGGCCGCCCCAAGGCAATCCGGGTGCGCCGCCAGGGAAGCTCCCGTCCCACCATGCGGCGCGCCAGGATCCAAGGGCTCCCCCGGCTCGAGGTGGCCCCGAAGGAGATCTTGGAGGACGGGGACGAAGCAGCGCCAGAAGGGGCCACCCTGGTGGGGTTGCCGAGCCCCGCGGAGCAAGGCGCGTAAACCGTTCAGCGGCGAGACGCTTATTCGGGGATCGGCCTCACGGAATCGGTGGGGACCCCGAGGTACCGGCCGGCTGAGGCGCGCACCCTTGCGTGCTATAATTGGGTCGGCAATGGATCGAACCGTGCGATTGAGCCGCGGGCCCGTAGCTCAGTGGATAGAGCAGGGGACTCCTAAGCCTCTGGTCGGGGGTTCGATTCCCTCCGGGCCCGCCAAGGCTTATCGGTCCAGCCCGGAGACATAGGGAACACTTTGTACCTAGGACATGGGTAACACTTTCGGCCCAAACGGATTGTCGAGCGGTTCAAGCACGCGCGTCTCCAGATCAAAGTAGCCCAAGTCATAATCCATAAAGCTGACCAGCCAGATGCCGTCGTGCACTTCTTTAATGCCGACGGCTTGTCCCGCAAAGACCTGGCTGAGATTGATTTTGGCCGTGCCCAGGCAGATGCGCCCGCACTGCGTACCCACGATGGTTTTGTCGTGGACGGATAGTCGATATCTGGTAAGCCCGTGTAGGGACGTGGAGACGGATGGTAGACTTCGGCCGGACATTTCATGTTCAGCGCTTCGTGCGGGCGTTCGGTGTTGAAGATGTCGAGAAATTT
>Ga0070732_10000402_pt1 | contig 28234 bp, 19 predicted proteins | sample Coa_R1_5_FD_66449 | JGI IMG/M metagenome (GOLD analysis project Ga0070732, IMG submission 66449) | Surface soil microbial communities from Centralia Pennsylvania, which are recovering from an underground coalmine fire - Coalmine... | ecosystem: Environmental > Terrestrial > Soil > Unclassified ... | reverse complement strand
AAGAGCTGGTCGCCGATGATCTGAATGTTCTGTTCGTCGAGGATTTTCTTATCGACGAAATTCACCACGGTCACGTCGCCGACGTCTTCGAGCTCGAGGCGTTTGCGGCGGGGTTGAGTCGTCATGCAATGGTCTCCTTGGGGCCGGTCCCAGCCGGCTCCCGGATCATAACTCGAATAACGAACCTAGAGAAGGGGACGCGATTGAGATTATTCTTTCGCTTCGCTTGGATCGTGTCAAGCGCTTTCCCTTGCTATTTTTGGACTTCGGGCGACCGCCAGACATGATATGCCGGTCGCCGCAGTCCGCAAGGGGGAATCGCCCCGAAGAAATAGCAGGCACCGGACATTCGGCTTGCGTTGGTCAGGCTTACCAGCCTGACCGCTCCGACTGGAACGGTCGGGCTGGAAAGCCTGACTTACACGGATCACGTTGCTTCCTGCATGGTGCGCTTGCGGCGGCGGCGCTTGCGGGCCTTTAAAATGCGGGCCGGATCTCGGGCCAGCGCGGCCTCGACAAGGTCGCGCACGAATTGGGCGTGCGACAATCCGACCACCGCCAGGCCGTTGATCATGGCGAGGCTGGTTAAGAACGGATTCGGATTCACTTCGAGGATGAACGGCTGTCCTTCCTTATTGACGCGGAGATCAACACGGGCGTAATCACGGCAATTTAGCAGCCGGTAGGCGCCGGCCGAGACTTCGCAAATGCGGTCCATCAATTCGTTGGGGACGATGACAGGCGAAACCAGCGGTGTGGCCCGGTACTCCCACGAATCCTCGGCCCACTTGGCGTCGTAGGAATAAATCGGCCAGAGATTCGGATCCTTGTACTTGATCTCGGCCAAGGGCAGCACATGCGCCGGGCAGCGGCCGTGCGAATCGGGCCGGCCATCCACCACGCTCACGTGAAACTCGCGTCCTTCAATATACTGCTCCACCAGCACCGGCCCGCCGAAGCGATCGAAGACGCGCTCCACGCGCTCGGCAAGCGCTGCCTGATTCGTCACCACGCTCGATTGGTCGATCCCCACGCTGGCATCTTGATTCGCGGGCTTCACGATCACCGGCCAGGGAAAATCCGGCTTCGGGCAAGGCAACCGCTCCACCGCGATCGCGGCCGCCGTGGGCAAGCCCGCGCCGCGAAGCATGTACTTGGTGCGGAGCTTGTCGCGCGCCATGGTCAGGGTGTCGGCCGGGCAGCCAGTAAACGGGATTCCGAGCCATTCGAGCACGCCGGCCACGGTCGTCTCCGTGTGCGGCCGGTCGGCCAGGCCTTCGAACAAATTGAATACTGCATCGGGTCGGTCGTCGCGCAATTCGGCGAGAAACAGTTCCAGATCGTTGCCGATGCCGAGCTTGCGGATGCGGTACGGTCCCGCCGAGAGAATCTTCGTTACGCTCCGGACAATGTCGAGAATGTCGCGTTCCGAGGCGTAGTCGGGATGGTCGAGCGGCAGCACCGGCTCGTTGTAAAGAATCATTACCTGGGGAAGCATCATGGTGCGATCTCTATGACATGTCAACGGAGAACGGAATTCATTCCGTTCTACACCCGTCGCGAACGGAATGAATTCCGTTCTCCGTTGAATGCGAGGCTGCTTGCCGTTCCATTGCGGCGGAGACGATCCGTTCCACCAACTGAGCGTGATTAATTCCCATCCCTTTGGCCAAAAGAACAATGTCGCCCGTAATCGGGTTCAGCCCCGGCAAAGGGTTGGCTTCCAGAAAGTACGGCACTCCTTCGCGCAAACGAAAATCCATTCGGCAAATATCCCGGCAACCGAGAACATCGAAGGCGAGCAGGGCGGATTCTTCCACGGCGTCGCGGTGCTCTTCCGAAATCTGAGCCGGGCATTCGTAATCAACCAGTTCCTTGTAGTTGCGCTTTACCTCCAGGCTGTAAATGAACCGGCCGGGTTTTCGCGGCACCACGTGCAGGATGCCGATGACGGCCGGGGGATCGTTCCCCCACACGCCGACCGTCAGTTCCTCGCCATCGATGAACTCCTCCACGAGCACCGTCTGATGATACTGTTGCCAAAGCTCGTAGACCAGCGGGCCGAAATCCTCGGCCCGCTCGATCAGGCATTTATTGCGGATGCCCTTGCTCGACCCTTCGCATACGGGCTTGGCAATGACGGGTAAATCCAGCCCGGCATCGGGTAGAATCTCCTCGCCCATCCCTCTCAAATCGGCGCTCGGCTGCGCGCCGAAAGCGATGGTCATGGCCCGCGGCACCTGCACGCCGACCGATTCCACTATCCGCCGTGCCCAATCCTTGTCGAGGCACACGGCGAGTGTGGCTGGGTCGGAACCTGTATATTTGATGCCCAATGTTTCAAGAACGGCCGGAACGCGAGATTCGCGCGACCGGCCAATGCCTTGTCCTTCGGCGAAGTTAAAAACAAAATCGGGAGGATCGCTCAGCAGCTTTTCGAGCATCGGCCGGCCATTGCCTAGTTCTACCACCTCGTGGCCCAGGTCGCGAAGTACGCCGGCAATGGCTTTCACCGTGGATGGATCGTCGAACTCTTCGAACAAGTCATCCGGCGCTCCGGCCGGCAACACCCGCTCGCCTTTGAGATCGAATGTGATACCGATTTTCATGCGAATCGATACCCTGCACGCTCGAAGACTCGCGTGCGGACTTGGAGGAACCACTTCCAAGCCCGCAGCCGAGTCTTCGAGGCTGCGGGGTTGCGGAATGGCGAACCTTGCTCACCCTCCCGGCTATGCTTCTTCGCCAAATAGCAATGGCACCGGCTTCTTCGCGCGGCCACTGCTCTTCTTGACCGGCGGCTTCGGAGCAACATCGTGGCAACCACGTTCCGGCTTCGGCTCATCATCGACGACGGCCAACGTCCGGCGCTTGCGGCGAGCCATGCGCTCGTTGTTCTGGGGAATGATGGCCGACTGCGAGCCTTGCAGCAAGGCCGAGACGCCGCGCGTCTTGGTCGGCTGCACGGTGAGCGGTTTGTCTTCCGCCTGGTAGCGCACGAGCATGCCTTCGTAATTCCGCAGCACGACGGCATCGTCGGAAGCAGACACGAGGTAGTTCGGCATAAGCGGAATCTTGCCGCCGCCGTGGGGGCTATCGACCACGTACGTCGGAATCCCCAGGCCCGACATGTGGCCCCGCAAACCTTCCATGATCTCCAGGCCCTTCCAGACCGACGTGCGGAAATGCCCGGCCCCAATCACTGGATCGCAATGGAACATGTAATAGGGGCGAACCTTGATCCGCAGCAGCGCCCGGCACAAGTCACGGATGCATTCCAGGCTGTCGTTGACTCCCTTTAGCAGCACAATGTGGTTATTCACCGGCATGCCCGCCCGCAACAGCGCCTTGCAAACGCGCGCGGCTTCCGGTGTAATCTCCCGCGGGTGGTTGAAGTGCGTTTGGATCCACACTTTATCGGCGGAAGCGAGTAGATCGATCAACTCTCGGTCATAAAGCTTTTGCGGCAAAGTCACCGGCACCCGGGTGCCGATGCGGATCACATCGACATGGCGAATCTTGGCCAGGTTCTCGATGAAGAACCGCAGCTTGGGGTACGGCAAGGTCAGCGGATCGCCGCCGGAGACGATCACATCGCGAATTTCGGGATGAGCGCGGATGTATTCGATCATCCGCTCATCGTTGCGATTGATGGCGTCCCAGCCGCCACGAACCATGGTAGCCCGCTTGCGGGTGCAGAACCGGCAATACATGGTGCAAACATGGGTGGTGACGAGCAGCGCCCGGTCCGGATAGCGGTGCGTGAGCCCGGGGACCGGCGAGTCCTTGTCTTCTTCCAGCGGATCCTCGAGTTCAAAGCCCGACGGATTCTCGGCCTCCAGCGGCGACGTGACCGATTGGAGCCGAATGGGATCGTTCGGATCTTCCGGATCAATGAGCGAAAAGTAGTAAGGCGGAATCGCCAGCTTGTATTCGCCTTCGAGTTCTCCAATGGCTTCCAGTTCCTCGGGAGTAAAAGGCAGCAGGTCTCTTAATTGGCGGACAGACCGTATGGCATTCTGCGCTTGCCAGTGCCAGTCGTCCCAGACGTGATCGGCGACATCCTGCCAGAGGGGGTGGCGACGCGGTTTCCCTGGAGGCTCCTCTTCCTCCACGCCGCCGAGCGGCTGGGCCTTGGAAATGGGATATTCCAGCCCGCACCGCTGATCGGATTCGCTCATAAACTAAAAGGCCTCCAATTGAGATAGGGGCCCACGCACCCACCGGACTCTTCGCTTGAGTTCATTCCCGTTCCTGCAGTCCGTGCCCGGCTCCACCGGTCTCGGATACTCATTCGGATGGCCCCAACCCAACCGGGGCCTGGCTTCCAGATGCCGAAACGGTTACTTGGTCGAACTCAAACTCGATCACTCCGGCAAACGCGATCCGATTTAAGAGAGTATCGTAACTACGGCAACTGAAAATACAAGTTCGATCCGCGCGAATTATCGGAATTCTGCCAGATTTTTTTCGTGCGCTCGCAGCTGGCATCTGTTCGTTTTCATCCCGCACGCTCGAAGACTCGCGTGTGGGCTTGATGAAATATCGCCCGCAGCCGAGTCTTCGAGGCTGCGGGATTCTCACCCTACCATCACATTCGCGCTTGTGTACACTGTTGGCCATGGACTCTGCGAAAGCTCCCGTCGAAACTCGCCAGCGCTTGCCGCGCGTGCTTGGCCCTTGGATGACGACGGCCATTGTTATTGGCACCGTCATTGGCTCTGGCGTCTTCAAGAAGCCGTATGCGGTCTCCAGTTCGGTCCCCGAGTTCGCCATGGTCATTGCCGTATGGGTCCTCGGCGGCCTGCTGGCCGGCTCCGGCGCGCTCGCGCTGGCCGAGGTCAACATTCTCTTTCCTCGCGCCGGCGGCAACTATGTCTTCTTGCGCGAAGGTTACGGCCGCTTCGCCGGCTTCCTTTGGGGCTGGGTCGAGTTCTGGATCATCCGCACCGGCTCCATAGCGGCTCTCGCTTCGGTCTTCGCTGAAGGTTTCCACGACGTTCTCCGCCAAGCGCGCAATCTGGAAGAAGGCACGCGTGTCTTCAGCTTCTGGACCCAGCAAGGGCTCACCGTCGCCGTGATCATGGGTTTGGCTCTGGTCAACGTGCGCGGAGTACGTTGGAGCGGGGGATTACAACTCTTCATTACTTTGGTCAAGATCGGATCGCTACTGGCCATCATTCTTTTGCCCTTCATCATGCTTGGCTTGACCAGCACCCCGTCTGCAGGCCCGAACACAGCAAATTTGAAACCAATTTGGCCGGAACCGTCGGACAAAAGCTCAACTTTCCCGGCAAGCCTGCTGAACACTCTCAGCACATACCACTGGGGACTGTTCCTGAAAGCCATGGTGGGCGTCATTTGGGCTTACCACGGCTGGATGAACCTGGGCCCGATCTCGGAAGAAGTGAAGGATCCGCAGCGGAACATCCCCCGCGGCCTAATTCTGGGCGTGGGCACCATCATATTACTGTATCTGGGTGCAAATCTGGCCTATTACCTGGTCGTACCGCGTGAAGATATCCTCACATTCGGTAAAGACATCCCGGTGTCGGCCATTTTCGCCAGGCGGCTACTGGGCCCGATCGGCGGTACCCTCGCTTCGGCCGCCATTATGATCTCGGTTTTCGGAGCCCTGAACGGCAATATCCTCGTTGGCCCACGGCTTCTTTATGCAATGGGTGAAGATGGAATGGCCCCCCGTTTCCTTCGGGGCGTTCACCCCCAGTATCGAACGCCGGCCACGGCCATCCTGGTCATGTCGGGCTGGGCCTCAGTAATGGTCATCATCGTGGCGGTCGCCTTCCAAATGCACGCATTCGGCGACCCCGACAAGGCCGGCAGTAAACCACCGTTCGACGTAATTACCGATTTTGCCATGTTTGGGGCCATCGCCCTCGAAACGCTGGCCGTGAAGTCGATCTTCCTTTTTCGCATCTACTACCCCAATGCCGAGCGGCCCTATCGCTGCCCGGGCTATCCCGTTGTGCCTGCGCTGTATTTCTGGATCATGGCATGTGTCTGGCTGAACATGTTTATGACACAAACTATTGAATCAATCTCAGGAATTGTCATCATGCTGATAGGCGCAGAATGTTACCTGCTGTTCTTACAGAAGAGAAATCAGCCGCCGTTTACATTGGCACCGGCTAAGCCGCAAGCGGCTGAATAGGAGTCTGCTCATGGCCACTCCGGCCCCTTACCCCAAAGCGTTCGTCATTGCCGTCGAGGAGGCGCTGTCTCAGCTTGGCCTGAAGATCAAGGAATGGGACGATGAGCATCTTTCCGTCGTGGATGACAAGGAGAAGGAGTCGAAGGTCTACCTTGGCAATCTCTTCCGCCGGACGCAGAACCACCCGCCCGATGACTGGTCCGACATGGCGCTGCACTTTCTCAAGCACATTACTGCGCCAATGGACGATATCCCGGATGACCTCACCAAGTGCCCGTCGCAACTGATGCCGCGCATCGGTCAGCCGATCGATATACCGCAAGCCAAAGAGAAGCCATGGTCGGAACCGCTCAATGATACCGACTTGTGCCTGAACCTGGTGATCGACTACCCGGACCGCATGGCCTACGTGATGGAGCGGATGATGGACGCCTCCGGCAGCTCTTCGCAGCCGTGGATTGACCAGGCGATGGACAACCTCACCGACCGCACGCCGAAAGAATGGGTACATATTATTGACGAAGACTCCGGCATCGCCTGCTCCACCGTAAATGATTCCTACGATGCCGCCCGCTCGCTGATCCTCGACCGGCTCATGCCCGACGACGCGGAATTCGGCTTCTTCGTGCTGCCGCTGGGCCGTGACCACCTTTTCTTTATGCCCGTGACGCAGGAAACCATGACCAAAGTGCACGTCCTGCGCATGCTGGGCGAGAGCAACATCCGCAAGACGCCGTATGCCATTTCCGACGAGGTCTACTGGGTGCACGACGGCATGTGGTATCACTTCCCGATTGAAGTAAAGAATGAAAAAGTCATCGTGTCGCCGCCCGAGGCATTTTTGCACGTGCTGAATCTGGTAGAGGAAGCAGGCGGAGAGGAAGGAGAAGAAGAGGCGGATGATTTGTAAGAAGTAGAAAATGTCAAAGCGCCGCGACTGCAGTCCATGGGCATCTTTCATTTCCGACACAGCACCTCTCCCATAAAACGATCACTCGGATTGTTTCGCATCCTCATTACTTGCATGTGATCAAACATGAAGATTCACGAATACCAGGCCAAAGAGTTGCTGGCGGACGCGGGGGCGGCCATTCCGCTGGGCATTGTCGCAAACACGCCGGCCGAGGCGGTGGCTGCGTTCGACAAGATGGGCGGCAAACCCGTCGTGCTGAAGGCCCAAATTCACGCCGGCGGTCGGGGCAAGGGCAAATTCAAGGGCTCCGGCAAAGATTTCGGCGGTGTGAAGTTTATCAACAAGCGCGACGATGTTGCCGCCGTGGCCGAAGTCATGCTCAAGTACCCGCTGGTCACGAAACAAACCGGCGAGGCTGGGCAGAAAGTCTCCAAAATTCTCGTGCAGCAAGCGGCCGACATTGCCAAGGAAATTTACGTCGGCATGGTGCTGGACCGGGCTTTAGGCCTGCCGGTGCTGATGGCCTGCTCCGAAGGCGGCGTGGAGATCGAAGAAGTCGCTGCTCGCAATCCGGAAAAGATTCTGAAGATGTCGGTCTCGCCGGAAACTGGCCTGCTCGACTTCCAGGCGCGAAAGCTCGCCTTCGAACTGGGCTTCACGGGCGACCAGATCGAAAAGACGATCAAGATTCTGCATGCGCTCAGCAAGGTCTTCCTGGAAAAAGATTGCAGCCTGGCCGAGATCAATCCCCTCGTGGTGACACCCACCGGTGATGTGATCGCGTTGGATGCAAAGATCAATTTCGACGACAACGCTCTCTTTCGCCACCCGGAATTGGCCGCGATGCGCGACCTGACCGAAGAAAACCCGAACGAAGTGCGCGCGGCCAAGGCGGAATTGAACTTCATCCAACTCAACGGCAACATCGGCTGCCTGGTGAACGGGGCCGGACTGGCGATGGCGACCATGGACATCATCAAATACTACGGCGGCATGCCGGCCAACTTCCTCGATGTGGGCGGCGGCGTGAAACCCGAGGGGGCCATCGAGGCCTTTCGTATCATCCTTTCCGAGCCCAATGTGAAAGGCATTCTCGTCAATATTTTTGGCGGCATTGCCAAGTGTGACCTGATTGCCGAGGCACTGGTGAAAGCCGGCCGTGAAGTCGGCTTCAAAGTGCCGGTGGTGGTGCGTCTCGAAGGCACCAACGTGCAGAAGGCCCGCGAGATTCTAGCCGCCGCCAAAGGCGAGCTGCCCACGCTGCAAACCGCCGCGAATTTGGCCGACGCCGCGAAGCTGGTGGTGACGGCAGCGGCGAGGTAGAATAAACCATTGCATTATTCACATGAACCGTTCATTCACGGACCTAGTACAGGATTATGAAAATGATCCAACGCAATGGGACATCGTAAAAACAGAAATCAAACCATCCACGAACAAGCGAAATCGGGGCGGATCGAGCGTACAAGAATTGCTACGCCACACAAATACGGGCGAGGAACTAGTCCGTCATACCATTCTGAAGCCGGACGGCAGCATTTTTGCCGCGCCCCATTTCCGACCTTATTGGAAATGAAGGAACCTGAAATGAGTGCTCTCAACAATGTTGCCTGGGAAATCCTCAATGCAACTGCTGACGACTGCGAAAACTTGGAGCAAATCTATCGCCAAGTTCATCCGCACCTTTGTGAAAGGCTGTCGAGTGCCAAAGAGGGTGTGCCCTCGCCCAACGACGAAACGCCAATGCTTGCTACAGTCGCTGACTGTATTCGAGAACTTGTCGAAAACGGTCTGCTTGAAATCGTCATGGATGAAAACGGCAAATCTTGGCAGAGTCGCGGCGACCTCAGTTATGTTTGGCGTGCGTGGTTCCGTATGACGCCCAAAGGCGCAAACTTATGGGAGTCATTGGAGCCGCCGACAAAGTCGCCAAATAGCAAAAAGCATGGCCATTAGCCACAGTGTTGGTTCCACATCGCACCCTGGATGGAGCATCCGATGAACCAAAGCATGAAGTACGCGGTTCGTTTCTCCCAGTGCATTGCCCTTTCCTTTACGGCCTGGCTGCTATTGGCAGGTTGCAGTGACCGCACAGGGATGGGGCCGCAACAATCCTCTTCAAAGTCGGGGGCATCATCTAATACTACGGCGACTCATTCCGCGAACACTGCGTTGACGGAAGCACGAGCGGAGGCAGAAAAGTTCCTGAAGACGCTTTGTTCCGGCGATGTCAAAGGGGCCAGCGCCAAGGTCGCCGTCGATTACAAAAAGGAATTCTTCCCGCCTTTCTACGATGACGAAAAGAAGGACGGCTATTCCGAATCCGACACACAGAAGACGCTACAAGCGCTGACCAAGGGATTGTCGAATCCGACCTTCCGCACGCAAGTCTCGTCACCAGATGGCAAGCGAGCATCCTTCCGCGGGCAACTCGCCGGCGAAAAGCCGGCTATGTTTGCTATTCGCATGCTGAAGCAAGATAACGACTGGCTCGTGAGCCGCTTCGCCGTAACCAACGTCCTGGCTTATGGGGTGCCGAAAGATGACGCCAACGCGGAACTCACCTGGATTCGTGAAACGGCCCTCGATTTTCTCGAATCGATGATCGGCGGCGATGAGGAGCAAACCATGACCATGAGCGAAATGATGCCGGAGTTCAAGAAGCGCTTGCCGTCGCCGTCGGTGGCCGATCCAGGCCTTGGTTACGCCAAGAAGGACGTTCGCAACTGGCTCAATGAACAACGCAAGGACGTGACCGGCTTCGTGATTAGCATGCAGGAACTCGATCCGAAAGGCCGGAAGTTCACGGGCGAACTAACTGGGACCGGCAAGCCGAAGCCGTTTACGCTGTGGGTCGTGCAATCGGATGGCGAATGGCTGGTGAATGATATGGCGATCGGGAATTAGGCATCACAACATTCAGCCAATGTTCGGTTAAGCTATGAGCCGATTACGCTGGGTAATTTGGGCGCGGTGACCGGTTTGGTCCTAGCCCCCATTGTTGGCTTAATTGGCGGAATGTTTCTGGCCACTGGATTCAACGAGCACAAGCCCGACTACTGGGTGTACCGGCAAAACGACGTAGTAATTTGCTTGGCTGGCGCGGGAATTGGCGCATTTTTCGGATGGTTCGGGTCTGTAATTAAAAAGAGACGGGCTAATAAGGGTCAATCAACTGCACTTGGGACGAATCGATGAGCATTCTCGTTGACAAGAACACGCGCGTCATCTGTCAGGGCCTGGGCAAAGCGGGCACGTTCCACGCCATTCAGTGCCGGGAGTACGGCACCCAGATCGTGGGCGGCATTTCGCCGGGCAAGGGCGGGCAGGTAAAGGAAGGCTTTCCGCTCTTCAACACCGTGGCAGAAGCCGTCGCCAAGACCGGGGCTAATGCCAGCATGGTGTTTGTGCCGCCGGGCGGTGCGGCTGATGCCTTGATGGAAGCGGCCGACGCCGGAATCGAAGTCATCGTCTGCATCACCGAAGGCATTCCGGTGCTCGATATGGCCCGCGTGATGCGCTTCCTGAAGGACAAACCGAATTGCCGGATTATCGGCCCAAATTGCCCCGGCATCATCACGCCGGGCCAGTGCAAGATCGGCATTATGCCCGGCTACATTCACAAGCCTGGTTCCGTGGGGCTTATCTCCCGGTCCGGCACGCTGACCTACGAAGCCGTATGGCAGCTATCGAGTCTGGGCCTGGGTCAATCCACATGCGTCGGCATCGGCGGCGACCCGATTATTGGCACGAATCAGATTGATCTCTTGCGCATGTTCCAAGCCGACCCGCAAACGGAAGCGATCCTGCTCATCGGCGAGATTGGCGGTACGGCCGAGGAACGCGCGGCCGAGTTCATTCAAAAGAATGTCACCAAGCCGGTGGCCGCGTTCATTGCCGGCCAGACCGCCCCGCCCGGCAAGCGCATGGGCCATGCCGGGGCCATCATCTCCGGCGGCACCGGCACTGCTGCCGACAAGATCGCCGCTTTCAAAGCCGCGAGGATTGAGGTGGCCGAAACTCCCGCCGACCTCGGCGCCGCCGTGCAACGGGCGATGCAGCGGAAGAAGGCTGGCTAACGGGATGCGGACATATGATTTGGCAGTGATCGGCGGTGGCATCGTCGGTCTCGCCACGGCCTATCAATTCACGCAACGATTCGCGGGCCGTCGAGTTGTGGTGCTCGAAAAGGAAGCCGGCGTCGCCGAACATCAGACCGGACGCAACTCCGGAGTCCTCCATTCCGGCATTTACTACAAATCCGGCTCACTCAAGGCCGCTACTTGCCGCGCCGGCAAGAAGGCGATGGAAGCGTTTTGCGCCGCCGAGGGCATTGCTCATGAGATTTGCGGCAAGGTCATTGTGGCCGTTGTCGAGTCCGACTTGCCGGCCCTGCATAAGATCTACGAACGTGGGCGAGCGAATGGCGTTAATTGCGCGCTGATTGACAAGGCCCGGATGGTGGAATTGGAACCGCATGCGGCCGGCGTTCGCGCGATTCATGTGCCGGAAACCGGAATCGTCAATTACCGCCAAGTATGCGAACGGCTGGCTCAAAAAGTCTTGGAGGCGGGCGGACAGGTCGTGTTCCAGGCCCGCGTTACGGGCATCAAGCAACAAACTGAATCGGCAATCGTGGCGACGACCGCCGGAGAGTTCGTTACTCGCCAAGTCGTTAATTGCGCGGGCCTGCACTCCGACCAGATGGCACGAATTGCCGGGCAAAATCCGGGGGCGAAGATTGTTCCGTTTCGAGGCGAATACTACGCTCTCAAGCCGGAAGCCCGCAAGTTTTGCCGCAATCTGATTTACCCGACGCCCGATCCACAGTTCCCGTTTCTCGGTGTCCACTTCACACGCATGATCGATGGCTTGGTCGAATGCGGGCCGAATGCGGTTCTCGCTTTTGGCCGCGAAGCATATCGATTTTTGCAAGTGAACCTGCCGGATTTGTTTGAATCGCTCACCTATTCCGGATTTCTTCGCATGGCGCGCAAACACTGGCGCATGGGCATGGGCGAAATGTGGCGGTCGCTCAGCAAGAAGGCGTTTGTCCGCGCACTGCAGCGGCTGGTGCCGGAGATTCGAGCGGAGCATTTGGAACCGGCGCCGGCAGGCATTCGGGCACAGCTGGTGGCGCCGGATGGCGGACTGGTGGACGATTTTCTGATTTTGGAGAACGAGTGTGTGTTGAGCGTGTGTAACGCTCCGTCGCCCGCTGCCACAGCCTCGCTAGAGATCGGAAAAACGGTCGTGGATCGGTTGGCGCCGCGGTTTAGCTGAACCGTGAGAGGTCAAGAGTGGGCATTCCGAGCGCTCACCAATCCGGATAACTCCGAGGCTCATTTCCCGTCGCTGCTTTCTGCATCGCTTTGCGCTCGCGCGCAATGCGCTCGGCTGCCTGTTGCAACAACTCCCGTGCTTCCTGCGGCGACAGCGGTTTCAACTGTTCCGATTCCGGGATCGGCGGAATATGGCCGGCGCCGGGTTGCTGTTGGTTGGTAGGAATGGGCTTCGGTCCCTCCGTGGGGGCCGGCCCGGCGGGGTTCTGGCCCGCGCCGGATGAGTTGGAATTCGACGCTTCCGGCGATGAGTTCATCGGTGTGTTCGGCTCTTTGTCCGGCGGACGCGAGTCATTGTTTTGCGGCTCATCCTCTTTCGGCGGCGGTTCGTTTTGACGGAGCCGGCGCCAGAATTGTTTGGACAACTCTAGATTGTGCCGCGCATCGTCCCGCAAACTCTCGTCACTGGCTGCGGTCAGGCAATGGCGGAAGCAATCCATCGCCTCGGCTAAACGATTGACATCCTGCCCATTCGACGCGTAGAGCAAGCTAGTGCCGAGATTGAACCGGGATTTCGCCTTTTCGTCGGAGCTTGATGCGTCCTCCAGGCTGCAACGGAATAGCCGTTCGGCATCGCGATAGCGGCCCAGATGGAAAAGGGCGATGCCGTGATTGAACGCGGTCCGCCCGGGCTCCGCGCTGCTATCTTCGGCACGCGAGTACAGGAAGTCAGCTTCGGAATACTGTCCGGCGGCAAAGGCAGCTTCGGCGCGGCGTTCATAATCGTCGGCACGTTCGGATTGGTGCGCACCGGTGAGCGCGATCGCCGCCCCGGCGAGAACAGCGAAAAACGAATTATGGAGCACGCGCTTCATTGCATTCCAACCCTCCCGCGAAGCCGCAAGCGGCTTACTCTTCTTTTCTGACGAACCACCAGCCGCCGAGCAACACGAGCGCGCCCAGATAGAACCAGACCTGTCGCGGTTTCGGCTGGGGCGGCACCTCTTCTGAGAAGATCGTACCAGGTTTCGACGCAATTTGCCGCTGGAAAAACTCGGTCAAGCGCGGCTCTTCGACGCGGGCCGGCAAATAGCTGCCACCGGTTTGGCGAGCCAGCTCTTGCAGCGGATGTTCATGCAGCCGTGTCTTGGCGGAGCTTTGGCCCGGTACGGAGAGCAGGCTGTCGTGATCCGGATCGCCGATGCCGATGGTAGAGACCGGCACACCCGCAGTCCGAGCGGCCAACCCTTGCTGCCATTCGACGTCGGGCACCGGATCATCGCCATCGGAAAGCAGAATGATGTCCTGGTAGCCGCGATACTGTTCGTCGAGCAGCGACAGCGCGGTATTTATTCCCAGGCCAATGCGCGTGCCGGAAACCGTGTCGGGCTTGGGTCGCAGGTTGGCCGGCGGATGGTCGATATCTAACGCTTCGATCTTGGTGCGAATGTGATGATAGTCGTGGGTCGGGGGGCAAACGATCTGGGCGTCGCTGGCAAAGACGACGAGCGCGAGCCGGTGGCCGCCGTGCTGTTCCATGCTTTGCGTGAGACCAAGCAAGGCCCGGCGAGCGCGCTCAAAACGGCTCGGCGGCGCGTCGGTCGCTTTCATGCTGCCGCTCATATCGAGCACCAACACCACATCGCGGCCGGCAACCAGGGCAGGCTTCGGGTCTTCGCCCCAGAAAGGAGACGCGGCCCCAGCAATGAGCGCCAACATACCGAACGAGAAGAGTAGGCCGATGAGCCAGCGGAAGCGCGGCCGCGGCGGCAACAGCAAGGGAAACGCCAATGGGGAGGCCAACTGTGCCAGCGCTCGCCGTTTCCGCCATGCACTCCACCATTGAATGATGGCCAGCACCGGCAACGCGCTCAGGAGCCAAATCAGGCCCGAGTATTCGAAGATGGAGCGTGGAAGATTCACGGCAGCCGTCGCCCCACGGTGAAGGAAACAAGTCGTGCTATCAATATCAGCACCGCCGCTGCGAGTCCGAAAACCCAATGCAATTCTCGATACGGCTTGAAGTACGGGCTCGGTATCGGCCGGCGCTCCAGGCGGTCGATTTGCTGGCACACCCGCAAGAGTGAATCGGCATCGCGAGCCGAAAACGATTCGCCCCCGGTCATCCGGGCCACCTCTTGCAATGCTTCCTTCCCCGCTTTGCGCGTTTCCGGATCGGAAGCGCCTTCGTCGCTGCCGGCGTCAATCGAGTACACGGGAATGTTCAGGTCGGCGGCGCGGCGTGCCGCCAGCAAAGGCGTCCAGGTGCGGGCATTCTCCGGGCCTGGGAAATTGTGTTCGCCGTCCGTCAGCAGCACCAGTACCTTGCGCCGATCCCCGGCCTGATCGAGCCGCAATAGTCCCTCAGCCAACGCGTCGCCAATATTCGTGTGCGCTTCATCCAGTGGCCGCGGCTGCTCGGTGTCGAGTAGTTGCACCAGCACACGATGACTTAATGTCAGCGGTGCGGTCGTGTCTGGATAAGTCGCAAACATCACGAGACCAATCAAATCCTTACGCCGGCCCGGCAGCACCTGACCATCAGGCCCGGTTCCCCCTTGCACGAAGAGCCGAAAAGCGCGCTTCACCGCTTCGAGCCGGCTGATCTTCTTTCCATCCCAGTCAAAATCGACTTCGCTCATGCTGCCGCTAACATCGACGGCGAGCACGATGGCGATACCTTCGGTAGTTATGGGCACCGGTTTTGGCCAACGCGGCCCGGCCAGCGCGAGGATAAGCGCCAGCAGCGCAGCCGAATGGAGGCCGGCTTCGAGCGGCCGAACCCAGCGAGCCCGCCCCGCTGGCAACGACGCCAGCAAACGTGGATCGGAATAGCGAAGGGCCGGCACGCGCCGCCGGAGTTGCCACCAGGCGAGCAATGGCACGAGCGGGAGCAGAAGAAGGAGCCAGGGGTATGCGAAGGACGGCATGTATTCTAAGCGATCGGAAACGACGCAACGGGGAGCACACTGCGCTGACTCTTATACGATACCATGGCAGCCGTGTGAATGAATAGTGCCTGCCGAAGAAATTGGTCTACAATGTGTTCAGTATTCTCCGGAGATGCGTCGACGATGAACCTATTGTTGGAATTGCCCAGTGATGATACCGAGACCGTTCTGGAGGAAGTAGCGCGTTTCCGAAAGCTTTCTCCTGAGGCTCGCATTCGCTTCCTGAGTGAGCTATTTCAGGAATACCAGCAATTTCTGGCGAACCCGAGCTTCTCCGACGTTGCGGCCGCTCTGGCGGAGGAAGAGGAATTGGGCCGAAAAGCAATTAAGGAATTTGTTGCACGTCACAGCGAAAATAGTGATGGCAATGCGAGGTAGTCGTTCATGGCCGATTTGGCACTGGCGCTAACCGGGTGGGAACGAGCAATGGCGGCCGCCGAAAAAGTGAAAGAGCGACTGCGGCGCGCCTGCTCTGCCTTAACCCAGGCCAAGATCGCCTATGCCGTAATCGGCGGGAACGCAGTCGCTGAGTGGGTTGGCCGCATGGATGAAGCCGCCGTGCGCAATACACGCGATGTGGATATCCTGATCCGCCGCGCCGACCTTGATGCCGTAAAGAAAGCACTCGGAACGGCTGGATTTGTGCACGATAACGTCCATGATATCGATCTTTTCCTCGATGGTCCGACTGGCCGGCCCAAGGATGCTATCCACATTGTTTACGCTGCTGAGAAAGTTCGACCCGATGACGTGGCCCCTACGCCGGATGTTGCTGAATCGGAGCCGGCTGCGCAATTTCAAGTAGCATCGTTGCCGGCGCTCGTATTGATGAAGCTCACCTCTTTCCGCCTCAAAGACAAAGTTCATCTCCTGGATATGATCGATGTGGGTCTGATCGATCGGAACTGGTTGTTGAACCTTCCCCCGGAATTGAGCCGCCGACTGCAAGAACTTCTAGATAATCCTGATAGCTGACCCGCCGAAATCCTCTCCACATTCGATAACAAGGGCTCCATCATGCCTCGCTCTCTCTCCCTTGCTGCCTCCTGTCTCGTGCTCGCCGCCACTGCTTTCGCCCAAGACCACCCCCTCCCTCCGCAGGCTGCGCCGAAGGCCATGACCCTGCCGCCCGGCTTCCAGGCCACCCTCTACGCGGCGGAGCCCGATATCGTGCAGCCGATTGCCTTCACCTTCGACGATCGTGGCCGCATGTGGGTGGTCGAATGCCTGTCGTATCCCAACTGGACGAAGGAGAAGGAAGGCCATGATCGCGTGGTCATTCTCGAAGACACCACCGGCAGCGGACACTTCGACAAGAAGACCGTCTTCTGGGACAAGGGCGCGAACCTGAGCGGCATCGCCTACGGGTTCGGCGGCATCTGGCTCTGCAACACGCCAAACCTGATTTTCATTCCGGTGCGCGACGACAAGCCCGAAGGGCCGCCGAAGATTCTCCTCGATGGCTGGAGCCTGGAAGCCAAGCACAACGTCTTCAACGACCTCACCTGGGGCCCCGACGGCTGGCTCTACGGCTGCAACGGCATCCTGGCGACTTCGCACATCGGCAAACCCGGCACCCCGGCCGACAAGCGCGTGCCCATGAACTGCGGCGTCTGGCGCTATCACCCCACGCGGAACGAATTCGAAGTCGTTGCCCACGGCACCACCAACCCCTGGGGCCTCGATTTCGATGAGTACGGCCAGATGTTCATCACCAATTGCGTGATCAACCACATCTGGCACGTGATCCCCGGCGCTCATTACGAACGCATGTATGGCCAGGACCTGAACCCGAATGTCTACGGCTTGATGAAGAGCACGTGCGACCACATTCACTGGGGCGGCGGCGACTGGACCACGTCGCGCGGCGGCAAGGGCGTGCACGATGCCCCCGGCGGCGGCCACGCCCATGCCGGCCTGATGATCTACCAGGGCGACGTTTGGCCGAAGGAATACCGCAACGGCGCCTTCATGTGCAACCTCCACGGCAACCGCGTCAACCACGACCTGCTGGAGCAAAAAGGCTCCGGCTACGTGATCCATCACGGCCAGGATTTCCTGATGGCCAACGACCCGTGGTTTCGCGGCATAGCAATCCACCAAGGCCCGCAGGGCGAAGCCTACGTGGCCGATTGGTGCGACACCGGCGAATGCCACAACTACGACCGCGTCGATCGCACGAACGGCCGAATCTACCGCATCTCCTACGGCCCAGCGAAGCCGTTCAATCAGGACTTGCAGAAACTGACCGATATCGAGCTGGCGAAACTGCAACTCAGCCCAAATGAATGGCTGGTGCGGCATGCGCGGCGAATATTGCAAGAGCGAGCGGCAATCGGCGGTATCGCGACGCCGGGAGGGATTGATCCGAAGGCGGTGGAAGTGCTGCGGAAGATACTCGAAAAAGACACAGATGTGCCCAGGCAACTGCGGTCGATGTGGGCGCTGTATTGCCTGGGAATACTGCGCGAACACGACTATGTGCAGATGTTTCTGCGGAAAAGCGAATACATGCGTGCGTGGTCAGTGCGATTAAGTGTCGACACACAAATCGAATCCGGCGTGATTCAGAAAGAACTAGCCGGATTGGCCAAAAAGGACCCGTCTTCGTGCGTTCGCTTGCATTTAGCCTCCGCCTTGCAGCGCTTACTGCGCCCGCAAGGCTTTGTGCGCTCTGATGTCGCCGAAGCCCTGCTGGAACACGGGGAGGATGTTGGCGATCCGTATATTCCGCTAATGATCTGGTACGGCTACCAAGCACATCCGCTGACCCTGGATATGCTTAGTAATGCACGCATTCCAATCGTTCGGGAGTATTTGGCACGGTTCATGGCTAGTCGTCCTTTTGCCGATCTTGAAACGTACGACCAGCGTTTATGGCCGATGCTGGATGCAACAAACGATGCGGACTTGCAACGCGACATTCTGCGCGGGATTCAGGCCGCGTGGCTGGGCCGCCGGTCGATGCCAATGCCGGAACGGTGGGATACGCTCGAGCCCAAGCTGGCAAAAAGCGAGTCAGCAGAGGTACGTGAACGCGCGCTGGCCCTGGCTATTCTGTTCGGCGACTCACAAGCATTAATTGCTCTACGCCAAACCGTCGCCGACAAAAACAAAGATGCCGAATCCCGCCGCAAAGCGCTCGAAATTCTCCTACAAAAGCCCAATGCCGAGCTGCGCCAACTCCTCGATCAATTGCTATCCGACGCCGCCATGCGTGGCCCGGCCATTCGGGCTCTCGCTTTCTTCCAGGACGACGCGCTCCCCGCAAAGCTGTTGAAGCTTTACCCCACGCTCAGCGAAGCCGAGAAGGCCGATGCGGTGCAGACCCTCTCTTCGCGCCCAAGCTATGCCCTGGCGCTGCTCGATGCCATCGACAAGAAAGAAGTGCCGCGGCGCGATGTTTCGCCGTTCATCGCCCGGCAGATTCAAAATCTCAAGAACGCGCAAGTTTCCGAGCGCCTGGCGAAAGTCTGGGGAGTAATTCAGCCGGCTTCGAAAGAGCGAGCGGCACTCACCGCCAAGTACAAAAGCCTGCTCACGCCGGAGTACATGAAGCAAGCGGACCTCTCGAAAGGCCGGTTCGTCTTCGAGAAAAACTGCGCGACTTGCCACAAGCTCTTTGACCACGGTGCCAGCATTGGCCCGGAACTCACCGGATCGCAGCGGCATAATCTCGATTACGTGCTCGAAAACGTGCTCGATCCGAGTGCCGTGGTGGCCAACGAATATCGGGTGACCATCATCGAATTGAAAAATGGCCGCACGCTCAATGGCCTCGTGCAGCAAGAAACCGCCACCGGCCTGGTGCTCCAGACGCCGAACGAGCGGATCGTGATTTCCAAGGACGATATCGAAAGCCGCCGGCAAACAAACACCTCGATGATGCCGGAGGGAATCTTCGATAAGCTCACGAACGAAGAGATTCGTGACCTGGTGGCGTATTTGGCAAGCCCGAAGCAGGTGGCGTTGCCGCGCTGATTGTTTGTAGTTCCGCCTTCAGGCGGAATTCGAGGGCTGGTTCCGCCTGAAGGCGGAACTACGAACGAGCGGAGTTTTCATGCCGCAGTTGGTGGAATGTCCGAATGGCCATTCGTGGGAGTGGTCGGCCGAGCGCAGCCAGTGCCCGGTTTGCGGCTGGACCAGTTCGCCAACAGTCGCTGGCTCGGACAACATCGGCACCCAAGTGACGCCGACCATGCCGGCTCCGCCGGGCCAGCATTCATCTTCCTTTCCCAGCATTCCCGGTTACGAAATCCTCGAACTTCTTGGCCGCGGCGGCATGGGGGTCGTCTACAAGGCCCGGCAGCTCAAGCTCAACCGGCTCGTAGCATTAAAGATGCTCGCCGCTCATATCGCCCATGATTCGGAGGCCTTGCGGCGTTTTCGCACGGAGGCCGAGGCCGTTGCCAAGTTGCAGCATCCGAACATTGTGCAAATCTTCGAAATCGGCGAGAGCGACGGCGTTCCCTTCTTGGCGCTCGAATTTGTGGCTGGCGGGCCACTTTCGAAGCGCATCGCCGGAAACCCACAATCGCTCGAACTCGCTGCCGGCCTGGTAGAAGCCACCGCTCGTGCGATGCACTATGCGCACCAACTGGGGATTATTCATCGGGACTTGAAGCCGGGCAATATTCTAGTTCAGAGGAATTTAACAGAAGCAAACGAAGGAAACAAAGAAAGAAAAAAGGAAGCGCAAACGGATCACTCTGGTCTTTCTTCGTTTGCTTCGTTTCCTTCTGTTCAATCTCTTATTCCCAAGATCGCGGATTTCGGCCTCGCCAAGCGCCTCGAAGCCTCACTTGCAGCAACCCGAGTGGGGGAAATCCTGGGTACGCCCAGCTACATGGCGCCGGAGCAAGCGAGCGGCGTCACCCAGCGCCTGACTTCGGCCGTCGACGTTTACGCGCTCGGTGCGATTCTTTTCGAGCTGCTCACTGGACGGCCGCCGTTTTTGGGCGAAGATCCTACGCATACGATCATGCAGGTGATTTCGAAGGAGCCGGTGTCGCCGCGGCAACTTCGTCCCGACTGCCCCAAGGACTTGGAAACGATCTGCCTGAAATGCCTGGAGAAAAGCCCGGTCCGCCGTTACGCCACGGCCGAGGACCTGGCCGATGATTTGCGCCGCTACCAGAATGGTGAACCGATCGTCGCCCGGCCGGCCGGAGCCGTGGAGCGCCTGGCGAAATGGGCGCGGCGGAAGCCGGCCATCGCCACCCTGGCCGGGTCGAGCATCGCGTTGACGGCATTCATCCTGGTGAGCGGAGTTGTGCACAACGAGCAGCTTCGCAAAAAGAACCAGCAGTTGACCGACCTGGCCGATCGGGAACAAAAAGCTCGTAAGCGCGCCGACGCCAACTTCCTGAAGGCGAGCCAAACCGTGAAGGAGATGCTCGCCGAAGTGGGCGCGAGGGACTTGTTCTCCATTCCGTACCTCGACGAAGTGCGGAAGAAGCTCCTTGAGAAGGCGCTCGAATCCGCCCGCGAGTTTCGCCAACAGGATCCGAACAATCCGCAGGTGACGCGCAGCGTCGCCCAGATCATGACCGACGTGGCCGATGTTTACCGGCTCTTGGGACAGCCCGCGCGGGCCGATCCTTTGTTTCAAGAGGCGTGGGAGTTATACGAACAGCTGCATGCCCGTAATCCCAATGAACCGGAGTATCGCCGGGAGCAGATTGATGTTGGCACGAAGCTCGCCAACCTGCGGAACGACGCAGGGAATGGCGCCGAAGCGGAGCGAATTTATCACGACCTTCGCGAGCAAGCACGGCAACTAGTAGAGGCCTGGCCCAGCGACGCCAACGCTCTTGCCGAGCGCGCCTGGGTGGAGGTGAATCATGCTTGGTTGTTGCTGAATGATTCCAAGCGCATGCGGCAAGGCGAGGAAGAACTGAATCAGGCCCAAGAGTGGCTGGAACAGGCAACGAGAAATAACCCGGGCGAGAAACTGCACCGCGAGCGCCTGGCCGCATGTTTGAACGACAAGGCAACGTTTGCCAGCGCGCAGGAGCGCCTGGTGGAAGCGCGCGACTCCTATCTTCAGGTCGTGCGCCTGGAGTCGGGCCTGTTAGCGGAGGATCCGAGTAACCGGTCGTATGCATCCCTATTGGGCATCGGGAACCGGAACCTGGCCCGGACCAACGGCAGGATCTTTGAAAAACTCAAGGCCGATTTTCAAAGAAAGAATCTGCTCGATGCAGCGGCCCATGCACTCAATTATGCCGGCACGCGCGCCGAATTAATCATGGATGCCGTCCGGGGCTTCCAGGAATCGGAGGCCGCCTTTCAAAAACTCTCGCAGCAATTCGGCCGCGTGCCACAGTATCGCTCAAGTCTGGCCTTAACGATCGCAGATCACGGCATTCTGCTGCTTCGTGCCGGCGACATCGGTCAAGGGAATCAGCTTTTGGAAAGCGCTCTGGAAATCCATCGTCAGCTTGCCCAGGAGCTGCCGACCGTGGCACATCACAAAGCCAACGTGGCGGATATTTATCGCGTTAAAGGGATCTTCGATAAGGAAAAGGGGCACTGGACCCAGGCGAGGCAGAATTACCGTCAGAATATCCACTGGATGGAGGAAGCGCTTCGGCTAGACCAGGCCAACCCTCGATATCGAAGAGCCCTGGCCGATGGCCTTTGGGACTGCGCCGGCATGGACCTCGAACTCCGCGATCCACTGCTCGCCGCGAACAGTGCCCTGGCCATGTTGCATGTCTATCCCGATGCCGAGTACGAATTCTGGGCGGCGGAATTGCTTGCCCGCTGCATTCCACTGACCGACGACCTGGGCATGGCAATGATGCACGCTCACCTATGCCTGGAATTGACCCACAGTTGGCTGCAAAAGACCGGCGAGAGCACGAAGGAAATTCGCACCAATCCGAATTTTGTGCCGCTATTGCGGCGCATCGATTTCCAGCGCATGCTTGCGGATTTGGAACTTGAGCGAAAAGGGAAGAAGTAATTGTCCAGAGCGCCCAGGGACTTCCGTCGCTGGGCTTTCGAGTATTAATTCACCCCGGGTACATGGATCTTTGCAAGGCGCGTCGGGTCCGCTACTCCCTGCGCGCGCATCCACGCTTCGGCCCGCTGGCGCTGGTCGCGGGTTTCGTCGCCAATGGGCATTTCGCCAAGCGTCCAGCGAACGGCAGCTGCATAGGTGTTCATGGCCACGTCTTCATAGCGCTGCAATGCTAACCTCAGCAAGTCCTTCACGTCATCCGCTTTTCCCTGGCAAGCTGCAATTCCCGGCCGCAGGCCGGCCGCCAGCGCGCTGGCCCACGGCCCATCTTCCTGTTCCAGATCGCGCTCGGCGCGGAGGGCCCAAGGCAAGAGGCGCAACGAGCCTTCTTTGCGGCACATCGCCAGCGCCAGCGCGCCGCGCAGCTGGTGCAGCGGCACACGGATGACCTGAACGCGAAAGAGCTTGGCGGCCGACAATGCCGGCCAACGCTCTTCGAGCCGGTGCCAGGCCGCCGCCACGTTGCCTTCGTACCAGTCGAGCCGGCATTCGCTCCAGAGTGCCGTCATGTGCTGCAAGTGAAAGCCGGAGCGCGACCACTCGCTCATTTGCTCATGAATCACCTCGCGGGCGCCGGCCGTGTCGCCGGCGACCAGCCGGCATTGCGGGAAGGCGAATGTGGCGATGTTGGTGGCCGCGAAGAGATTGCCGCGATCGCGCGCTTCCTTGAGCAGGCGCGCGGCCAATTGCTCCATCGCCGCAAATTCGCCGAGCTGAGACAACGTCCAGAACAGGAAGGCGTGGGTCGTGTCGCGCTCCCAAGCCACGCCGGTGCAGCGCGTGCGGAAAAGAGTTTCCGCAGCCGCCAGCCACTGCCGGGCCGCCGGCCACCGGCCGAGATTGTGCGCCACAATCCCTTCGGCCATGGCGACCAGTGCCTGCGCATGCGGGTTGATCACGCGCGCGGCCAATTCGCGCGCGAGGCCAAGATATTTTTCCGTCTCGACGGCGGCCGAGCTTCCTTCCGACGAGCGATGGCACGCTTCCCAAGCCAGCGCCCGCGCCAGACGAAATGGCTCGCCGGCATTCAGGGCGAATTCCAAATGCCGCGCTTGGAAGTACGCGCCGCTGACGATGTCGAACAGGCTCATGCCGGCGGTGGCGGCCCAGCACAGATCGATGCGTTCCAGCTTTTCGGCCGGGATGCTTTGCACGCCACGCTCTTCGACGTCCAAGCCGCGGGCGCGCAGCCGGGTTCGATACCACAACAGTGCGAGGTTCGCCCATTGCGGCGAGGCCGGCATCGTGAGGCCGGCGGTGCGCAGCACTTCGCGCAGCGTGTCCAACCCCAGGTCCACCTGGCCGCTGGCGCAGAACTGGTACGCAGCCTGCCGTCGCAATTGAAAAATGCGCGTTTGGTCGGCGTCCTGGCAGGCGGCCAGATAGGCCTGGGCGGATTCGAGGCCGCGGCCGGCCAGGGCCAAATAAGTCGCCAGCCGCTCGCGGGCTGCACTTGCTTCGGCTGCGGTTGGAGGATGCAAATCGAGGCATAGCCGGTAAAGGTGAGCGGCGCGCTCGAAGGCCAGTGCCTCGGCCGCTTGCCGGGCGGCTTCACCATAGTATTCCGCTGCCTCGTCGGGCCGGCCGGCGCTCAGGCAATGCCAGGCCAATAGCTCGCGCGGCGCCCCAGGAGCAGCCGAATACGCGCGCAGCAGCCGTTCGTGATGCGCCGCCTGCGCCGCCGGTGGCAGATGGCGAAGCACGGTTTCCCGAATGGAATCATGCAGGCATTCCAGCTGCGCCTCGGCATCCACGGCTTGGGCTCGAATCCAGTGACCGTTGCGCAGCATAGCAAACACGCCATGCGGCTCGGCTTCCACCTCGGCGGACTGAAAGGCAACGCTTTGCCGCAGTGGCTGGCCCGCCACCGCCAGCACCTCGAGCAGCCGGCGTTCGGCGGACGGAAGTTGCTGCAGGCGCTGCCAGATCATTTGATCCAGCGATAAACCGCCGGCCATGGGTTGCGGCAGCAAGCGCACTTGCCGGGCGAGTTCATGAACGTAGAGCGGCCAACCCTGCGATTCACGCGCCAGCGCCGCCGCAACCTCCTCGCGGCCGGCTTCACTGTCGGCCAGCAACATCAGTGCCAGGCTGGACGCTTCCAGCGGTGTAAGCGGTTCGACGGCAATCTGCGTCAAAACGACGGTAGAATCTGCCGGCGGCAGTGTTTCGCGCAATGCGCGCAAGCAGGCGTTCTCCTGTTCCTGCTCCGTGCGATAGCTGAGTAACAAGAGCACCGGCGCCGCTTCCGGCGGCCGAACAAGGTCTAACAACAAGCGCACGCTGTCGGCATCCGCCCATTGTAGGTCATCCAGAAAAAGGACGAGCGGACCATGCCGGGCCAGTTGCGTTAACAACTCGCGCAAAGAGGCGAAGGCCCGGCGGCGCGTTTCCACTGGATCCGTCACGTCGGCGCTTTTCCAGCCCTTCGCTCCCAATTTCAGCCGCCGCAAGACGGGAAAGGCGCGGGCCAGGGCCCCCATCTCTTCGGGAACCAGGGTGGCCAGTTCGTCTTCCGGCAGTCCCGCTAACTGATGGCTCAGCGCATCGACCAGGCTGTCCATGCCCTTGAACGGAACCGATTCTTGCTCGTAACAGCGGCCGCGCAGGATTACGGCCCGCTCGCGCTCGGCCACGCGCTCCAAAAAGCGCTCAGCGAGCGCCGTCTTGCCCATGCCCGACCGGCCGCGAATTTGCACGACGGCCGGACGGCCGTTGCGGACCGTAGCAAATACTTGCTGCAATTCATGCAGGTGCAGATCGCGCCCGACCAGTGGCACGTCTTCATGGCGCGGCGTAGCCGCGATGGCCGGGGGCAGCGCGGGTTCGTAACCGAGCCGGCGCAGGATTTCCAGCGCCTCGGGCCGCTTGGCCGCATCGCGCTGCAGCAGAGCAACGCATAGCGCATTCCACACCTCCGGAATGTCGCCCTGGCGTTCCCTTGGGGGAGTCGCATCCATGTGCTGATATTGCCAAATCAACTGGTCGGCCTCGCCTTCGAATGGCCGCTTGCCGACGAGCGTTTCATAAGCGATCACTCCCACCGAATACCAGTCGCTGGCCCGCGTGTGCGGCCGGCCGGCAAATCGCTCCGGGGCGATGTAACCCAGGCTGCCGATCAATTCACGACGTTCTTTTCCCGGCGGGGCCTGCCACGGTTGCACCAAGCCGAAGTCGAGCAACGTGACCCGGCCTTGCGGGTTGATCAAGACATTCGACGGCTTCAGGTCGCAATGCAGCAGGCCCATCTGGTGCAAATAATGCACGGCCTCGACGAGCTGTCGAAACGCGGGCCGAAATTGATCGATGCGTTCCTTGCGGTCAGCAATGTTGGCGAAGTGATTGGTAAAGGGCAAACCTTCCACCAGTTCCATTAGAATATACCAGCGATTGTCATCGGCGATGAGTTCGTAGAGCGTGGCCAGGTTTGGATGGCTCAAGCCCGCTAGCGAGCGAAATTCGTGTTTGAAGCGCAGAAGCGACGCCGGGTCCATGCGCGGCAGCACCTTCACGGCCACTTCGCCGCCGCGTTTGAGGTCCAGCCCTCGGTACACGATGCCCATGCCGCCGCGGCCGAGTTCGCCCTGGAGTTCGAGGCCCGGCAACGTCGGCGGGCTCGTCAGTGCCGGTTCGGCGTCCGCCCCGCCAGTCTTGACTTGCTCGTCAAGCACACGAGAGGTCGGCACGTCGGCGGCGCGTGGTTCATCGCCAGGCAGCCAAGCCCCTACCTCGCCGCAGAACGGGCAATTCGGCAGTACCTGCGTGGAATCGCCCGTGTGAATGGGAACGTCTCCCATCCAAATATGGCCACGGGGACAGGTCAAACGCCGCGACATGCTCGAGTCCGATTCGTTTGGTGGACGAGATGGTGGAGAGTAACCGGCTCATTGTAACGAAAATGAGAGAAGAGCGGCAGAGGGCGAGCCAGGACGAAGCCCTCGATATGGGCTTGCGCCTGGGCCGGCGGCGCTCAGCCTGCTGCCGCATTCGTTGCCGGACTCGGCGGTGGGTTCGCCGGTTCGCGGCAACGAAAGCAACGAAGCAACGAATTGGTGGCTCGTGGCGGCCCGATCTTCTAAAGGATTATTGAACAACGACTTGCGGCAGGATAATTCTTCCAGCGGGTAACTGCCTTTCGTTGCCGGTTCCAGCAAGATACGCCACTATAGCCGGCTCTGGCAACGAATTGATGTGGCCTCAACAGTGGAGGGCTTTACGTGGCCCTACACGCGTCACGGGCGCTTTTTGGCTTCGATCTTCTCTTTCCCCACCCACTGTTGCAGCACTTTGGACACCGTAACGCTGCCATCCGCCTGCTGGTTATTCTCCAGAATCGCCACCAGCGCCCGGCTCACGGCCACGGCAGTGCCGTTGAGCGTGTGGACGAACGTGGTTCCTTTCTTCTGCGCGCTCTTGAAGCGGATGTTCAGCCGGCGGGCCTGGTAGTCGGTGCAGTTCGATGTGCTGGTCACTTCGCCGTATTCGCCATGCTCGCCTCGGCCCGGCATCCAGGCTTCGAGGTCGTACTTGCGGTACGCCGGCCCGCCCAGGTCGCCGGTGCAAGTATCGATGACGTGATAGGGCAGCTCCAGACCTTGGAAGATTTTCTCTTCAATTCGCAGCAACTCCTGGTGGATCGCTTCACTTTCTTCCGGCTTGCAGAAGGCGAACATTTCGACTTTCGTGAATTGGTGCACGCGGTAGAGGCCGCGGGTGTCGCGGCCCGGCGCCCCGGCTTCGGTCCGGAAGCAGTGCGACAGGCCGACGTACTTCTGCGGCAAATCTTTTTCATCCAAAATCTTGTCCTTGTGCATTCCGCCCAGCGTGATCTCGGCCGTGGCGATCAGGCACAAGTCGCTGTCGGCCACGGTGTAGATTTGCCGCGTTTCTGGATTCGGATCGCGCGGAATGAAGCCGATGCCTTCGAGTACTTCCACGCGGGCCATGTCCGGCGTGATGACCGGCGTGTAGCCTTCGCTGATTAGCGTTTGCATCGCATATTGAACCAGCGCAAGTTCCAGAAGCACGGCTTCGTTCTTCAGGAAATAGAACTTCTGACCCGTAACAGAAGCCCCGGCTTCGAAATCGGCCAGATCGAGCGCTTCGCAAATCGCCACGTGGTTTTTCGGCTTGAAATCGAACTTCGGCGGTTCGCCCCATTTGCGAATGACCTTGTTGTCGTTGGCCGTGGTCCCAACCGGTGCGTCGGGATGGCTCATGTTGGGAATGGTGAGCAAGATCGCGTGCAATTGAGCTTTGATCTCGTCTTGCTGTTTTTCCAGCGCCGTTACCTTCTGGCGCAGTTCCTTGCCCTCGGCAATCAATTTGTCCTTCGCCGCCTTGTCTTTTTCCTTCGGAATCAGCTTGGAGACTTCATTCGCGCGCTGCTGGAGGACTTGTGTTTCCTGCGCGAACTTCTTGCGCTCGTCGTCGAGCCGCACGACCTGCTCCGCGTCGGCCGTGACATTGCGATTGCGGCAATTGGCTTTGACGGCATCCAGATTCTCGCGAATGAATTCAGCGGAGAGCATGTTCGGTCTCACAAATCAAGCGAGCATTCAAGCATAACTGAAGCATGTTCAGAGCGGATGAACGCTGAACGCCTCGCTCCAAGACTCATATTCGTCAAGCACTTCCAGATTTTCCGATTCATCGCTGTTGCTTATGAAAGCACCGATGGCAACGCTGCCTTTTGCCAACGCGATTGCACCGAGGATGCTTTGAATCGTCGCCGGTTCCGTGCAGTCGCGTACGTCGCGAAGTGCCAATCCCAACAACACTTGCAGCGCCTCTTTGTAGTCTGCGACGAGCCAACGTGGCATTTGTGGATTGGACTTCCGGTGACGCTGAACATCGATGGTGCAAACTAGCCCGTAAAAGTTCCAGTCG
>Ga0070732_10000401_pt1 | contig 28251 bp, 16 predicted proteins | sample Coa_R1_5_FD_66449 | JGI IMG/M metagenome (GOLD analysis project Ga0070732, IMG submission 66449) | Surface soil microbial communities from Centralia Pennsylvania, which are recovering from an underground coalmine fire - Coalmine... | ecosystem: Environmental > Terrestrial > Soil > Unclassified ... | reverse complement strand
TTCTTAGATAGCGAGTAGGAATATTCTCTTTCAGGTGGTCTGTTCACTTCAGGCGGGATTGCCGGTCCGACTGAGTAACCGATCGGGAATCGATGCGTGCCAGGGTTTGTTTAACGATCGAGTTCGAGCTCTGACGACCTGTACCTGTAACGCAAGGCAGTCGCGGTGAACAAGCCACTTGTAATTCAAGCCGAAACGGCGGGTGGTCTGGTCAGCAGAAAGACGGCAAGATCGGCATCGAACGGCACAATATTCTACACACAACAAGAACGGGCAGAGATTGGCCGGTTATGCCCACACTTCGTCATCTTCCTCGGGCGGACCGAAACCCATGACGATATCTTCAGGACGAAGGATCGCGCGCAACCAGGGACGAAAAGAAATGGACAGATCGAGTGCTGGCAAGGCGCGCTTGCCGACTATCACGGGATGAACAAACTCCACGGAAACGTGTTGCGCATCGGTTGAGTAGGGACCGCGTCCAAAGGCTAGAAGGCGTCCACCCTTCAAGAAACGATCGGACATCTCGCGACAGGCCAGAGCGAGGCGCGGTGCCTCCCTGGTGAAGAATTTCTCGAGTACATGGTTTCTCTCCAGGAATCTTTCTTCCACGTGAGAGGCAAGTTGGTAGGGGATCGCCATATCTCGGTCCCTAACAAATCCTCGGCAAAGGGTCACCGACGAGGGGAGGATTCGTGAAGAAGCCAGTGTCAGCGATAACGGCGGCGGTCGGTGCGGTAACCTTACTTTTTGCGGGATATGTTTTTTTCACTTCGCTTCCGGATCTGCGTCGCTACATCAGAATCAGCACTATGTGATCCGGGAATAGCGAGGTCTCGTAGCCTAATTTGCCTTTGATCCAGTCTGCCGATGGCTCAGTCCTTGTCTGCGCCCACTCGACGCCGGTTGTTAGTTAGCGTGACAAGCCCAGCCGGGTTTGAGTCCCAGTAAATCTCCTAAGGTTCTTCGATACGATGGATCTTATTGGCAGGCAGATCTTTCAATACCTGGCGTGTGCCGCTGGGCCAGCGGATTTCCAACTGCTTCACAGTCTTGAATGCTCCCAGACCGAAGTGCGGGCGTGGATCGCGCGACGCCCCGTATCCCGCGCTCGTCGATACGATGTCGTACTGACTGTTGCCATCCTCGGTTGTCAACTTGAGTTGCGCCCCGATCGCCATGCGGTTACTGCGCGTGCCGACTAGTTTGAAGGTGACCCAGTTATTGTTGTTGGCTGATACGTTGCGGAGAATCCTGGCTTTTCCATTCAATACGGTGACGACCATGTCCATGCGACCGTCGTTGTCCAGATCGCCAATAGCGGCTCCACGGTACGGTTCGGAGATCTGCATGTCGGGACCTGCCTGCGCGGTCACGTCTTGGAACGTCATTTTGCCCAGGTTGCGGAAGATCGTATTCGGTTCGCCGTATGTACGGCTCGAAAACTCGGCGATGTTATCAAGAACGTTGCCGCGCGCGACGAACAGATCTTTCAAGCCATCGTTGTCGAAATCGGCAACCCCATTGGACCATCCCGACATCTGCAGAGTCGGCCGCGCCAGACCACTTCGGCCTGTGACATCGATGAAGATACCGTTGCCGCGATTCCGAAACAGGGGAAAGGTTTCCAGTTCTGTGGCAGTGTGCCAGATGTCGGGCAGACCATCATTGTCCAGATCGCGAAACTCCGCACCCATGCCCGAAACGGCCTTGCCATTCTCCGAGTACGCCACGCCTGCATCCATGGCCACTTCTTCGAAGGCCTTGCCTTTGAGATTGTGGAAAAGCGCGTTCGGCATGTTGTCATTGGCGACGAAGATGTCGGTGAAACCATCGCCGTCGTAATCGTTGAAACCGATTCCCATTCCCTTGCTGAGGTGCTTCGAAATACCGGTCTCTTCCGATACGTCGGTAAAGGTGCCGTCGCCGTTATTTCGATAAAGCGTGGACGGCAGTGGCTCATAAAATTTTGGATGACAATAGGCTCTGAGCCGGCCCCCGCTCAAGCACACCGGATCTTTGTTCACTTCCCATTTGCAATAGTTCGAGACAAAAAGGTCCAGCTTGCCATCATTGTTATAGTCGACCCAACCAGCGGCGGCGCTCCACATTTTTTGGCCCTTATAGGTCGGAGCGCCGACCCCGGCTTTGTCGGTCACGTCCGTGAAAGTGCCGTCACCGTTGTTTCGATATAGATGATTCTTGGTGACGCTGGCGACGTAGATGTCTTCCCATCCATCGTTGTCAAAATCACCGACCGCAACGCCCATGTCGTAGCCATCGCCCGCCAATCCGGCTTTTTCCGTGACATCGGTGAAAGTTCCGTCGTGGTTGTTGTGGAACAGACGGTTGTAGTATTTCGAGGATTCTTTCTTGAGAGACGGCAGCGCCGCGCCGTTAATGAAAAAGATGTCTAGATATCCATCGTTATCGTAGTCGATGAGCCCGACACCCGAGATCATCGTTTCCGGTTGGTTCTTGTTCGGGGTCGGACAACTATCCGCCACGAACTGCACACCTGACCGGCTGGTGACGTCTTCGAAGCGGATGGTGCTGCTGATTGCGTCTGCCCAGATCTCAATCGTCAGTGCGAGAGCCAGGATTCCAGCTATAGCGATGAAGGGCCGAAGCATTGATCAGCGTCAGTCTAGCATAGGGTAGGAGCGTTGAAGAGAGGCGATCAGCGGCTCGCGGCGTCGCTCAAGGCCTTCAGGCGTGTGAACTCCGCCCGCTCCCGTGCAGCCTCGCTGTTGCGTCCTGCTTGAGATAAAGCCTGAGAAAGAGCGAAGTGCGCGTCCGGACTGCGGGGAGCCAGCTTGACCGCGGTTCGCAACTCCGGCAACGCTCGATCCGTTTTGTCGAGCGCGAGCCAGAGCCTGCCGCATGCCACATGGGCCACAAAGTTGTTTGGCGCCAACGTCACTGCCTCCCGGGCATACTCCAAGCCCTCTGCGTAGTCCGCCGTACGCAGAAATTCAAGAGCGAGCTGAATTCGCGCCCCGTCGTGGGTTGGGGAAATTTCGATCTCGCGCCGGAATTCATCAACGGCAAGAGGCGGATGCTCCTTGAGCAGAAACACACCATAGACGTAGTGCACCCCGGGGTCGGAACCGTACGTGGCGAGGACTTGCTTCAACTCTTCTTCGGCGGCGACTCGGTCCTGCAGCGCGACCAGCGCCTGCGCGTGTCCCACTCTGCGAACCACTGGCAGTCGCGCGGCGGGAACGTCCGTCGGCAGCTTCCGGATTTGTAGAGCGGCCGTCCCGAAGGCGTCCAGCAATTCGACATCAGAGAGTACTGCGTCTTTGGGAGCATCGGGGTGCGCAGCCGCTTCCAGGTTTGCGATCAACGTTAAACGTTGAAGCGCTATCTCGGGATGGCCCAACAGGGCGTTCACGATCGCATCGTGATATAGCACAGTTCGGGTGAAATCCGGGTTGGTCCCCAAGCCCAGCTGAGTGCCGCGTTCCAGATCTGGCAGTGCGCGAGCGTAATGCCGCAATTGGAATTCACTCAGTCCAAGCATTCCGAAACCGGGACCCGGCTGCTTCCGCTCGATCCGGACAAAATCTGCGAAGGCATCGCGCGCTTCCCCGAATCGCTTTGCATCGAACAAGAGGGTTCCAAGGTGCCACCATCCTTCGCTCCAATCTGGGCGGAGTTTGGTCGCCTGCATATAAAGGCGGATTGCCTCCTGAACGCGGTCGGCCTCCATCGCCGCCTGCGCCTGCTTCGCCAACTCCTCATACGATTCCGGCTTCCCACTTCCCGGCACCTGCTTGTGATCGTCATTACCTGTAGCCCGGTAGCTGGCGGCAGCGCCCTCCGAATTCGTGATTTCGCCAGGTGAATTGACCGGAATTCCCGAGTGCGCATTCAGCCGAATCCGATCGCCGGAATTCTCAGCGTACCCCTTTTGATCCGCGCATAAGGACAGGACGCTACACAGAAGAATAATGAAAATTTGACAGACGGTATTCATGCAGGAAGGGATCGAATCTCGTATCGAGGAAATGCCACTGGTGAAAGCGGCACAATGATTAAGCCCGTCCATGGTGTCAAGAACGATCTTAATGCCAGCTAGGGCCGACGCGACACCCGTTCCCAACTTTCCGTTGGCAAGTGGCGGATTTCACCACAACGAACTTAGTGCTCAAGAGCTCTTTTCGTGGGATAATCCCCATTTTGGGGACCGAGCTTTGGCTTCTGAAGTAAATATCACGACCACCGGAAAAGGCGATACGGTCTTGAGTCCCGAAGACCCGACGGTCGACGCCCAAGATCCGCGCGAAGATTTAGTCCGCCGTGTAGTGGCGAGCAGCACCTTTGAGAGATCTCCCAAACTTCGGGCCTTCCTGGTTTACGTCTGCCGCTGCGCAATCGATAACCAGCGAGCGGCTGCCACCGAGCAGCAAATCGGGATTCATGTCTTCGGCCGACCGCCTGGGTATAACCCCAACGAAGACAATATCGTTCGTTCGCAAGCCCGCCTTTTGAGGCTCAAGCTGGAGCATCATTTCGCTAACGACGGGAAGTGTGAGCCGGTGATCATTACCATCCCGAAGGGCCGCTATTTACCGTCCTTTGAGACTCGGCCAGAGCCGTTAGGTTTGCAGCAGGCGGCGTCGTCCTCAGAGTTTAAAGGAGGGTCTCATACGAGACCCCACATCGCGCTACTGCTCACTTTGACTGCACTGGTGGTGGCCGCGGCGGCGTGGCTTATCGCCGGGCCGCGTTCCAAGAAATCCCAAGCCTCGACCATTTCGACTACCAACGCGAATGCGGATCTGGCTAAGTCCAATACGCCTGGTGGTGGGAACGCCGCCCGTGCGCTGCCGGTAGTTGGTGAGATTCGAATTGCTGCCGGAAGAGCCGGAGATCCCTACGTCGACATCTGGGGACGACGCTGGGAGTCCGACGAGTTCTATGAAGGAGGCGTTTTCAATTCCGGCCCGCAAGATCTGTTTCCACCTGTGCCCGACCCCAACCTCTTCAAAACGGTCCGGGAGGGGGCTTCGATGGAGTCTGTGCTGGCCCAGAGCGGGTTCCGGTACGATATTCCTGTCCCTAACGGTGTATACGAACTCCGACTCTACTTTGCAGATCCTATACGACATAAGGTGGTGGCGGAGGGACAAGATGCTCAGAACGTCCGGCATTTTCAGGTCGATGTCAATGGACGCCGGATCCTGTCGGGCTTCGACGCAATTGCAGACGCAGGTTCGGCCGCAGTCGATGTTCGGGCTTTCAAAGATATTTCTCCGGCGGCGGATGGCAAAGTGCATCTCGAGTTTATCCCGTCAGCAGAGAGGCCCTTCGTCAGTGCGCTGGAGTTGACTCCGGGCATAGCGGGAAAGTTGAAGCCGATCCGGCTTTCTGCTCGCAAGTCCGATTTCGTTGACCGTGACGGTACACGATGGAGCGGCGACACCTATTACATCGGTGGACGTGATGGCGCATTTACCAACCCGGGTGCGGGACTGAATGTTCCAGAACTATACGCGGCCGAGCGCTTTGGCAACTTCAGTTATGCGGTCCCGGTCCCGGCCGGCAGCTATACAGTGAAGTTGCACTTCATGGAATCATTTTTCGGTCCACTAGTGCCCACCGGCCTCTGCCGGGGTCCGGGGTGCAGAGTCTTCGATGTAAGTTGCAATGGCTTGATGCTCCTGCAGGATTTCGACATTTTCCAGGCTGCCGGTGGCGCGTTCCATCCAGTGGTTCGCACGTTCAATCACCTGCATCCGAATGGGCAAGGGAAGCTCTTGCTTTCGTTCTCACCCAAGGTCAACTACGCCGAAGTCAGGGCGATCGAAGTGATTGATGAAGGACAGTAGGGAAGGGACGCTGATAGCTCGAGCGCCAGCGAGAAGCGGCATCTCGCGAATCTATTGAAATCGAGAGATGTTCTAAATCAGGTATCGCCCCTTCCGCTTTCCCGTTGTGAATTTCCGCCCCGCGGACGGGGTATACACTGTGAAATCCCTAAAAAATGTCGCGGGTTGTACTAGACTCTGCTGGCTTGCTGCATCAACCGTTAAGGAGGCTGAACTCATGAATCGCCTGTTCGCTCCGCTCGCGGGGCTCCTCTTCTTATTCATCACTCTGTCGGCTCATGGCCAAACTCAGCCTGGCGGCTCAGATCAAACGACCACTCCCACCGTTCGTTCGAACGTTCAAGAAGTCGTGCTCGACATGGTGTTCCGCGATAAGAAAGGTAAGGCGATTCGCGACGTCCGGCCAGAGGAGATACATGTCCTTGAGGATGGTGCCGAGCAGAAACTGACATCGTTTCGCCTCGTGGAAGGCACAAGTGCCCGCTCTCTTAATACGGGGGCGTCAGAGAGTGCTCCTGTGCGCCTGGACCCGATGCGGGAAATCCGGTTGGTTACCCTGGTTTTCGAAGGCCTTGACCCCGACAGCAAGCGTTTCTTCCGTCAAGCTGTGAAGGACATTCTGGACTCGTCACCGGAGCCGAACCTCTACTATTCGATCCTGACCATCGACCAGAAATTGCAGTGTATCCAACCCTTTACTGCCGACCATGCAGAGTTACTGAAGAGTCTAGAGCGGTCGTCGATGTGGTCTTTTATCCAGTATTCGAACCAATCTGCTGAGATCAAGCAGAATCTGAAGCAAGTTGTTGACCAAGGCGAGCCAACGCTGTCTTCTGTGTCAGGCGCCGGGGGAGGTGGCCCAAACCCAGCCCAACTGCAGGGCTTCGTCACGTACAAAATGGCCAAACTGCAGTATGACATGCTTCAGTCGGCCGACACTGCGGATCGCGAATACGACGCTCGCGCCACTCTGGATGCCTTACTAGCTTTGGTGAAGGCACAGTCCCAATTGCCCGGCCGGAAGGTCGTGTTGTACTTCAATCCATGGTTCTCTGTCCCCGAGACGGTCAAAGAGCAGTACAGCAATATGATCGGCGTGGCGAACCGCGCCAACGTCAGCTTCTACGCCGTTGATCCTAAAGGTCTGACTACGTGGAGCCAGGGGAGTGGCGGTCGTGACATGCTGGCTGGCGCCGCCGGCGAAATCCGCGATCAACAAATGAAGGGCGGTGTTGGGGAGGTTTCCACGTCGCAGGCCCGCGCAATGGATTCCGCAGAATCCGCTCTGCGCTCCAACCCGCTGCTCTGGTTGCGTGACCTGTCGCAGCAAACCGGTGGTGCGACCATATCGGAAACCAACGACTTGCGGGCGCCCCTGAGGGTGGCGATGGACGAAGTACGGACATACTTCGAAGCAGCTTACAGCCCGCACATCTCTATTCTTGACGGCAAGTTTCGGAAAATTACAGTTCGGGTGGATCGTGCGGATGTAGTCGTGCATACTCGAAGCGGTTATTTTGCGCTGCCACAGATCAAAGGGGGGCAACAGTTATACGCCTACGAAATGCCGCTGCTGAACGCATTGAACGCCACACCCGGTCCTTCGGATATGGCTTTTCAGGCCGCCGCTGAGCGTTTCAATGATCACGGGACAAAAGTCGAGTACATGTTGACCTTGGAAGCACCGTTGAAGGAGATGAATTTCGCTCCTCTGCCTGACAAAAAGAATGCGGGTGTGGATGCGGCCATTTTGGCGGTGTTGAAGGGCTCCAATGGCGAAATCGTCGAGAAATTCAGTAAAGACTTCGCAGTGCAGGTCGACCTCGATAAGGTTGATGCCTACAAGGCGGGGAACTTGCTTCAGACCTTCCGAACTGAGCTGGTACCGGGCACATACACGTTGGAAGTTGCGTTGATGGACCGCAACGGCAACAAGGTCGGCGTCAAGAGGAGCACCGTCATCGTTCCGCAGCCCTCCGGTCGCCTGTCCATCAGCAATATTGTGGTGGTGCGACGAACGGACTCGCTCAAAGACAACCAGATTCTGGACGCGTTCTATTTTCCGGGTGGCAAGATCGTCCCGACTCTCACTGACACGCTCAAAGGAGGTCCCGGGAATGTCCTGCCGTTCTATTTTTCGATCTACCCGGACCGCGCCGTTGCCGATCATCCAAAGCTCAGCATGGCGTTCTATAAGGAAGGCCAGTATCTTGGAGCCGCCGAGGCGCCTCTGCCCGACGCGCAAAAAGACGGACGAATTCCCTACATAGCAAATCTGCCGGCCGACAAATTTACTCCAGGCGCTTACGAAATCCGCATCGGTGTTGCGCAGGGCGAGTCCAAAGCGGAAGAGAAAGTCGATTTCCGAGTGGAGTAGCTGGTCTCGAAGGTCGGGCGCCGCTTGGACTATACTCACTTCGGAGTGGGGAAATTCGTGTTGTTGCGATGGATGCTGGTGGGCGTGCTAGGGGTGGCTTCAGCCTCAGCCCAGAACAACTCCGGCCAGGAGTTGCTCAGCCGGGCCCTCGAGCTGCACCAATCCGGCCATTACACAGAAGCGATCGCAGCCTATCAGTCCTATCTGAAATCTCACCCTGAAGCGGCCGCGGTGCGCTCCAATCTAGGTGCGGCTCTGGCTCATGAATCGCGCTACTCCGAAGCTATTCGGGAATATACCCTCGCTCTAAAAGCGCAGCCCTCGAACTACGGCATCCGTTTCAATCTAGCTTTGGCCTACTACAAAACTGGAAATTTGGACGGAGCAATCAGGAATTTCGAGGCCGTCTATGCAGTCGTCCCGGCCAACGATCCGCAAAGGCGCCAGGTGTCATTACTGCTGGCAGAATGTTATCTGCGCCGGGGAGAAGACGAGCGCGTTATCGCGATGCTGAGTCCAATAGCAGACGCCGACCCGAGCGATCTCACGGTGGCTTACCTGCTCGGTACCGCATTGCTGCATCGAGGTGAGGACGAGCGCGGCGCGCTCATGATCCAGCGCATCCTCGGCAAAGGCGACACTGCTGAGGCGCACATGCTGATGGCATACACAAGAATGAAAGCCAACGATCACAAGGGCGCGACAGCGGAGTTGGATCGTGCCATTGCACTGAACCCTCGGCTTCCAGAGGCGTTCAGTTTAAGGGGACGGCTGGAATTCATCGACTCCAACCTTCCCGCAGCCGAGACTGCATGGCGTGCGGCTTTGAAGCTGGATCCCAACCACTTCGAGTCCCTTTTACTGTTAGGAACGCTCCTCCGCCAGCAGGGCCGGCTCAAGGAGTCGCACTCTCTGCTGGAACACGCGTTCCATCTGCAGCCAAAAGAGATCAGGGTCCGTTATCAGTTTGCGATTCAGTACTCGACCGAAGGCAACGACACGCGCGCTGCAGCGCTGCTCGAATCGCTCATCAAGGATGCTCCGGAATACATCGAGGCACATCGTAGTTTGTCAGCTATTTACTTTCGAATCGGACGCCCCGCGGAAGGCCGAAAAGAGCGCAAAGCTGCCGAGGAATTGGACCAGGCTCTGCAAGGACACGATCAGGAACTGGGACGGAGCTTGAAGAAGTGAAGCTGCGAGCCTGCATCCTGATCTTTCTTGCTTCGCTGGCGGCGGGGCAGACCACAACCAACACATTTGAAAATCTCTCCAGCCGGGCGCGACAGGCCTATGAAGCGAATCACATGGACGAGGCTGTCGATCTCTATTCCCGAGCGATGAAACTACGGCCCGACTGGGCCCAAGGCTGGTGGGCCATCGGCATGATCGAATACCAGCGCGATCACTATCCCGAGTGCCGCGATGCGCTGACTCGCATGGTGGCGCTGGACGCTTCCGCCGCACCCGGCTGGGCGCTGCTCGGCCTTTGTGAGTTCAGTACCAAGCAATATGATGCATCCTTCGATCATTTGAAGAAGGCTCACATGCTGGTATCGGTCCGGCAAGCGGGCGGGGAATTGCTCGACATAGCCGACTTCCATCTGGCTATGTTGCTCACGCGCCAAGGCGCTTTCGAAGTGGCGCAGGAGGTTCTCGTGAAGGTCGCGCTGAAGGTTCGGAGCAATCCCGACATGATGTTTGCCGCTGGCCTGACTGGATTGCGCATGCCGATCCTGCCCACAGACGTACCGGCGAACCAGCGTGAGGTCGTGACCATGGCGGGGAAGGCCTTCTGGGACTTGGCGACGCAGCCTCCGGCCGAGGCCGAAGGAGATTTTCGTACCCTTCTTTCGAAGTATCCGAAGTTTCCCAACGTACACTATTTTTATGGCACCTATCTGGCAGCACGCCATCCCGAGCAGTGTGCCCCCGAGTTTTTGGAAGAATTGAAGCTTACTCCCGACAACGTTCCTGCTCGAGTCCAGTTAGCTCTTCGTTACACAGTCGAAGGAAAATTGGAAGATGCTGTGAAATTGGCGCGCGAAGCTGTGGCGCTTAGCCCCGATTCGGTGGGCGCCCAGTTGGTTCTGGCAGATACCCTTCGGGCCCAAGGCAATGACGAGGCAGCCCTAACAGCTTTCCTCCAGGCAGAGAAACTCGACCCAGTCAGTCCAAAGATCCGCCTGTTTCTCGTAAACGTTTACCGTGCTCTTGGTCGGATTGAGGACATGCGTCGCGAGCAATCCGAATATGAGCGGCTCAAAGCGGAACAATCGAACTGGCCATAACCCGCTCACCCTAAAAAACTACACCTTATAACATGTAACATATGTATATTTGTATATAACTTGGGGTGTACACGCCTGCACACCGTGAAAACTACGTGAAACACCTTGCTGTTTTGTACTAGGTCTGGTCTCATGGGGCCCGAAATAACGTTCTTGTAATTCGGGCAAGTTTGGAAACGTTTACGGAACGCCGTCCCTGTACGACGCAAACGAAGCAAAGTGTGCGACGGAATGGGCTTAGACGCCCGGTCCGATTTGAGTGAAATCGACAGCTGATCCAGTCAAAAAAGAGAGGCTCAGATCTATGTACACGAACCGACGCCCTGTTGCGCGGACCTTAATCATCGCGGTTGCCGCCGTCTTAACCCTCCTTATCTCGCAGGCAAATGCGCAAACCACCACCGCAGCCCTAACCGGAACGGTTTACGACGCATCGGGAGCTGTTGTTCCCAAGGCGAACGTCATGTTGACCAACGAAGCCAGCGGCGACTTGCGGCGCACCGTGAGTAACGCGGAAGGGTACTTCACCTTTGCCGCCGTGCCTCCCGGCAGCTACACGGTCAAAATTGAGATGGACGGCTTTGATACCTGGGAAGCGAAGGGCGTCATGCTCAACTCGGGAGACAAGCGTGGCGTTGCGGATATTAAACTCAACCCGGGCGGCAAGAAAGAGACGGTGGTTGTCGAAGCCTCCGGCGGCCAGATCACTCCTGTAGATTCTGGCGAAAAGTCGACGCTGATCACGGAAAAGATCATGCAAAATGTCGCTATTGTAGGCCAGAACGCCGCGGAGTTCGTGAAGATCATGCCCGGCATGGCCTTTACGGGAGGCGCGTTGAACCAGAGCTCTTACGCCGCCGCCGATGAACGCACCGGCAATGGCCCGGTTGGCAACTTCTCCTCGAACGGACTCCGCGTGGCTGCCCTCGACATAACATCCGACGGTGCCCACATTATTGACCCTGGCTGCAACTGTGGCCAGGCGATGAACACCAATGCTGATATGACGGCCGAAGTGAAGGTCATGACCTCCAACTTCGGGGCAGACGCGTCCAAAGGGCCAGTTGTGATCAGCGCCATCGGCAAGTCGGGCGGCCAACAATTCCACGGCGAAGCTTACCTCTACTCCCGGTGGTACAGCTTTAACGCCAATGATTGGCTCAACAATAACGCCGGCTTCAACCCACTTGGCCAGCAGATAGCGCCCCGGCCAGAGACGAAGTACTTCTACCCTGGCTTCCAGATCGGTGGTCCGATAGTCTTTCCGGGAACGAAATTCAACCGGGAGCACAATAAGCTATTCTTTTTCTTCGCGACTGAATACTACAAGCAAGATGTGGACAACGGCATCTACCGCGCGGTAGTTCCGACCGCCGCGATGCGACAGGGCGATTTCACCGATACCGCCTATATCAGCAAGCTCAACGGCTACGCCGTGACGGGGGAGCCTGGCGGGAGTAAGTTCACGAACGGGATGATCAACTCGCCAAATCTCATCGACCCGAACGGCCTGAGGTTGATGAATACCTATCCGCTCCCCAACGCAGATCCGATTGCCAACGCGGGTGTGAACTACATCAACGGCCAGACGCGGTACTCGAACATGTTCCAAATCAGAGGCCGAGTCGACTACAACATCAATGATTCAACGAAGTTGTATGTGACCTACAATCGGCAACGGGATAACGCTCAGGAGAGCTTAGACACTCTGTGGACCGGGAATGGGCAGAGCTGGGCATCGCCGACTACGCCATATCCTTCACCGCTCGTAGAGAGTACGCACTCCGATGTTGTGTCGGCAAACTTGACGAAGATATTCAGTCCTACTCTGACCAACGAACTGGTTTTCACCTATACCTTCCTCAACCTCCCGAACCACTTTGCGGATCCGAGTAAAGTGAACCGTGGTGGGCTCGGTCTGGACTACCAGCTCCTGTTCAGCCACCCAAATCCGGCCAAGCTGATCCTCCCGCAAATGACAGGATGGGGCGATGGCATTTCCAACATGCTCAATTCGGGATTTGAGCTCAACGGTGTCGTCTACGCCAAGAAGACACTGCCGTCAATAGCGGACAACGTCTCCAAGGTCTGGGGAACCCACACTACCAAGTTCGGCTTTTACTGGGAGCGCACTTGGAACTCACAGCCTGGCAATGGCGCCGTCAATGGTACCGCGGTGTTCAGCAACTGGGGCTCGAACGGCACCGGCAATGCGTACGCCGACATGCTGATTGGGCAGACGACCCAGTATTCGGAGCAGAACTTTAACGTGGTTCCGGCCTTCCGCTACATCTCGACGGAGTTCTATGGGCAGGATTCCTGGAAAGTGTCGCGCCGCCTGACCTTGGAATATGGCATGCGCTTTTCGCACCTCGGTCCGTGGGTTGACACCACAGGTTATGGTTTTGCTGCCTGGTATCCAAGCCTGTATCCAACTGCAACTGGTGGCACTGTAAACGGAGCAACATTTCCTGGCATTGAATGGAACAAGGTTCACTCCTCGACGTCGCTCTCGGGTTCAGCCAGCAGGGCTTTTTTCTATAACCCGCGCGTCGGCTTCGCCTGGGATATCTTGGGTACCGGCCGAACGGTGCTGCGCGGTGGCTACGGCATGTACCGCTACCACGATGAGCAGAACGTTCAGAATGGAGCTTACGGTGTAGTGCGCGGGTCTTTTTCATCTCCGACACAGTGGAGCCCGACCCTCGCCTCCCTGACGCCCTTCGTCGGTAACCCCCCGGCTCCAAGCGGCGTCACCGCCCTGGATCCCACCGACTCTGCCCAGCCGAGAACGCAGAGCTACAGCTTGACCGTGGCTCAGCGCACCCCATGGAACAGCGTGCTGGAAGTGGCTTACGTGGGTAGTAAATCCGATTATCTAAGCAACTACAACAACAACTTCGACCAGATCAATGATCTCAAGCTAGGGCAGTTGTTCCAAGCTTATGGCTGGTTGCCGGATTGCTGGCCGGCAGGTAATCCCTCGCATGACAGTGGGGCCTGCGCCAAGAGTGGGGCGGACACAGGCTACAACACGGGCAACACGCAAAGTGCGCGCCCGCTTACCGCCGGTGATTGCCTGACCGCGGGGCCTGGCGGTACGTCAAATTGCCTCGGCACGTTGAAGATCATCGACCACAAGATGTATTCCAATTACAACAGCCTGCAGGTATCGTGGAACAAACAAGCAGGACACTTCACCTTCATGACCAACTACACGTTCTCCAAGGCGCTCGGCATTCGCGCTGAGAACGGCGCGCCGGCGGGCGATCCGACCAATCTCAGAAACAACTACGGAACGCTTCCCAACAACCGCACCAACATTTTCAACATCGCATACGTCTATGAGATCCCCAAGCTGAACTCGGGCAATCGCGTCCTCAAGGGCGCGGCGAACGGTTGGCAAGTCTCGGGTATTGCACAGTACCAAACCGGTGCAGACTTGCAGGCGGCAGTAAGTTCCAACTTCAACTACACCGGCTTCATTCCGGCTGGTACGACGTTCATGGGGCGGACGATCGACTCACCGGTCCAAGCGAGTGCCCAGAATGTGCTCGGCTCGCCGGATCTCACGCTGATGCCCAAGGTGACCTGCAACCCGCGGGCGGGGCTCCAATCGAAACAATATATCAACGGAAACTGCTTCTCCGCGTTTGCGACACCTGGCGAACAAGGCACTTACATTTTCCCGACGTTGACAGGGCCCGGGTTCTTCAATACCGATATATCGGTGTTTAAGAATTTCACCTGGGGTGCCTCCGAGACGAAGAAGCTGCAATTCCGTTTCTCGGGATACAACTTCCTGAATCACCCGGTTCGTACGTTTGTCCAGAACGATCCGGGCCTGAACCTGAAGTTCGATTCGAGCGGCGCCCTCCAACAAAACGGCGGGACAACGTTCGGATACGCCCTCAACAAGACTGGCCACCGGATTCTGCAGGGCGTGGTCAAGTTCACGTTCTAGTTCTGCTAACGAGGTTCGTATAACTTGAAAGGGGGCGGCTTGGCAGCCGCCCTTTTTCATGCTCTCATGCATTATTGTGCTGAACGCGATGACTCGCCGCGAATTCCTTGCCTTTCTCGCCGCAGGAACCGCGGTGGCCCGCGTGTCCCACGCCCAGGAGTCAAGTGGCATGGCGTCGCGCGGCGTTAAGCCGCAGCCGCGCGGGAAACCCTCAGGCCTGCCGTTTCATGCCCGCTTCACCGACGTCGCCGCCAGCGCGGGCTTGCGCACCCCGGTCATCTACGGTCCTCCAGACCGCATGGATTACATCCTGGAGTCGATGGGCTGTGGGGTTGCCTTCCTCGATTACGACAACGACGGCTGGCTCGATATCTTCCTCTTGTCGGGCACGCGCCGCGAAGGGCCTGTCGAGGGCGCGTCCAATCGCCTCTATAAGAACAACCGCGACGGCACATTTACTGATATGACCGCGAAGGCGGGACTGCTTCGCCAGGGCTGGGCCTGCGGCGTGACCGTCGGCGACTACAACAACGACGGGCGCGACGACATTTTCATCACCGGCTGGCCTCAGAATATTCTGTACCGCAACAACGGCGACGGAACATTCACCGACGTGACTGCGGCGGCGGGCCTGCTGCACTCCGGCAACCGCTGGGGCACAGGTTGCACGTGGGTGGACTACGACCGCGACGGCCGCCTGGATCTATTCGTCTCCAACTATCTCGTTTTCGATTTCGAGAAAATCCCGCCCACTGGAAAAGATCCCCGCTGTAATTTCAAAGGGGTCCCGGTGAATTGCGGCCCGCGCGGACTGGTTCCTGAGCGCCCCATGCTCTACCACAACAACGGCGACGGAACCTTCACCGATGTCAGCGCGCATTCCGGCATCGGCGCCGTGACACCGGGGTTCGGTCTCACCGCGGTGGCGGCGGATCTGGACGGCGACGGCTGGCAGGATATCTACGTCGCCTGCGACTCGACTCCGAGCCTGCTGTTTCATAACCGCGGAGACGGGACGTTCGTTGAGCAAGGGATGCAATCGGGCCTAGCCGTGAATGAAGACGGCAACGAACAGGCCGGTATGGGCATCGCCATCGGCGATTTCGACCTCGACGGCCGTCTCGATGTGCTTAAGACCCATTTCTCCGAGGATACCGCGGCTCTCTACCGGAACGCTGGCCGCCTCTTCGACGACGTCACGTTGCGCTCGGGGCTGGGTGTGGAGACACGGTATGTGAGCTGGGGCAATGGCATCAACGACCTGGACAATGACGGCCTGCCGGATTTGTTCTGGGTGACGGGAAGCACCTTCCCCGAGGTGGAGCGCAAGCATCCGGAGTTTCCGCACAAGACGCCGCGAGTGTTGTTTCGCAATCTGGGTGGTGGACGGTTCGAAGAACTTCTAGACGCCGCTGGTCCCGCGATCACAGAGGCTCATGCCAGCCGCGGCGTCGCTTTCGGCGACTTTGATAACGACGGCGATCTCGATATTCTGATTATGAACATCAACGAACCACCGTCTCTGCTGCGCAACGATGTCAGTGGCGGCGCGCATTGGCTGAAGGTGAAGCTGGTGGGAACGCGATCGAACGCCAGCGCTATCGGCGCTGTGGTCACAGCCGTGTATGGCGGGCGTCGGCAGGCGCAGGCAGTGATGGCGTCGTCCGGATATATCTCTTCGGGAGACCGGCGCTTGCACTTCGGCTTGGGAGAAGCTTCCACCGCGGACTTGGAGATCGCTTGGCCCAGCGGTGCCCGTGAACAGGTGAAGGGTGTGCAATCCGATCAACTCGTCACCGTGAAAGAGGGCACTGGAGTAGTCGACCGGAAACGATTTTCCTCATGATTCGGACCCTGGCATCTTTGCTTTTGATCGCCGCAGGAATATGCTGGGCGCAGACTCAGCAGCCCAGTGTCGAGGCCCACCTTGGCCGGGGCACGCAACTCATGCAGGACCGGCTGTTCGAAGCGGCCGCAACCGAATTCGAACAAGCACTGACGGCTAACCCGACCGATCCTCGTGCACACTTTCAGTTCGCAGCCTGCCTGCTGGCGTTAGGTCGCAACGACGAGGCACGCAGCCAGTTCGAGCAGGTGCGCAAGCTGGCCGGAGAATCGCGCTACGTCACTTACTACCTCGGGCGGCTCGACCTGCTGTCCAATGATTACGCTTCGGCCATCAAACGCCTCGGGTCGGTGGCCGACGACCCACCGGCTCCAGACACGGCGTTCTATCTGGGGGTTGCGAACATTTCCTCCGGCGACGTGCCCACAGGAATCAAGTGGCTCGAGCGCGCGGCCAAGCTGTTGCCGCGCGACTACCGTGTCCATTACCGGCTGGCGCGGGCATATACCAGCGCCGGACGCGATCAGGATGCTGATCGCGAGTTTACCCTCTACACTCAGTTTCGGGACGCACACAAGACGACGGAAAAGGACGCGCGTGATTGCACCGCTGCCTTGCAGACCGGACCGCCAGCCGCCGCACGCGAGGTCTGCCACCGCGTCTTCGATCCCAACGACCCGGAAAAACTCACTCTGCTCGGCCAACTATTCGGCGATGCAGGCGCTTTCGAGGACGCACTCGATCCGCTGAAGCGCGCCGTGCAACTCGATCCGAAATCGTTCGAGGCATGGCACAACCTGGGACTCACCTACTTCCGCTTGCAGCGATACGCGGAAGCACGCGCGCGGCTAGAGACGGCGGTGAACTTACGTCCCGAATTCTACGGTTCGGTGGTGCTCCTGGGTGCGACCCTCTATATGTTGGGTGACGACGCCGCCGCGTTGCCAGTGTTGGAACACGCTCATCGCCTCAATCCAGCCGATGCTCAGACCGCGGACGTGCTGGGGAAGCTACGCGCCGGGCGCCAGAAGAAATGAGCGGGTCACGCCCGCGATTTGTAATGCTCCGCCTTCCCGAGTAAGATTCCGAGTTTCTCGCACTCAAAACTGCTTTCCGGGAGGTTCATCAGATGAGAGCTCTTTTCGCACTCGCAGTTTTAGCAATTCTAAGTAGCTTACTCATTCAGGAGGGAGCGGCGCAGTCGAGTCATGACCTGCGCTCGCCGGATGGGCGAATCGAGCTAAGGATCCGAACCGCAGATCGGATTCGATATGACCTGATTCTAAAGGGCAGGGCGGTGCTGGAGAATGCCACGATCTCGCTGGACGTGGAGCACATCAAGCTGGGCGTGCAACCCAAAGTCATCGACGCCAAAACGCACTCGACAGACCAGGTAGTCGAACCCGTAGTTCGTCAGAAGTTCGCGAAGATCCGGGATCATTACAACGAGCTAACGCTGAAGATGGACGGCGGATATTCCGTCGTATTCCGCGCCTACAACGAAGGCGTGGCCTACCGCTTCGAAACGTTGCTGCCCCAGGAGAAGGTGAAAGTTTACGGCGAAGAATCGGCGTTTAATTTCCCCTCGAATTTCGTTGTTTATTATCCCCAGGAAGACAGCTTCTATTCGCACAACGAACGCAAGTACTTACCCCAGCATTTAAGCGAGATTGCTCCTGAATTCATCGCAACGCTGCCCGCCGTCGTCGATATAGGACAGGGAGCAAAGCTCGCAATCGCCGAGTCCGATCTCGAGGACTACCCCGGACTTTGGCTCCACGGGACCGGCGGAAATGGGCTGGCGGCGACGTTTCCGCCATATCCCTTGAAAGAAGTACAAACCAGCGATCGTGACTACAAGCCTGTGGAAACCGCCGACTATATCGCCATAACATCAGGAACGAGGACGTTTCCCTGGCGCGTGATCGGGATCGCTGACCATGACGGCGACCTGCTCACGAACCAGATCGTGTATCTGCTGCAGAGGCCGTCACAATTCCAGGACACATCGTGGATCAAGCCGGGCAAAGTAGCGTGGGATTGGTGGAACGACTGGAATATTTACGGCGTCGATTTCAAGGCTGGAATTAATACGAAAACCTACGAATACTACGTTGACTTCGCATCGAAATACGGAATCCCCTACATCATTCTGGACGATGGCTGGTACAAGCTCGGCAACTTGCTCGAGGTTACGCAGGAACTCAACATGGAAGAGTTGGTCTCCTACGCCAAACAGAAGAATGTCGGAATCATTCTCTGGGCGTCCTGGAAAACTCTCGACGATCAACTCATTCCTGCGCTCGATCAATTTGAAAAATGGGGCGTGAAGGGGATCAAGGTCGATTTCATGCAGCGCAGCGATCAGATCATGATCGACTATTTTTATCGCGTGTGCCGCGAGGCGGCGAAGCGCCATATGCTGGTGGATTTTCACGGAGACCAGAAACCCGCCTCCATGACCCGTACCTGGCCCAACCTGATCAACGCCGAAGGTGTGCGCGGGATGGAGTGGAGCAAGTGGAGCAGGGAATCGGAACCCGAGCACAACGTAACGCTGCCGTTTACCAGAATGTTCCTCGGCCCCATGGACTACACACCTGGCGCGATGCGCAATGCGACCAAAGCTACGTTCGCTGCCATCAATAGTCAACCCATGGCCATGGGCACGCGCTGCCATCAGTTGGCAATGTATGTTGTGTATGACGCCCCATTGCAGATGCTGTCCGACAGTCCTTCGAATTATTTGCGAGAACCCGAGACCATCGAGTTTCTCGGGCTTGTTCCAACCGAGTGGGACGAAACCAAGGTGCTCGACGCGCGCATTGCAGATTACGCCGTGGTTGCGCGCAGGAATGCCAGAGACTGGTACATCGGAGCCATGAACGACTGGACTCCGCGCACCCTCGATATAGATCTGTCTTTCTTGCCCGATGGGACATTCACGATGGATGCTTATCAAGACGGAGTCAATGCGGATCGCAACGCGAGCGACTATCGTAAGACCACCACATCGGTGAATCGCACCACGAAATTAAAGCTGCAACTGGCGAGCGGCGGAGGTTGGGCCGCGAGAATTCATCAGTAGGTCAGCGAGCTTTGGGCAGCGCACGTACCGCGCCGGTCGAAATGCCGCCATCGATGAGCAGAGTCTGGCCGGTCACATAGCGGCTCGACTCTGCTGCAAGAAACACTACGGCCGATTCCAAGTCATCAGGTCGGCCCGGACGTTTTACAGGAATCCGATCGGAAAGATATTCGACCCACTCCTTGTCCTCATAGAGGATCTTGTTCTGCTCGGTACGGAACCATCCCGGCGCCAGACAGTTCACCGTGATTCCGTGCTTGCCCCAGTCATCGGCCAGACTCATCGTGAGTTGTCGGATGCCTCCCCGACTCGCGCCATAGGGACCGAGACCAGCGTAGCCCGCGACGCTGGTCACCGAACCGATATTGATAATGCGCCCGTACCCACGCGGGATCATCCGGCGCGCCACCTCCTGCGCGACGAAGAAACTACCGCGAAGATTCGTTTCGAGGATCTGATTCCAGTCTTCCCAGGTAACATCGATCGCGGGTTTACGAATGTTGCATCCTGCATTGTTGACCAGAATGTCGAGATGCCCGAAAGCATCCTCTGCGGACGCCACCATGCGCTCGATGCTGGCGTGGTCGCGAACATCTAGTTCCAGTGACAATGAACGACGGCCAAGTCCCTGTATCTCAGCCTCAAACTCTTTGAGGGACGCGCCATTGCGGCTGGTAAGAACGAGATCAGCACCGGCTCGGGCGAGGGCGCGTGCAAATGTCTGGCCGAGTCCGCGGCTGGTACCGGTCACGATCGCGACTCGACCGCTCAGATCGAAGAGTCCGCGATCCGCTGAGGCCTGGTTCACGAGGGTTTTCCTGGCGTTAACACGACTTTCATCAAGTTCGGTTCGCGGGCGTAAAGCCGCTCGAACCACTGTGGACCCTCAGCAAGCGGCGCGACGGCTGTGATAAGTGGCTTCACTTGAATCATTCCCCGGGACATGAGTTCGATCGCCTTCGGATATTCGCCCGCAGAGGCGCACGACCCTTGCAGACGCAATTGCCGTGAGACCACTTTCTGCAACGGTAGTCTGACCTCAGGAGTAATGTTGCCCACGAGAACGACCGTTCCGCCTTTGCGAACGCAGTCGATCGCCGTACTGATGGATTCTGTTTTCCCCACGGCCTCCACGGCTAAGTCCACACCGATCCCATTCGTGAGTTGCCGAATCCGCTCCACAGCATTCTCAGAAATCGTCTCGGTCGCACCTAACTTTTGGCTAAGGGATAGGCGAGTACTATCCGGGTCGGCTACGAACACGCGCGAGCAGCCCGCCACGCGCAATGCCTGTTGCAGCAAGAGCCCGATTGTGCCCGCGCCTACAACCAAAGCCGTGCTGTCGGGCGGAATCGTGACCAGCGAAACAGCATGCAAGGCGACTGCGACCGCCTCCAGTAACGCCGCTTCGTGAAACGACAGATTCTCCGGAAGGCGATGAATGATGCGGGCCGGAACAGACACGAACTCGGCGAATGCGCCGGCGCGTCGGTAATCGCCGCAGGAAACGCCCAGAACTTCTCGACGGTCGCAGAGATTGATCTCGCCACGCAGACAATTGGCGCATTGGCTGCAATACACGGTCGAGTCAAAGGTGACGCGATCGCCCTCCGAGACGCCGGTGACGCCTTCGCCGATCCGGGCGACATTGCCTGCCGCCTCATGTCCCATGATGATCGGCGGAATCCGGCGTCCCGACGATCCGTCGTAGCCGTGCACATCGCTGCCGCAGATTCCACACGCCGCCACCCGGACCACGACTTCTCCTCGCTGCGGCTGCGGCGTCGCGACATCCGTCAGTTCCAGTCGGCGATATTCCGAGAGCAATAGAGCTTTCATTTGGCAGCCTTCGTCGGCGGGGGAAGCGGAGCAATTCCGCTACCCTCGCGAATCGTAAGAATCTGGTTGGCCTTCACTTGCGTGAATCGCTCGATCTTCTGAGTGGTGGGCCATTTTACTTCAATCGCGTCGATCGTTTGCGCCTTGCCCAAGCCAAAGTGGAGACGCAAGTCGCTTTGGGACATGACACTCGATCCGCTGCGCACCTCATCGATCTGCGAGTGATTCCCGGTGACAACACGCGCCCGTGCGCCGATCGCCGTGCGATTGCACTTCGTCCCGACCAGTTTGATCTTGATCCAATTCTGCTTGTTGCCGCCATCATTCCGCAGCAGTGACGGAACATCGTTCATGTTCAACACCAGCACATCGACATCGCCATCATTGTCAAAGTCGCCAAATGCAGCGCCCCGGCTGGAATAGCGCTCGTTGATTCCCGAACCCATGCTGGATGAAACGTCCTTAAATTGCCCATTGCCGAGATTCTTGTACACCAGCCGCGGATTCTTGAACGTCTGGCCGATGGCGTGTCCAGCAATTTCGGGATACACGTGACCGTTCACCTGGATGATGTCCGCCCAACCGTCGTTGTCGTAATCGACGAATCCACAGCCCCACGCGACGTACTGATTGTTAATGCCGATGCCTGAAGCAAAGGTCACATCGCTGAATGTGCCATCCCCGTTATTGTGATAGAGATTGCACGTGTCATCGGCGAAATTGGTCTTGAAGATGTCGAACCAGCCATCGCAGTCGTAGTCAGCGATGCCGACGCCCATTCCCGCCTGCTCGTGCCCGTTTTCGCTGTAAGCGCATCCGGCCATCACGGCGATATCAGTGAACGTTCCGTCATGATTGTTGCGAAAAAGAATGCTCGGTTCAGAATCCACAGCAACATAAATATCCGGCCAGCCGTCGTTATCAAAATCCGCGCTGGCCGCGGTGATGGAGTATCGGGGACCTGGCTTGAGAATTCCGGCTTTCTGTGAGACTTCGGTGAATGTGCCGTCCCCGTTGTTGCGATAAAGCACATTCGTGTCGCCCGTGAGGCCGCGCGGGCCGCACATCACCGGGATCCCCTTCCACTGGCACGAAGCTGATTCTCCGGGCGATCCTGTGGTTTTCGGATCGAGCTGAATGTAGTTGCACACGAAGAGGTCTAGATGCCCGTCGCGATCGTAGTCGAGAAATGTGCAGCCCGAGCCCCAGCGCACGCGTTCGTCGTACACACCGGCCTTGCGCGTCACGTCGCTGAACGTGCCGTCCCCGTTGTTGTGAAAGAGAATATTGTGTCCCCAGAAGCAGCAGAACAAGTCGTCCCAGCCGTCGTTGTCGTAGTCGCCGACGCAAACCCCGGTCTGCCAGCCGGTGCGCGCCAACCCGGATTTAGCCGTGACATCGGTGAAAGTTCCGTCGCGATTGTTTCGGTAGAGATGTGACGTCGGCTCCTGACCGGGCGCCCATTTCTCATCGAAGCGCGTTCCGTTGGTCAGGTAGATGTCGAGCCACCCGTCCTGGTCATAGTCGAAGAATGCTAGCCCGCTCCCTTTGGCTTCGATGATGTAGCGCTTGTGCTCAGCGCCTCCCCAGACGTTGGGGATCGTCAATCCCGCTTCACGGGCGACGTTGACGAACTGCACCGGAGATTCCGCAGAGGCAGCTTGTGTTGACGAAAGAGAGAGGCTGCGGTCCCACTTCCACAATGGCGTGGTGAGAGCATCGAGCAAGCTGCTGCCGAGAACAACCAGGGATGAGCCGAGAAAGCGGCGGCGGGGAAAATTCATTTCGAGCTCGGAATCCTCGGAAACTGGCGCGGGATAAGGCCGGCGCCCTCTTTTACTGTGATGATCTGGTTGATCGGCACATTTGTCAATCGATCGACCTGCCCGCTGGGCCACGTGATTTCCAGCGATGCGATTTTCGCGCGTTTGCCGAGTCCAAAATGAATCCGCGGATCGCTGGCCGACATGTAACTCATCCCACCCTTGGCCTGTTCGACTTGCACGAAGCCTTCGGAAGTGAGCTTCAGCGAAGCGCCGATACCGTCGCGATTCGACTTGGTGCCGACCAATTGCACGGTAAGCCAATTGTTCGCATTGCCGCCGCCGTTGCGCAGCAGGGAAGGGAAGTCGCCGCGATTATTGGTGACGATGTCGATATCGCCATCATTGTCGTAGTCCGCAGTCGCAAGTCCGCGGCCGACAATCGGACGCACGAAGTCCGGTCCCAACGAATCCGAGACTTTGTCGAACTCGCCTTTCCCCAAATTGCGGTACATCAGCAGAGGTTCTTTGTAGGACACCTCGCCATGATAGAGCGCGACATTATCGAGCATGGCGCCATTCAATTGCAGGATGTCGTTCCAGCCATCGTTGTCGTAGTCGAGAAACTTGGCCGCGACTCCGCTGAGCAGCACGGCTTTGTTTCCGATCCGCGATCGGAAAGTTTCGTCGGTGAAGGTGCCGTCCTGACTGTTTCGATAGAGGCGATTGAGTTCGAAGTCGAGATGCGTGATGTAGACATCCATCCACCCGTCGCCGTCAACGTCGGCCGCATCGATACCCATCCCCGCCTCGTAGCGACCGTCTTCGCTGGCTGCCAAACCGGAGACCAGTGAGACGTCTTCGAACGTTCCGTTGTGCTTGTTGATGAAGAGGAAATTCGGCCAGGAATCGTTGGCGATGGCAATGTCGGTCCAGCCGTCATTATTGAAATCGGCCAGAACGACGCCCATCCCTTTAGCCTCGGGCTTGCCCACTCCTGACGCCTCGCTCACGTCGGTGAAAGTTCCGTCGTGGTTGTTGTGATAGAGCTTGATGCGTTGACCCTTGTAGTTTCCGGGATGGCAGTAGGAGCGATATCCCGGCCGCCGTTCGCCGCACCAGAGATTATTCTTGGGACTCCATTCGATGTAGTTGGTCACGACCAGATCAAGCCACCCATCTTTGTCGTAATCGAACCACCCGGCGCTGGTAGACCAACCACCTTCATCAGCGACGCCGGCTTTTGCCGTAACGTCAGTGAAAGTGCCGTTGCCATTGTTGCGGTAAAGGATGGCCCGTCCATATCCCGTGACGTAAAGATCGGGATAGCCGTCATTGTCGAAATCGCCAACCGCAACGCCCTGGCCGTAGTGACCTTCACCGCCGACGCCGGCTTTTTCCGTGACATCGGTGAAGGTCCCATCGCCGTTGTTGTGATAAAGCGCGCTGCGAATCGGATGTGGCGGCTTGTAGAGATCCGTTGCCGCCGACTGAACGAAGTAAAGATCCATCAGTCCATCCTGATCGTAGTCGATCCACGCGACACCGGTTCCCATGGTTTCGAGATAATACTTTTCCTCGGTTTGCGTGGAGTCCTGCTGGAAAGTGATCTTCGCGCTCTCACGAACGTCGGTGTAGTGCACGGGAATGGCCGGTTCGGACGCTTTGGAAGACTGAGCAGCAAGAACGCGGCTGCGAAGAGCTAAGCCGCTTGAGAAGGCGAGGATGAGAATCGCTCCCAGCGGCCTGATCAGCCTGCGAAAACTTTCTTGGTATGTAGCTCTAAGACCCATTCTCACAAGCTGCGATCCGCAATCAGCAGCGCAAATTGAAGCATCTGTTGGCGGGCTACCATTGGCATTTGTGGTTCGGCTGCCGACGGTTTCGCAGGAGCCTTGGACAATGCCTCTTCGATACGGCTGATGTCTAGCCCTCCCGCATTGCTGCCCTTGAAACGGTTGAGTACTTCGCGAGCTTTTTCAATCTGTCCCGTCTGATAGTAGAAAACGCCAAGCGTGGAATAACTCCCGGCCCATTCCGGCAGCAAATCGACAGCGCGTTCCAACCGTTCCGCAGCCTGCTTGGTATTGCCCTTCATGACAGAGATCAAACCTTGCCCCCAAATGAGTTTTCCCGAGCCTGGAATCCGGGCAAGCCCTTTCTGCAGGGTTTGCTCCGCGCTAGTGAGATCGTTGTTGCGAAGCTGAACCAGAGTCAGCGAAAGATAGTACTGGTCGTTGTCGGGATTTCGCGCGATGGCGGAGCGGAAAATTTCTGCCGCTTTGGGAGCGTTGTCCAGATGGGCTTCGATATCTCCGAGCAGCGCAAGAAAAGCGTCGTCCTGCTGGCCGGCGGTAGAAATGGTCTGCGTGGCAGCGAGGGCGTCCTTGTACTGGCCCTTGCGAAAATACGCATTCGCTAAATCAAACTTGACATCGTCAGAGTCAGGATTTGCATGCAGCGCGTTCTGAAAATGCTGGATGGCATCATCGTACAATCGGTATCGCGCCAGCAGCACGCCCGTTCCGGTTTGGGTGCGATAGTCCTCTGCGCTTATCTGGTCAAGCTGCGCAACCGCCTCCCGCGCCTTACTGACGTCGCCCAGCTTGAGATATGTTTCCGCAAGCAGGTAAAGATCCTGAGATTGTCCGGGATGCTTCCTGATCTGCTCATTGAGCTCAGCGACATCAAGTTCGGTGCGATTCCGTGCCGAAAGTTGCGACCGGTTGTTCAGATAGTCGAAGAGATGTTGATACGGCATGGGCCCGGTCGAGGAATTCTTCGAGAGCGTCTGAAAAACGCTCAAATCGCGCTGCGCAGCTGCGGTCTGATGAAGGCTCCTCTCCACCATGGCGAGCTTGTAGTAGCCGCTGGCCACATCGTGGCCAACCTTTACATAGTGGCGAAGAAGTTCCGCGGCCTCGCCATACTTCTTGTCGTTCACCCGCAAGTTCGCCAACTCCACCAATGCGTCTGAAAAATCGGGATTAGCGCGGAGTGCTTGCTGAAACAATTCATCGGCACGCGCCGAGTTGCCTTGACGTTCTTCAATGTAACCGAGATTGTAAAGGCACGAAGCGTTGTGCGGATCCAGCTTTAGGCCTTCGTTGAAATACTTCGTGGCTTCTTCGAAACGCCCCAGATGCCGGTACGAAAGCCCCATGAACGCGTAAGATCGGGCGGACGGATCCAGACCAATTAGCGTTTTGAACTCATCGATCGCTTTTTCCGCTTTGCCCGACATGAAATAACTCTCGCCCAGAGCGGCATGCAGGTCGGCACGTTGAGGAGCGATTTTCAGGCCCGACTCTAGCAGGGGGATCGCGTCTTCGAAGTAGTTCTGCGTCATGCTGACCCGCGCCAGCAAGAAGATGACGTCCGTATTTTCGGGCGCTGTCTTGTGCGCGCGTGCCAGCAGTTCGAGAGCATCTACCGGACGGTTTTGCTCCGAGTAAACTTGCGCGAGCAAGTACAGGGTGTCCACCGAATCAGGCTTCAGCTTCAACGCGCGGTTCAGGGTGAGATCCGCCTTGGCATATTCATGTCCGCGTAAGTATGCCTGCCCGAGATTGTGAAGGATCTCAAACGTTTCTGGATGCAACGCATTGGCCTGCTCCAACTCAAGTTGCGCCGCCTTGTATTGCTTAGCTGAGGCGAGCACTACGCCGAGTGTGAAATGCAGTTGCACGTCCTGCCTATGCGCGGCAGAGAGTTCTCGTGCTTGCACCAGTGCCTCCGCATTTTTCCCCGCGGCAAAATATGCACGGACGATATTGAATCGCGTTTCCACGGTTTGCGGATGGATTCGCTGAAAGTGCGATACGGCCTGAAGTGGTAGACCTTTGGCCATCAAGAGAAGGCCGAGATTGTAATTGGCGTCGCGATTGCCAGGCGAAGCCTTCAGGACGGTGTTGAATTCCTTCTCCGCCAGATCGAGTTTCTGCTGGGCTACATAGAAATTGCCGAGGTTGTTGTGAGTCGTCTTCGACGCGGGATCGAGCCGCAACGCCTGCTGGAAGGCTTCTTCGGCCCGGTTGAAGTTCTTCTGGTTGGTATCGACAATTCCGAGCAGGTTGTATGCCTCGACATCCTTCGGGTCCAGTTCGAGCTGATTGTCGATGAGACTCTTTGCCTGCTCAAACTGTCCATGCTCGATCAGTTCCCGGGCTTGAATCAGGTTGGAAGCGGCATCGGATCGTTCCGCGTTCTTATGTTCGGAAGGTTTCTGTTGAGCGTAACCCGAACTGCAAATCAGCAACACGACGAACACAACAAGCCACTGAATTCTGCAACGTAGGCTTGGTGGTTGCATTGAAGCGATCCCCGACATCCCCAGAATGCCAACCCTGGAGCAACCAATATAGCAGTTGGCGCAACTGCCGAGCGATCTTGTGCAGGCACGGATGCTAGCACTCTGCGGATTCCGATTACTGCGGACAAGGCCCAGACGACTCTCCAATCACCAATTCCGAGGAGATTCGATACTCTTTTCCCTGCGGGCTTAGTGTGCTCGACAGTTCATGCAAGGCGTCAGCGGCCAAGCGGCCCAGCGTTTCGCGATGAATGTCCACCGTGGTGATTGAGGGATTGCAGTATTCGGCCAGACGGGTCTTGTCGAATCCAGTCACAGAAATATCTTGAGGCACGCGGCACCCGGCGTTCAGCAAACCCTTGATCACGCCAACTGCTGTCAGGTCGTTCACCGCCACGACCGCAGTCGGGCGGGGCGAGAACTTGGCAATCGCGGCTCCCGCTGCAAATCCGCCCTCGAACCGCAAGTCGCCTCGGAGAACCGGCCCGGTCTCCAATCCTAACTTTCGCATCGATCGCTCATACGCCTGCAAGCGCTCCACGTTGGACTTAAGCCCAGGACGGCCGGCTACGAAAGCGATGTGCCGGTGGCCGTTCTGATGTAAATAATTCACAATCTGTTCCACCCCCGACAGGTAATCGATCCGCAGATTACTCATGTAGCCCTGGACCGGAGCCAGATCGAGAAACGTCACCGCAATTTTTCGGCGAGCGAGTTCGTGTACAAGCCGAAGACTGATCTCTGACGTCATGATGGCAACGCCCCGAACCTTGTGTTCCATCATGCGTTCCGCAGCCTGGCGCGTTCTGCGCGGATCGTAGTTGGTATCGCTCAGAATCGCATCGTATCCAAGCTGGCGGGCGCGAATTTCGAAACTCTTGATCACCTCCGGAAAAAATGGATTCTCGATGTCGGAGACGATAATTCCCAGAGT
>Ga0070732_10000400_pt1 | contig 28258 bp, 31 predicted proteins | sample Coa_R1_5_FD_66449 | JGI IMG/M metagenome (GOLD analysis project Ga0070732, IMG submission 66449) | Surface soil microbial communities from Centralia Pennsylvania, which are recovering from an underground coalmine fire - Coalmine... | ecosystem: Environmental > Terrestrial > Soil > Unclassified ... | reverse complement strand
ATGGCGCGCCCTGGGTGACGATCTTAGAACTCTTATGATCCGGACAGGAGGGTTTCGGCGTTTCTGAAAGTTCCGTCATCGTCTCATGCTGAGACAGTGGCATTATCGTCCTTGGTCCAAGAATCTGCTGGATTCACTTCCGACAAAGACACGGCTCATCGTCTTTGTTGGAACTCACGGGCGGCAATGCGGCTGACGGTCTTTAGTACACGTGGAGTCTGTTATCTATTATCTGCTAACTTCAAGGCAGCCTTGAGCGCATCGGCGGCCCTGACCTTGAAATCCGGCTCAACTCCAGTCTCGTTCCAGTCGCCTTTGGAGTACGGATTGATCGCCCGCACCTCAACAGTAGCAACATAAAAGTTGTCCCCGATGCTGTGAAGATTGGCCGCGTGAGCACCTCCAGCGGTGGTTTCTCCAACTAGCGTTGCACGCTTGAGCATCTTCAAATTGTAGACAAATTCCTCTGCGGCGGATATTGTTTGGTGAGATGTGAGGACATACACGGGCTTGTTAGCGAGTTTGTTGCCGGGAATCGGTGAATGCGTCCACGATGCTGCAGTTGTGTTCTCAAGTGGGCAATACAGGTACTCGGGATGATCGAAAAGGTAAGCCGAGACCAGGCTGACCATACTTGGAAAACCGCCGCCGTTGTCCCGCAGGTCAAAGATTAGGGAATCGACATCATTCAATTTAGCCATGGCCGCGGTAGCCGTGGACTGGCATACGGTTGTATCGGCAAACGCGTTGAGCTTAAGATAGCCGATGTTGTGAGGCAGTATCTCGACCCGTTCAAAGGCGCAGTTGATGCGCCGCATCTCGTCTCGATATGCAATAGGAACCGGTGACGGCGCTCCCGGTGGGCGCTCCGGTATAGCACGCAGGCTATACAGCAGCTCCAATTCATGATTACCCGTTGCTTCTCGCATCTGCTTTGTTGCGAGACGGGCAAACTCCTCGGTGCTCTTGGCTGAATCATCATCGCCTTGTCGCTCGTGAGCGAGAAGGGCGTCCGCGGCTTTCTGTGCCTCCACGGGGTCGATGTGGTGCTGCTTAATTGACGCAATGGCACTCGCGATGATGCGGTGCCGCGACGCGGCACCCAATGTAGGATTCGCGCCTGGTGGGTTTTGGACGACACCCTGCTCGGTCTCCGATGTTGGTCGTTGTGGTTCTGTAGTCCGCCTCTCGTGAGCCCCCGAAGGTGCAACGCTCCAATTGCTGGGTAGTTGGAAATCGCCGACCTCATTCATCAGCTTGGGAAAAAAAGCAAGCATAATCAGCGACATCAGCCCGCCGAGGAGCAGCGGCCGCCGTCCAGGAGATGTAGTTTCGAACACAAAGAACGTGGGCGTACCGTCCAAACAGGGCTTAGCCGAAGCACCTACCACGTCGAGGCGCGTGTGGCTGTACTCGCGTGGAAGTGATATGACGAGATCGGCGAGCAAGTCGTACCACAGCCGGACGGACGAGCTCACCCCAGTCTCGTCGCACATGCGGTCGCGAAATAGTTGCAGCGCTTCGTCTCCATATTCCCGTCTGAAGCGCGAAGGATACAGGTAAAGAAGTAAGCGAAAGACCTTCTCAGACATGATCCCCCCTCAATATGTGCTTCGACCTTGCCACACGCAAGAGATCAGCGAGTCTCTCGGCTTCGCTACGAGCCAGCTTTCGTCCTGCTGATGTTAGGTGGTAATAGCGTCGTCGCTCATTCTTCACACTCACCGCGCGCGGATACTCAACCTCCTCAATCAGTTCCTCCTCTAACAGCGCCCGAATCGAACTGTAGAGCGTTCCAGGCCCCAATCGCATACGGCCCTCGGTCTGCTCCGCGACATTGCGCATGATTCCATAGCCATGAAGATCCTCGCCGACCAGAGCCAGAAGAATCTGAAATGCGGCAGAGGGCAAAGGACTGAGCTTTTGCTTGGGCATAATCGTAGTCGATAATCGATATATCGAAGCTTGAGCATACAACCAGATGCCCGCTGGGTCAAGGACTCACACAGTGCTTATCCTGAATACGCTCAATCGTGAATAGTTTCTTTCCGGTTTACTGGTGGACGGTCGGCTATAAGGAAGTCATGTTCCTGCACAACGATTGCGTGAGATGCAGTGTTCCGGCGTTGACACGAACCACAGTTGGCTCATCGATCCGGAGAGCATTGAACCCTCGAACTCTCTCTGACCAACTGAAAAATAAACAGCTTACAGTCGAATTTCGCGAAAACAGCAAGATGGGTATGGTCCCAACTCAGTGAATCAAAAGGAGGAATGAATGGCGCGCCCGGAGAGATTCGAACTCCCGACCTAATTGCTCCGGAGGCACCTCAGACTGCCGCCGCCAAAAACGGTGCACTGCTAATCGATTCAGGCATTTACCCATAACAATCGCTCGCACGGAAGAATTCGGGGACGTTGCAGAAGTGGCTGAAAGTAAATGGCCGTTTCTAGTGGTACGGCACATTTACGGCACACAGGTTGCCGAGGTTTTGTTTCTACACTCGCCAAGCTGAGCCTCAAAGAGCCATCAGCCGCGAAGAACCCGGAATGCGTTCCGTGATGAGTCCCGGTAATGGCAGATGCCTCAAGCTCACGGATCAACAAGAAATACGGCCGCGATCAACAGCCGGACGCTTGGGGGCGAATGAACGAGGAACTTTCCGCCGCGATTTATGATCCCCAGTTCTTGAGGCCCGCTGGTGCACGCCGCGCAACGGCCGATTGTGGGCAGACATGCACTCAGCTTCAATTTTTCCCGCACTCGCAGACAAGCATCACTTTCAGGAGACGCGGAAATATCAAAAACGCTCGCCGAATAGCGTCTTGGAATGTCCGACATCACGATCCCGGACCGTGTGATCCAGATCACTGCAAGGAAATAGCGCCGGCACTAACGTATCTGTTTAGAAGGTAGAGAGAGCCGGATTGGTCTCCACGAAACGTACTGGTGCACCCGAACACAGAGCGAATTTCACTCTCACCGAGCGTTATTCCTTGCCACACAAATACCTGGTGCACGGAGGACGCAGTGGAAGTGGGCTCACAAAACACGCGCGCCATCGAGCAAGGAGCAAGCATAATCGGCATCAAGAGCGGGACAAGCAAATCACAGCTGCATCGCTCTCGATTGAAGGTCCGGACGGTCATCGACTCACCCCAAACAAGAGAAAGGAAAGCGCCGGAATGCGGCTTGCGGCCTGAGAGCAGATCAATGTATGGCTCGTCCATATCTTGAGCGGAGTGAGAGCAAACTTATGAGGTAGAACAACGGATCTCGGAAGGTTCCGTAACTTACGGGCGTGCTGCTTTCCGTTTGAATCTTCTTGGACTGATCGACTGATGGATTGGCTTCCCCTGTCGAAGCCCTGCAGAGTTCAACCTGATCGAAGCAGTATGGCCTGGCAGCTGACATTGCCTTCTCCGTGTAGATCACCAAGACCTTAGGAGGGCGTTGCGATGCCCCACTTTTGGCTGGACCGACATCTTCTGAACGCTATCCAAAAGAGAGCTCCTGCCCCAATTCGTTTAGGCCTTGAGCCCGGCTCCGAGTCATCCCATGCCCCGCTATCCATGCTTCCCACAATTCGGGTGAAGGACCGGCGGACGTTGCTCGCTCTTTTGAGTAATCCAGACATAAACTTCGGCGATTTGTACAGCGCTGGCAGAATCGAGGTTAAGGGTGATCTTGTGCGTCTGCTCGAAGAGCTGTACAAGACCCCAGAGAGCACGACGAGCCGGATCGTATCCCGCCTGTCTCGCTTGATTCCCTCCAACAGCATGCGCGCATCGCGAAAGAACATCCACCACCATTACGACCTGTCGACGGACTTCTACCAGCTGTGGCTGGATCCGCAGCTTGTTTATACCTGCGCCTACTTCCCCGACCGGAACACGACTCTGGAGCAGGCACAGCAGGCAAAGCTGGACCTGGTGTGCCGCAAGCTCTGGCTTCGCCCGGGCGAAACCGTGGTCGAGGCCGGCTGTGGATGGGGCGCTCTGGCGATTCATATGGCCAAGTTTTACGGAGTTCGCGTAAAAGCCTTCAATATTTCACGGGAGCAGATCGCCTTTGCCAGGGAGCAGACCTGCCGCGAAGGATTGGGTTCTCTGGTTGAGTTTCATGAGGATGACTACCGGAACATCAGCGGCAAGTCTGACGCCTTTGTATCCATCGGCATGCTGGAGCACGTGGGACGCAGCCACTACCGCGAGTTTGCCCGGGTGATTGACCGGACCATTGGCCAGCGTGGGCGGGGGCTTCTGCATTTCATTGGACGAAATTATCCCCATCCTCTACATCCCTGGATCACTAAACGCATTTTCCCCGGCGGATACGTGCCGGCTCTCGGCGAGGTAGCAGAAATCTTTGAACCATACGACTTCAGCATGCTCGATGTCGAGAACCTTTGCACTCACTACGCCAAAACGCTGGAATTCTGGTTGAGCAGGTTTGAGCAGTCTTACGAGCAATTGGCAGAACGCTTTGGAACGGCCTTTGCCCGCATGTGGCGGCTGTATCTGGCGGGCTCAACCGCGGCATTCCGCACGGGCACTCTGCAGTTATTTCAGATCGTGTTTGCCGGCCGTGCCTGCGACTCTCGACCCTGGAACCGAGAATATCTTTATAACAACTCAGCCCTGCAGAATGAACGAGAAGTCAAATGGACTCGTGTGATGTTTTGATCGCAGGCGGCGGTCCTGCCGGTTCTTCGTGCGCGTGGGCGCTGCGCTCCTCCGGATTGCACGTGACCATCCTGGATAAGGCCTCGTTTCCCCGCAACAAACCCTGCGGAGGATGGATCACGCCGCCAGTATTTGAGGCCCTCGCCATCGATCCGGACGACTATGCTCGCGGACGGACCTTACAGCCGATCACCGGATTTCTCGTCGGTTGCATGGCGAGGCATGCGATTGAAGTCGATTATGCTCGCACCGTCAGCTACGGCATCCGGCGCTACGAGTTTGACGAGTTTCTGCTCAGACGCTCGCAAGCGGATGTAAGAGAGCGCCTTCCGATTATCAGCATTCAGCATTCTGGAGATTCATGGATCGTTAACGGCAATATCAAAACGCGCTGCCTTGTTGGAGCGGGAGGCCATTTCTGCCCGGTGGGGCGGTCAATCGGCAATGCCAGCGGTGGGCCACCCGTAGTCGCACAGGAAGTCGAATTTGAGATGGATGAGCAACAAGCAGCTTCGTGCTCCGTCCGGCAGGAGATTCCTGAGCTGTATTTCTGCCAGGATCTCCGGGGCTACGGCTGGTGCTTTCGAAAAGGCGATTTTATCAACGTCGGCCTCGGGCGTTTGGATCAGCATGGCCTTGGTGAACACGTCACCCGGTTTGTCCAGTTCCTTCGTGCAACGGGAAGGCTGCTATTTGACCTTCCGCACCGGCTCTGCGGTCATGCTTACTTACTTTCCAGCTATTCTCGAAGAGAACTCCTGGACGATGGGGTTCTGCTGATCGGTGACGCGGCCGGCCTAGCCCACCCGCAAAGCGGCGAGGGAATCCTGCCGGCGGTTGAATCGGGATTGCTAGCGGCGCGCGTCATCCGGTCTGCCAACGGCAACTATGCCCGCTGCCAGCTCCAGGCTTATCCAGCGCTTCTGGCAGGTGGATTGATCAGCAGGCGCAGCCTCGTAGAAACTGCCGCAGAGCGTCTTCCTTGCCGCTTGCGCAACGCCGTGGGCCGCTGGTTATTGAGTAAAGAATGGTTTTGTCGCCGCGAGGTAATTGAGAACTGGTTTCTGCACGCCAGCTCTTCTGAGTTGATGGAACTGAGCTCTGAATTTCATGATTTCAGAAGACCGCGAGATCCTTTCATCTCATAGGTACGACAGTGTGATCCGCGTCACGGCGCAGGCTCTCAAGTTCCTTGAATGTAGTTTTGGGTCGTCGCCGAACGATAAAGTTGTTGGAACGACGAAGCGCTCTTTGCTTGCCCAGTACCCGACCATCCGCCTCCAACAACCAATCGCAATTTCGGTTTCGTAAAGGATTCGGAGAATTTCAAGAAGAGAGGTACATCATGAAGATCGAGAACATAATGACCAGACAGCCCGTCTGCTGCAGCCCTGCCGACACAGTCCAGCACGTTGCACAGATGATGCAGCAACACGACGTGGGGGCTCTGCCGGTGGTCTCCGACATGGTGTCGAAGACCCTCGTGGGCATCATCACGGATCGCGACCTATGCATTTCAGCGATTGCGGAAGGCAAGGATCCCCGCACGACGCCAATCGCCGACTGCTTCACCCAAGGCGCGATCACGTGCGCTCCCGAAGACCCGCTGGAGGTGTGTGAGCAGAACATGAAACAACACAAGGTTCGGCGCATTCCCGTCGTCGACAAACAGAATTCGTGCGTGGGCATCGTTGTTCAGGCCGATCTCGCCCGGGTTGAATCGCCTGACACTTTTCAGGCGCTCATCAATGAGATTTCGCGTCCGACCATTCAGCGTGCTGCGCCGATCGTGGCGGCATGAGACCAGGCGACGAGATGGTTCACAACTCCGAAACTAAGGAGGAGATTCAATGAGAACCAACATTCAGCTTCAGCACGATGTTTCCGAGGAACTGCAGTACGAACCAAGCGTGGATGCCGCTGAGATCGGGGTTACCGCAAGAGACGGCATCGTGACTCTCACTGGCACAGTGAAGACGTATGCCGAGAAAATATCAGCGGCGCGCACCGCAGAACGAGTTAGGGGCGTCGGAGCAGTGGTGGATGAGCTGCAGGTCGCATTGGCGGAGCCCCACCTTCGCACGGATGAGGATATTGCTCAAGCCGTCTTGAACGCCTTGAAATGGGATGTCGTGGTTCCCGATGAGCGGATCAAGATAAAGGTCGAACACGGTTACATTACTCTCGACGGAACCGTCGACTATAACTATCAGCAAATCGCCGCCGTAAACGCCATCCGTAATCTTTTAGGCGTTAAGGGCGTGCACAATCACATCACAGTACGACCACTCCTCATCCCGTCGCAAGTAAAAGCACAGATTGAACATGCCTTTCGGAGAAGTGCCGAGTTGGATGCAAAGCGAATCAAAGTGGACGTTGCGGGCACCACGGTCACGTTGCGTGGCATTGTGCGTACCTGGTCCGAGCGAACCGAAGCGAAGCGCGCAGCCTGGGCAGCTCCGGGAGTGACCCAGGTCGAGGACGAGTTAACTGTTGCGGCCTGAATCGGCGCTCAGAATCAACCGAAAAACGGGAGCTCAGAGCTAAAACGGCATTGGCTCCCGTGATGAGCGCGTGAGTTCAGTGATGCAACGTTGGGATCGTGCGTCGCGGCAAAAAAGGAGATCGAAAGTGTACATGGCAATTTTCCTGATATCCGGATGAGCGACGTACCGCGAGTTGGCGGTAAGAATGCTTCGTTGGGTGAATTCTTCGGTTGCATTGAGGCCGAAAGGTATCGGTGTGTTGGACGGTTTCGCCATCACGACCGTCTCAGTCTCGTGCAGAACCTAGTGCACGCTTCCTCCCCCTTTCTTCGGGTAGCCAACCGTCTGCGCCATCAGGATCTTTCGCTGTGGACGCAAGTTCGTCGCCTTCGCGAGAGCGATGCCGGTCGATTGATCCACGGGCAACGGTGGCCAGGTTTTCTGACGCACAAAACAAGTAAACATTCTGCGCGATGAAACCAGCGTCAGCGGCGGTAAACAGCTCCATGTCAGAGCCCGGGGGTAACCTTTGCGAGATCTGCGACGTAGATCAGGTTTAGAGGTGCTGTAGACACAAAGGGGACGGGTTCCGGTGGCCGGACGAATTTCCCCGCCCTTCAGTGGCTCGCGGCGAACCCGCGAAAAAATCGACCGCTTGGCGAGAAGCGGCTGAGGCTTGGAACTGCGAAAGTAGTGATCACATCGAAAGCTGCGACGGTGCATGTAATCCACGCTGCTGACCCCTCGCAGGAGCCAACGGCTAGGGCATGACCAATTGTCGCAGCTTTTTCTTTTGCTGAAGGGCTTGCGCGGCAAGCCATCGCTCCTCTAAGCATCCGAGTCCTAAATTCAACAGGCTCTACTGCGCCGTCAGATTTAGGTCAGTCAAAGTGATGTGATGCCTGTCACTGTCCGCATAATGACCAAAGAGCATGTTTGGAAAGAGGCGTGTGTATGTTTCGCGACAGAGTTGATGCGGGCCAGAAGTTGGCTAAGAAACTTGTCCACTACGCAAATCGCAACGATGTATTGGTGCTGGGTGTGCCCCGAGGCGGAGTGCCAGTCGCTTTTGAAGTAGCCCAGGCGCTCAACGCACCGCTGGATATTCTTCTGGTGCGCAAGCTCGGCGTCCCAGACCAAAGAGAACTCGCCATGGGTGCAATTGCCAGCGGCGGAGCGCGCATACTTAACCGGCACTTGATCACCGAACTCGGCATAACCGAAGAACAGGTTGCAGAGACCATTGCAGCCCAGGAAGCCGAACTGGAGCGCCGTGAGGAGTTGTATCGAGGTGTACGGCCCGGAATCCCTGTCCATGGGAAGATTGTCATACTCGTTGATGACGGAATCGCCACCGGATCGAGTATGCTGGTCGCTATTACCGCTTTACGAACCCTTCAGCCCAAAAAGATCGTCGTGGCGGTACCGGTAGCGCCGCCTCATGCGGTCGCGTCAATCGGTGGTCTTGCCGATAAATATGTTTGCGTGGCCAAGCCCGATTGGTTCTTCGCCATCGGTGAGTTCTATCAGAACTTTGGCCAGATCGAAGATTCTGAAGTCCACGCTCTGCTTGAACGCTCCACAAAATTTTCGACAGTCGGGCGCAAGGCAGACCAGAGAGGTGCCGCATGACAACGAAGTTCGAGAATTTCGACGAGGGCAGGACTCCCGTTCGCATTCCCATCGATAGCATGGTTCTTCACGGCGACCTGAGCATTGTGCACGATGCCCTTGGAATTGTGATTTTTGTTCATGGAAGCGGAAGCAGCCGTTTCAGTCCCAGAAACCGCTACGTCGCGGCCGAACTTAACGAGCAGGGCCTGGCAACGTTACTGCTGGATCTTCTGACAGAAGAGGAACACAGTGTCGATGAAGAGACTGCGGTCTACCGGTTCGATATCCCCTTGCTCGCTGGTCGTTCCACACTGGCGGCGAATTGGGTGCACAAGCAGCCAGGCACGGACCAGTTGCCTATCGGGCTGTTTGGAGCGAGCACAGGGGCTGCTGCCGCCCTCATCACGGCTGCCGAAATGGGGCAAAGGATAGCGGCTGTAGTTTCCCGCGGTGGCCGCCCCGATCTGGCAAAAGAGGCTTTGCCAAAAGTGATTGCCCCCACGCTGCTGATCGTCGGCGGAGAGGATGAAACGGTTCTTGCTCTGAACAAGAGGGCCAAGGCCCAGATGCGCTGCACCACCAAGCTGCAGTCGTGCCCGGAGCGACGCATTTGTTCGAAGAGCGAGAAGCACTGAAGCAGGTAATAACGGTGGCTGCGGAATGGTTCCTTCGATATATGCGACCCAGTCTTTCAAGGATAAAGCAACAAAAAGTTGCCGAAAGATGATTTGTGACTGCTGTCGGGCTATCTACGCGATGGGAACACTTTGAACACGCGCTGACATGGGCGTGCGCGGCATCGCCCTTCGCGCGAGGCTACATTCGAAGAAGCTGCATTGGCTCTCTGTGCCACCGTTACGGACCCCGATCTTGTCCATCCGAACGGCTTGTTCGAGGCGGATTGCCATGCCCCAGACGATGAATTCCTGCATGTTGACCGGCTGAACGCCCTCATCTCTGAAATGTCTGAGCATCGCACGATCTTCAGCAAATTTGAAGTCACCATATCCGATGGCCGTTTGCATGGCCGCGCCTGGGGAGCGACTGTCGATCCCGCGCGGCACCATCCTGCAGTTGAGGTGAAAGGGGCCACGTTAACCGAGCCTAAAGTCTCCCGGAATGCTGACGAACTCTGGACTGCGCAATGAATTGTGGACGTGTGAGGTTAGCGATCGACTTAAACCGGCTGATGCGCAAATCGGACACCGCGTGGTGGATAGCTCCCGCCGACAAACTGCAAGTTCCAGGCGTGATCCTTCAATATCACTCGGTAGTGGGAATCCTGAAGATATCCGCTGGTTTATTGGCTTGGCTCGATGCGCCTTGCTTCAAGAAAATCGTCAGCGTTCCTGTTAAAAGAAGAAGGATCCCGATTTGCGCGATGTGCTGGCGGTCTCGCGAGTGCCGTGTCATGAATCCATCCGGCATCTACGTTATTGGCGAGCAAGAGGTGTTCGCTCCCGATCCCTCTCATCACATTAGGACCATGTGACAACGGGATCTGTGAGCGGCGTCACATCATCGTGAAGGTAAATCGTACCGGCTGGACGAGACAAAGTGATGGCCACACACCGGCACTACACTGTCGGGCCTCCCGAATTCGGCAATGTGATATCGGTCACGGAATCATGACTGGTCTTGTTTGAAAATCGGTTAAAGGGGTAATCCAATGAGTGCTGCAGCCATCTCCCTCGTCCCGACAATTCAGTTGAAACGCATTCTCTACGCCACCGATCTGTCCGACGCGTCCCGCGCCGCTCTGCCCATCGTGGCAACAATCGCCCGGAAATATGGGTCTCAAGTCTTCGTGGCCTACGTATGGTCACCTCTCCCCACCCCTATCGCCACACCCGAGGCATTTGCCGCGATTGAAACCAGGCAGGCCAAAGATGCTAAGGAAGGGCTTGAAGCGGTGCTGCACGCACAGGAGCTGTCTGGAATTTCAGTCACTCCTGTCCTGAAATGCGGAGATCCCGAACCGGAGCTTTGCCGCGCTGTCCAACAGGAACACATCGATCTGGCCATCATCGGCACCCACGGCCGCACAGGATTCAGGCATCTGTTGATGGGTTCCGTCGCGGAACAGCTCCTTCGCCGCCTGCCCTGCCCTGTGCTCACCATTGGCCCCAGAATTTCAAAGCGCTTTGAGACTCAGACGGAGATCAAAAACATACTGTTCCCCACAGATCTGTCGTGGGAATCGCAGGCGGTCTTCCCCTATCTGGCCATGGTAGCGGCCGCATCCAAATCACATATCACGATTCTTCATGTGGTTCCGAAGGAAAACCACAGACATCCCTCGGCACTGGATGAAGCTGAAATGTTGAAATCTGAGATCAAACGGGTCTTCTGTCCCCAACTCGAGGTGGAATGCCGCAGCACTATCGTCGTTGAAGGTGGTAATCCGGTCGAACGAATATTGGCACACGCACATCTCGACGGCACAGACCTGATCGGGTTTGGAGTCCGTAAAGCGCGGGAGATCAGTGCGCATTTTCGCGAAACGGTGCCTTACAAGATCGTATTGCAAGCGGAGTGTCCCGTCCTGACCGCCCATTTCGGAGTCTGATGACGGTGTAAAGACCAGGGTAGTTTTGAAGCTTTGACTCGCGAGGTTGTCCTATGAATTTCATTGATGTCCTCAAGAAGCGCCGCGCGGTACGGGAATACACCCACGCTGCCAATTCAGCAAAAGGAGATCGAGGGCTTAATTAGCGGCGCCGTGGAAGCTTAGCTAACGATCTTGCCAGTTCTGTCAGGAACAGGGTCGGTTCCTCGTGAAGTGATGGTCGGTTGGAGCGTGACCAGAATCACAGTCTCGCGAGACGCTCACAGGTAAATTGGAACCATGCGGATCACAAGACAATTTGATCGGCGAGAGGGAGGGATCACTCCTTTCGATCACAGGCTCTCCCTCATCCTGGGAGTCTATGAACTATGAGAATAGATTTGGATATTGCCGGTCTTTGTTTTGGGTGCTGGCATCGCCATCTGAGTTTCCCGATCACACTCAAGCGAGGTCAGCGTTATTCGGCAGCAGAAAGGCAGACGGGCACTTACGTGGTCTGCCTCAGATGCGGGAAACAATTTCCTTACGATTGGAACCAGATGTGTGTGGTTCCACTCACTTTGCGCCCTAAGAACGGCCAAGATAAATTGAATTCCGAACGCCGCGGGGCGAGGCTTCTTGGCGAGGGCATTCTGCACGAAATAGCTCACTTCCTAAAGAGCGGACGGGCGTCAGGCGCGTGACCTGCGGAGCCCATTCCAGGGAGGTCTTAGACTTCAGGAGTGGTTATCTTGTGAGGTCTTATGAACTCCTCAACCGCGCTCCATTCCCTTGAGACTCATGATTTTGTCACCCGCAGAGAACTGCTCGAGCTGGCAATTGTTTGGCACTCAAGACGACGTGGCGTCCTTCAATTTCAGCTTGTCCTCCACGCCGGATGGGTCGCACCGCGAGGAACGAGTGATGGTCAAGGATATGGTCCGGGACGCTCTGCGCGGGATAGACAAGGCCTCCGGGCTTGCCGCCTCCTTGGAATCGCTGCTGTCTACCGCGGGAGAAATTCGAACAGCGCCGTCGAGATTACGCGCTGTGTTTGCATGCAGAAGTCAGAATTTCTATCGAGAGTTCGATCTTCCTGCTTACGGCTCAGTCCACTATCTCAACCTCGGAAGGACCTTTCACTTGGCTCACCTGTTGCGAGCTATTGATTCGTGTCGTCCCTATGGCGTTGCTTTAATCGAGCACGGTAAGGCCCGCGCCTTTGTCGTTCGCGGTACTGAGATCCAGGAACTCGCTGAGCGGTTTCCTCGCCGCGACCTCAGCTTGCATGTGGATGATTCGCGGGTTGGCTGGTCTCACCACATAGCGGGTAACCTGGAAGATCATGACCGAGCGTATTTCAAGGCGCTCGTTCCAGAGCTCAACAAGTTCTTGCTGGAGCATAGTTCGAACGCTCTGGTGATCGGATGCCGAGAAGATCTTTGGGGCGACCTGGCGCCCTATCTCGATGGTCCAGGGTGGACGAACGAGATTATTGGCCGATTCGATCCGCCGAACTTCGAGGTTTCGTTGTTCGCCATCCTTCAGGCCAGTAAACCATTCTTTGAGCAGTACTTGCGCAGGCGTTACAACGGACCTGGAAGTGGAGATTGATTCGACCACTCGATGCGTTGTGGCACTTGATGAAGTTGTGCAAACCCTGGAGCAAGGGCGGGTTCGCCGGCTACTGTCGGGGAAACCTAGCGACAAAATGATTCTTGAGTGCGTCGGCTGCGGACACCTACAAGCGACAGAGGGGTCGTGCCAGTATTGCAAACACTCCCTCATGGTGGCCGACTGCGCTCAAGAGGTCCTGATTCGTAAGGCAGTGTTGACAGATGCCGAAATTGCTGTGCCTCCGTTAGAGGCACTCAACGCACGCAGGGGCGTAGCCGCTTTGCTGCGATTCTGAGAACGTTGCTCAACTATATTTCCTGTCCTGGGTTGGAGCCGAGCAGCGCAGAGTTTTGCTCATTTCCAGCCTTTGCAGCTACTCTCGGCTCCGCCCTAACCGGAACGCAACACAGTCTCTCGCGCTATCAACAGCGCGGCATAGGCCCAGCTCTGCATCTGCAAGCCCAGCAACAACAAGCCCAAGCCGGCAAGGGGCACGGGAAAAATTCCGCCTCGCGGGCTGTAATGGATGTATTCAGGAACCATGGAGAAATTGAACAGCGCGAGAGGTACCTGGAAAGGTTTGGAGACCGGAAACGATGGCGGGATGGCGAATCGGTGCGTGCTCGTCTTCTCCCAGGTACCGGCGCATCCATCAAATACCTTCTCCGCGCACGATGTGGTCGGCGGTTACATGTCCGCCCACCACGATCACCGAACCCGGCGATAGTTCTCCACCATTCGGCACATCTCTCGGACCTTGCGAACATTCACGATTATCGAAGAGACACTCACGATGTCGTAGTGCTTCGTGATTAACTCACGGGCAAAGGCTTCGCGCGTGGGAAAATCCAGCACGGTGCAGGGCGCCGAAATATTTGCCTGAATCAGCGTGATACCCCAGGAGCGATGGAACATGCGCAGCGAGAAGCTCCCTTGCGCGCGGGTGACCTGGTTGTGATAGAGCTCCATGGGATTAATGGACCGGCTGCCAAATTCGTCATCTTGCGCATAAGGTCCAAAAACCGAACTCAGCAGGATGCGTGCGCGACTTCCCTTCGGGTGAGTTTCCATAGGTTTCCTTGCAGCGTACCCCTCGAGAGCGGTCTTCCGCAGCGATCTTGAGCCACATTACAAGACTATTACATGCGACCAAAACAGACCGCTAAGAACAAGATCGTTCGGATCGGTAACGCGTTTGGGACTCTGCCTTGCGAGCTTCGCAAGATCTGGACGAATAAACGGACTTCTGCGAAGAGACGACGAGAGCCTAGTCAAACCAACGTAAGTTCCTCGTTGGATTTGGCGCGCTGGCGTGAGGACAGTGCTACGCGGGTTCGCCGAAGACGAAAAGAGGCCGGCTCCTTATCACTCATAACGGAGCGCCTCAATCGGGTCGAGGTAAGCTGCCTTATGCGCTGGATAGTATCCGAACGCAATCCCGACCACGGCCGAAAAGAGCACCGCGAGCAAGACGGAACCCAATCCGATCAACGTCTGCCATCCTGCTAATTTGGAAATGATGGCCGAGGCCGTAACACCAAGCGCAATACCGACCAGTCCACCAGCAAGCGATAACGTAGTTGCTTCGACCAGAAACTGCGTGAGAATATCACGCGTCTTGGCGCCCACAGCCTGCCGCAGACCGATCTCACGGGTTCGCTCGCGCACGGAAACCAGCATGATGTTCATGATTCCGATTCCACCAACCAGAAGCGAAACGGAGGCCACCGCCGCCAGCATGAGGGACATGATTCGGGAGGATGCTTCCTGAGCTGCGAAGATCTCTTCCATATTGCGAATAGAAAAATCATCCTCTTCAGCCGGTTGTAAGTGATGGCGCTGGCGCAGCAAGGCCGAAGCCGCATCCTGAGCTGCATGAATCAAAGAGGCATTTCTGGCCTGGACCGTGATGGCATTCACGGCATCGGCATTTGCGGACCTTATGCCAATCACCTTCCGTTTTGCCGTGGAGACCGGGAGAAGGATAACGTCATCCTGGTCCTGACCCGTGGGCGATTGCCCTTTCCGTGCCAGCACACCCACTACGGTAAAGGGCACATGCTTAATACGGATTGTCAGACCAATGGGGTCCAAGTCGCCGAACAGGTTGTCGACCACCGTTTGCCCCAACAGAGCCACTTTATTGGCGGCGTCCACATCGTGATCCGTGAAGGCGGCTCCTTTGGCGACCGTCAGCTCGCGAATGACCAGATACGATGGAGTCGTACCGAGAATGATTGTTGCCCAGTTGGCATCGCCGTAAACAATTTGTGCTCCGCCGCGGACGGTCGGCGCCGCAGTTCCGATTTCAGGGCACTGCGCCACCAGCTCTCGGGCATCAGTTTCCGACAAGGTGACTGCATTCCCGGTGCCCATACGCAACCCTGAACTGGTCATGCTGCCGGGGATAATGATGATGATGTTGCTGCCGATGCTCGCTATCTGCTGTTGAACCCTCTGCGTGGCGCCGGACCCTACAGCTACGGTCGCTATAACCGCCGCTACGCCGATCACGATTCCCAGCATGGTCAGCCCGGAACGCGTTTTGTTGACTTCGAGTGCTCGAAAGGCTATGCGTATTGCCGATAACAGCCGCTTCATGACATTACCTCGATGCCTGCTGTTGAATGCTGAGGGCTGGATGAGACACTGCTTCATCGCTGACGATGCGGCCGTCACGAAACCGTACAATTCGATCCGCATAGCTGGCGATTTCTTCCGAGTGCGTGATGAGGATGACGGTGATGCCCCGCGAGCGGTTCAGCTCCTGGAAGATCTTCATGATCTCATCGCTGGTGCGGGAATCGAGCTGGCCGGTCGGCTCATCCGCCAGAAGAATTTCAGGATTATTAATGAGGGCCCTGGCTATCGCCACCCGTTGCTCCTGCCCGCCGGAAAGCTGGTTGGGCAGGCTTAACTCTCGTCCGGCCAATCCGACGATGCCTAAAGCGTCCCAGGCCCGCTGCTCAGAATCCCGAACATCGGTTTCCGTATAGAGGAGAGGCAGTTGTACGTTCTCGAGCGCTGTGGTTCGTGACAACAAATTGAAGGTCTGAAAAATAAATCCAATCTTCTTGTTGCGTATAGCCGCGAGCTGGTCTCGATCCAGGCTCTCCACGGGCACACCGTCCAAGAGGTAGCGCCCCGAACTTGGGCGATCCAGACAGCCGAGGAGATTAACGAAGGTGGATTTACCGGATCCGGAAGGCCCCATGATCGCCACAAAGGCGCCCTGAGGGATCTCCAGCGAAATGTCCTGCAGGGCCTTGACCTGCACCTCGCCAAGATCGTAGATCTTCCACAGATTACGCACTTCGATCAGCGGGACCATGGCCTCCTCACAATCCTAGACGGCGTGTGCCGCCGGTCGGCGCGCTGCCTCCCGGTGCTTGCGCCGATCCGGCCGGAGTCATCCTGACCACCGCCATCTCTCCGGCAACCACATTGTCCGCAGATACTGCGGTAAATCTTCCATCGGAAATGCCAAGCTTCACCGGAACAGCTCTCAGCTTGTTACCTGAGAGCAGATAAATCTGTTGCATCCCGCCCTTGGGAGCGGACAGGCCGTATTTTTTGAGTATGTCGGTAGTTGGGTGGAACCGCAGCGCGGAATTTGGCGCCTTGAGAATATCTTCCTGGCGTGCCGTGAGAATGCTCACGTTGGCAGTCATTCCGGGAAAGAGTTTCAGGTCTGGATTGGCAACTTTGATTACCACGTCGTAAGTCACGACGTTCTGAGCGACGATAGGCGCCTTGCGAACGTCAGTCACATCGCCATGAAAAGTCATACCGGGATAAGCGTCGACCGTAAAGCTTGCAGGCTGGCCATTATGAATTGTGCCGACGTCAGATTCATCGACGTTAGTGTCCACCTGCATTTGCGCGAGGTCCTGCGCGATATCAAAAATATCGGGAGCCTGGAACGATGCGGCCACCGTCTGCCCTACATCGAAGTGCCGCGCAATCACTGTGCCCGACACGGGCGCCACGATTCGCGTGTGTCCAAGATTGATCTGGGTTTGTGCGAGCGCAGCATGGGCCTGAGTCTGTTGGGCCTGGGCGGCGCTCAATTGCGTAATTGCTACTTCGAGCTGAGCTTGCGCCGACTGGATGTTGTGCTCGGCGGCGTCGACCTGCGACTGGTCAGCTGTCATCTGCGCCTGAGAGGCGTCGTAGCTTGCTTTGGCAGCGTCATGGTCTTGCTCGGCAGCAATCCCCTGCGCGAAGAGGAGGTCGCTTCGTTTCCACTGGATCTCAGCGTTCAGTGCGTTGGCCCGGTCCTTGGTCGCCACTGATTTCAAGCTATCCCGGTTAGCGACAGCGCCGGCGAGATCGGCCTTCGCTTTTGCCACCTGCGCTCTTGCCGTGACAACAGCCGCATCGGAGGAGGCTGCTGCTCCGTGGGCCTGGTCTACTTGTGCTTGGAAGATCTGCGGATCGATCAAGGCGACGAGCTGGCCCGCTTTGACCTTTGTGTTGAAATCCGCATACAGAGCTTTAATGTTGCCTGACACCTGACTCCCGACCTGCACATTCACGACCGGGTTCAGAGTGCCTGTTGCTGTTATCGTGGCTTCGATGGCACCACGTTCGAGCGGAAGAGTTTCGAACCTAATCTGCGTGTTCGCATGAGATGACCACAACCGCCAGGCCAGAATTGCCAATATGGCCACTGCGACTGCGAAGATCCATTTGGGTATATGAAATCGCCTGCGGCGAGCTGTCTTAGGGGAAGCCGGCAGGACTATGACTTTATCAACCTGAGGAATAGGGCTGTGCTGCGCGGGAGCGGACATGAATTTACAGCTCCTTTCCGCCCAGAGCCACTTAAGTGGGAAGGCCTCTACCTACAGCGTAGTCCCCGAGAAGGGCGGAGAAATGTGACAGTGATCACAAAAGCTGGGGTGGTCGTCCCATCCAGACGGGGAAGGTCCATGTTCCAAAAACGCCTGTGGTTGTTTCAACCAGGATGGCAGGCGTTGATGTGGTGATCTTTGTCACAGAATCCCTCCAATCCTAAGCGGAGCATGAGAATGACGTTGCAACCTGGCGCGAATCTCCCCCAGGCGAGGTCATCATGAACAAGAAAAACAAAAAACCTGCGAAGGCGGCCAGCAGGCGCATGCGCGGTAAAGTGTCAAACAATAATGAAGCGAAGATCGCTGCGAAGGGACACGGCGCCGAAGCCAGCAAGCCTCGGCATCAGAAAATAAAGCCCAATGCGCTAATCACCGAAGCGCCTGTTACGGTCTATGAAGTTGTGGAGACCGAGGTGTATGAGGAGGCCATTCCGCAAGAGAGCGTTTTGTCGGATGACGCAGAAGAGGAATTCGCATCCTGAATTTCCGGCTAAGTTGCCGAGGAGTCGCGGAAAGCCACGCGGGGACTCTCGTGCACAGAGTCTCTGCGCTGGCTAGGCCACACCTGATCGACGATGGTTCGCGACAACCCGCTCGAGAGGAAGGGCCTGTTTGTCGGCAAAATAGGCGTCCATAACGTATTGGGAAAGCATGCGCTGAGTATTGAAAAAGGAGCCGTTCAGGGCGATGGAGAGCCGCATCGTTTCACTCCAAGCCTCCTTCCTTCCGTAAAACATCGGCACGATGATCTTCTCCAGCTTGTCGTAGAGTGACGCAATCTCGCTCGCCGGAGTCTCGGGGATCTCTTCTCTTCCGATATCCCAACCTGTTGCTCCTTCGACGTGACCTTCGAGCCACCACCCGTCCGGAACACTGAAGCTTGGGATTCCGTTGAGGGCGGCTTTCATCCCACTGGTGCCCGAGGCTTCGTAAGGTCGCTGCGGCGTATTCAGCCAGAGATCGACACCGCTGGTCATCTGAGCCGCCCAACGCATGTCATAGTTTTCCAGGTAAACACAACGGACGGTGTCCCTGAGCGCAGCCATGTCCCGGAAGACGTGACGGATCTCTTCTTTTCCCGCTTCATCCCGTGGATGTGCTTTGCCGCTAAAAACAAGCTGAAGGGGGCCGACGTTGCGAGCAATCGACTTCAGGCGATCGAGATCGGAAAATAACAAATCGGCGCGCTTGTATGCGGCGGCGCGGCGGGCAAAGCCGATCGTGAGCACCGCAGGGTCGAGTTGCACTTTGCATGACTGCGCAATGGCCTCGGTCAGAGCCGCCTTCGACTTCCTGTGCGCGACGCGTATCTCATCAAGGGGAATTCCGATCGCGTACCGGAAGTAAAGGTTGTCGCGCCGCCATTCCGGGATATGCTGGTCGTAAAGTTCCCGGAATGGCGCCGACGTCCAGGTTGCCGCGTGGACGCCGTTGGTTATGGCCCGAATGGGGTATTGAGGAAACATCCCGCGTGAGATCTCGCCGTGCTGCATGGCCACCCCGTTGATGTAATGAGAGCAGCGCAGCCCAAGATCCGTCATGTTGAGGAGGTTCCCGGTAAGACAGCCCGCTTGCTCGAGGGCTCGGGTGCGCTCCGGCCCGAGAACGCGCAAGACCAGGTCTCTTTCAAATTTGTCGTGTCCTGCCGGAACCGGCGTGTGCGTGGTGAAGACACATCTCCGTCGAACGATGGCGAGCTCCTGCGCAATTGACTCGGACAGCGATTTCCCCTCAAGGCGCTCCTCCAACAGCGCAAGCGCCAGCAACGTTGGGTGTCCTTCGTTCATGTGAAACGTCATCAGGTGATGATGCCCAAGCTGTCTGAGCATGGCGATCCCGCCCAGGCCGAGAACAGCTTCCTGGCAGAGACGATAATGCTCGTCACCGCCGTAGAGCTCGTTAGTCAATGTTTGGAAAAAGTCGGGGTTCTCCGGAAGAGCGGTGTCCAGAAGAAATACGGGGACCTTATGTCCGGTGCAGCCCCGGATTGCATACTGCCAGGCGCGGATGCTCACTTGGCGTCCTTCCAACGTGACATGTGCGCGCGCATCCACCGGCTCCAGCGCCTTTTCCGGCTCCCATTGCGATGGCGTTTCTGACTGGTTACCGTTGTTATCTAAGTGTTGTTCAAAATATCCCTTGCGATGCAGTAGCGTGACGCCGGCCATCGGCAATCCCATATCAGCAGCGGACCGCAGAGTGTCGCCGGCAAGGATGCCCAACCCCCCGGCGTATGTGGGAAGAGCCGGTTCCAGGGCGATCTCCATCGAGAAGTATGCGGCTTCAATCGGATGCGAAGTCATTTAAGACTCCCTGTCCAGTTGTAATGTACGCTGACTACCAATACGACATTTAAATTGTCGAGGGCGGCTGCAATTGCTTCTGTGAGCTGAGTCACTAGCTGGAGCGTGGTCATAAGATTCGTTTCTTCTCAAATGGACATTAACACATGATGATCCAGGGCTTCGAGAGTGTGACCAGCGTCACGGCGTGATTGCGGAGGAGGATGAACATTTTGCAAGGAGGTGGCTATGACCAGCAGAGTTCTTGTCGCCATCGATAGCACGGGCCTCTCTGAGCTCGTACCGCCGACCTTGTCCGCAAAAGTGCGGCCGGAAGAGACCGAGGTTCTGGTCCTGCAGGTAGTCGAACCTTTTCTCTACACGGCGCCACCCGAGATGTCGCCCGGGTATCAACTGGAAAACGCAGTGCGCCGTAAGGAACTTCAAGACTGCGCAAAGGAGAGCCTGAGGCTCGCGGTCGAAGTGCTTCGCAAAGAAGGATTCAAAGTCGATTCGCGTCTCATTGAAGGCGAAATCAAACACGGGATCGTCGCTGCGGCTGCCGATTGGGGCGCAGACTTGATCGTGGTGACGTCACATGCGCGTAGGGGGGTTGCGAAATTCTTCCACCGCAGTGTGGCTGAGAGCATCGTTCACAACGCCTCTTGTTCCGTGCTGGTGTTGAAGGAAGCAGTTAAGAAGGCCGCAGCGGCGGCGTAGCCGAAGCGCGTCATCACGGTTTTCACTTGTCCCAATTGGGAAAGATGTTGGCTGGCGCAGTGATCAAGCAGGACGCCGTAAAAGGAGGCGCTTACCAACTTCCACGAGCACGAGGTACACCATAACTGCCAATGCGAGGAACGCAAAGTAACTCCTCGGCAACGGCGCGAAGCCCAGGATGTGAGCGAGTGGGCTGAAAGGGAGCAGAATTCCTACTACCACGATGGCCAAAGTAGCAAGCGCCAACGGTCGACTTGGACGGCTGCGCAACGGATTGCTAGAAGTGCGAATGACAAAAATAACCAGTGTCTGCGTAGCGAGAGACTCGACAAACCAGCCGGTGTGGAAAGACATTTCGTTCGCGTGAAGAACGCGCAATAATACATAAAAGGTCAGGAAATCGAAGATCGAGCTGATCGGCCCAATCAGCACCATAAAGTTCCGAATCAGCCCGATATCCCAGTGCTGCGGCTTGCGCAGATAGTCGTCATCAACGTTGTCGGTAGGAATCGTAAGCTGCGCCAGGTCGTACATGAAGTTATTCAGCAGTATCTGCGTCGGCAACATGGGCAGGAATGGCAGAAAGACCGAAGCCCCCGCCATGCTGAACATGTTCCCGAAATTGGAACTGGTCCCCATGAGCAGGTACTTCATTACGTTGCCGAAAGCCTTCCGGCCTTCGAGGATTCCGCTGTTCAGAACATTAAGTCCAGGCTCGACGATGATAATGTCGGCCGCATCGCGCGCCACGTCTACCGCTGTCGAGACCGAAATGCCGACATCCGCGGCGTGCAGGGACGGGGCATCATTGATTCCATCTCCCATGAACCCGACCACATGACCGCGGTGCTTGAGTGCCAGGAGAATGCGGTTCTTCTGTGCCGGCGACACTCGTGCAAAAATGCTGGTAGTTTCGGCCACATGGCCAAGGGCAGCATCCGTCATTTGCTCAAGTTCATCTCCGACGACGATTTTGCCGGGGTCGAACCCAACCCGAGTGCACACCTGACAGGTGACCAGATCGCTGTCGCCTGTGATGATCTTTACCTCCACGCCATCCTGGCGCAGCGCATCCAGAGTCTCGGCAGCATCGGCGAGAGGAGGATCAGCAAAGGTCAAAAAGCCGGCCAGAACCAGGTCGTGTTCATCGGCCAGAGAAAAGTTCTGTTTGGGCTGCACTTTCGTGTAAGCAACCGCAAGCGTACGAAAGCCCTCTCGGCTGAACTTCTGGTACGTTTGCTCGCAGTGGGCGAACGAGTCCTCATCTATGGGAACACTTCGACCTTCGATCTCATAAGACGCCAGGAGCGGGAAGATGCCCTCGGGAGAACCTTTGGTGATGAGCAATCGATCGCTGCCCGCCTCTGCAATAACCGAAAGCCTCCTCCGCTCGAAGTCGTATGGAATCTCATCCAGCTTTTGATATTCCTTGATCTCTTGCGGCTCAGGGCGTTGCAGGATGGCTGTATCCAGTGGGCTGCGGATCCCGGTCTGGAACTTACTGTTTAAGAAGGCAAGGCTGAAGGCCCGCGTCGAGCGTTGACCAAAGGGATCCAGCGAGCCGTCGAGTGTCATCAGCCCACTGGTCAGAGTACCTGTTTTGTCACTGCAAAGGATGTCAATGCTGCCAAAGTTCTGAATTGCCGAGAGGTGTTTGACGATTACTTTTTTCCGAGCCATGGCCCGCGCACCCTTTGAGAGAGTGACGGAGGTAATCATGGGGAGGAATTCCGGCGTCAGTCCCACGGCCAGTGCGACCGCGAAGAGTAGTGACTGAAATGGATCACGATGCAGAATGAAACTAGTGACGATCAGAAAGATGACAAGAAAAAACACCGTGCGGGCAAGGAAAAGACTGAAGTCCTTCAACCCGCGATCAAAGGCGGTTTCCTCAGGAGCAGCGGCAAGGCGTGCGGCGATGTCGCCAAAGGATGTATTTCTACCCGTGGCCACGACCTCTGCTGTTGCGGTTCCGCTTACGACGGATGTGCCGAGAAAAACCATGTTGGGAGCGTCAGGTCGGGTTGAAGCTTCGGCGCTGCCGGCATCCTTTTCCAGTGGCAGCGATTCGCCCGTCAGCGCTGCCTGTTGAACGTAGAAATCGCGAGAAATCAACAGCCGGGCATCTGCCGGAACCAGATCTCCGGCAGAGAGTCGCACGATATCCCCGGGAACCACTTCGCTGCGATGAATCTCCTGCCATTGATCATCCCGCAATACAGTCGCGGTGGGCGCAACCCGCGCTCGCAGTTGTTCGATTGCCTGTTGGGAGCGATACGTCTGCACAAAATCGATGACTACGCTGACGAGGACTATGGCGATTATGATCCAGGCGTCGACTGCTTCTCCTAGAAACGCTGAGGCGCCAGTCGCTATCAAAAGAATCATGACCAGCGGATTCAGAAAAAGACGAAGGAGATCAACAACAGCAGACCTGCGACGCCGTGGGGCGGGGTCATTGGGCCCAAACAGTCGCAACTTGAGCTCAGCTTCATGCGAACTGAGGCCAGACACAGGATGGCTACGCAACCTGGTATGTTGCGCTATGGGAGATGGGCTAGACACGCAGGTGCTCTTGAGCTGATTCGATACTATGAAAAAACGTTCAATGCCGATGATACCGTGATACTGGTCACATCTGCTGCGCTCAGCGTGAGGATCAGAGGATGCGGGACTCGCTCCTCAAGCCCTGGCGACCGATCATCTCGGTGGCCGCAGCAGTGTAAGGAGGAACAGACTCGCGGCCACGAGCACAATCAGCGGCCCGGGTTCACGATGAACCCGGGCGGCAATTACGGCGCCAACCAGGGTAGACACCACTGAGAGCGCAACCGCAACCCACAACATTGCAGTAAGGTTTCGTGCCAGACTCTTCGCTGTTGCCGCAGGAATAATGATCAAAGCTCCCATGAGCATTACGCCGAGATAACGCAGCCCAAGGGCGATGGTGAGAGCAAAGGCTTCGAGGTAAAACAGCTCAAGCCGGCGCACGTTGATTCCGGCCGTGCGTGCCACGTCGGGAGAAACCAGCGAGATCACGAGGCTGTTTCTAAAAGAGATGGCAAAGGCGACTATCGCAAAAGCAGCGATGAGACCGAATATGAATTCTGGCTTTCCCAGCTTGCCCGCGCCTCCGAATAGTGCTTCGATAAGCTCCTCGCCTGATGTGGTCATACTGCCGATGGCGAGGGCGGCGGAGAAGACTATGCCAATTACCGTCTCGGTACTTGCGCGCGTGCGGTTTTCCATTCCCCAAACCAGCAGGGCGCCGAAACCCAACATTGCCGCCGCCCCAAAGATTGGGTTGATGTGGAGGGCAAGAGCAATACCGATGCCGGGCAAGGCCACATGAGATAAGGGATCGGCGGCCAGCGCCATGCGCCTCATGACTGCGAACGAGCCGATGAGACCAGCAGCCGCGGACATCGCGACAGACAACAACAGCGCTTCAGTGTTCATGGATGTGGTAGCTCGGCTCGCTGCCGTAAAGTTCTGTCAGCAACTCGTGCGTGAGGATCGTACGTGGCGACCCAAAGCAGGGATGCGCTCGTCCCAGGCACAACACGTTGTTCGCATACTGGTACACAACAGACAATTCGTGCGAAATGAAGATCACGGTCAAACCGCGATCGTGTTGAAGCCGTTGTACCAGCTCATTGAGCTGCTCCTGACCAGCTTCATCAACTCCAGCCGTTGGCTCATCCAGCAGTAAGACATTGGGTTCACCAACCAGAGCGAACGCGATTAGCAGTCGCTGAAACTGCCCCCCGGACAAGATTCCAATCGGCTGCTCGGCGACTTCAGTCGGAATACCAACACTGTTCAGGGCGGCGGAAATGCTTGATACTGGCTTGTACGCCACCGCCAGGTGTGCGCGAAGGAAGTCAATACCCGTGATAGGAATGTCACGTTCAAGGTCAAGCTTCTGAGGCACGTAGCCAAGCCGCGTATCTGCAGCCCACCTGACCGTACCGGAAAACGACAGGGATCCTATCAGTGCCTTAAGCAGTACAGTCTTGCCGGAGCCATTCGGTCCGAAAATCGCCAAAGCATCGCCTCTTCGAAGATTAAAACTGAGATCCGCCAGAACGCGCTTATCCCGGAATTGGACTGACAGGTTGCTGACTTCGAGCGCATTTTCCATAGCGGTTCTCTCTCACACGGAGCAGTCAGAATCACCCAGCGCCAGGCACAAGTAGCGTCAGGCAGACCTGATCATGCGCGCGAGGAGCACATTCAGGCAAGATTCTAATGAATGTCCGGACTTGTTGCCGGATTTTGCGGCGCCCGGCCCTCTAAACCTTGGACTTGTTTGGCGCCCTGGACGGGAGCATTTCGAACCGGCTGACGAAGGCTGGGAGAACTCAGCACGGAAATAGGACCTGATGCCCTATTCTGCAGGATTGTCCCAGGTCCCTCGCCAATTACTCGTTTAGCGGCCGGTTCGAGCAGGGAGGGTGACACTGGGTTGCATTGGGGGAGCCTTGCCCGCAGCGTGCCTCCGATCTCGAGACGAGTGATCTCGGGGACAAGAATGCTCCAATGTGATGTCGGTCACAGCGAGATCACATTCCATGACATAAAAAAGAAGAGGGTCGCAAAGGCGCCACCAACGAGGCATCGTGCAAAGGGCTTTTGCCAGAAATAGATCCTCTTTTTGTAAAGGCAACCGTTCTGGCTGATGCGCATGGCGTGGCCTCCTGAGCTGGACCCCAAGGTAGGTGCACCATGTTGACAGGTACAAGTCAGCGTCTCATTCAGTTCAAACGGATCGCAGTATTGACCGACTTGTCGGAAGAGTCTGACAAGATGGTGCGTTATGCGGCTTCGCTGGCTCGCTGGTATGGATCGGAACTCCTGCTGGTCCACGCAGGTTCGCTCGAGTTCCGCTTGCCACTGTCTGCCGAACCCCTCCCCAATTGGCCGCACGGCCGCCCAGCTTTGCCAGGGCCTCTCGAAGGAAAACTGAATTTACTGAAGCAGCAACTCACTGAACAGCGGCTCGCTCCCAGGCTCATAATTCGCGAGGCTACGATTCCTTCAATCCTCGGGGACCTGGAGCAATATCATCCCAGCCTGCTCGTAGTTGCCAGTCACGGCCGGGAAGGCGTCAGCAAATGGTTGTTTGGGTCGGTTGCCGAAGAGGTTTTTCGGAAGGTGCAATGGCCGGTTCTGGTGGTGGGTCCGGGGATTTACGGCGGCGAGATTTCTCTCCAGCAACAATTTTCACGTGTGCTGTATGCAACAGATCTGTCCGCAGTATCAGTTAGCGCTCTGCAGTACGCGGCATGTATTGCCCGCGATCACGAAGCGGAGTTCTTTGCGCTCTACGTGGAGTCCGATCCAAGTGAGGGATTCACCTTCGATCGCGCGATCGCTTTGCAACGCCTGCAGGACTGGCTGGAGGATCGTATTGATGGTGTGGCCGAGGCCCTTGTGGGTGTTCACTGTCTTGTGGATTTTGGGCGGCCGGATATGAAGATTATCAAAAACGCAGCAGAAAAAGACGCGGATCTTTTGGTCCTCGGAGCGCGCGGTTTGGGTGAGGCTTCTGGCTCAGCGAGTCACTTTGTTGGCGGGACCGCCTATGAAGTTATTTGCCGTAGCCTAAGTCCGGTGCTGATTGTGCCGCAACCCAAGTAACCAGCGAGGCGAATCGAGCCAGGGAAGGCAATCAGAGTGGAAAACGAGCGCCAGCTTCGGGCAGATGTAGCGCGCGCTATCGGTATCGCGGCGCAATTTGTAGATAGTGAAGGAGTACCGCCATGCCAACGAAAAACAAAAGCTCAAGCAAGGCAAAAGCGGCTGGAAAAACTGCGACAAAATTCTCATTCAAACGTTTGGCCCAGATCAGAACTGCCGGCGTGACCGCGAGCAAAAAGAAAGTCCGGTTTACCGAGCCTTCAGCCAATCCACAACGCGAAGCGGCATTGCTCGCCGCCGTAGGGAAAGAACCCTGCTGACACGGCGACTTGTTTCAAGTTAGCTCGACTCGGCTCCTGGAAGCCTTCGGGACGCCATGATCATTAACGACGACACACCTGCGTCGCAATTGAAACGCGAAATTCTGGAGCTGCCTATGAAAACGACTTTGACCGTAATAAAAGCTGATGTGGGCTCGATCGGTGGACACCTGACACCTTCCAGGCGCCTTCTAGAAAAGGTCACCGAGATTGTGGAAGCTGCCGCCGGGGATCTGCTAGAGGATCATTACATCAGCTCAACGGGGGACGATATTGCCATCCTTATGACGCACGGGCGTGGCACCGATGATGGAAAAATTCATAAGCTTGCCTGGGATGCATTCGTTGCAGGAACCGCAGTGGCCAAAGAGCAGGGACTCTATGGCGCAGGACAGGATCTGCTGAAGGACTCTTTTTCTGGGAATGTCCGTGGCCTGGGACCTGCGGTGGCCGAGATGCAAATCGATGAGCGTCCCAGTGATCCATTTCTGTTTTTTGCCGCTGATAAGACCGACCCCGGCGCCTACAACTTGCCGCTGTTTCTGACGTTCGCAGACGTAATGACCACGCCCGGGCTGATCCTTTCACCGAACTTAAGCCGCGGCTTCCGCTGGGTGGTGATGGACGTTAACTACTCCGAAGGAGATCGCGTCATCGAGCTTTGCACCCCTGAGGAGATCTACGACCTGGCGGCCCTACTGCGCGACAACCAGAGATTTGTAGTCGAAACGGTCTGGTCCCGCGCGACCGGCGAGCAATGCGTGGCCGTGGCCACATCCCGCTTGCACAACATTGCCGGCAAGTACACGGGCAAAGACGATCCGGTGATGCTGGTCAGGACACAAATGAATTTTCCCGCGACCGGCGAGGTGCTCGCGCCATATGCGCTGGGTCACTATGTTGGCGGCGGCATGCGCGGCTCGCATCAGATGCCTCTCATGCCAGTGGGCGTCAACACGCCGACTTCGTACTTCGATGGACCGCCGTTGGTTTCCTGTGCTGCCTTCTGTGTGCACGACATGAAGCTCACGGAGCCCGTTGACGCCTTTGCCCACCCGTTCTGGGATGAGGTGCGCGCGCAGGTGAGCCGGAAAGCGATCGAAATGCGGCGTCAGGGTTTCAGCGGTGCGGCCATGCTGCCCATGGAGGAACTGGAGTACACCGGCGTGATGGACAAGCTGTCGCGGCTCGAAAAACGTTTTGTAGTGAGAGTCAAGGAGCCGGTAGCCGCCTGAAGAGAAGCTCCTCATGAACGCAGGCAATCGGTCTACTGAGGCCAGAGTGCAGTAGCAGATTTACGGCACATTTTGCGGCACAGTGATCGAAGAGTAACTAAACGCTAACGTGGTAAGTGATTGAAAAGATGGCGCGCCCTGGGTGACGATCTTAGAACTCTTATGATCCGGACAGGAGGGTTTCGGCGTTTCTGAAAGTTCCGTCATCGTCTCATGCTGAGACAGTGGCATTATCGTCCTTGGTCCAA
>Ga0070732_10000398_pt1 | contig 28312 bp, 20 predicted proteins | sample Coa_R1_5_FD_66449 | JGI IMG/M metagenome (GOLD analysis project Ga0070732, IMG submission 66449) | Surface soil microbial communities from Centralia Pennsylvania, which are recovering from an underground coalmine fire - Coalmine... | ecosystem: Environmental > Terrestrial > Soil > Unclassified ... | reverse complement strand
CGGCTGTCGTCGTGCGAGCCGCTGACCAGGTAATCCAGCTCAATCGTGTGCAGGTGCCGGGTATCTTTTTCCTTGATTCCTTTTGCCACCGCGATCACCACCGCATCGTCGTCCGCGTTTTTCCAGGTCTGAAAATCGTTGCCGTGCATCCACAGGATATTGTCGAAGTCCTTGTAGCGGTTGCCCAAATAGCGGCCGAACTCCCGGCACTTCTCGGGGCCATTCTTGCGCATGATCTTCAAGTGGTCGATGGTTTCGCACGGATCGAGGAAAACGAGCAACTCGTGTTTCTCGGCCAACCGCAGCATGCGGTCGCAACGGGCAAAGTACTCCTCGTTGGGCGCTGCCAGGTCATCGGCCGTCTTGAAAGGCGAAAGGCCGTCGTGGGTGCTGCCATCGGCGCGGCCGCCCGTGCCCTTGCGGCAGAGCAAATTGATCCACACCGTGTTGAAGCCATGCGATTTTCGGTTGGCGAAGAACATCTCCGCTTCTTTCTCCGAAAGGTTCACCATCAGCGCTTGCGGCGACTCGCCGGCGATCAGGAAGGGAACGCCATCGCGATCCACGAGGTAGCGCCCGCCGTCGGCGACGCGAAGCGGGAAGCGATCCGCCGCCTGCCCGGCAGAGAAAGAGAGACACAGTGTGGCGATTACGGCCAGAAGAATTCGTTCAGGACGCATTAGTTGTCTCTCCCTGGGCGGCGAAGTGTTTTCCAGCGAAAACCTTTGATCTTGTGTGTCAACCTATACGATCATACTCCATGCGCCAACAACCACTCCTCAGCCGCCGCGACTTGATCGCAACCGCGGCGGCAGTCGCATCGACCGCCGCGCTGCGGGCCGATCCGCCGGCCCACAACAAGGTGTATCGCATTGGCGTGATTTCAGCCGCCATCGACGGCAAGCCGCAGAAGACCAATGGCCATACCTGGCATTTCGCCCAGTACTTCCATCCGGAAATCAACCTGGCCGCAGTTAAGAAGTATCTCGATCCGGGTTCGGCCCGAATTTTCGAGAAATACATCCGCAACGCGCGTTATTCGTTTGACCAGTTGCCGTTTGCCGACACGCAGATCACGCATGTTTATGCCAACCCGGCCGACGGGCTTGATCATTACGTCGAGACCTTTCCCGGCGTGAAAATCGCCAAATCCGTCGACGAATTGGTCGAGTCGGTGGACGCGGTTTGGCTGGGCGACGCCTCCGGCAAGGGGAACGATCACTTCGACCTGATAGCGCCGGCTCTGAAGAAAGGCCTGCCCACGTTTTGCGACAAGCCCATCGGCGGCACGGTTGTGGGAACACGCCGAATTCTGGATTTGGCCCGGCAGCACCAGGCGCCGCTCATGTCGTCGAGCTTGTTCCGGCACGAATTCGGCATGGAACAGGCGCTGCGGATGCGCGATTCCGGCGACTTCGGCCCGCTGCAATATGTGCTGGCGAGCCTGGCCGGCGGCTATTCACCGGAGAGCTGGTTCATTTACGGCCAGCATCCGGTGTGGACGGTGATGACGCTGTGCGGTCCGGGCGTGGAAGCAGTCAGCATGTACGCGCACGACGCCACCGCCCATGCGTTGATCACCTACAAGGACCGCATGCCGGCGGAGGTCTGGTATGGCCGGCCCGACGTGAGCCAGTATTGCCATACCACGGTCTATTTTGCCAAGCAGATGTATCAGTACACGCCAGCCATTGAGGGCGATTTTTGGTACGGCCACCATTACGAGATGTTTCGCATGGCCTACACGTTTCGCGAGATGATTCGCACGCGCAAGGAACCTGTGCCGCACCGCGAAATCCTGGAAGTGACCGCCATCATTCATGCCGCCGCGAAGTCGCTGAAAGAGCAGAGCCGGCTCGTGCGGCTTGATGAAGTTCTCAACGAGAAAGGATAAGCGGCTAACCAAGCCGTAAACAAGTAGGATACCTGGGACATGAGTGCCAATGCCAACAACTCGGATTCGGACCGCGTCGTGCTGATCGACGGCGTTCATGTGCCGCGCTTCCCGTATGGCACGGCCTGGAAAGAAGAGCAGACTCAGTGTCTGACCGAACTCGCACTGCGTGAGGGATTTCGCGGCATCGACACCGCCAACCAGCGCCGCCATTATTACGAAGCGGCGGTCGGGCAAGCTATTTCGACAGCGATCAAAAGCGGGCTGGTAACTCGCGAAGATTTGTTCCTGCAAACTAAATTCACCTTCCGCGATGGGCAGGATCATCGCCTGCCCTATGACCCTGACGCGTCAATTCCCATGCAAGTTGTGCAATCGTTTCGCAGTTCTCTCCAACACCTGCAAACGGACGTGATTGACTCCTATGTGCTGCACGGTCCGACGCAGCATATTGGCCTCACAGCCGAGGATTGGGAAGCCTGGCATGCGATGGAAGGCATTCACGCCAGCGGCCGCGCGCGCCTGCTGGGTGTGAGTAATGTCTCGCTGGAACAATTGGATGCTCTTTGCAAAGGAGCGCGCATCCCGCCGCGCTTCGTCCAGAACCGCTGCTATGCTGTGCGTGGTTGGGACCACCGCGTGCGCGACTACTGCGCAAAGAACGGGATCATCTACCAGGGCTTTTCCCTGCTCACGGCCAACCGGCAGGTGCTGGCCCATCCAGAAATGCTGCGGATCGCCAAACGCCACGGCCGCGCGGTCAGCCAGATCGTCTTCCGCTTTGCCCTCGACGCGGGCATGCTGCCGCTCACCGGCACCACCGATGCCGGCCACATGCGGGCCGATCTCGAAGTCTTCGATTTCCACTTGGAGCCAGCGGAAGTCGAGCGGATCGAAGGCATCGGCATGGCGTAACATTTCAGTTTCCGCTTCTCTTCCACCAAGCGTCAGGTGGGCGTCCAGGTGTCCAATTCATCCCACGGCCAAAGCGGCCGGGGAATTTGCCGATAGGGATAATGCCAGAAGTCCGATGGAGCGCAGCCCGGGGCTCGGACAACCAGTATGCGCTTCGCTTTGTCTTGATAGGCAGCGCGGAACCCGCAGGGGCTTTTGGCGACCAGCAACTGGGCAGCAAACGGATCCAGCCCGGCCGCCATGAATAACTGCGGCGCGAAATGTGGTCCGCTTCGGGACGTAACGACAACATGAATGTTGCCAATTTGCAAAACGGCCGACGGCCCCATATCGATGGGCAGATTGCGGGCCAGGTGGCCGGACATCACGAAGCGCGCTTCGAAGAGATTCGCCACGCGAACGACAGCCGGCAAAGGCGTCGAGAACAGATGATCGCGCTTGCCGCCCAGTAGCGCTGAGAACTCAGTCCCGACGCCCCGCTGCTTTGCTTCCGCGACTAAATCGGGATCGACCAGCGTAACCAATGCTGGCCGTCGCCAGTCATATTTCAGCATCTCGCCGAGCAAATGTGTGCTGTCGCCCGGCGCACCGGAGGTGGTGGCATCGGCACTGTCGCTTAGAACCACTAAGCCGTCCTTCTCTTCGAAAGCCGCGCGCACTCCCTCTTCTACCGAAACCAATTCCGGTAGATACTCACGGCGATGCTCCCACACAAACTCGGACAATTCTTTGCAGCGCGCCTCCGCTAAGTCCCGATCGCCGTCGGTGATGACAACGACTGCGGACCCTAACTCCGGAATATCGAGCCACGGTTGGACCGTCGCCAGCCCGGCCGTCAGACCTCGGGGATCGCGCTCCCATGCTTGCAGCAATTCGCGAATCTGGTAACTGACGCTGTTCGGATCTTGCGTATTGGCGCGCTCGGCCGGGAAGACGAGTGGCAACTTCTGAAATCCGGTGGCGGGCCTGGCGCCGTTGAGAATACGCCGCAGAACGGCGGCGCCGCGCTGACCGGTCTCAAACACGTCGATATGCGGTGCGGTGTGGTAAAGGACCAGCGCATCGGCGTTTCGCACCATTTTTCCGGTGACATTAGCGTGCAAGTCGAGTGTCGCCACCAGCGGCACGTCCGGCCCGATCAGAATACGATAAGCTTCCAGAATAGCGCCTTCCACATCCGGCGTGCCATCGGCGACAAGCGAGCCGTGCAGAGCCAGCAAGACGGCATCGACCGGCGGCACACGTTGCAGAGCCGTGACCAATTCGTCCTTCAGCCAGTCAAAAGTCTCGGGCGTCGCCGGTCCGCCGGGCCATGCAGGCAGCCGCACCAGGCCGACAATTTCAGGCTTTTCGGGCCAAGCTCGCAGTGACTGGATGAAGCCGCCGAGTTCGTTGGTGTCGGCCATGCGCTCGACCAGTTCTTCGCCCCGCAAGATGCCGAGCGCTTCAAAGTCGGCCCGCGTGGTCGGCAGCGGGTTGAAGGTGTTTGTCTCTTGCCAGAGCTGGCCGATGGCGACGCGCATAGTTTGTTTCACCCTCCTGCTAAGCCGCAAGCGGCTTGGTCCAACCGGTTCAGCGCTTGATCCACGTCCGCGAGCGTCATCGCCGCGCAGAAGCCGTGATGGCAGGCTGCGCCGCCGTAGTCGTGGAAATACACGCCGTGCCGAATCGCCGCAGCAATGAACTTCAACATCTGCTGCCGCTGATGGCGGACCGCCGACCGATAGTCGCGGATGGGGCCGTCGACGCCAAAGTAAATGCCGAATCGGGCGCCCAATCCTTGCACTCGTCCACGGATCTGGCGCCGAGTGAAGATGTCGTTCATCCCAGCAGTTAGTTTTTGCAAGATCGCGTTAATGTGCTCGTAGAAACCAGGCTCGCGGTAGGCGGTGATTGCCGCCAGCCCGGCCGCGACCGCCGTCGGATGCCCGTTGTATGTACCGCTGTGCTGGCAATCGCCGGTCGGCATAAGCCGCTCCATGAGGTCGCGCCGGCCGCCGAAGACACTGAGCGGAAACCCACCGCCGACCGCCTTGCCGAGCGTGCACAAATCCGGAGTGACGCCGAGGTACTCCTGAGCCCCGCCGGGGCACATGCGAAAGGCGCTCAGAACTTCGTCGAAGATCAACAGCACGCCGGCTTCGCGCGTCCGCTGCCGCACCGCGGTCAGAAATTGCTTTTCGGCGATGATGCAGCCGGCATTGTAATACACCGGCTCCATGATTACCGCGGCCAACTCATGACTGTGGTGAGCGAATGCCCGTTCAAACAAGTCAGTGCGATTATACGGAACAACGATTAAGTTCTGATGCATCCCCGCTGGCAAACCGGAAGATGCCGGAACCGCGGCGGGAGAATCCTCCGGCCCGAGTTTATCGGCATGCGCCCCAATGGAGTACATCACCTGGTCGTGGTAGCCGTGGAAGTTGCCCTCGAATTTCAGCAGCTTGCTCCGGCCGGTGCAGGCGCGCGCCAGGCGAATGCAGTGCATGGTCGCTTCGGTGCCCGAACCGGTGAAACGTATGAGTTCCAGACACGGCACCGTCTGGCAGAGAAGCTTCGCCAGTTCCGTGTGCAATTCATTTTCGTACGAACAGGCCGCTCCGCGCGCAAGTACCCCTTCAACTGCCCGCCGCACGCGCTCGTCGCCGTGGCCCAAGAGGGTGGCGCCATGGCTGCAACATAGGTCGATGTATTCTTTCCCATCGAGATCCCACACGCGGCAGCCGGCAGCGCGGTGGAAGAGCATGGCATGCCCCACCGCCTGGTTCACGCGCGTGGACGAACTCACGCCGCCGGCGAGATAATTCTTCGCTTGCTCGAATTGATCGACGACTTTGCTCATCGTTCATTCCGTTGTTGCATTGTCCCAGGAATGCTTGCGTTCCGCGATACTGTAGCGTATTTCAATGGGATGTAGCGGATTTCGCCAGAATTCCGCCTGCGGTGGATCTCGGCCCAATTCAAAGACAGGCTGGTATTGCCATGCTGATTTCGCACGACCGCTTATTCGCGCTTACCGGGGCCATCTTCCGCCAGGCGGGCTGCGCGCAGCCCGAAGCGGACCGCATTGCCACGCACCTCGTCGAGGCGAATCTGGTTGGCCACGATTCGCACGGCGTTATTCGCATTTCAACTTACGTACAATGGCTGCAAAGGGGTAAGGTTCTGGCCGGGCGCTCCATCCAAATCGCCTTTGAGAACGATGTGATCGCGGTGGTCGATGGTCAATTTGGCTTTGGTCAGACCATCGGCGAACAGGCGATTCAACTGGGCATCGCGAAATCCAGCAAGCACGGAGTGGCGGTGGTCGCGCTGCGCAATTCCGGCCACTTGGGCCGAATCGGCGATTGGCCGCTCATGGCCGCGCAGGCCGGGAAAGTGTCGCTGCACTTTGTGAACACGACCGGCGCTGGAATCCTGGTTGCTCCGTTTGGGGGCACGCAGCGGCGCTTATCTGCCAACCCCATCGCGGCCGGCGTGCCGGTGGCCGGCGGGTCGCCGATGATTATCGACATGTCGATGTGCACCATCGCCGAGGGCAAGATTCGCGTGGCCCTGAATAAGGGCGTGCCGGTGCCGGAGGAGTGCATAATCGACTCCGCCGGCCAACCCACCACCGATCCGCGCGTTTTCTACGCCAACCCACCCGGCGCGATCTTGCCGATTGCCGCTCACAAGGGCTACGGTCTCGGCGTCTTGTGCGAAGTCCTGGCCGGGGCGCTCACCGGCGGCGGCTGCAGCAACCCTGCCAACGCCGGCCGCGTTCTCAATGGCATGCTCTCGATCATCTTCGATCCGTCCTTCTTCCAGGCCGATGCCGAGTTCGCAGCGGAAATCGAACGCTTCATTGCTTGGGTGAAGAGTTCGGCAAAGGTTCAGCCCGATGGCGAAATCCTGATGCCAGGCGAAATCGAAGAGCGCACGAAGGCCCAGCGCCTGCGCGACGGCATCGTCATCGACGAAACGACCTGGTCGCAAATTCTGCAAACGGCACGGAGTGTGCATGTAGACGAGCGTCTTTTTTCAGTTGATTCCAGGAGTCCAGCATGAAAGCAGCCGAACAAGCTGATCGCATCCGTGCCGCGGTGGAGCGCAATCCGCGCAAGATGACGCTGCAACTGGCCCATGAGCTCGGCGTGCCGGAAGTCGAAGTCATTCGGGCCTTCCCGCCGGGTCGAGTACAAGAACTCGACATCTCGCGCTGGGAGAAGCTCTTCCGCGCTTTCGAGGCATTCGGCCAAGTCTGGGTGCTGGTTTCCAATGGCGCTGCCACGATTGAAGCCAAAGGCCAATTCGGCGGCTTCACTACGGCTGGCGAGTTCTTCAACGTGCAAACCGACACGCTCGACATGCACATCCGCTTTCGGCAACTCGCGGCCATCTTCGCCGTGGAAAAGCCCGGCCACCTCGACGGCACCGGAACACGCAGCATCCAATTCTTCGATCAAACCGGCGCTGCGGCACTCAAAGTGTTCTTCAACTTCGGAGGGCCCATCAGCCCGGAGCGGGAGAAGATGTTTGTCGAATTGCGGAAAAGGTTTCAAATGCAATCAACCACGGATGGCACGGATAACCCGGATAAGTCCTAGCCTCTTGCCGTCTAATTTTGCTTATCCGTGCTATCCGTGGTTGCTCTTCTCTTGCTTGCAGTTCCCAGTGCCGAAGCTAATATGGTAGAATCCTACCGAACCTGAAACCTGCCCGCTGGCTTTTCCCCTGGATCGCACATTCCGAGACATGAGGACCTCATGCTCACGAATATACGTCTTTTTGCCATTGCTCTCGCCGCCGGGGCTATTGCCGTCGCCGCGGTTCGCGGCGACGAGGCCAAACCCGCGCTCGCCTGCGCCGCGGCAGTGGATAATTACTTCGAAAACGAAGTCTGGGCGAAGGTTGGCTCACAGCGCTGCCTCACCTGCCACCGCAAGGGCGGCGACGCCGAAGATAGCAAATTCATTCTGGTCGATCCGCGCAAGAGCACGGGAACGGCCCGCGAGGAAGCGCTGCGGCAAAACCGCGCCGCCTTCGCGCAGATGGCGCGCGCCAAAGAGCACGACAAATCGCGCATGCTTCTGAAGGTCGTAGGCCAGCTCGACCACGGCGGCAAAGACGTGCTCCCGGCCGACACACCGGGCTTTCGCATCTTGGCCGATTTCGTTCGCCGAGTGAATGGCCAAAGCGGTACAAGCCCCGTCGCCGCTGCCGTTGATCCGAAATCGCCGCCGTTTTTCGATGGCGTGGTCATGCTCGATGACCGCCGACTGCTTCGCCGCATCACGCTGTCGCTCGCCGGTCGGCTCCCCACCGAGGCCGAATTCGCCGCCGTCGCCAAGAGCGGTCTGAAGGCGCTGCCCGCGCTCATGGACGCGGTCATGAAGGAAGACGCCTTCTGCGACCGCCTGCGAGAGGGCTTCAATGATATCTTCCTGACGCTGGGCGTGGATGGGAACGCCGATCAAACGTGCCTCTCCTACGAGCACTTCGAGAAGACCCGGCACTGGTATCAGAAATACGACCTGAGCCACATTAAGGATGAGAATGAACGGCGGCAGGCCGGCTACAAGCTCGCAAACGATTATCGCAAGGCCCTGCTCGGCGAGCCGATGAAACTGATCGAATTTATCGTCCGCAACGATCGGCCGTTTACTGAGATCGTGACGGCCGATTATACTATGGTTTCGCCTTATTCGGCTCGCGGCTACGGCGTGTTCGACGAGTTGAAAGACAAATTCAAGAACCCGGATGATCCCTTCGAATATGTGCCGGTTAAGCTGAAGGCGCTCAAGGGCCGCAGCCGCCAGGAAGACGAGGATTCGAAGACCGGCTTCTATGCCCACGCCGGGCTTTTGAGCACGTTTCAGTATCTTACGCGCTACCCGACCACCGAGACCAACCGCAATCGCCTGCGCGCGCGCATGTACTATCAGCATTTCCTCGGCGTGGATGTACTGGAACTCGCGGCCCGCGTTTCTGATGCCGCGGCCGTCACCGCCAAGTACAAGGTGCCGACCATGGAGGCGGCCGAGTGCGTGGTCTGCCACAAGACACTCGACCCGGTGGCCGGGCTATTCCAGGATTACTGGAAGTTTGCCGACCAGGGCGTGTACGGCAAGCGCAAAGGCGGTTGGTTCACCGACATGTTCAAACCCGGCTTCGAAGGCGAAGACTTGCCGGCCTCCGAGCGCTGGCGCTCGCTGCAGTGGCTGGGAGAGCGCACCGCCAAGGACCCGCGATTTGCCGTGGCGATGGTCGAGCATGTGTATTACATCCTCACCGGCCGCAAGGTGTTGTTGCCGCCCAAGGATTTCGATGATCCGCTTTATCCCGCCAAGCTTCGGGCCTATACCGAACAGCGCCGGCAAACCGAAGAGATTGCCGCTCGCTTCGCCAAGACCGGTTTCAACCTGAAAAACGTCTTCAATGAATGGGCTCTGTCGAACTTCTACCGGGCCGACGGCTTGGCGACGGCTGCGAAGGAGCCATGTCGTCGGGCGGAGCTCGACGATATCGGCATTGTGCGCATGCTCGCGCCGGAGCAGGTGGAGCGCAAGATCGGCGCAATCTTCGGCGCGAAATGGGGCAAGCTAAACGATCAACTCGCCCAGCTCTACGGCGGCATCGACTCGAAGCAAGTTACGGATCGAGCCACCGACCCCAGCGGCGCGATGGGGGCGATCCAGCGCATTTTGTCGAACGACGTGGCCTGCAAGCACGTGGCCAGGGATTTCAGCCGCCCTGCTGCCGAGCGCAAGCTCTTCCCCGGCATCGAGCCCGACGTGCTGCCCAGCGCCTCGCCTGACGGCGACCGCAAGATTCGCCAGGCCATCGCGTATTTGCACGAGCGCATCCTCGGCCGGCACGATGCCGTTAATTCCGACGAGGTTGAGCGGACGTTCTACCTATTCTCGGTTCTGGTGAAAGATGCCAAGGGACAGAAGGGCGTGGACAAGCAGGAGATTTACTTCTGCCGCCCCGGCAACAAGGACGCGCCGGGCGCACAGATCAAGGATCCGAACTACACCATCCGCGCCTGGCGCGGCGTGGTGACGTACTTGTTGCGAAGAAGTGAATTCTTGTACGAGTGATAAATGTGTTCAGAGCCGCGCACGAAGTAAGCGGCGAAACGATACGCCGCTTACTTCGTGCGCGGCTCTGACGGAAAACATCGTTGAACAAAGGGAAACGTTCATGCGACGTGATTTCCTCAAAATATGTGGTCTGGTCGGACTCCGACTTGCGTTCCCGTTCCCGCTTCTAAGAATTCGGGCCGCCGAAACCAAAGACCAGCCCTACCCCGGCCCCTACTACGTCGTCTTCAACGCCTCCGGCGGGTGGGACACGACGTATCTCATGGACCCCAAGGGCGTAAACGAGATCAATCGCCTGTACAAGGAAGGCGAGATTCTCACCAAGGGCGCGCACAAGTTTGCTCCCATCAAAAAGCATGCCCAGGGCGGCATGTGCAACGAGGATTTCTATGCCGAATTCGGCAACGAAGTCCTCACGCTCAATGGGCTCGATTACTCGGTTAACAATCACTCGCCCGGGGCTCGCTACATGGCCACCGGCAAGCTCGACAGCCTGGCTTACCCCACGTTTGCCGCTCTGGTTGCGGCCTGCCGCGGCTCCACCTGTCCGCTGGCGTTTCTCACCTTCGGCAACTACTCGGCCACGGGGAACCTCGTGGCCATGTCGCGCGTGCCGTACATGCAGTCGCTGCGGAAGATCGCCAATGCCGACGCCGTGGACGGCAACGAGCGCTCCCCTTACCACGATAAATTCGCGCTCGATCGCATCGAAGAGGCACTACGCAAGGAGCACGAAGCCACTGGCATGCAGCCGAAATTGCCGCGAGCCGAGCGCGGCGAGAACATGCTATACGCCGCCCAGGTGAACTCGAAAGCGCTGCAGCGCGTGACGCAATACATTCCGAATACGATGCCGAAAGAGCGCTTGTCGCAGCAGGCCGAGATCGCCCTGGCTTCGTTCAAGGCCGGGGTGTGCGTGAGCGCAAACCTCGACATCGGCCAGTTCGACAGCCATGCCAACAACGACCGCGATCAGATGAAACTGATCCCCGAATTCCTGGCCGGGATCGCCTACCTGCTGCGCCGCGCCGGGGAATTGAAAATCCGCGATCAACTCGTCGTCGTGGTCCAAAGCGAGATGGGCCGCACGCCGAATTATAACACCGGCAACGGCAAGGACCACTGGTCCATCGGCTCGATCATGTTCCTGGGCCGCGGCATCAAGGGCAATCGCGTGCTTGGCGCCACGGATGCGAAACAATTCGCCATCCCGCTCGAGCCGAAGACGCTCAAGCTGGACAAGGAAAAAGGCATCCGCGTGCGGCCCGAGCATATCCACGAGTGCCTGCGCGAACTTGCCGGCATCGCCGAGCATCCCTTCAGCAAGAAGTTCCCCCTCGGCGTGGCCGAGAAAGACAAGCTGCAGAAGCTGTGGGGTTGAACTCCGCCACGCGCTTCATTTATTCCGCGTTCACCACTTCGAACTGCGCCTTCGAATCGGACGGCTTGCCGAACGTCACCTTTAGGCTCGGCGCCTTGGCATTGCCCAGCTCCGCTCGCGCGGTGATGCGATGCACGCCCGGCGTTAGCTGCATCACGGCGTTGCCCGGTTTTTGAATCTGCTCTTCATCCACCCAGAATGTGGCCGGTACATTGGCGCTCGTGTTGATTTCTACCGCACCGCCCTGCACGACGTTGATTTCGCCCTGCAAATAGATCACGCCGGGAGTTGATTGAATTTCGTCCAACGGCAGCGAGCCGTTGACCTGCGAGAATACTGTGTCCCACGCTTCCGGGTCCGAGCGCAACAGACTTTCGCGCACCACTTCGCGGTTCGGCACGCCTTCCTTCAGGGCCGCCGTGAGCGTGCGCAGTTTCTTCCAGCGCAAAATGGCAGGCGTGGTCGGCACGGCATACAAGCCGGGTTTGCCGAGTTCGGACACGAAGCGCATCAGGTCGAGCTGCTCGGCATGCGTAAGGATTTTGGTGATGCCGTCGGGCATCAGCGTGCGGCCATTTTGTTCGTCCTCGATGTCCTTCACCGGAATGCGGAGGAGCTTGCCGGTGGCGTCCTTCAGCACCACGCGGTCCTTGTTGCGATCCACCACGATGCCGGTGACGGTCAGACCCTTGGTCGTGTTGATGACCTTGGTCAGGTACGCCTCCTTCACCGATGCGTTCGGATCGAGGATTGACGTGATGATGTAATCGAGCGGCGACGAACCGCCGACGGCGGCCAGGTCGGGGCCCACGTTGCCGCCGGCCTTGTTGATCGCATGGCAGCGCAGGCAGCCCAGGTCCATGCGGCGGAAGACGCGCTCGCCGCGAGCTGCATCGCCCTTGGCCATTACCTCGCCTTCAAGCTGCTTCACTTCGGCCGGAGTCGGGATTTTCGGATCGGCCCCCAGCCCGGCCAGCTTGCTGACCACGGCCGACAGCTTGGCATCGCTGCGGCCCGCCAGATACATGGCCCGCATGATGCGCTTGGCGGTGTCCGTGGGGACTTTTTCTTGCTCCAACGCGGCCGCCAGGGTATCGGAGCCGCCCTTGCGGTTGAGGAAGGCTTCCACCACAGGGGCGGGATCATCGCTCTCAGTTGTTTGCTCCAGCGCCTGGGCACCAGCTTTGGCTGCCGTGGCCGGATCGACCTGCGCCAATGCCGCCACCGCCTGGAAGCGGATCGACATCGGCTGCTCTTTGCCTGTCAGCGCCAGAAGCGTTTCCCGGCTTTCGGCATTGGTGAAGGAAGCAAGCCCTTCGATGGCGGCCTTGCGGGCATCCAGCTTTTGCAGCACGCCGAGCGCTATCCGGCGCAAGTCCGATTCCGCCGCCGCCACTTTCCATGCGCTCGCCAGGCGAATCACGGCGGTGAACATGGGTAGATCGTCGGCCGATTGTTGCTTCAGCACGCCGATGACCTCGCCGTCAGCAACTTTCGGCTGCACCTTGCGCGTCGCCGCTGCGTCGGCCAGCAATTCCAAGACCGACAGTCGTAGTGCTTTCGGATAGCCATCCGGCTTTTTCGCCACGTCCCAGATCGCCTTCAATTCATTCGCCCCGCCGCGCTTGCAGATCGTCTCGATCACCGCCGGCTGCCGCTCGGCTGGAATCTGGCCCTTCTGCAACATCTGCAACAAACTGGCCGCGATGTTCCGGCGATCGAGCTTTGAATTCCCCATGCGCCGTTCCAGGGTGTTCAGCGTTTCGCCGAAGACGAATTGCAGATTCTCATCCTCCGGGTGGGCCAGCAGTTCGATGGCGATGTTGATAGCTGCTTCGTCATTAAAGAAGCTCAGGGCGCGGATCGCTTCCAGCCGCACCCGTGGGTGCGAATCGTTGATTTGCACGCGCAGCAATTCGAGCGGCTTCTGCACCCGGTCACGCCAGTAGCAGAGGACGCGGGTGGCGGCAGCGCGGGCATGGAAGTCGCGCGCCCGCAGCAAGCGCTGGAGCAAATCGGCATCCACCACGTTGTGCGACTGGTGCAGCCAAAGCGCTTCCAGCAGATTGTGCTCGTAATTCTGATCGTTCGGATCGAGCGTCGCGATCCATTTCTTCAGCGCGGCCATCACGTCGTTGGTGGGCCGGCCGCCGAGTTCAATGCGGGCCCGGTAGCGCACGCGATCTTCCGGCTCCTTCAGCACGTCGAGCAGCCGCTCGAGCGGCTCCCCGGCAATCGCAACCGGCTTATCCAGCGGCCGGCCTGCATACGTGATGCGATAAATGCGGCCATGCTCGCGGTCGCGGCTGGGGTCGCGCAGATTGTGCTGCATGTGGCCAATGATCGGATTTTGCCAGTCGAGGAAATAGAGGGCGCCGTCCGGCCCAATCTTTAGATCGCTGGGGCGGAAGTTCGGGTCGGTCGATTTGACAATCGGCTCCTGCTCGACGCCGCGGAAGCTGGCGCCGCTGTCTTCGAGTTTGTAGCGCAAAATGCCCTGGAACTGAATCACGTCGGCCACCAGGAAGTTGCCCTGGAAGTCATCGGGGAAGTGTTTGCTCGAACAAATCTCTACGCCGGGGCAGGGCCGGGCATGCTGTTGGTAGACCTTCGGCGGCCGGCTGTGCTTGTTCGGATAATCCACCTGGCCGGAAAAGAGGGCGGCGTGATAGGCATCCGAGCCGGTGCCATCGACCACGATGTCCTGGCCCCAGTGGTCGAAAACGTGGCCGTGCGGATTGGCAAAGCCGAAGGAGATGTAGCTCTCGAACTTCTGCGTGCGCGGCTCGTAGCGGTAGACGCCGGCATTCGCGCAGCGCACCGGCGGACCGTACGGCGTTTCCACTTGCGTATGGTGGAAGGTGCCTTCCTGGAAATAAATCGCCCCGCCCGGATCGAGCGCGAAGCTGTTCGACGTATGGTGCGTGTCGGCCGTGTCGAGCCCGCTCAGGATGCGCATGCGCAGATTCGCATGGTCGCCGCCGGTGGTGTCTTTCAGGAAGATCAAGTCCGGTGCCTGGGCGACGATCACGCCGCCGTTGTAGAACTCGAAGCCGGTCGGATTCTCCAAGTGGTCGGCAAAGACCGTCATCTTGTCGGCCTTGCCGGTGCCCTTGGTGTCTTCCAGGATGATGATCTTGTCGTTCATCTCCTCCTTGGGCTTCCAGTGCGGGTAGCTGGGCCAGACGGCCACCCAGAGCCGGCCTTTCGTATCCCATGCCATCTGCACCGGCTTGGAAAGCTCCGGGAACATCTTCTCGTCGGCAAAAAGGTTGATCTTTAGCCCTTTGCCGAGCGTCATTTTGCTGATGGCCTCTTCGCCGCTGAGGAACAGGTGCTTGCCGCCGGGCAACGGACCGGGCTTGTTGGTGATGACGGGAATGAACGGCGGGGTGTTGCTGTCGTCGGGCTTCAGGTCTTTGCCCTGTGCGGCCGCCCAGATGACCTTGTCGCGGTTCGAAGTCATGATGTCGATGACTTGAAGCTCGCGCTGTACGACTTCGTAATTGGTCTGGCCGTTGACGAAGCGCAGGAAGGCCCGGTCGCCGTAGGTGGAGTAGCCATCCACGGTGCGATAACGGTTGTACCAGTACAGGTTCTTCTCGTTGACGGCCGCGTGGAGCTTGTCGAGCTTCGTTTTTTCGGGGTCCGAGATCCCGAACAACGTCAACACAATGCTGCGGGCCACCTGTTCGTAGCCCAGGTCATTCAAATGAATGCCGTTGATTGTCAGTTGCTTGCCGCCGTCGCTATATAACTTTTGGCTGGTATGAAAGAGATCGACGAAGCGCACATTGTTGGCCCTCGCCACTTCGCCCATTGCTGCCGTGTACATTTCCAAGCGCTTGTTGTTCTCGGCAGGGTCGGGCAGATTGGGATCGCGCATGTATTCTTGGGCGATGGGCGAAAACAGCACTACTCTTGGAGCCGATTTGCCGTTGTACTTTTGGCTTAGAAGATGCTTGAGATAACCATCCAATTCCTTCTTGAATCTTGGCAAGCCCTTCTCGCCGGCGAACGATTCGTCGTACCCGAAGAAGGCGAAGATCACGTCGGCTTTCGTGTTCGTATGTTCGAAGCGGTTCTGTTCCACCGGCGCATTCGGATTTAGCTTCTTCGGTTGCGGGATCGGCGCCGACCCGGCCAGCCACTGGTCGGGAGTGCCGAAGTCCATGGAGCGCATCCGAAAAGTCTCTTTGCCGCTTTGATAGTCGTAGATTTCGTCTCCGGAGTAGCCCAAATTGCGAAAGACGAGTTCGTGCTGCGGATAGCGGGCGTGGATCAGCGTCTCCAGCCAGCCAAAGTGCTGCATGCGGTCGGCCAGCGTGTTGCCGACGATGCAGATGTGATCGCCTTTCTTGAGCTCGAAATCTTGTGCCTGGGCAAGTGAGACGAAATTGAAGCAAAGAGCCAAAGCCAAAAGCAGCCGCTTCATGAGTAATGGTCCTTGAAATCGGTGAGAGATTCGCAGCGGGGCGGGGAATAATCGTTGAGGTTAGGATTATAACAGATGGGGCGAAATGACTATGGCGAAGGCCCGCGACAAAGCCTGCGACCGGCGAACCCTGGCTGTCATGCCGGCGATGCGCTTCGTATGCTTGCCAACACCCCGCCCTTACGAGCGGGGTTCGCCAAAGATCGATGTGGGAATACCATAACTGATGCCGCATATGTCAAAGAACTTAACAAAGGGAAAGGTGGTACGGAAATCCGCCGCCCAAATTCCAGCGGCAACCGCTGGGGATTTGGAACGCCTTCGTGCCGCGATGACCGGCAAGATTGATGCTTCCAAAATATCGGAGCGGCGTAAATATCAGCGGTTGCAGCGCGATTCCAATGGCCGGTTGCCGCAAAGAGCAACGCCAACCACGAAGAAGGCCAGTGCGAGGAAGAGGGCTTCGTAGCTGACGGCGTAAAGGTGTTGGGACTGGGGGTAAGCGCCCAGGCGATCTGTCCACTCACATCGGCTCCGGCAATCCCTTGGGGTGGTCAAGCATTGCCATCCCCTCGTCGAATTGCTGTTGCGAAATGACACCGTCCTTTAATTGCAATTCCAACGCGATCTTGATGTCATTTTCGTCCAAATTGACCCATTCCCAAAGCATCCTATCATAATTCAGCCAGCCGGCGTGTCGCCAGGCGAACCGCCGCATCGATTCAATCTGCTTCGTTGTAAAGCCGCGCCGGGTCAGCTCGGTCCAAATCGTGTCGTACCAATCGTCATCGTGTTCGGTGTCCAGGATTTCTTCGCAAACAAGCGACCAGGCCGAAAAAGCGCCCGGGGTTGCTTTGGGCGAAGGCCGGGCCGTTCCATTTTGCACCCGATCCCGTGCTCTTCCGAGCTTGCCAGAACGGATAACAGTTTCGATGAATTCTGGTGTGATAATCTGCATATGGTTTTTGCCCGCCACCCTCGCCCTAACACGGGGGGGTCGCCGGTTGCCTACGGGCGGCGTTAGCCAAAGCATACCTTAAGAGCATTTTATCTTTCTTTCACCCTTACCTTACTTCTCCGTGCTACAACCACTCTTGACGGCCGGCGGCAGGGTTGGGAAACTGCCCTGCGTTTTGTCGTTGCCGGAGGTAGCGCATGGATGCGGAAACCAATTTTAGTCTTACAGAGCCCGCAGTGCGAGCAAGGGACGCCCTTGCTTGCGCTGCGGGCTCACCGATGACTTGGCGACATCGCCTCGGCTTCGCGGCGGTGTTGCTGCTGGCTGCAGTGTTGTTCAGCGCGCGGCTAGGCGAGCGGTCGCTTTGGTCGGAAGAAGTTCGCTGGGCGGAAATCCCGCGCGAGATGGAGCAAACGGGCCGCTACTTCTGGCCGACGATCAATGGTAAGCCGTACTACGACAAACCGCTCGGCTCCTATTGGCTTGTGCTCGCGGCCGCGCGAGTGACCGGCAATCTCGATGAAGCGGCAGCGCGCTGGCCCTGTGCCATCTCGGGTTGGCTCAGCGTGCTACTGGTCATGCTGATCGGCAAGCGGCTATGTTCGCCGGCTGCCGCGATCATCAGTGGGCTCGTGCTGGCGACCAGCTTCAGCGTGGTTTTCTTTGCTCGCAATGCTTCCACGGATATGGAAACGGTGGTGGGGAACTTGGCCGTGCTCTGGCTGTTCCTGCGTTATGAGAAAAATCCCGGCGGTTGGTGGACGCTGCCGTTTTGGCTGCTGATGGCGCTGACCTCATTGACGAAAGGCTTGCTCGGCTTCGCGCTGCCATTGCTGGTGATTGGGGCGTACCAGACGATAGCAGTGAACCGGGAGCGCAAGCGACCGGATGAAGCGCCAGCGCCTTGGCGCTTCATCCGGTCGCTTGCGCTCCCGGCTCAACTGCGATTGACAGCTCGTTGGGTCGTCGAAAGGAATCGCTGGTTCTTCAACTGGAAGACCCTGCTGGGCATCGCGATGGCGCTAATTGTCTACTTCAGTCCGTTCCTGGCAACGACATGGTTGATGGGCCATCATGACGGATTCGCCATGGTTTTTCGTGAGAACATTCGGCGTTTTTACAACCCGGTGAACCATCGCGGGCCGGTGTATCTTTATGTCTATGTGATCTTCGGCTTACTTGCCCCGTGGTCGGCGCTGTTGCCGGCCGCGCTATGGCAAGGGCTGACAAGTTGGCGGGCAGGAGAACGAAAGTGGCGCTTTGCGCTGGTGTATTTCGCGAGCGTGTTTCTGTTCTTCACGCTGGCTGCATCGCGACGGAGCTACTACTTGTTGCCGGTGCTGCCGGCCGCGGCGATGCTAATTGGCCAGTTGTTGGCCAGTCCACGCGAAGTGTTGTCGCGCACAGCGCGCGGTTTGCTGGTTGCAGGCGGAATGCTGCTGATCTTGTTGGTGCTCGGAACTGGAACTGCGTTGTTGTTACCCCAACGATTCTGGCCGAAAGCCTGGAAAGAGTTCCCGTCATTGCCGTATACTTGGTTGTTCGGCATCGGGTGCCTGGCATGTTTCGCGGCGCTCATCTTCGCAGTCTGGCGAAGAGAGCCAAAGCGCTGGGCGGCGGGCGTCGGAGTCCTGGCGAGCCTGAGCATGGCGTATGTTTTCTTGATCGCGCTGCCAGCCACCGAGGACTACCGCACCCGCAAGCCATTTGCCCTTGCGGTGCGGCAGCAGCTTACGGAAGAGCCAGGAAGGCTGGCGTTCTTTCGCCATCGCGAGAGTGTCTTTTATCTTGAGGCCGCGGAACCGGTTCCGGAATATGAATCCCCAGAGCCGGTGCTGGCCGCGATTGAACGGGGCCAAATCCGCTGGCTGCTCGTTTGCCAGTGCGACCTCGACGCGTTTAGCCGGCTCGGCAAGGTCCGACTCACCGAAACGGCCTACGCCTGGGAACCAAGTGACCAGAAGCGCGCCAAGCTCGTGCTGCTCGACTGTGCGCCGTAAACATCATGGGTATACGCATCCTGGTGGTGGAAGACGATCCCGGCATCGCCGATTTTCTCGTCCGCGGGCTCCGCGAGGAAGGGTTCACGGTCGAGCACGCGGCCGACGGCATCGACGGCTGGCACCGCCTCCGCACCGAATCCTGGGACCTGGTGCTTCTCGACTGGTGGTTGCCCGGCGAGGAAGGCACGACCATCGTGCAGCGTTTTCGCCAACTCGGGCACACCACGCCCGTGCTCTTTCTCACCGCTCGCGATAAGGTCTCCGACCGCGTGCGTGGCCTCGATGCCGGGGCCGATGATTACTTGTGCAAGCCTTTCGCTTTCGAAGAATTGTTGGCCCGCGTGCGCTCGTTGGTCCGCCGACACGACAAGAGAGCGGGCGCGATCGTATCCTTTGCCGATGTGCGCATCGACCTTGCCGCCCAGCGGGCCGAGCGAGCCGGCCACCGTCTCGACCTTACCGCCAAGGAACAAGCGCTGCTCGTTCTGTTTCTGCGCTATCCGGGGCAAGTGTTGACGCGAACGCGCATTTACGAACATGTTTGGGATGAGCGCTACGACGGCACCTCGAATTCGCTGGAAGTTCACATCATGGAATTGCGCAGGAAGCTCGAAGCCCATGGGCCACGGTTGATTTTCACCGTGCGTGGCAAGGGCTACGTCTTTGGCGAGTCGGAGCAGGGGAGCTAGGCATGGGAACAAAGCACAACATCCTGGATCGGATCCAGGAGATGGTTCACCGGCGACTGCTCTGGGCCACGCTCGTGGCATACACCATTGCCGCGTTTGTCCCACGGCCCGGAATTTGGATCCGGCACGCTTCACTTGGAAGGAGCGACCTGTTCGGGATCCAAGTGAACCCCTCGTTTCCGTCGTTGTTACTGGCCGTACTGCTTTTCAACGCCGGCCTGGGCGTGCAAACCGGGCGATTGCGGGCGCTTTTGCGCGCACCCGTGGTCTTGCTCGCCGGCCTGCTGGCAAACTTACTCGTGCCGCTGTTGTTCGTCTTGGGCATGGCCCAAATGCTGCGGTTATGGCATAATCCCGTGGAAGTGCAATGCATCTTGCTCGGTCTCGGCATTGTAGCGTCGATGCCCGTAGCGGGGTCGTCGGCTGCCTGGTCGCAAAATTCCAACGGCGATTTGGCGCTAAGCCTGAGCCTGGTTATCTTTTCGACATGTCTGAGCCCCTTCACCACGCCGCTGGTTTTGAAATCGGTGGGCTTCATGACGAGCGGCGAGTATGCCGCGTCCCTGCACGATCTGAGCGGCGGAACCAGCGTATTCTTGCTGGTGTTTGTGATGTTGCCGTCACTCCTGGGCATTGGTCTTCGTGCAATGGTTGCCGATGCAAGGTGGCGAAAACTCAGTTCGCTGGTAAAGTTGATCACGGCTTTGGATCTGCTCGTGCTCTGTTACTCCAACGCGACTGCGGCCTTGCCCCAGACCGTGGCCAATCCGGATTGGGATTTTTTGGCCGTCATGCTGGCCATCGTGGTGACGCTTTGTGCCATTGGCTTCGCCTCCGGCTGGGCGATCGCACGACTGCTGGGCACGGACCGCAGGCAGCGGGCGGCCCTGATGTTCGGCCTGGGAATGAATAATAACGGCACCGGACTGGTGCTGGCGGGCAGCGCCTTGGCTCACTTGCCGAGCGTGATGTTGCCGGTGATCTTCTATAACCTGGTGCAGCACGTTGCGGCGGCCATTACGGGCCACTGGGCCAGCCGGAAACTGCTTGAAACGCGATCCGCGGTTTAGACAACAGAGGCGATTCGCCCCTTCGCGAGATCAATATGACCTTGGTAAACCGGCTATCCCTGTTTTTCCTCGCCGCACTCGCGGTTGTGCTCGTGGGCTACTCCGTATTGGTTTACACGCTGGTTCGGACTTATCTCTTTTTCCAAATCGACCATCGCGCGCATGCCGCACTGGATGTGTTGGCGGCAGCGGTGGACCGTGAATCAGAAGGGCTGGAGTGGGACCCGTCGGAACGGCAATTGCCCTGGCGCGACGGTGAAAGTGATGGAACGTTGATTTGGGGGGTGTTCGACGAGCGCGGCCGGTTTGTCGATGGCACGCGCGAAGCGGCTGCGGTGCTGAACGAAACGCTCCCCGGACCGTTATCTTTTCCAATCGAGCCCAAGGTAACGTGGCAGGGGACGCAATGGCAAATCTCGCAGCGAACGCTTGGGACGGAGAAAGCAACGAGCCCGGCGAATGCTACGCAACTGCCGCACAATGGCGACACCGATAAGCCGCGTTATCGCCAGCTCGACTTGAGCGTCGGTGTGCCCGTCACACCGGTGTACGCGACGCTGCGCTGGTTGGCCGCGGCGCTCACTGGTTTTTCCATAGGTGTGTGGGCAATCGCGGCTTGGCTGGGCCGTTTGCTGTGCCGGCGCGCGCTGGCGCCCATGAACCAGATGGCGCAAACGGCGCGAGAGATCACCAGCGCCGATCTGAATTGCCGCTTGCCCCAAACCGGCACGCGCGATGAACTCGAAGACCTCGCCAAGGCATTCAACGACTTGCTCGGCAGGCTTCAGGATTCGTTCGAACGGCAGCGGCGCTTCACCGGTGAAGCTTCGCATCAGTTGCGTACGCCGCTCACAGCCATGCTTGGTCAGGTCGAAGTCACTTTGCGCCGTGAACGCTCTTCGGAAGATTATCGACGGGTGCTCGCAGCGGTGCAGGAGCAATCGCAGCAGATGCGGCAAATAATCGAGATGCTGCTGTTCCTGGCGCAGACCGACCAGGAAGCCCGGCTCCCCGAAATGAATGTGGTGGACCTTGCCCGGTGGTTACCCGAGCATTTACGGACTTGGAGACAGCATGCACGGTTCAGCGACATTCGTGCTGAATGCGCGCCAAGCGTGCCAATCCGCGTTCACGCGGGTCTACTCGGCCAGGCGCTCGACAATCTTCTCGACAACGCCTGCAAGTACAGTCCGCCCGACACACCGATCATCGTGCGCGCTTGTGCTGAAGACCGGGGGGGGTGCATCGCCGTAGAAGATCAAGGTTACGGCCTGGCCGGCGACGACATCTCACACCTCTTTCAATCCTTCTTTCGCTCATCGGATGCACGGCGGCGCGGAATCACCGGCGTCGGGCTGGGCCTCGCCATCACCAGCCGGATTATCTCTTCTTTCGGCGGCCGGATTCACGTGACGAGCCAACCGGGGCAGGGAAGCCGCTTTGTCATCTGGCTGCCGATTGCAGATGCGGGTAGTATTGCCCTGGAAGGAGCACCCCCTATACCTTCGATTGCCGATTGATTTGGGTCTATTCATCCCACCGTAACGTGACCACGACCTCCTTGCCTTTGCCGGAAAAGAACGCGGCCTGTTCGCTCACGTCGTCGTAGCAGAAGCCGTAAGCTTTCTTGTCGATGCCGTGCTTGTGGAAGAACCATGCGTACCAGTTGCACGGTTCGGCCTGGTAGAAAGCATCCGGGTTATTCCAATCGGCCGGATCGGCCAGCACGTGGCGATTAATGGCGGCGCAAAACAACGCATTTTTCGCCAGGATGCCGCTGCCCAGGAAGGCTTCTTGCGTGGTCGGCTTGCGCTCGCACTTGATCGGCTTGCCGCCGTCCAGTGGCGTGAATGTGAGCGCCCCATTGGTCACTTTACCGATCCATTTCCCGCTCGGTGTCTTCTTTTCGATCGAGTAATGGCCCCAAACGTCGTCGATGTACTTGTCGAAATACTTGCCGTTGGTCCCTTCCTTATCGAAGCCGGCCCGGCACGGCGAGAGAATCCAGTAATCGCTTTTCAAGCAGGGGTGGAATTCCTTCGGCGCATCTTTGCGAAATGCTTCAAACAGCTTCTTCCGTGATTCGTTAATGCCGACTTTCTTGTCGCCCAGCTCGATGGTAATGGGAATGCAAAACGCGTCCACCTGCGTGGTGTTGCCGTGCCAGGTTCCCTTGTCGAAGGCGTATTCGATGAAGTCCCAGTAGGCTTCGCGATCATCGAAATTCTTTGGCAACTTGCCGAGCGCGAAATACACGCGGCCATTCCCTTTCGGGCACGCCACAGTTGGCTCCTTGGCAATCGTGTGCCAGGTGCGGCCATTGTCGAGGCTCCAGAAGCACAGCTCGTCGGCGAATTTGCCGTGTGTGGCATTGACGAAGCGGTAGGGAATGGCGTCGGGGGGCTGGGCGAGGGCGAGTTGGGCAAGAAACAGGAGAATGCCCGCGATCCAACACGTTCGCTGAACGATCATTATCAAAATCTCTTCGCACTTTGCAGGGTTTCGGGTATACTCCCAAAGGAGACAAGACATGCAAACCGTTTACATCAAATTTCTGACGGAAGCAGACCGGGCGCGCGGCTTTTTGGAGCTCGCCAAACACGCCCGTATCGCCAGCCTGCCTGGGCAAGTATATCAAATACCTCGCGAGGCGTTGCCAATCCTGGAACAGAATCACATCGATTACCGTCGGGCTACGGACGCAGAGGTGAAAGAGGCCCATAATCAGGTTCGAAATCCTTCGGCCGCAGTTCTATAACGACGGCCGGCCAATTGAGCCGGAAAAGTTCCTGGCCACCGACGACGAGCTGGTACAGGCATTAGCAGAGCGTGGGAACGAGAGTAAATTGGAACTACGCCGTTCCACGATGGGCCTTGCGGCGGACCTTCGTGCGGCTTCGAGTTAGTTTTCCTTGCTTGCGCAGTCTCAAGAGCTCGGAAAGCAGGCGTTCGCCAGGCATTGTCCGTCCCGTTTCGGCACTAAACCGCTTGACCAACTCGCCGAGATCGCTTGGATCGAGTGCAAGTTGATCGACCGGTACTCCAACCTCCGAGTAAAGCTCGGCCAACCGGGCGCGGTCATCCTCCGACAATTCCTTCCCGCTCAGTTGAATTGCTCGGATCACGTCCTCGATCCGCCCCGCTGAGTAAAGATGAATATTCGAAATGCCGTGCGGCAAGTCCGTGACAGTTGGGTTGGTCACCAATCCAAAAACCTGCTTATTCCACGCACGGGCTGCTCCCAACTCGAAGAGCATTGACGGGCTCAAATCTGGCTTGGAAACAACAGCCAGTAGTGCCCGGCTCTCCGCCATTGCTTCCCACAGGGCGTCGCTCGCATCGTCAATGCCGAGCAAGTCAGCATGTGTCGTCGCGTCCAGACCGTTGGCACGGCAAGCATTTGCAATTTCGTTTGCGAATGCAGCGTCGTCGGCAGAATGAGAGATAAATACGTCAAACGTACTCTTATTTTCGGCCATGATATTCTCTCACGCGTTCCGTTAGATCTTTCGCATATTGGTCGAAGTCGTTTAAGGGAATTGCTTTCTTATTCTTGATTATATCTGGGATCGTATCAACCGAAACATGATACATAATCGGCAAAATCCGAATTCGTCTGCTCCATCCCCACGCCGCGCCAACCTCCAGGATTACCCACAGACGGCCAATTGATTGCGGAGTGAGCAGCACCACCACTTCTTTTGATTGCTTGATTTGAATTCGGATGCCCTCCGGGATATCGTCGCCGCCGCAAATGTCGCGATCATCCCGAAAAGTCGTTGCCCCAGTCGCCTCGATTTTTTCACATAACACTTTCGCCAACCATTTGTCTGACGTAGAGTGGCTTAGGAAAATCTGGTAAGGCCTTGTTCGGCTCTTTGTGCGACGTACTTTCTTTTTCGCCATGCGCGTCTCACGTTTCGAAACCGAGTCAGCTTTTTTTTCCGGCGAATTTCACCTCTTCAACTCATACGCCTTGATCTTCCGGTCCAGCGTCGAGCGTTCGATGCCGAGGATGGCGGCGGTTTGGCTTTTGTTCCAGTCGGTGTACTGGAGCGTGGCAAGGATGTGGCGCTTTTCCATGTCTTCGAGCGAGAGGGGTTCGTAAGCGGCGGCGTCAGCGGGGGCGGGCGGCGGCAGGTCGCGCTCCAGCGACGAAAGCCAGATGTCGTTGGCGTCAAGCACCGGGCCCGTGCCCAGGGCGACGGCCCGCTCGATCACGTTGCGCAGTTCGCGCACGTTGCCGGGCCAATGATATTGGTGCAACTTCTGCATCGCTTCCGGCGTGAAGCCCTTGATGCGCCGGCCGGTCTCCTTGATGAAACGCGCGAGGAAGTGCTCGGCCAAAATCGGAATGTCGTCGCGTCGTTCACGCAGCGCAGGCACCTGAATTTCCACCACTTGCAAACGGAAGAACAGATCGCGGCGGAAGGCGCCGGCTCGCACCGATTCTTCCAGCGGCCGGTTCGTGGCCGAGACCACGCGCACATCCACGCGGATGGGCGTATTGCCGCCCACGCGCTCAAACGGGTGGCCTTCCAGCACGCGCAGGAACTTGGCCTGCGTGCCCAGGGCCATTTCGCCGATCTCGTCGAGGAAGATCGTGCCCTGGTGGGCTGATTCGAACTTGCCGGCCATACGCTCGGTGGCCCCGGTGAACGCGCCCTTCTCGTGGCCGAAGAGTTCGCTTTCGAGCAACGTTTCGGTCAGAGCAGCACAGTTCAGCGTGACGAACGGCCCGTCGCGGCGCTGGCTGGAATTGTGAATGGCGCGCGCGACCAGTTCTTTGCCCACCCCGCTCTCGCCGCGGATGAGTACTGTGGCCTGCGTTTCCGCCACACGGCCAATCTGCGAATGAATGTGTTTGAGCGAATCGCTGGAGCCGACCAGTTCGCTTTCGATCTTCAACTGGTCGCGCAAGGAGCGGTTGGCGGCGGCCAGCTTCTCGCGCCGCTGAATCTGGAACTGGGCCAGCCCGAATTGCCGGGCAATGGCCAGCGATAGTTCGAGATCGTCGCCATTTAGCCGTTTGTTCGGATCGATGCAATAAAGGTGAATCAGGCCCAGCATCTGCTCGCGGAAAATGATCGGCGCGCAAATCAGGCTGGTAACTTGTATGTCGGTCAGACTTTCGCGAATCTTCAGGTGGCGGTCCTGGTTAATATCTTCGGCGAGGATCGCCTGCCGGCTCGCCATGACCTCGTGGCTCACGTATTGCGAGACGGTCTGATAATGCTGGAGCTTCGGATCGCGGTGGCGGTGCTGAATGACGTTCAGATCCCGGCCTTCGTTGAGAAACAGAATCGCCCCTACGTCGGCCTGCACAAGTTCCATTAGGGCATCGAGCACGAAATTGACGAGTTCTTGCTGCGCCTCGGCACTGCCCATGTCGAGGGCCAGGCGATAGAGCCGGGCGAGGTTACGGTCGATGGCTTTCCGATCGCTGCCATTAGTCGGCAGCGCCTTGACAGGTCCCCGCCACGAGTCGCCGGGAAGGTAGTGCGTTTCGCTCAGGCGCTGCCGGATCTCGAGCTTATCGTCTTGTGGCGGCGCTTTGCGCAGCGGTCCCGGCGCTTCGGGCAACTGCTGCACGTTTTCAACAAAAACGAGGTGGGTGTTGCCGAGTTCGATTTCATCGCGCGGCGTCAGCGGCACTTCTTCGCGCACGCCGCGCCCGTTCACCCGGGTGCCGTTCAGGCTGCTCAGGTCGCGCAGGTACCACTTATTATCAGTGAAGAGAACTTCGGCATGTTCCCGGCTGCACAGGTCATCCTTCACGACAATGCGATTGGTGGTGGAACGGCCAATGGTGCAGCGCTGCCCGGCCCGCAACGGGAAGACATCGCCGAAGCCGTCGTCCCGGCGAAGGACCAGAAACGCAGTCGGGGCCGTGGGCATGTCTTGTCTTGCGCCTGGGAATCGTTCGCAGGCGCCTCCTCTCGAACCGTGGCCGGCAGATTGCGGACTCTCTCCAGTTTACCGCGACGTACCCGTGTCGCAATGTCTGGAGCGAGCCGAGTAACCAATTTACTACGTTGGGCGAGAAAGCGAGTTCACGCTCATTGTAGGAGACGCGAAAAGAGTGACAGCCATTCAGTATGTGAAGAACCTAACCCCCCGACCCCCTTTCCTAAGAGGGAAGGGGGAGATGTCTGTTCCCCCTTCCCTCTTAGGGAAGGGGGTTAGGGGGTTAGGTGATTACTCAATATTGAATCCACCCTTGCGACTCCAACAAATCATACAACCACGGGTGCCGCCACGGGTTCCAAACCGGGTAGCTTGCCGAAAAGATGGACATCGCCATGCAAACCAGCGCCACCGCCCGGCCCCAGCGCCGCTGCGCGAGCCAATCGGCAACCGGCAGCATCGTTAGCAGCCAAAGCGGCGTGAGCCAGAACAGCCAGCGCAGGCCGCTCGTCCAGCCGCCGTAGTTGTCGTTGCGGCGATTCACGACGAAAAGATAAAAGCCGATCACGACTAGCGAAATGACCAACGCTGTCGGGAAGAGGAAATAAGAGTTCGGCTTGCTGTCACGCCGGAAGAGATAACCGAAAGTTACCGCGAACATGCCGACGAAGGAGAGAATCCAAATCGGCGTCAGGCTAAAGACGCCGTGATGGCCTATCAGGCAATGGAAAACATACTCGGATTTTGATTCGTGCTGCCAGGCCCAATCGATGCCGTTCTTGATTTGTCCTGGCGCCAGTTTCCAGTGGCTGCCGGCATACTCGTACCATTCCCCGCCGAATTTCTGGTACACCGGCTCCCAGATGCCCAGTGCATGATGATTCAGCCAAAACTGAAACGCAATCGGCAGCGCTGCGGCCAAAAGGAACAACAATCCACGTGCCGGCGAACGCACTGCTATGACTGCCAAAAGCATCGCCGCGAATGCCAAGGCTGGCAATTCCAGACACGCACCTAAACCGGCCATGAAGCCGGAGAGGAGAACCGCACCCGTGGAAGGCAACGATGGCAGCCAGTGCCATCGATTCGGGAAGGCGCCATTTTGATTCAAGAACGGATAGATTGCTGCCAGCGTTGTGAATGCCGCCAGCGTGTGATTGTTCAGCGTAGTTGCGAAGGTAGTGATAAACGTGCCGAAGCAGGTAGCGGTGAAGACAAACAGTTGGCCGAGATCGCTGGTCCCGTGTCGCTCCAACAAACGTTGTAGCAACAACAGATACACGATTAACGGAAGCACATTGAACGTAATCAGAATCGTTTTCACCACATGGTTCGGCTTTTCCAGGATGGACCAGCCGAAGGCGTGCTTGAGCAACCAGTACTCGCCTGCTGCCACGAAGGTGAGCAGCGGCGGCTTGCTGGAATAGAACTTGTGCGTTTCCGGATCGAGCACCAGGTCGATGCTCTTCCAGCCCTCTTCGAAAACAATGCCCGTATCTCTGTAAACCTCCGGATAGTTTGGATCGGGAACGGTGCGCTCGCCAATTTCCCATTTGCTTTCATCTACGAGATTCCGGATCGTACACCAGCGCGAGCGGTCGTTGGACGAAAACGTGGGCATCGGATTCGGCCGTTCCTTTGGCCAGATGCGCGGCTGCGTCGTGGACCAGGGCTCGCCTTCATTCCGAAATCCGCTGGGCTCGAAGACGAGTTCGACATGGGCAATCCGCGCGGTTGCCGTGGAGACGGAGGCGACGAGCAGCAGGAGATAGGCCCAGCGACGGAGGTCGGTCATAATGCGTGCGGAGTGGCTTCCCCGCCTTCCGATTTTTGAGTCGGTCTTTGTTTAAGAACTAGAACATCGGCCAAAGCGGCGGGCCACATCACGATGCGGTAGTAATCGTCGCCATCAAGGCCGTCTTCGCTAAGATGATCGAGTTTCCCATAGTAAATCCGAGCACGGTAGCTG
>Ga0070732_10000397_pt1 | contig 28351 bp, 21 predicted proteins | sample Coa_R1_5_FD_66449 | JGI IMG/M metagenome (GOLD analysis project Ga0070732, IMG submission 66449) | Surface soil microbial communities from Centralia Pennsylvania, which are recovering from an underground coalmine fire - Coalmine... | ecosystem: Environmental > Terrestrial > Soil > Unclassified ... | reverse complement strand
GGGTGGACTGCCATTCCTGATGTGGGGCATTTTCGTGCGGACAGTGCTCGGCCTGCATGCCACTTGGCTGGTAAATTCCGTGACACATATGTGGGGTTCACGCCGTTTCCCCACGCACGACATGTCCACCAATAACTGGTTAGTGGCTCTGCTGACCTTCGGGGAAGGCTGGCACAACAACCACCATGCCCATCCCACGTCGTCCCGTCACGGTCTTAAATGGTACGAAGTTGACATGAACTGGTACGGGATCTGGACTCTGAAAATGTTAGGTCTTGCCGAACAAATTAAGGCAGTGAAATTGCCAACATCAGCGCAGGAAGCAATTTCTACCAATTAGGGCGACCTCTTGGTCCCAGTTTTTCACATCATGCCCTCTGACGCTTCTTTGTCTTGCTGCCGATTCGTGTCCATCCTTTTACGTGGCTGTTTTTCACACTTGGCTCAAGTTCCGCTCGTGAGGCTCAACTGTCGAAATCAGATGAGATGAGAAGGTCGGTCTCCGACGGGATGCTGTACGCTCCCAAGGTATCGACGTGCTTGAAAGCACAGATCAATCAAAGGAGACCGGCAATGAAGAAGGTTAGCACCGCAGCCACCAAGCAAAGCAGGAATATTTCTCAGCAAAAACTGACCGTCGGATTGGATTTGGGCGATCGCAACAGCTGCTATTGCGTGCTCGATGAAGCAGGCCGGATACAGCTGGAGCAGCGAGTGCGGACGAATGCGAAAGCGTTGCAGGAAGTCTTCGGTGCGATGCCGCGCAGCCGGGTGGCGCTGGAAATTGGGACGCATTCGCCCTGGATCAGTCGCTTGCTCAGCGCGTTGGGGCATGAAGTGATCGTGGCGAATGCGCGCAAGGTACGGCTGATCGGGGAGAGCCGCAAGAAAGACGATCGACTGGATGCGCAGACGCTGGCACGGCTGGCCCGGATTGATCCCCAGTTGCTGTGTCCGGTGAAGCATCGCAGTGCGCAGGCGCAAGCGGATCTGATGATGATCCGAGCTCGCGCCAGCCTGGTGCGGGTGCGCACGGGGCTAGTCAACGCGGCGCGCGGACTGGCGAAGTCGTACGGCGAACGCTTGCCGGGCTGCAACGTGCGCAACCTGAATCCGGAGAAAGCCGAAGGACTGAGCCCGGAACTGCAACGGGCGCTGGAGCCGTTGCTGTCGGCCATCGAAGAGGTGAGCGAACGCATCTGCGAGTACAACGACCGGATCGAAGCGTTGGCGCAGGCGAGTTATCCGCAGGTGGAGTTGCTGAAGCAGATCAAGGGCGTGGGTACGCTGATTGCGCTGACGTTCCTGCTGACGTTGGAAGATCCGCATCGCTTTCGCAAGAGCCGCGACGTGGGCTGCTATCTGGGGACTGCAGCCAGGACGCAGGCAGTCGGGGAAGAGCGATCCGCAGATGCATATCACCAAAGAAGGCGATCCCTATCTGCGAACGTTGTTGGTGCAGGGAGCGCAGCATATCTTGGAACCATTCGGCATCGACTGTGATCTGCGACGCTAGGGACTGAAGTTAGCCGAGCGTGGTGGAAGAAACGGAAAGAAGCGAGCCATCGTAGCCACGGCAAGGAAGCTGGCAGTGTTACTGCATTACCCGTGGGTGAGCGGAGAAGTGTACGCGCCCTTGCACAATAGCACCGAATGGCAGTTGCGGTAGCTGCGTAAGAACAAACGGCAAAAGCAAAGTCAAAATCGTTCCCGGAAGCGAAAAAGACAAAAGCCCAAAGCCGAGTTCCGGTGACTGCGTCAATGGCCTTGTCTTGGTTCAGCCTGAAATGGAGAAGCGGCGTTCTCCGTTAGTGAGCATTCCGCCCTTCGGGCGGGGATTTTCAAGGCATGGGGTATTTCGATCCGATGTGGGTTTGGGCGGCGCAAGAACGAGTCCTCGCGACACTGTTCATCGTCTCGATGAGCCCGCCGGGCGATCCCTCGGCATAGTTGTGTCCCCGCAGTGCCCGCTTCCGTTTCGTCCGGCGAGGTCATTGTAGCTCCGCAACGACCTGCCGTTTCTCAACCTCCGGTTTGCCCGTTAGCCGAACAGAATCGGCGCTTAAGAAGGAGGTTGAGCGGGAACTGACAGGGCGGGAAACGGAGCCGTGGGAGATCGTCTACTTCAAACTGGACCAAAGCCAGATGCCGGTCATCGAGAAAGCGATCGAAACAGCGGCGCTGATGCTCGGAAGCGATCGATCACGAGGCTACTGTCTGGAAATGATCTGTGTTGACTTTCTGGCCGGAGCCAACCTGGACAACGGGGATCCGGAGACGCTGCTGTTCTCGATGACGAGATTCTTCAAATTCCTGCCCGGTGAGCAACGGCAGGCATTTCTTGAAGGCTTGAGCGAGAAGGCTTCATGAGTTCAAATGGACCAAGACTTCCGCACCTGCGACTCGATGCTGCGTCCTATGAGAAGCTCCGTCAGCAGGTATTGCGTCGGGACGGATGGCGGTGTCAGACGTGCGGTGCGATGTCGAACCTGGAAGTTCACCACCAACAGTTCCGCAGTCGATCGGGTGCCGACTCCAAGGACAATTTGATCGCTCTTTGTTCCGTCTGCCACGCCAGATTACACAGCTAAAACGTACACGAAAAGACAAATGACCTCGACCACAGATGTTCCATCGCTCGGTGTGTGAAATTGCTTCTGCGGTGTGATTCCCATCACAGGCAGGCGTTGTCTCGTCGTGGGATGATCGCGAGTTCGCAACATTGCTCTTCGTTCGAGTATCGGGCTAGTCATTCGACCATCAGTAATCGTTACAAATGTCCCCTTTGAACGGTAGAACTTTTTCCGATCCAGAGCCTTTGTAAGCACAACGTTCACGAAGTTCCAGCGAGGATCAGCATGCCAGAATTTTCCATTAGTCCAACCGACGAACGATTTGCGTTGCCGTGCAAAGAAGATTATGCAGCCGAATATCGACGTTTGCAGGAACTAACGTTTGCCGCCCGCGACGACGGCAAAGAAATCGTTGTCGTGATGGGCTTAGGCTTTGTCGGGGCAGTGATGGCAGCCATTATTGCCGACACCGTCGATAAGAAGAACGGTCACTCCACCAAGTTTGTCATCGGCTGCCAACGGCCTAGCACCCGCAGCTACTGGAAGACGCCACTGTTAAACCGCGGTCAGTCGCCAGTGAAGTCCGAGGATCCCGAAGTCGACCCGATGATCACCCGCTGCGTCCTGGAAAAGAAGACGCTTACGGCTACTTACAACCCCGATTGTCTGGCTCTGGCGGACTGCGTCGTAGTCGACGTTCAATGCGACTATTCCAAGCAAGACCTAGGCATGATGAAAACCGGTGAAACCGAGATGGCAGCACTGGAAGCAACCCTCAAGACAATGGGCGAGAAGATTCAACCCGAGTGTCTCGTGCTGATCGAAACTACGGTTGCCCCTGGCACGACCGAGTTCGTGGCACTCCCGATCCTCAGGAAGGCATTCCGTGCCCGCGGTATTCAGACGGAGCCGCTTCTCGCGCACAGCTTCGAGCGCGTCATGCCTGGCAAAGAATACACCAAGAGCATTCGTGATTTCTGGCGTGTTTGCTCGGGCTGCAATGTCGAGGCCAAGGCGCGCGTCGTCAAATTTCTAAATGAGGTGATCAACGTCGATGAATTCCCGCTAACGGTGATGGATCGGCCAATCGAATCGGAGACCACTAAAATCGTCGAAAACTCGTATCGCGCCACGATTCTTGCCTTCCTGAACGAATGGTCCATTTTTTCCGAACGCAACGGCGTGGATCTGATCAAAGTGGTAAAAGCCATTAAGATGAGGCCGACGCACAGCAACATTATCTTTCCCGGTCCGGGTATAGGCGGATACTGCCTGCCAAAAGACGGCGGGTTGGGATATTGGGCGTATAGTCACATTTTGGGCTTTGAAGACGGAGATAGCGTCTTCAAGATCAGCACGGTTGCAATTGACGTCAATGACACGCGAGGCCTGCATGTTGCAGAGCTCACCCGTGACGCTGTACGTAACATGGGCAAATACATCGCTGGCGCGCGTGTCCTGCTGGCCGGCGCAAGCTACCGCGAGGATGTCGGAGATACGCGCTACAGCGGGAGCGAACTGGTCATCCGCAAGCTTACCGAGATGGGCGCCGAAATCTCCGTTCATGACCCCTACGTGGATCATTGGTACGAACTAGAGAGCCAGGAAACCTACCCTGCCCCGGGACATTCGTGGTCAAGGTTCTTCCGTAACCAGCAGGACCTCATCGGCATTCACGTTCAGAAGGATTTGGCCCCTGCCCTCAGGGGAGTGGAGGCCCTAGTGCTTGCGGTACGTCATGCACCCTATTTGCGTTTGAACCCGGACGATGTCGTATGTTGGGCCGGTGGACCGATTGCCGTCATCGACTGCTTTGGCATTCTGCAGGATGTCGACATTCGCCGCTATTTCGAGCTCGGCTGCGAGGTAAAGGCTCTGGGACGCGGCCACATCCAACGCATCAAGGAAGAAGTTCGTTCATCCAAGGAAGCGAGAGAGTCTGAGTCGGCCATTCCCGCTTGATTTTACACAGGAATAACGCTCTGGAAACGAAATGGCCTCGATCACGCATGTCCACTCGTGACCGAGGCCTTCGTTAACTATTTAAGCTATGTTGCTTCGTTCTCGACTGTTACCGTTCGATCATTGCGCCCAAACACGCTGGCTCCGCTGCTTCAAAATCAAAACTCACCTCAACAGTGCGTGGATTGCCCCCATCTTTTAGTTCATTGGGCATCGTTTTGCCGCCCATCGAACACACAACCCGTGCTGATGAGAATCAGCTCTGCCTTATGGTATTTCGCAACACTACAAAGAATCCCGGAGCTGTCTGGGGAGACGACTCGGAGGCGAACCTGATCAAGCCTGCACAGTCTGTTACGCCGACGCCCATCACCTCTCGCTGAAGACGATTAACGTCTTCTAAGCTTTTGCCACATCTCCTGACTCGTCTTCCTACCCGGCTATGCTCTGATTCCGGCTGACAGTCCTCAGAGGCATGCACTCGGTTGGTTGATCGAGAGTTTCGTTCGCCGAGACGGGACTCGGCTCGACAGACTTGGGCGCGGGTTCTTGCGGTCGTAGCTCTTCAAGGCGTCTTCGCATGTCAATCCCCCAGCACCCCTGAAGAGCCTTGCAGTGATCACAGTTCAGGTCGCGCACCTTCAGAACGATCATCACTTTGCAAAGCAGATGTCTTAATTTCATTCGCGGTCTCAACAGACGCGGATCTTTCCTATTGAGCAAAAGCTGTGCGGTTAGCCATCGTGTCTGAATGCTGCGTCCGTGTTATGGCCTGCGTGACTGTCAAACAATCGATGCCTACTCGTCCCGGGTCCCAGTCATCTCCAGGTAAGGCCAGAGGTCACCGCTTGTGTGGGGTCAGCAGAATTCTCTGAAGACGATCTACAGGAGGCGCGCCCGCTTTTCGAGCGCAGATCAGGTAAGCGGAATCGTCACGATAGCAACGTTCGACGCACCGCGACTTTCAGTGTTCTGCTTGAACGCTCTAACCGCATATGAATAAGTCTTCCCCAGTTCGACAGCTGGATCAACGGCAGTTGTGCTTTGTACCGGCACACTCCCATTGATCTTCGTGCACGAATTATCTGGGTTTAGGCGGTATACGTTGTAGCCCTCACCGGATGCCGGAGAAGGCAACAGAGAAGTGCTAGCATTCCACGACAAAGCCACGGTGTGCTTACTGCTTGGGTCGCCGGGAGTCTGCATTTTAGAGTTACTAATATTGCATGGAAATGAGTCACCGCTTGTGGCGTCCTGCTCTACTCCATTGGAAGAGAGAATACCAGGCTTGTCATCGATTTGAAATGTCCGCCTTGGTGAGCTAGAACCCTCGATGGAAAAGCCGGCAACCAACGCAACAATGCCTAAGATGTAGCTGCTCCTTAGAAATGTATTCATTTCGACCATCCTGCGAAAAACTACCGTCGAAGACCAGGTCCATTGTTCAGTTGAGGTATCTAGGAATGAGTAAGACAATAAGGTCTTAAGGAATCACTGCATATACCACGAGCCCAAACAGCACTCGACCGCGTAATGGCTTCCCAGCAGTGGTGCAGAGGAGGCTGCGTGTCAATCGAAATGTACCCGATCGGCCGTAAAGACAAGCTCAGGCCGCGATCTCGGTTCTGCTTCTCTCCGAATGCAACAGCCGCCGAAGTGTGCGGAGATCGTTCAAAATCCTGTGACTACGCTTCACATGGACACTCAATTTGGTCAGGTTGTAGACGATCAGGTTTAGCGCCTCAAGATTTCGCGGAGAGGCGAAGGCGCCTTGTGTCCGAATGTCGGCAGCAATGGCTTCCTGGGATTCTGATATGGCCTGGATCAGAAGAGCGATGTACTCTTGCGCGCTTTCGATGGTCTCAAACGAAGCCGTTGATTCAATGTTCACAGAAACACCTCTGACCTGCGACCAGGTCTTCTGCCAACGATCCATATCGCGTGTGCCGGTCTTAAATGCCGGTCGAGCGACTGGCTGTCTCGATGGCTCTGGATAGGGTAGCGCCTGGGGAGGGACGATCCGCAGCCTAAACGTGCATTTGCCACGTCTTCTTGTTTGAAGCCCTCTTACGGGGTGACCGTGAGAGTGGCATTGCGCGTTACGCCTTTCGTGGCCGAGATAGTGACCGTTCTAGTCAACGTGACGGTTCTTGTGCTTACTGTGAAGGAAGCCGTTGTTGAACCGGCTGATACGGTCGTACTGGAAGGCACAGTAGCGACTCCAGTATTGCTGCTCGTAAGCGTTACCACCGTCCCACCAGACGGAGCCGGCCCGTTCAGGGTTACTGTTCCGGTCGAAGTCCCCCCGCCTTTCACCGATGTGGGATTCAGCGAAACGGATGTAAGGGTGGCTGAGGTGACGGTTAAGCTCGCTGTCCGCGTGGTACCTGCATAGATCGCCGAAATGGTCGCAGAAGTATTACTTGCGACTGGAATCGACGTCACAGCAAAAGTCGCCGTGGTAGCGTTGGCTGCGATGGTCACGCTGGCTGGAACTGTGGCGGCTGAAGTCCTGCTGCTGGTAAGCGTCACAACCGCCCCGCCAGATGGGGCCGGCCCGCTCAGCGTCACAGTCCCGGTCGAAGTAGTCCCTCCTGGGACCGAGGTCGGACTCAGGGAGACAGAATTAAGTGTAGCGGCGGTCACCGTCAATGTTGCGGTCCGCGTCGTGCCGGCATAGATCGCGGAGATGGTCGCGGATGAATTGGCTGCAACCGGGATCGTCGTTACCGTGAAGGAAGCTGTGGTGGCATTGGCCGCGATGGTCACACTGGTCGGGACAGTTGCCGCAGCCGGGTTGCTGCTCAACAGCGTTACCACCGCTCCGCCCGCAGGAGCGGGACCGTTCAGCGCGACGGTTCCCGTCGAGGACGTGCCGCCTCGCACCGAAGTCGGATTCAAGGAGACAGTATTGAGAGTGGCTGGAGCCACCGTCAAACTTGCGGTTTGTGTAGTTCCAGCATAGATCGCGGACATGGTCGCAGATGTGTTGGCCGCAACCGGGATCGTTGTAACGGTGAAGGTAGCAGTTCTGGAGTTCACTGCCACAGTCACGCTGGCTGGGAGGGTCGCCGCAGCCGTGTTGCTGCTCGACAGCGTTACCACTGCTCCGCCCGCTGGAGCAGGGCCGTTCAGCGTCACGGTTCCGGTCGAATTGCTGCCACCTCGCACGGAGGTAGGATTCAACGAAACAGAAGTGAGCGTAGCCGCGGTCACCGTCAGGGTCCCCGTTTGCGTGGCGCCGCCATAAATAGCGGAGATCGTTGCCGATGTGTTAGCTGAAACAGGGATCGTTGTAACCGTAAACGTAGCGGTCGTGGCATTCGCAGCGATGGTGACGTTGGGTGAGACAGTTGCTGCAGCTGTGTTGTTGCTCGACAGGGTTACGACTGCCCCGCCCGCCGGAGCGGGACCGTTGAGTGTCAACGTGCCGGTAGAGGGCGTTCCACCGTTTACGGAAGCTGGACTCAGGGTAACCGCGCTCAAACCTGCGGGGGTTACTGTAAGGGCTGCCGTTTGTGTTGTGCCGTTGTAAATCGCGGAGATGGTCAGTGAAGTGTTGCTTGCCACGGGATTTGTATTGACTGTGAAGGTTGCCGTGTTCGCATTAGCTGCCACAACGACACTAGCGGGGACCGTGGCGGTTGAGGTGTCGCTGCTCAAGAGTGTCACTGCTGCATCACCTGTCGGGGCAGGTGCATTCAGTGTCACCGTTCCGCTAGCCGCGGATCCGCCTTGAATAGACGAGGGATTCAGGCTCACACCGCTCAACACCGGTGACAAAACCGTAAGAGTCGCGGACTTGGCCGTGCTGTTGTAGCTAGCTGAGACAGTGACAGGCGTATTGCTGGCGACCGGACTTGTAGTTACAGCGAATGTGGCAGCCGTTCCATTCGCCGCGACCGTTACGTTCGCAGGTACTGCCGCAAGTTGCGGGTTGCTGCTGTTTAATGTGACAAGCGCGCCACCGTTTGGAGCCGGCGCATTCAGGGTTAAGGTACCTACAGACGATGTCCCGCCGGCGACGTTCACCGGATTAAGGACAACTGAGGCGACGGCAATAGGAGTAACGGTGACTGTCACCGTCGCGATGTTGGAACTCTTCCCACCAAAACTCGCCTGGTAGGTGAAAGAGTCTGAGCCGGTGAACCCTGCGGATGGCGTGTAGGTAAATGAGCCATCAGCCTGCAGAACGAGGGTTCCGTTCGCGGGGCTGGTGGCGAGGATCGCAGTTGCGCCAGAACCACCCGTGTCATTGCCGAGGACTCCGGGAGCGGAAACGGTAAGCGCGGTGCCCTGAGTAGTTTGATAGTTGTCGTTCTGGGCTACCGGAGCGCTCGACAATGCTTGCACCAGAATGTTGTCGAACGTGAGCGTATATGGTGTCGACGTCCACATGTCCATGCTTACGCCACCGCTGAGAAACGGATTGGAGGCGTCCGTCACATTCAGGTACTGCACGCCATCTACGGAAACCTGGATGCCGTTGTTTTGGAGCGTTACTACCAGCGTATGCGGAATCGTGCCAACCGCCGGCAGCGACACTTGGGATAGCGTGCTCCATGTGGTCCAGTCCTGGAACTTGATCAGCCGCAGTGTGGCTGGTCCTCCCGAACTGGTCTCCGGGTAGATCCAAGTCGCATAGTGTGCGCCTGTACTGCTGTTCAGGCGCCCGCCTAATCCCCCACCATAACCTCCGCTGAGGAATTGAACCTGACCTTGCAACGTGTAGTCAGTCCAAGAACCGCTGGCATAGGCATAGCCGTAATTGCCTCCGGCGCTTGATCCCTGCATCACTCCGTTGGAGACATTCCAGGTTCCAGAGACTGTAACCCAGAGGGGATCGGGTCCCGGCTGTCCGGAGAAGTCGTCACTGAACAAGAGGGAATTGCCGGAAGCGGTCACATTGATGGTGACAGTCGCCGTGTTGGAAAGGAGACCGCCGGCGGAAGCCTGGTAGGTGAAAGTGTCGACGCCAGAAAATCCGCTGGTCGGAGTATAGGTATACGAACCATCAGTATTGAGGCTGAGGGAGCCGTGGACCGGCGGAGCGACAGCCGCTGCGGTCATGATGCCGTTGCCGTTACTGCTGTCATTGCTCAAGACTCCGGGAGCGGTTACGGTTAGTGTCGAATCCTGAGTCGTTTGGTAGCTGTCGTTTTGCGCTACCGGAGACGTTGAGACTGATTGCACCAGGATGTTATCGAACGTCAGCGTGTACGGCATACCTGACGTCCACATATCAAGGCTTATACCTCCACTCAAAAGTGGCGAGGTCGTATCCGTGAACGAAACATATTGAGTCGCGTCCACTGAAACTTGGATTGCATTGCCCTGGAAGGTCATCACAACGGTGTGCGGAGAGCTGCCAACAGCTGGAATGGACGCTTGGGAGAGTGTGCTCCACGTGTTCCAGTTCTGGAACTTGATCAGACGCAGAGTCGCGAGCCCGCCTGGAGTGGACTCGGGATAGATCCAAGCCGCGTAGTGCGCTCCGGTGCTGCTGTTCACATAGCCGCCTAAGCCTCCAGCAAAAGCTCCCGTGGGAAACTGGACTTGGCCTTGGAGCGAGTAGTTGGTCCAGGTGCCGTTCACATAGGCATTGCCATAGTTCCCAGCTGGACTTGATCCCTGCATGATCCCATTGGCGACGTTCCACGTTCCGGTCACCGTGAGCCAAAGTGGATCCGGCCCCGGTGCACCTGAGAAATCGTCGCTAAAGAGGACTGTGGCGCCGGGTGCGGTCACCGTGATACTGACGGTTGCGGTGTTTGAGCCTAAACCCGCACCGAACGCTTTGTAGGTGAACGTATCGACGCCGGAGAAACCGGCATTTGGAACATAGGTGAACGAACCGTCACCGTTCAGGCTCACGGTGCCGTAGATGGGTGATGACATCAGCGTTGCGGTTAAGGAGCCATTGCCGTTGCTGCTGTCGTTGGTCAGTACTCCGGGAGCCGGAATGTTCAGAGTTGCATTCTGCGCGGTCCGGTAGTCATCGTTGGCAGCGGTTGGCGGAGGAAAGGCGGAAAGGACATTAATGTTGACAGCAGCTACACGGCTTTGGCTTGTTCCGTCCGTGGCGTAGTAGCCGAAGACATCGGTGCCGACAAAACCGGCCGATGGAGTGTAAGTAAAGGATCCGTCAGCATTGAAACTCAATACTCCGTGCATTGGTTCCGTCGCCAGTACGGCAGTGAGGCCTCCACCCGCCGGATTACTGTCATTGGACAGAACACCCGGCGCTGAAATAGCGAGCGCACTGCTGGACAATACGCTGTACGTGTCGTCCGCAGCGGTCGGTCCAGCTGTGAGTGGATACGAGACTTCTACAGTCGATACAGAAGTGCCGACAAGAATCTTGAGGCCCTGGTTGTAGATTCGATACGTCGACGGATCAGCGAAAGCGCCATTCACTTTTACTTGGATGCCCGCGGAGGCCATCGCCCAGTTGGGAATGGCGAGTTCGACGGCGGTTTGCGGGTCGACGGCACCGCTTACGGCCGCGGTTATGACAAAGCGGTTTCCCTGGATAGTGTACGCAGGCACAATCTGCACGAGAGACCGGTTGGTCCACCACGTATAGATGCTGCTCGCATTCGTTGGCCAGATCGCCGGTTTTGCGGCAGTGTAGTGCAAATAGATACTGGGCAAAGGATCTGTCGACAGAGAATGGGAGTACAGATTAATGAGCGCCCCGATGCTGTAGTAGTAGTCGACGAGAGGATCGATTGTAGAGGCACCGGCGTGTCCCTCCATGGACTGCGCAACATCGGAACCAACAAACCAGTCGCTGGCGGGGATATTTACGAAGTTATGGCGCGTTTGCGGCGTTTGGGTTGAAAGCGTCCAGTGGGGAAAGGGACTGATCTTCTGCTCGCCGGATGTTTGGATTCCGAGCTGCTGCACTATCTGTAATGACTGTTCTCGCGTAGCCGTAAACCATGGGGAAACCCAGGTGCGCGTGTTGACATCTAAACCTGACATCCAGCTGTCAACATCGGCCAATGATGCTGCAATCGAGCTTGTTGCATAAGCCGCCCCGTTTGCATACCCTGGGATGGTGTCGTTCAAGACCTCGTCAGGCCCCCAATGCCAGTAGGAGTAAGTCGAGATCGGTTCGCCGGGATAGTTTGGATTCGGCAAACCTCCGTTGTGTGAGCCGATGGTCGCTCCGTAGAGCGATACGGCACGCCTGAGACTGGCGATCACGCTGGGAGAATTGTTCATTTCTACGCGCAGCGTTCCGGTACAGAAGTAATAATCTCCTTTCGCCCCCACAGCGTTATCGGCCTCCGCTGAAGACTCGATAGAGGAGATATGATCCTGGTAATCCTCGAAGTCATGCCGCATCATATATGCTGCGTTGTAGGGATAGGGCCAAGGACTGAGTTTAAAAATCGGCAGCGCCGCTGCTTCGAATGCCCACTGGATTGAGTTGCGGAAGATGCCATATGCGTACATGCCGGGTCCCCAGCCGCTGTACGCCATCATCGGCTGCATGGCAGCGTAGTAGATGAATGTGCCCTTGCCGTAATTCTTTACCGAGATCATGGGGACGCCGTTATCGGTGGCCACAATGACCGTGGCATCTCCGGCGACGGTCTGCCAAGTGTCTTGGTAGTTATAGCCGTCGTCCTCCGCGAAACGTGGCATCTGCCAGTTCAAGGTGCCAGAAGGCAAGTGCGAGACGAGGCGGTGTGGAGAAACGACTGTGATCGTGCTGGTGCGGATCCAATCTTGCAGATTCGCGTTTGCCATATGCATCCCAAGAGAACTGGCCAGGGCGAAATCGCCTCGAGTCGTACCGTCGGGATTGCGCGTGAAAGCGGACGACCCCACGAGAAGGTACCCTCCCGCGGACACATAGTTGATGAGAGGTGTGATCTCATCATCGCGAACGGACTCTGAGGCTAGGCTGATGACTATCGGATAGTTCGGCGATCCATCCGGAGCCAGCAGCTTGCCAGCGCTAATGTCCGAATCGGTCACAACCACGTATGGTGTACCGTCCGAGCGCAAGGCTTCCTTGATGGTTTCCGGCATCACCAAATAATGCCAATCCGGGTTCCACCATTGGAAGCCCGTATCGGTAGGCGTCGGCGGAGTGGCCGGGATCGTTTCCATGGCCTGCGTAAGCTCTGAGACGTGGATCGCGACCACGGGCTGCGTGGCTAGAGCTGGCAGGCAAGATAACACCACTGCAATAAGGATCACATAGTATTTGTGCATAATAGATTCTCCGAGGTGCGGAGCTTAAGTGGTGGAATGTCCACAGACAGCACTGTATCGAGGGAACGGTCAGTCACGCCCTAAGGCCGAATGCGGGTGTTGTGAAGCGCACCACCGGTGGATACCCGCTGCGGAAGAAACGATTTATGGTTCCGTAATCGAGGCTAGAGGTGAGTCAGAGCGACCTTCTCCTGGTTGCTCCTGTCGAGAACGTAAGCTGCGATTTTGCTGACTGAGCCCAAATTGTCCGCAGTTACGTCCTCATCTTTCATGGCGAATCCGTAGGTTTCTTCTAGGAATGAGACGAGATGGAGCAGATTGCTCTCGTCCACAACATTCTGTTCGAGTAAGGAATCCTGATCCGACAGACCATTACCATCGCCCCCGAGGAAGGATTCCGAAATGAACTGCCGCACCTGGCGACCAACGGTTTCCAAGTTCATAGTCAGCTCGCGCTCGTCCTGCGCAGAGCTCTCGCGATCGATGAAACAAGCAAACTGGCGAATGGACGGGGCATCCAGCAGGCGCTGCACGGGGAAACGCCGTTGGAAGATGCGTCCTACCTCGTTAATCAGTGCGACCCCCATCAACGACTGGCCTCCCAACTCAAAGAAGTTGTCGTCAACGTCGATCTGATCCACACCCAGCACTTCCTTCCAGATCCGAGCCAGAGTCTCTTCAGTCTTGCTGTGAGGAGCAATGTTCTCGACGCCAAGATTAGGGCGACCGGAAGGAACCATGCCGACAGGCTCGGGAATTGGTTCTGTGGGACAGAGGTGTGTGTGCTCGCCATCCCCGGAACCCGCGTAGACCGCTTCATGTGTCTCTGCCGCGCTTACTGCCTGCGCTGCACTCTTCGCAGCATCGAGCCAGTACCGCTTGCGTTCGAATGGATAAGTAGGCAGGGGCGTGCGGGTGCCGGGCTCGCTGCCGCGCACGCTGCTCCAATCAATCTGCGCTCCGCCCAGCCAGAGCCGGCCAAGTGCGGTCAGCACACAGTCGTGATCTGAGCGGGTTTCCTTGGGATGACGCAGGGAATTGACGGCCACACATTGCATTCCGGGTCCGAGTTGCTGAGTAGCCAAAGTGGTGAGCGTATTTCCCGGTCCCACTTCCAGCAGCACTCTCCTGGGCGTCTTGATCAGCTCCACAACGGCAGGACCGAATCTAACCCCATACCGTGTTTGCCGGCCCCAGTATCCGGGATCGGTCGCCTCGCTGTCTGTTATCCACTGACCAGTGAGCGTGGAGACGAATGGAATGCGCGGTGCGCGGGGCCTGCTTTTCGCCACTCTCTCTTCGAACGGAGCGATCATGGGCTCCATCATCCCAGAGTGAAAGGCGTGTGAGGTTCGCAGCTCCTGGAAGTCGATTCCCTGTTTCGTGAATTCGGCTTTGAGACGTTCGATTGACCCAAGGTCGCCAGACACGGCGACCAGATTCGGTGCGTTCACACCCGCCAGCGAAATACTCTCTCCCAACCAAGGTTTTATTCCTTCTTCTGACAGATGAACGGACAACATGCTCCCGGGTAGCAGTTCTTGCATCAGTCGTGCGCGTTCGGCGACCAGGAACAATGCGTCTTTCAGCTCGAAGACACCAGCGACGGTCGCGGCGACGTACTCTCCCAGGCTGTGCCCCACCATCGCTACGGGATTGATGCCCCACGAGATCCATAACTGGGCAAGAGCATAATTCACGGCAAAGACGGCGGGCTGCGTAAACTTGGTCTGCTTCAGCTGCTCCGCGGCATCGTCAGCGTCTGAATCGTCCGGGAAGAGCAGCTTCCGAAGATCGATGCCAAGCGTGTCGTGCAAAAGCGTCGCGCAAAGATCAACATACTCACGGAAGACTGGCTCTCGCTGATATAGATCCCCTCCCATGTTGGCGTGCTGCGCTCCTTGCGCCGGAAACATGAAGACGACGTTAGCGTCTCCTTCAGGCGTCGTCCCAGTAAACACGCGGCGTGAATTGTGCGCCTGCAGCACACTAATTGCATCTTCCATATTCTTGGCAGCTAGCACACGGCGGTGGGAAAACGCTCGGCGCCCGTTCTGGAGAGTGAATGCTATGTCAGCTAACCTTAGGTCTCGGTTTTGGGCTACGTATTCGGCCAGGCGAAGCGTCGCCCGGTCGAGCGCGGCGGGGGTTCGAGCCGACAACGTCAACAATTGCCACTCGGCGGAATCCTTGCACTCCTCCTTCGCGGGAGCTTCCTCCACGACGACGTGCGCATTCGTTCCCCCGATTCCAAACGAACTCACGCCGGCAATGCGCCGACCTGTCGGAGGTTGCCAGTCTGCGAGACGGGTCTGGACATAAAAAGGACTGTTGGCAAAATCAATGGCCGGATTGGGAGCAGAGAAGTTCAGGCTGGGTGGCAAGGTTCGATGTTCCAGTGCGAGGACCGTTTTGATCAGGCCCGCCACGCCGGCGGCTGCGTCCAGGTGCCCAACGTTGGTCTTCAGTGATCCTATGGCGCAAAAGCTCTTTCCTTGAGTAGTGTTGCGAAAGGCTTTCGTAAGCGCCGCCACCTCGATGGGATCCCCCATGCTCGTCCCGGTGCCGTGAGTCTCCACATAGGTGACTTGATCGGCAGTCACGCCGGCTACGGCTTGTGCATCGGCAACGACGTTTGCCTGACCATCGATGCTGGGGGCTGTGAAACCCACCTTGAGGGCACCATCATTGTTTATTGCGGAACCCCGAATGACAGCGTGAATGTAGTCCTTATCATGGATGGCGTCGGCAAGCCGCTTCAGCACGACGATCCCGCTGCCGCTACCAAAGACCGTTCCCTGAGCAGCAGCATCAAAGGCGCGACAGTGGCCATCGGGGGAGAGAATTGAGCCTTCCTGATAGAGATAGCCCGAATTCTGTGGCAACCGAATGGATACCCCGCCAGCCAGGACCATGTCCGATTCGCCGTTCAGCAGGCTCTGACAGGCCAGGTGAACCGCCACCAGCGAGGTGGAGCAGGCGGTCTGCACCGAGATACTCGGTCCCTTGAGATTGAGGCGATAAGAGACACGAGTACTGACAAAATCTTTCTCGATGGAGATAAACCTTTGCAGATCACCTAAGAGTTTCAGCACCCTAGGATTCGCGGCAAGGTGGTGTTGATAGTAGCAGTGCAATCCGGCCCCCGCGAACACGCCAATGCGGCCTGCATAACGATCTGGATCATAGCCCGCATTCTCCAAGGCCTCCCACGAACACTCCAGGAACAAACGATGCTGCGGGTCGGTCGATTCCGCCTCGCGTGGGGTAAACCCGAAAAAGTCAGCATCAAAGAACTCGACTCCCTCCAGAACGCCACTCGATTTGACGTATGCAGGTGAGGTGAGTAAAGCAGGGTCCTCTCCTCCGGACAGAAGTTCTTCGTCCGAAAACGCTCGGATCGATTCCACTCCCTCGCAAAGGTTCTTCCAGAATTGCTCCACGAGGGGTGCCCCGGGGAAGCGCAATGCCATTCCGATGATTGCAATGCCTTCCTGGTCCGATTCGAATTCCGTTTTCATTGGATTGACCTCGACTTCCTTAACTGCAACCGACGGCGCGCCGATTCTCTGCTGGCTGCGATTTCCTGGCGGCTACGCGCGACGACCATGCGCGACGTCTCCTGACCGCTCAGGTAATTCGCCAGGGCCCCGACCGTGGGATGGCGAAACATTTCGATAATGGGCAGATCACAGTGGAGAGAGTGCTCCAATTTTCCGCGAACTCGGATCATCAACAGGGAATCTCCGCCCAGATCAAAGAAGTTGCTGTTGTTGCCGACACCCGCTGCCCCAAGTACATCGCTCCAAGCCGCCGCTATGATCCTTTCCGTTTCGTTCTGCAGTGGGCGCCAAGTCTGGTCACGATCGAATGCGATCTCACCCGCCGAAGGCAGCGCCTTGCGATCGATTTTTCCGTTCGGAGTCAGAGGCACAACAGGAATTTCCACATACGCGGCTGGCACCATGTATTCAGGTAGTCGATCGGTAAGATACCTGCGGAGTTCTTCTGCCGGCGGAATGTTTCCGCTATTGGCGACAACGTAGGCCACCAGACGCTTGTCCGCGCTGCCGCGCTCTTGCACACTTACCACTGCCTGCTTAACGTCTGGATGGCTTGACAGCGCACTCTCGATGTCGCCGAGTTCAATGCGATGGCCGCGAATCTTCACTTGATGATCGTTTCGTCCCAGACATTCAATGGAACCGTCCGGCCGCCAGCGGCACAGATCCCCCGTTTTGTACATGAGGACCGAGCCGCTATAGGGGTTCGGAACGAACCGTTCCGCCGTCAAATCAGGTCGGTTCAAATATCCTCGCGCCAGTCCATCGCCGCCTATGTAGAGCTCGCCCGTCACTCCAATCGGCACAGGCTGCAACTCGCGATCGAGAATGAAGACCTGCGTGTTGGCAATGGGCTTTCCGAGCGGGATTTGCCCCTTCGCTGATATCACACGTGAAACCGTGGACCAGATTGTAGTCTCCGTCGGCCCATACACATTCCACAAAGAGGAGCACCGTGTAAGAAGCTCTTCGGCCAGTTCCGGGGGCAAGGCTTCGCCGCCGCATAAGATTTTCAAATTGTCGCGGCCCTTCCACCCACTCTCTACCATTAGACGCCAGGTTGTAGGGGTTGCTTGCATGATGGTTGCGTTGGATTCGTCCAGGAGCCGGGACAGAATTCGCCCGTCTATCACGGCTTCGCGGCTGGCTACAACCACACGTGCTCCGGCGATCAATGGCAGGAATAGCTCTAATCCCGCGATATCGAAGGAAAGGGTCGTGACGGCCACCAGTACGTCGTCGGCCGTCAGACCTGGCTCTCGTTTCATTGATTCGAGGAAATTGACGACGGAGCGGTGTTCGATTTGAACGCCCTTCGGGCGCCCGGTGGACCCCGAGGTGAAAATGACGTAGGCGAGGTTGTCGGGATTTGCGCCATTCGCGAGATCGTCGACCAAGCAGGTCGACAACTCAGCATCTTCTAAGTAGACGATCTGCCCTGAGAACTCTGGTAAGAACGGAGCTATCTCGCGTTGCGTCACGAGAAGGCCTGCATGGGAGTCTTTCAGAATTAGTCCCAACCGCTCTTTTGGAAAAGCAGGATCGAGGGGTACGTACGCGCCGCCTGCCTTCAAAATACCGAGGACGGCGACAACCATCTCCAGCGATCGCTCCAAACAGAGACCTACCAGCATGTCCGGTTTTACGTTGCGTCGCTGCAACAAACGAGCAAGCTGATTGGCGCGCCGGTTCAGTTCTGCATACGTAAGTTGCTGCTGGTTGTAGACAATGGCGACGGCTTCGGGGGAGCGCCGGGCTTGGAGCTCGAATAACTCATGTACCGTCGATTTCCTGGAATAGTCCCGCCCGGTTTCGTTCCAGTCGATTGTCAGTTTCCGAACTTCCTCGGGCGTCAACATTGGCAATTCGCCAACCCGCATGCACGCTCCTTCTGGCATCGCCTCGAGTAGGGTTCGAAGATGGCCCAGCATCCGGTGAATGACTTCTGGCCGGAATTGGCTGCAGTCAAACTCAACCTGCAGACAGAGCGCAGTTCCGGAGTACACAGTCAGGGTGATGGGATATCCGGTTTGCTCGTAGAGACGAAAAGACCGGTTTGCCCATTTCCCACCTTGATTTTTAAGCAACTCATCGAGTTGGTACTTATCGAACATCAGGATACTGTCAAAAAGGGATATGCCAGAGGGCACCGCACTGAACCTCTGGGCTTGCACGAGTGGAGTGTGTTCGAAATCGCGCAGGGCCATCCATTGGGCTCGCAGTTGTCTCAGCCAGTCCAACACTGTCGAGTCTTGAGTAATCCGGACGCGGAATGGCAGTGTGTTCATGAACAGCCCCAGCATCTCATCCGCGCCCGCAATGCTGGACTTGCGACCGGCACGCACCACACCATACAGAACGTCATCCTCTCCGCTATAGCGGCTTAAGAGCAATGCCCACGCAGCTTGGACAAGCGTATTCAACGTTAAGCCATGATCCTTCGCGAAGCTCAGTAACGTACTTGTGGCAGCAGTCGAGAGAAATAGCCGCTCGTCCCCTTGCCTGTCGATCGTATCTGTCTCCGAGTGCCGGGCAGCTTCGACCGCCAATCGCGTAGGGTTAGTGAATCCGGCCAACTGCTCCCGCCAATATGCTTCTCCTTTCCCGAGGTCCTGCTGATGCAGCCAACCGATATAGTCACGATATGGACGAGGCAGGTCCTGCGTAATCTCCAGCCCGTGACGAATTGCTTCGTAAAAGTTGAAGACTTCCGTCAGAACGAGCGGAAAGGAGCGCCCATCCATCAGGATGTGGTGAAACGTCCAGACCAGCCTGTAATCTGCATCGGATATCCGAATAAGGGTGAGACGCAGGAGCGGTCCCTGACTCAGGTTGAATTGCCTGTGACGATCGGCGGTCAGAAAGTCTTTTAGAGATCGCTCGACGTCTTCTCTCCGGACGCTACGCCAGTCTTGCTCTTCCCAAGTAAGCGGCATCTCTAAGTAGACGGCTTGCGCCGGCTCCTCGCCGTTTTCATACCGGAATGTCGTGCGAAGAACGGGATGGCGTTGGACCACGCATTGCCAGGCCTGGCGCAACGGCGCCGAGGCGATCTCCTCCGCCAGAGTGCAGACGATCTGCTCAATGTCTGTGCCCGCGCCAGGGTCCTTCAAGTAGTGCAGCAGCATTCCCTGCTGCATTGGGGATAGCGGGTAAACATCCGTGGGCGTTCTCCGGTTCATGATAGTGTTTTGCATATAATCGACAGGTCGAGGCTATCTTGTGACCAGTTCGCCTTTTGCGAGATCGGAGTCCGCAAACCTCTTTGATCCAAGTACCCAGGTTTTTCGTGCTGGATCGAACTGTTTCACAACCCTTGCCGGGTTTCCGGAGATCACTGAGTACGGAGGAAAGCTTGTGGTGACCAGCGCGTTCGCAGCAACGACGCAGTTTTCTCCCAGAGTAAGCTCACCTTTGGTACAAACAATTACCGCTCCGTGCCCGATCCAGCATCCTTGACCGACGCGAATGCGGCCCCCGTCCGAGACGCCTTGCCGCTTTATCGGTAGATTGACATCCTCGTAAGCGTGACTGTGGTCCATGATCAAGACCGATTGCGCAGTGATGACATCCCGCTCGAGATGAATGCAGTTCTTCGCGGAGATAGTAGTGCGGTGACCAATGACGCACCCGTCGTCAAGAATCATCACCGGCTCACCATCGTCCTCCACGGCACTTACATTCAGCCACACGTGCTTGTTGAGGCTGACGAAGTTTCCCAGTTGGATCCGATGGGCAACGCGCCGTGCGATCTCGGCAGTACAATGAGTCGATAACTTCACACCCACCGAGGCGAAGGGATAGGCATAGGAGATCCATAAGCTGTTAAGCTTGTTGATGACCCGAGAAGCGAACTCCATGGGCCCGGCAAGCCGAGCGCGGCGATCTGTTTGTGATGGCATGGTTATATTCCTGCTTTCCTGACATTGCACTCGCTGCTAGTTCTAATTTCTCCGGAAGATCTTGAGCACAGTCCGTGTTGCCAGGCGTTCTTCAGTTGCTGCAACAGGCCGCTCTTGGAAATGAGTTTTCTGGCCACAAGATCCAATAGGCACAGACTGGATCTGAGCAGATTCAATTTGAGTCCCGTCCATGAAAAAGCATAGAGATACTGTGATCCGTCCTGCTGCGAGTGATTGCAGATCATTCGCTTGTATGCACGATCTCCTAATCCAAGATCGAACCGTGTCACTCGGCTGGTGGAATCGAAGCATTCTTCGATACCCCGCATCAGCACCAGAAGACCGGGGGAGTACTTGCCGAAGTACGGATCAAATCCTATGAAGTCCCCGTAGAAAGTATTCCTGTATTTGTTCCCGATGAAGTAAGCACAGGGCACGTTGTTGAGATGCAGCACGTAACCTCTCAGTCCTTCCCGCCGAGCTGCGCTTCGCAAGAACTCCAGGACCTCGGTGTCAGGTCGAAATCCAACCTTCAGCGCTCTCTGGTATGTCTTTGTCGACACAATCTCGACTCGACGTACGAGTTCGTCCACTTCTTCTTCGCAGCAATAGCGGCGAATATATGCGTTTTCTGGGAAATCATTCGCCAGCTTTCTTTGATGCCGCCGAAATTCGTGGCGGTATTTTCGCGCCATGCCTTGCTGGAAGCCCTGGTAGCTGTTGGGAAGATTAAACCACCAGCGTTCTTGGAATAGCACAAAGTGACCCTGAAACAGGTAATTAAATTCTGCGCTGGTGGCCTTGGAGAGGTTCGAGTTCTTTGTCATTCCCGTCAGTTCCACACAGTCTGCTTCTTCACGTCGCATGCTCCGCTTTAGTTCTCGAGCCAGCAACTGGCAGTTCTCTGTGCTCGCATTGCCCAGCAGCCCGCCCCGCAGGAAAGACAACTGCTTGACCATAGGTTCGCAGATTGTTTTGTAGCCTACTTTTAGTTGTACGTGGCGCTGCTCCAATCGCCCGATCAACATGCAATCGGGGATTTTGTCGCGATACATCACCAACACATGCGGCCGAACAAATCCCACCCTACACCGGGCGGACGTGAGATAGAAATCCATGTCGGAATAGGGGTCATCGCACCAAAGATCCCAGATCTCACGGAATTCGTGTAGCTCAGAAAGGGTTCGAAGAGTTCGAACTCTTGTGGGACATCCGCGGTGCCTTTCTACCTTCTGATGCGATGGGACAGACTCTACTTCGCTAGAATCGATAATTTCAATACTCAAGGGGCCCATGAACTCCTCTGAAAGTGCAAAAGGGGGAGGAGATGTTCAAATCGGAGAAGAATATGAAGTCTCCGCATCGGTGGATGGTGTCAGCGAGGAACCAAGAAGATGAATCAGTTGTCACTCATGAGGCGATCTGCGTCTACACGGAAACACCATTCACCATCTAGGCGCGAGAAGAATGCGGATCCGCTCTGGATTAAGCCGAGTAGTTCAGGCCTGTTAGAGTGCGCTAATGTCCAGCTCCCGTTGCGCAGAAAGAAGCAGGACCTTAGCGTCAATTCCTGCATGAAATGCGGCTCCAGGCGACCGTGAAGGCCAATCAACCCCCTTGACCAGGCATCATAAAAAAGATGGTCCAGAACCTTGCCAGTGGATGGACTGTCAGCCCCGATCTGCAGTACTTCCCCGATTCCGTCTGTCGGCGAATAGTAAATAAACCAGCCGATCGGTCTTCTGTTGCTGTCACGAACCAGAACTCGCCGAACGTTCCCGAAGGCTCTACGATCTCCGACAAATTTCAACACCCACTGCAAAGAGGTGAGATCGTACTTAGGCAGCAGCAGCTGCTTGTTGGGTATCGTGTTCAAGCACTGGAGGAGCATGTCAGCCGACAGGTCCTCGCCAGTGGTGCTCGGCTGAGCGTGGTGAAAGGGACTTCCGCCGAACGAGACAGCCAAGGCATCAAAAAGAGCAAGCCCGGGCCGCGCGATGGAACCAAGTGTTTTGGCCAGCCTGCTCTTCTTCAGACGAGCTAGGCCATGGGCAGCATAGAGGGATGGCCGGAGAGGCCGAGCCCATATGAGGCTATACACCGGTACAACGCCGAAGCCGAGACTTCTTAAGAGCTGGCGACTGTTCTCGTTCGCTGAATCAGTAAGGGAAATATCCTGCGTTCCTTTCATAAACGTTCTTACGAGTTGCATTGCCGCCATGGATGAGCGGGACTCGGGGTCGAGAACGAAATTGCTCCCAAATGCTAGCCGTATCTGTTGTCCCTGGATCGTCATCCGGCGAGGCACAGCCCCAAAAAATCCGCGGACACAACCTTGAGCGTCTTCATAGACGCGTGATACGATGCCCTCGTCACGCCACGGATTTCGAAAGAACAGCTCCTCGAAATAGGCTTTCAGACTGGAAGGAGAGCTGCCCGGCCGTTCGTGCAATACCCGCCACACCAAGTCCGCCACAGCCGGCACATCGCCTTCCGAGAATGGTCTCAATCCCGCCATGTTTACCTCGATTGCAAGCTAAAGGTCAGCCGCATATGTTCACCTAAATCGTGCTGCCCCCATCGATCACAATAGTTTGCCCGGTTAGAAAGCTTGCCTTATCGGACAAGAGGAACAATACGGATCCGACAATGTCGTCCGGCACACCCAACCGTCCTAAAGGAGTGCGTCGTAGAATTTGCTCTTTTTGAGATCCAGTTAAGCCACGGCTCATTTCGGTGTCGTAGTAGCCGGGAGCAATGGAATTCACGCGAATGTTCGCGCCTCCAAGCTCTCGCGCCAAGGCACGAGTGAAAGCGTCGATGCCGCCTTTGGTAAAGGCGTATACAGACATCCCTTTGAAGCCTCGCAACGAGCTGATCGACGAGATGTTCAAAATTACACCCCCGGTTTTCGCCATTAGCATCCGGCGCACCACCTGCCTTGTGAATAGGAGCGTCCCTTCTCCATTTACCGCGAGCAGTCGCCGGATCGAATCTTCAGGTATGGTTGCGAGCAGTCCGTCTGCGGCGACAGCGGCGCAATTGATCAAGCCATATGGATCGCCAAATGCCGCTCTTGCAGACTTGAGAAACGCCTCAATGGAAGTCTTATCTGACAAGTCTGCAGGTGCGAAAAAGAATCGTTCGTGGCCGCGGAGTTGTTCGACGAAGTCCGTTGGACTGCGACTGAATGCGCTTACTAGATAACCATTTTCCAACAGGCCGCTCACGATGGCTTGGCCAAGCCCGCGACTGCCACCGCTGATAACGACGTGGCGCTCTCGTGATGAAGCTCTAGTCATAGGTCTTGGTCCGAAGGGTCTTGCCTGCAAGAGAAATGTCGATATGCTCCACAACTTTCAGAAGCCGTGGTAGCTGGTGGCTGGCCAGTTGCGTCCTACACACCTGAAGAACATTCTCTTTCACCTTCTGCGGGTTCTGCTTTGGATCCACGACAATGTCGCACGCAACTAATTCACCTGCTATGGACGACGATTTTCCATATACCCGCACATCAGATACACCCGGAACAGTCCGAATCGTTTGCTCCACTTCGATCGGGTAAACCTTGTTCCCCGCTACGTTGATCATTTCTGATGTGCGCCCCACAAAAAACACGCGGTCACTACTTTGTTCCACGAGATCGCCAGTTGCAAACCAATCGCCAGCATCAAGACGTGCGTCTGAATAGCGATCGTACTTCCGCATTGCATTTGGAGATCGCACAAGAAGTTCTTGCTCCTGAACCTTAAGTTCAACCTGATCAGGTAATACCGTATTCAGGAAACTGACAGGAAATCCCGCTAAGCCGTCGTTAACCGAGAAGCACCTGCCGAGTTCCGTGGTGGCGTAGATATGCACCAGGCGTGCCTTTGGAAAGTGCAGGCGCAGCATATCGAGAATCGGTTGATCGACTACCTCGCCCCCGAGAGTAATCTGTGAAATGTGAAGGCTGCGAAGAAAGTCCCTGTCAGAGAACATCAATAGACGCCGCCAAAATGAAGGCGTTGCAGAGACGAACTCGACGCCGGTGTCGTATATCAATTGAGTGACCGCCTGGGGCGCCATTTCTGGTTCTACGGCTACCAGGGTGCCCGAGTTGGTGAAGCACTGCAGCATCACCTGGAGACCGGCATAGAGATTGGGCCGGTAGGTCAGGAGCCATCGCGGGGCGGGACACTTCCAATCCTCGCGAACCGGCCGACAGAGACTCTGCCAAGTATGTGTCGCTGCCTTCGGCGCCCCAGTACTCCCCGACGTCAATATAGTGACGGTGCCTGTCCCACTCCACTGGGCCTCGTCTGGAAGTTCGTGCACACTTAAGGCCGAAGGATCGCCGTTTTCGGGGGCGACCAGGAGAGCCCCCAACCTCAGACGGATCGCCCTCCGTCGCGTCTCTTCGAATGAAAGGTGAGAATCAAACAAGAACACGTCAGAGGAGAGCCTGTCGAGCGCTGCCAAAGCGGCATAGCTCTGGGCCGTCGGTGGAAATGACATCCCCACTCTGCGCTTACCCATCTTGGGATAAGCGTTGACGATTGCTTGAGCCAGTTCCCGCATCTCCGGCCAGGTGGTTGCGCGAGCGGAGGTAACCACGGCCGCACGGGCGGGCGGGTTGTCGTTTAAGATGATCTGACTTAGCATTTCGACACCAGATCAGTCGTACATCGCCGCGAGATCAGAGAGGGTTTTGATTTGGAATTCAGTCTCTGTTGCGAACGGATCCTTTCCGGTTAATTCCTCCATCCGAATCACTGCGTGAGCAAAATCCAGCGACTCGAGACCTATCTGATCCAGAACGGTTTCCGGGCTTAAGGCGGGTACCGGCAGGTTCTTTATAAGGAAGACTTCGGTCAGCACTTGAATGATCCGGCTCTGATTCTCTGTAATCGTAATCATGCGCCCCTCGTTTCACCCTGAGATACCAGCGCTGGCGCGTGACCCAACCGAAACAAGCACAATGTCTTACGTTTTAGTGCGAATGCGTAAGGAAGCCATCGGTACGCCCCGGCGAGTTTCAGACGAAACTCAATCGGCCAATCTGTTGGACGGACGCCTACCCGGCCCGTGACAAACTCGTTTGGCTGCTGAAAAGCGAACACCGGGAGAGCCGTGAAGACACGCTCGTAACGGGCGTCGCGACATGCCTGCACAACACTCTTATCGAACGCGCCATACGGGAAGCTGAAGAGCTTCACCTCTCGGCCTGATAAGGCTTCCAATTTGCCTCGCGAGCCACTGAGTTCCCGCTTCATGGAATCCCGATTTAGACTCGGAAGCATCGGGTGAGTCATCGTGTGCGAGCCAATGGTTACCAGCTCAGTCGAGAGTGTCTGCAGTTGTTGCTCGGTCATGACTCTCTGCTGCGACGGATCGTCTCCTCCGAAGTATTCCCAACTGGGATTAGTCCCGAGTGCGCCTGTCACAAGAAACAGAGTTGCCGGAATCATCCTCTCGGCGAGGACCGGCAGTGCGTTGATTACGATATTCTCGAGTCCGTCATCAAAGGTGACTGCGGAATAGCGGGTGTGTCTATTCGGTAGATCAGCGATATTCGCTGCCACTGGCGTGGTATGCGTCCTAAGAACATCCATTTGTCGGGCGAACCAATCCCGCTCCGAGGAAGCGACGGAATGGTAGGCAAGTACCACGCAAGCGCCGCGCGGTGACCGACCCAGCAGACGATTGGCCAGGTCATAAAGCCAGTCGAATGCTGCAACCAGGATGCTCCCACACAAGTTGATTAATCGCTTTAACATTTCTTCATTCCTCTCGATACTAAACTCGGCGCAATAACACTGCTGATTAACCGTAAAACAGCCCGCACCGTACCGCTTTTGCTTAGGTCATTAAGTCACAACAATCGATCGTCCTCTTTTGCGAAAGCACAACCTTCCCCTGCGAACTGGAAGGCGTCAGCAGCACTTTTAGCGTTGAAAGCCATTTCTGCTGCGCTGACTTGAATTGTGCTCTCCTCTTGATGTTGCTCCCAAGGTGAGACAGCAGAGTGGTCGCTAGCAGGCGCGCGATCGAATTACCAGCAGCAGCGATCCGGTACAGCACAGCGTAAAGCCGCCCATAATTCTTGACGCAGAAGTGCAATTCTGATCTCACCTTCATCATTCTTTGCCACTCCGGCGCACTGCATACTCCAGCGTAGTGGATGATCTGCGCCTTTCCGACGTAGTAGTTGGAAAAACCGGAACGTTGGGTCTTGAAGCAGAGGTCAAGGTCTTCCGCATACATGAAATAGTCTTCGCTGAACCTGCCGACCTTCTCAAATACATCTCGGCGCATCAACATGCAGGCACCGGAAATGGCGTGAACTTTGGCTGGAAGCGGATCGTCGCGAAACAAGGGACCGATTCCCCAGAAACCGGGCCAGCGGAGGCGAAGACACTCCATTTCACAGAACTGATGCAGAATCGCAGGGTACTGCATGATGCAACTGGTCTGGACCGACAGATCTCGATTCAGGAGTTTGCAGCCGACGACACCGGCATCTGGAAGAGAAGACAGTGCCTGCAGCATTGTCGTTAAGGCCGGCCCAATGAGCCTTGTGTCCGGGTTGAGGAAAAGAACGCATGCGCCACGAGCATGCTCCACTCCGAGATTGTTCGCTCCGGCGAATCCGAGATTAACCGCGCTCCGAATTAAAATGATGCTAGGAAATTCGCGCTTTAAAGCACCGATGTCCCCGGCAGGTGAGGCATTGTCGACGACAATGATTTCGAAGGATATTCCTCGAGTGTGTTCGTAGATGCTCGGAATGCACTCACGGAGATAATCGGCTGAATTCCAGTTTACGTAAATTATAGAGAGATCCACATTCACCCCTGGTCTGGATTCGTGTGTTTGCTATAGGTGATCAGACTTGCTTGTCCGACGCGAGCGCAGATGCAGTCGTATACAAGGGGTCAGACGAATAGGAAGTGATCCTCTCAATCGAAACTTCAGGATAAAGCCGATATGCGTGCCGATCGAGGAAGGCGCGAATTGTCGCGATTAGGATGCGAGACGCCTGTGGATCGAGCGGGTCCGTATTGCGCAGGGCAACAGCACGATCGAGGGTTCCGGCCAACTCGTGCTCGTCTTGCGCCACGAGAACCCGACCATGCGCACCAAAGTGATGTGCGGACGCTACCTGATGGTCATTACGGGTCTCATTGAACTTGGCACGCCGTGGCATCACGACGATCGGTTTCCCGAACTCGAGAGCTGAAATGATCGATCCCATCCCAGCGTGTGCGACAATCAGTTGCGCCTCCCGTACTAATCGCGCGAACTCCGCCGGATCGACAAAGGCCGTGGATCTGATGTGTGCGGGGCGGTAATTTCCGTCGCCGATTTGAGCAAAAACATCCTGACGGGTGCGCATCTTTGCCCATTCATCGATGCCGCGTATCAACCGATCGAATGGTGTTTGGGAGCCTACCGTTACGAATATCAAATGACCGACCCTCCATAGTGTGGTCCATCGTGTCTCGCGAGGTGGGGCCACTGAGTAAGCCATAGATCCGCGTATCGCCCGACGTGGGCTCCTGACATGGACAGGTGCTCGGCATTTGCAATGCTGTCGATCCATATCGTTCTTGCTCCGGTCCATCTGCCGAAAAGGAGAGCGAAATAGCCTGGCGCGGCTCCTGTGGACACGATCACGTGCGGCCGTTCTTTGGCAATTATCCAAGCAAGTCGGACCGCCAGCAAGACTAACCCTGATTTGTCCCAGCGCGTTGCGTCATTTACGAGATAGAACTTGTTTTGGGGCACCTGCGAGCGATAAGAATCCTGCACGGTCACGTAGACAACGTCGAAGCCCGAGAATGCGGGTACAATGCGCTGTAGCTGAATCCAATGTCCGCCACTGGAGGCGACAGCCAAGACTTTGCCACGTCCTTGCATTTTGATTTACCCGTATAGTTCGGTGAGCGGCTTAATCTGAAAGGATTCCCGTTGCGCAGTTGCCAGAAGGGCAGCAGTCAACTCGAGTACAAATTCGTTTCGCTGCGGAGTCCGGTCTAAGTCGTGCATCAAGATGATGCCCCCTCCCTCCCTGCGCAACGTTTGCAGCACCTGGCTTGGGCTGGGCGGGACATCGTGAGTGTCGCCTGAATCAATC
>Ga0070732_10000396_pt1 | contig 28401 bp, 29 predicted proteins | sample Coa_R1_5_FD_66449 | JGI IMG/M metagenome (GOLD analysis project Ga0070732, IMG submission 66449) | Surface soil microbial communities from Centralia Pennsylvania, which are recovering from an underground coalmine fire - Coalmine... | ecosystem: Environmental > Terrestrial > Soil > Unclassified ... | reverse complement strand
AGCGAATTTGACAGGGGTGACGATGCGGTGCGCCAAGTGCTGACCGTCTCGAAACAAAAGTTGTTGAGGCGGGAAGCACGAGCACAGCGCAAAGAGGCAGCCGAGCTACTGGAATTGGCTGTGCAGATGAGAAACAAGAGACGACCAAAAGAGTAGCTCTGATCGCCTGTCAAATCTGTCACGGTAGGACTCCAACCCACCTCTGATTCGTACTTTTCCGGAAATAGATTGCCAAAAGGAATGGTGTAAGGGCGCTGCGCTAATTACGGGCCAAGCGAAGTCCTAAACAGACCTCTCTGATTTCAGAAATGCCGCTTTCCATGCAGCACGCTTCTCAGGGGAATTTACTGAGCGGGAAAAATCGATGATGTAAGTCACTTCATGAGGACAATAGATGCACGGCGTTCTTAGCACTTCCGCGGTGGGTTCATGGTCGACAGCAAATGGGAAGGACCTGAGGCATTGTGTACAAGTGAGGACAACGAACGGTTTTCCATCCTGCCCTACTCCATTACGAGGTATCCATACCGGAGCATTCTGGTTCTTGTGGCTGAGGGGACCCGTTCGGATCAAAGTGGAGATGATTTCGAGGAGGTGGGATGCATCTTCCTGGCCCTTGGCATAGAACGCGTCAGCGATCACTCCATTAGGAACTCCGCTGGAGTCGTAAGCGCCGCTCGAAGCGACGACCAGAATTTCCGGGAACCTGCGCCGCACCACCGACAACAACTCGAACCCCGACATTTGCGGCATGTTCAGGTCGGATAGTATGAGGTCTGGGATTCTTTGCTCGAGCTGCAAAAGCGCGTCGAAGCCGTCAACTGCAATCGAGACGTTATAGCCGTGATCGGACAGCAGTTTCGAAATCGTCTGACGCACAGTAGCATCATCTTCGACCACCAGAATCCGCGTCTTCAATTTCGGCATCGACGAATGAGTCGCCGCTAACAGCATGGATCTCTCCCTACAGAAATAGGAATTAAGCCTTCCGAATAATGTGGCGAGACTTGATCTCCAGGGCGTCTGCGGCGGACAGCTTTCGATCTCTATGTGGCTCGCTGCGCAGAGCACCCGTATGCAGTTCGCACGGTTCCTCAATGGCCGCGCCGCAGGTATTACAGGGAACGGATATGAGCTGTTTTAAGGTGAGTTCTTTGCTTTTCACTGGAAGATAATGCAACAGATAGCAGTCTAAGGATGCCCAATATTGCTCATCTATTAAAAGTAGACCTTCCGCATGCAGCATCTCCTGTAAGCGAGTGAGCAAAATTGAACATCTTGAGCGGCGGCGGTGTGAGAACGTTCGAGAGAGTGTAGTTCCCAGCGAGGAGATTCTCAGTGGCGGCCGCAGTGCCGATCCGAAAACGATATGACTTCGACCCGAGGGAATTCCTCGCCACCATCGGCGAGGGCAGGAGAGTTGTGCGCTTCGCGAAGAAGAAAGCGATTTTTGCGCAAGGAGATCCTGCGGATTCGGTTTTCTATATTCAGAGTGGCAGGGTGCAACTCAGTGTGGTCTCGAAGGTCGGCAAGGAAGCAACCATTGGCATACTGAACAATGGAGATTTCTTTGGGGAAGGTTCGCTGGCAAGACAGGCGCTCCGGATGGGCTCCGCAACAGCCGTAACTGATTGCACAGTTTTGCGAATAGAACGCAAAGCCATGATGGCCGCACTTCACCGTGAACAGGCGTTCTCCGACCTGTTTGTGACCTATCTGCTGGCTCGGAACATCCGCTATGAAGAAGACTTAGTTGACCAACTCTTCAATTCCAGCGAAAAGAGACTCGCTCGGATTCTGTTGCTGCTGGCGCATTTCGGCAAGGACGGCGTGCCCGACTCTGTGATCCCAAAAATTAGCCAGGAGACCCTTGCGGAGATGATCGGCACCACGCGTTCCCGGGTCAGCTTCTTCATGAACCGCTTCAGAAAACTCGGCTTCGTCAACTACGACGGAGCGGGGCTGCAAGTTCACAGTTCACTTCTTAACATCGTGCTTCACGATTAGTGTTATTCCAACATCCAATTCCTTCGATCCGATAGGCTACGCATTCGCTGGCTCCGGCCCTGTGATCGTGGGCAATTTCGTCGCGACCAGCACCTCCAGCAATGTTGCGGTGTTGCGAACGCTCCCCGAAATGCCGAGCAGCGCTTCTGACAAGAGTGGGTGTTTTTCGGCAAGAATGTCCAGACGATCACTGATGCTATGGAGTTGCTGAACTTCGTGCAGGATTAGATTCGGATTCATGGGATTCACGGCTTTCCCGAAATCCTAAGAGAGAAAATTTCAGATGGGCTGACTTAGTTCAGGAGACCTGAAAGAGGAGAAGGTGTTAACCACCTCAAGTTCATTCTAGCACCCGGGGCCGGAAGCAAGTAATATAAGAAAAGCGCTCTGCTGGAGAGGAGAGCGCTTTCCTTGAAAGAGGTTTAGTGACCTCAGTCTGTAATTAAAACTACGCTAAGCCTTGCTCAACGTTCATCACTGGTCAAAAGCGCACAGTCTGAGAGGAAAATCCAGAGTAGGTTCGAACCTACTGTAGGAATTGCATAATGTCCGACGACCAATCAGCTGACCGGATCAAAGGCCTCCTCAGACCAGGGTTACGACGCGTCTTGGCGTCGTCGCCTCTTGTCTCGGTCCAATGTGCGGTTAAGCTCGTCAATAAGTAGTTGCAGTTTTTCCGGATCCATCTCTTTGCTGGCTTTTTCAGCTAGCTCACGCCAATCACGAGGTTGTGGGGTCATGGAAGTGCCCTTTCCCAGTTTCCGCACCAAGAAGTGCCCTTTTCCAGTTTCTGCACCAAGGTACTCTGGATTCCAAAAGCCAGTCTGAGCAATTGTGAACAGCTAGTCGTAGAGAACGACATGTAGCAATGAACGGTGAACTTGGAGACCGCCGTTGTAGTGAATGAAGCCCATTTTTCTGAATCTGTTCATGAAGAAGCTGCCCCGCGAGCGGTTGAACGAATACCACATGCGGCAACCCTTACCAGCAGCTAGAATTGCGAAAGCAGCAGGGATGCGGAAATTCTGAGGGTAATCGGTGCTCGCTATTGGTAAGAGAGCAGCGTGGCTGATGATCAAACGATCGCTAGCGACGATCTACAACGACGTTTATGACGAACACCTCTTCGTATTCGCCGCCGGGCTGTCGTACTATTTCGTGCTCTCTCTCTTTCCGCTGCTGGTTTCGATGGCATTGCTGCTCGGGTATGTACCTATTCCCCACCTGTTTGATGGCCTTCTAAGCCTGATGGCCAGGCTAGTCCCAGGCGATGGAATGAGTTTGGTGCGCAACATCGTGGCTGACGTCAGTCATGCACACAAGCATTTTCTGACGCTGGGGTTAGTTTTTACATTTTGGACCGCATCCAGCGGATTTGCTGCGATTATCGACGGCCTTGACCTTGTCTATCGCGTCCGTGAAACCCGCCCGGTGTGGAAGACCCGACCACTTGCGCTGGGACTGACGTTGCTCGCGGGGTCTCTGCTAGTCGTCGCGGTTGGTTTGATGGTTGAGGGGACGTACCTTGGGAAGTGGTTTACCAGTGAGTTTAATCTGAGTCCAGCCGTGCTCGCCGTCTGGCGTACGCTCCGGTGGGGTATCGGCGCAGCGTTTGCCGTGCTCGCGCTGGAACTGATCTACCACTTCGGACCTAATGTGAAGCAGCGCTTCCGCGACAGCCTGAGTGGGGCGGTTGTTGCGGTAAGTGCGTGGATCGGGGTGTCATACCTGTTGGGGATTTACTTCCGACACTTCGAATCTCTTAACAATACTTATGGGCCGTTAGGCGCTGCCATTGGCTTGTACGTGTGGTTCTATTTGTCCGGTTTTGCCGTTCTGCTCGGTGGAGAAATCAATTTCCTGCTTGGCGAGCTACGACACGCCACAAAGCGACAATCGTCGCAACCGGCCTACGCTGACTTCAAGAATCTGAATTCCGCGGCGTGAGCTTGTTCAAGCCGGAGCCACACCTCCTGAGCTGGTCTCACCGCATAAACGTAAGGTGGCCAGACTCTATCGATAGCCGAGAGTGAGCAGTTGTGAACAGACCCACGTGGCCGCACTGCCGACAATCGATTAATGGCTTCAACTGATCAAAAGAACACAGCTACTTTTCTCAGCCCCGCTTAGTCTCAGGGCGAGGCAAACTCAATGAAACGCATTGCAGTTCTCAGCACGGCCGCTCTGTTCGTGCTTCTTGGGGCCGCTGCTGTTGCTTACCCACAGCGGGATCAGCAGGACGAAAAACAAAACAAGTCCGACAAAGAGAAGCCTGCTAAGCAGGATCAGAATCCGCAGCAGGCGCAAAGGCAGCAGGACGCGAACCGGCAACAGGAATCACAACAACAAAAAGAGCAGCAACAGCAGGAAAGACAGCAGCCGGGCCAGAACCGCCAAGAGCAGCGACAGCAGGAACGTAACAGGCAGCAGCAAGTTCAACAGCAACAGCAGCAAGACCGGAACGAACAGCAACAGCGCGAAACCGAGCAACGGCAGCAGGATCAAAACCAGCAAGCGCAGCAGCGGCAGGATCGGAATAAGCAGGAGCAAGTCCAACAACAACAGCAACAAGACCGAAACCAGCAGCAACAGCACGCCAACGAGCAAAAACAGCAGGATCAGAACCGGGAACGACAACAGCAGGTGCAGCAGCAGGAGCAAAATCGCCAACAAGGCGAGCGTCTCTCCGAACAGCGTCAGCAGCAGATGGTTGCACAGCAACAGCGCCGCTCGGCTCAGTTCCGCGAAGAACAGGATCAGCAGCGCCAGCGCGGTATGGAACAGCAGCGGGCGCAACAACTGCAGCAGCAACGACGCACGGCGCAGTACCGCTTTCAGGAAGATTACTTACGCCGCGAGCGACAAGAGCAACTTCGGTTTCAGAACGAGCGCAACCGTGACTATGATCGTGATCCCTACTATCGCAGCGCCCCTGTCTATCGCTACCAGCGTGGCGGCAATTACTACGAGATTAATCAGTACGGAGCCGATGTGCTGCGACAGGCTGTGAACTACGGCTACAGCGAAGGCTTCCGGACAGGACAGGCAGATCGCGAAGACCGCTGGCATTCCGATTACCGGGACTCGTACGCCTATCAGGACGCCAACTACGGCTACAACGGATACTACGTTGACCGGGATGATTACAACTACTACTTCCGCGAGGGGTTCCGGCGCGGCTATGACGATGGCTACAACAGCCGTTATAAGTACGGCACGCCGGCGGGGGAGACGAATGTCATATTAGATGTTCAGTTGTCCGAGATCCTTGGTTTTGTGTCTCTACGGTAAGCAGTTGGAACAGATTTCAGACCGGGGCCGCTCCATTCGCACGAAGCCAGTCGCTGGGCGGCCTGGGCTGTCCTGCGGCCGTCCACTTCACGCTCAATGTGAGTCGCGAATTGCCAGCAAGTACCCATACAAAGCCCAAGAAAGCCAGGGAAGTCACGGCGTTTGAGGGGAGGGAAAAGGGATATCTCCTGTGCAATCGCGGAGACGAGCACGATGGATAGAACCGTTCAATTGTGACCAGACTGCTATAACCGCTCAATGCAAAACTTTACCGTATAACTATGGCAGCCCCTCCGCAACGTCAAGTTCTTGTCGTGGACGACGACCCGACCATCCGTACCTGCCTGACGGTGCTACTTGAGTCGGTCGGCTATGATGTTGCCACCGCTGGGGACGGGCTCGAGGCTCTTCTGTTAATAAACGAAAGCACACCCGACATACTCATTTCCGACCTGAACATGCCCGGAATGTCCGGTGTGGACCTGCTCTCCGAGATCCGCCGTCGTTTTCCGAGGATTGTTACCATCGCCATGAGCGGCGCGTACAGAAATAGCGACGAATTTCCCTGTGAAGTAATGGCGCATGGCTTTTACCCCAAAGGAGAGCCCCCCAGCAACCTCTACGGGACTCTCGCGCAGCTCCTCGATGGGATTCGAGCGCCAAGAGCGTGAGCCCTCGTGCAATGGCAATGACTTCCGAAGCAAGACCAATCTGAGCAATTCAGACCAGCTTATCTTTTCGAACAAGCCCATCATGAAGGTTGAGACGAGCACTCCTTCTCTCTCTTTCAGGTCCACTGAACTAAGTCAGCCATCTGAAGTCGTCTTCCCTTAGCTCCGCACTGAAAGGAAACATTCATGAAGAAAGCTTTATCAGTTTTGCTGGTTGGTTTCATGGGTCTATCGGCGACGTTCGCCTGGGCAGGGTCGGCCCGCGAGGATTCGGTCGCCCGACTGCAGTCGTCGGTCGATGTTCTGCACTCGATTATGGCGACTCCCGACAAAGGTATCCCCGAAGAGGTCCTGAGCAACGCAAAGTGCATCCTGGTAGTCCCGGATTTGATTAAGGGCGGATTCATCTTCGGCGGGAAGCACGGGCGTGGCATCGCTTCATGCCGCACGTCCAGTGGTTGGAGCGCGCCAGCGTTCGTGTCGGTCGGCGGGGGAAGCTGGGGACTGCAAATTGGTGTCGAGGGTGTGGACCTGGTCATGCTGGTCATGAACGAACAGGGCTTCCAGCATCTGCTCTCGAGCAAGTTCCAATTGTCTGGCGAAGGATCGGTGGCTGCCGGCCCGGTTGGCCGCCACGCATCGGCGGGTACCGATTGGAAGATGAATACCCAGGTGCTGACTTACTCACGCTCCAGGGGCGCCTTCGCAGGTATCACGTTGGAAGGAGCAGTCATTCAGCAGGATGACGATTCCACTCGGGCCATTTACGGGAAACACATGATGTTCCGCCGGATTCTCTCCGGGAGAGTATCCACTCCGGAAAGCGCTGAGGCATTCGTGAAGGCGGTCTCTACTGCTGGACAACAGGCCAGCATTGCGGAAGCAAGGGACGAGAAGAAGTAGGCAAATTGAGTCCGCGAGACGAGAGGTTTACCTGGCTGGAACTGCATATGTTTCAGCCAGGAACTCGTTAAGCGAGCGGGTTTTTTGGCGGAGACTGATCCTTTTCGATTAAAGCTCGGCCGGAGTTTGATAAAAGTCAACGTTTAAATATATGGGGCGATTATGATTTCTCGGCAGTGTCCGGAGTGCGGCGGCGAGTTAGTTTTGGCCAGGCGTTCTGATGAGCAAGGGGCAGGATTCAATGCGCGCCCGTCGAATTATTGGCGTTGCAGCATTTGCGGAGGCGAATTCACCGCCGAACAAGTTCGCGAGAACAAGCGCAGTAAGCAGTTCGAGGTGGCGCGACGTCTTGACCAGCCATTGGTTAACCGCCAGGTCGATGACGCCAGCTCCTCACGAATGGGTGACGAAGGCTGCCCGAACGAAAGCCAGAGCGTGCAGGATGCCACCGGGTACTCAATCGAACCAGAGGAAATTGAGGCAATGGCCGAGGAGGCATCTTGAGGGCGCGACTTGAAAGCACTCGACGGTCAAAGATGGAACCAATAACCCGAACCTGGAAACTAACAGTCGTCGACCGCCGGCTGATGTGGCTTCAGAAGCAGCATCCCAGCGCTGCAGGTCAAAAACTCCAGCTCTGGGCATTGCATCCAGAAAGATAGCTCTCTGTCAGTGTCGCGAGGATTTCGAAAATTGGATCATCCTCTAAGAACACTGCTGTACGAATTGGTGATCGAGCCCATTCTGCGGATCTTGCAGCGGGTGCTGGATTTCGTTACCTGAAGAGCAAACGCGCACTATCGATCCAACAGCACTCCCATCTCCTCGTCGCCCCAGACCTTGACGTACTGCGCTTTCCCGATCGTTCCTGGGCCGTTCGGGCCCATCTCGTAGTAGACCTTAGCATCGAGCGGGAAGCGCTTCAGGTTCTCTATCAGCTCTTTCACTGTCCATTCAACAGCTGCCATTCTTCCTCGATCCCAGCGCCGTCCAGTCCAGCGCTGCTTTAAACGGACATCCGCCGTCGGCCAAGTTCGCCGTGTTTTGCGCCGCCCAAGCCATAGCAGCACAATTTGCCAGCATTAGAAGCCTAATGAGGTTGCGGAATTGTCTTTTCAAATTCAAATCAGTGCTTGGTTCCCTCCAGCAGTTGAGGTGCGTGCTCTTGCTCCTTATCCTTGCGCTTGTCGCCTTTCCTGCCTAAATCCAGCCCGAAAATGGGATGCTCGTAGGTCCCGGTGACCTTGACCGGCATTGCGTAACCGGCCCTCTTCTTCTTAAAGAAAGGATCCAGCGCCTTCATTAGCAGGCTCTTGACCCCCTGGGTCGTGTTGGATGGCGCGGAATCCGTTTTTAGCATTCCGTGCAGATCAATTTTTTCAGTAATCAAGTTGTACGTACCATCCATTTGCGCCAGGGCGCCCGGAACAGTGAATGAGAGATTCGAGAATCGGGCCGTGCCGTCCCGCAGCAGAACTTGCCCCTTCAGGTCGGAGAGCACAGTTTCAGGCTCACCTTGTTCCCCCGCTGGCTTGTGAACGTTGTCATCACGGCTGGCTCCGACGCTGAGGTGGTTGACCCCTTCCTGGGTGGTGGATTGTGAGAAGGTACCGGCATCGATTCCGAAAATCCCTTGCAATTCGACTCTCTCCAAGAAGGATCGTTTGCCGGGAGGTATGGAAACATTGGCGCGGAAGCTGACATTCCCGGACATCGGCGAGCGCTCCGAGCGAGCAAAAAGCAACAAAAGGTCCTGGATTCGCCCATCCGTGGCCTCTAATTCGATCGAGGCCACCTTGCCCGGCTGTGCGGTGCTTCCTGCCACATTGCCTTGCGACCATACCGTGGTCTTCCAGAAAGTCCCACCCACTTGTTGGAGGAATGTATCCCCATTTACGCCGTTAACCACGGCGTGGAATTGAGTTTTCAGCTGGACGCGGTGCGAACTTGAAGTGACGGCGAAGCCTGGAGTATCGGTTACCCCTTGAACCTCAATGTGATTGAGCGTTCCGGAGAATTTGCCGGAAGAAGAGAGCAAACCGGCGATGCCGGGCAACACACTGAGGTCCGCGTGTTCGAATAAGTAATCTCCAGAAACTGTAACTTTGCCGATATCATTTGGATTCCACGGACCAAAGGTCCCTGTGGTGGTGATTTCGCCCGGCAGTTTGGAGTTCGAAAGACTGGCCCGGAACGATGCTGGCCCATTGCTGCCAACATTGCTGATAACGAGAGTATGAAAGAGAAGTTTCAGTGATTGCGTTTCCGCGTCACGCGAGTCTACTTCCACAAGCGCTCCATCTGCGATGAAGTCGTCGATCACGAAAGTCGACCTCTTCGGCGCCTGAAATTGCTCGCCCGAATCGCGAGGCGGTATCAGAATGTGCAAGCCATCCGCGCGGATTCGCCGTAGATGCTTGGTGAAAAGGCCTGGAAATGTCCCCTCAATTCTTAGCTTTTCAATAGTAATCAGTGGCGGCGCTCCGGCTTTCGGATTGTGCTGAAACGTGACGTGTTCGAGCTCGCAACCCGGTCGCGGAAAATAGGTGCCGTGAAATGCATCCATTTGCACCTTGCTCATGCTCGCCTCTTCCAGGTCCTTCAACACGGCTTCGTGACTGAATGGCCAGTGCCATACCAAGAAGACGGCAGCCACGGCAACAACCACCACTATCGCCGACGCCGAAAACAGCACAGGTTTCCGCATTTTGCTGAAAGAGCCGTGGACCACCATTGGATTCCTCATGCCTGCGAATTCGACTTTGAAGCGAACGCCTGAGCTGTGTTTCCCCCCGATCAGGGTTGCGGATTACCGGCAGCTCTGGTGGCCGGGGTCGTCGACTTCAGTTGATCTAGTTCAGACAGCACATTCTGCCATTCGCCGGGGTTCTTCTTAGTCTCAATGGGGACTGTCAAGTCGGAATAGAAGTCAAGAATGTTATCGCGCAGCTCCGGCGTTGTGAGATCGAACTTTCTGCCTGTCACCTGCGCCAGCAATTTGGCGTAAGCTTCGTCGGTCAAGGAGTACTCGGTTGGCTTCGTTATCTGGCCGCTATCGAGGTCGACGTTACGCAGAACCAGTGTGTCGGTGTGCGCCTGGTGAAGGAATGCGCGGTATTGATCGACAGTGGTATTGATGCTCTTGATGTACAGATCTTCGGTCTTTGCGGTCGGATTATTGAATGCCAGTCCCTTAAAGGGTCCACCCTTCGGTATATACCGCAACAGGGTTGAGAGAATGCGGGTGCCCACGCCGGGCTTCACGTAATCCTTGCCCCACTCCTTCTCGTACCCGGAACGCGAAAGGCGGTACAAGAACTTCTTTCTGGCAAAATTGGGGGTCTCGCGCATCAACTCCTTTTTATGCGTTTGCAGCGCGACCTTGGTCATCTGGGGGATCAGCCGGCTGATCGCAAAGCGGTACGAGCCAACTGCCAGGTCCTCATGCGTGAGCACGTCCTTCAACTCGACTCCATACACGACGGGGAATACCCGCTCCAGGAGCGGCTTCGATACCTGGAATCCGATGAAGTCGTGGTATTGCTGCGAGGCGTAGCGGTTCTTCGCGACCTGCACGGTGTCGAAACCGAATTCGGTCTTCAGGTGCGCTGTCTTGTCTTGCGCATATCGTACCGATTTACCAAACTTGGCCCGCAGCTTGGGATATTCGATCGCGACTGCCTGATTCACCGCCGGATGACCCGCAATGTCCGACGCGTAATGCGAGAGTGCGCCCAACGCGAACGCGTACTCGTCTACGCTCTGACTCTCAAGTATCAGCTCGCGAACAAAGTCGCCGCTACGGACGTAATGCACCAAGTCGCTGAATTCTCTGCTTCCGAATGGGTAATAGCCGAGGTCCTGAATGACCGCGCCTCCATAAGCATAGGCGTGCGCCTCTTTGATCTGGTCGTCCGTGAGACCGGGAAATCGGTTGAGCAGGAGGGGCCGGATCTCGTCAGCCCACAAGAGGTCGACGATCTCCTCATGCGTGAGAACCGAGTACGCCGACAAGCCGCCGCTGCACAGAAGCACGAAAATCAAAAGCGCCGACGCGCGGAGCGAAAATCGGCGCCGGCGCTTCGCTGTTGCCCCACTCGACATCTTGATACGCATAATCTAGATCCTGCCGAGAAGTAGCAGAATCACCACAATGACAAGGATCAACCCTACTCCGCCGCTCGGCATATAGCCCCAGCTTCGACTATGGGACCACCGGGGCAGCGCACCAAAGAGCGCTAAAAGCAGAATCACGATCAATATAGTTCCCAACATCATGTCACTCCTTCTTGCGGACCCTTAAGTACAACTGCCTCAGCATTCGACCTTTCCCCGGAGGACCTTCGTTGTCTCTTTGTGGTTTCCGCTCCGAGGACGACGAAGGCCCCGAGGAAACCCACTGCCACTACATCGAGATTCGGATCGCAATCCCGACAGTGGGGTATCTGCGGTTGTACATGTAGTAGCCATCGTCGACATAGGTTACATACACGTCGTCGTTGTCATACCATTCGTTGCCCCAGTATTCCGGCCAAGGATCAACGGCTGTAATCCAATACCCTCGATACTGGAAGCGTGGATAGCCTCGATACACCATGAACGGCAAGCCGTAGATGCGGAATCCATGGTCCGGCCCAAAGTAGAGGCGGAAACGATCGTCCGGAATCCGGTATCCGTGATAACCGCCACGTTGTCGCCAGCTTCGGTGATCCGACTCCCAACGTTGTGAGCGATGGTGTTGCCAGGCACTCTGCTGGACGCGGTGTTGCTCCGGCGTGCTCCTCGTTTGCTGGTTGCTACGCTGGGCGTTTCGGACCTGCCGCGGTTGCTGAGCGCGCTTCTGCCGGTTGTCCTGCCGCTGTTGTTGAGCATGCTGTGGCTGCTGGGCATGCCGTGGTCGTTGCTGACCCTCGTCCTGCCGATTGCCTTGGTCCCGCCGCTGCTGTTGAGCATGTTCCGGGCTGGGCTTTGCCTGCTCGTGTTTGACTTCTTGCTGTTCAGAGTGACCCCGGTTATCGTCCCTTTGTTCGTGCTGCGCATACAACGGTGTAGCGATTCCGAGAAGCAAAGACAGAAAGCCTGTGCCGATCGTTCCACATGTCTTCATATGGGAGATCTCCATCAATCTGTAAGGCCCTTTTACTGCAAGCTTCCCGTGGTCGCATTTACTGGGTGGCCGATGGCCTCGCCGGAAACCAGAAGTTCGACCCTTCGGTTCTGCTGGCGGCCGGCCGCGTTATTGTTTGAGGCAACCGGCGAACTATTGCCGTAACCCTGCGCAGTGACTGCATTAGCCGATACTCCTTCGTTCACGAGGTAATCACGTACCGAGCCGGCTCGATTTTCAGAGAGTTTTTGATTCATCGCATCACCGCCCACATTATCCGTGTAGCCACCGACTGCGATATTGAGCCCAGGGTAGGCGAGCAGAATACCTGCGACCTTCGCCAGTTTCTCCCGTGCGCCGGACTTCAATGAGTACTTTCCGGTTTCGAATAAAACGTCAGACATGCTTACGATCAGGCCCCGTGCGCTGTCGCGAGTTTGAAGGACGGAGTTCAGTTGCTCGGACAATCTGGCCCGCATTGCCACCTTGTCAGCTTCCGCTCGCTGCGCCGCCAGGCGGGATTGCTCGGCATCGGCTTGGGCTGCAGCGAGTGCGGTAGCGGAAGCAGCCTGGTTATCCGCCATATCAGATCGTGCTTTATCGGAATCTGCCTGGGCCTTAGCAGCATCAGCGCGGGCTGTGGCGCTGTCAGATTCCGCTTGTTGCTTGTCAGCTTGCGCTTTCGCTGCATCCGTTTCGGCCTGGGTTTTTGCAGCCTGAGCATTTGCTGTAGCAGTTTGCGCGGCCAGAGTCGCCGCCTGCGCGTTTGCAGTGTCCGATTCCGCCTGCGCCTTGGCGTTCTCCGCTCGGGCCTGGTCGGACTCCGCCCGGTTCTTCTGCCGCGTAGCATCGTCGGCTTCCGCCTGGGTCTGTGCTTGTGCATTGGCAGCGGCTTGGCGTTCGTTGTCCAAGCGCTCCTGGTCGATCTTCTTGACGGTGATTGCGCGAGCATCTTCCGCGGTCTGCACCACCTCGCGTGCCACCGCGATCATTGCTTTTCGATCCGCGTGCTTCTCCGTGGCGAATTGATCGACCTTGTCCATAAGCCGGACCGCATGCTGATAGCTGTCGCTGGCATACTGCTCCGCCCCTTCCGATTCCGCGATGCGCAACGCATTCCGCGCTTCGAAGAATTCCAGCGGCAGATTGGTGTTCAGCACGACGGGGTCGAACTTATAGCCTGTTGGAATGTAGCCGCCGCGCTCCATCAGTTCATACTTGGTGTTCATTGCTTCCGTTGTTCCCTTGGTGTCCTCGCGGACCACATTCTCGATCACGACGACATTGCTGGGTTGCCGGACTGCATAATAAGGTTCTGCGGTGACGATCAGGGCAAAGGCTTGGAGATCAGTGGTGACGTCAACCTTGCTGCGGTGGTTGCCGCCAACTAAGATCTCGCCGAGATTGATCGCCCGGCCTTCAGGCGAGATTGCCCACAGAATATAGGTTAGGTACTCGCCTCCGAATGTCGTGGGTTTCTGCAGATTGCCAAATTCAACTTCGATTTCGATGTAGCCTTTCTTGCTTTCCACTTTAGCTTGGCCGGTCGCTGCAGGCATCAGGTCCGTCCCCGCAAAATCCAGCTTGGTGGCTCCGCCGCGATGCCTGTAGTTGATTGCCCTCACGCTACGGCTGGTCACAGACGCGTGAAAAACAGGAGTTGGGCTCAAGGGTTCGACCACGAGTTCTGTTTGAGAAGTGGTTTGAGCAAAAGCGCTCGCGCTGAGAAACAATACGGTTGTTAAGAAAAGCTTAGTTTTCAAAGTATCTCCTTCAGGCAGTTGTCTGCCGTGTTACGTTGTGGAGCCGGGAGCAGGATTTCGCCTTTCGCGCTCCTTGCCTGGCTCATCCTTCACGACCCGATGTGCATCCGAGATAGGGAATGGAAGACTCCAAAAGCTTTGAGCAGCCACACAACTACGGCAATCACGACTACGCCGTTCAAAATCGATTTGATGGACGACTGCATAGGGATGAATCGATTTACCAGCCACAGCAGCACACCTACTACCACCAGAACTTCGACTGCTTGGAGCAACGGCATGATCGTTCGCCTTTCTCTGTGCTGCTAGCGCACGTGCGTGGTGAGGGTTCGAGTATCTAAATTTTTCTAGGCCGCGTCCTGTTCACCCAGAAACCTCACGGCAACACACGCACGAGGAATACTGATTATCTGGATGTGGTTGCTGTGGGTAATTTGACTCAATATCCATGCAGCGACCTTGATATAGAGCCGCGAATCAGCAGTCGCAACTCGTTTTCACACTCAGGAGAACTGATCATGACAGACGCCCGATATGGCGTCTGAGCAAGATAGCTCATACCGGCGTATTGAATCCCTGTGCTGGTTACGAGGGTCTTGTCCGTGGGAAACTTGGTGCATGAAAAACCCACATCTTGAGATCACCCAGAAGAACCAATCGGGGCTGCACGGCAAGTGCTCAAGTTGCGACACGTACTTTAGTCTTGGCGGGCCCGGATTGGCCCGAAATCCGGGAGCAGCAATGAAAACCATGCAGCGGCAGTTCGACAAACACGTGAAACAGGTACATATGCAGAAAACAGATGAGCAACCCAGTGAAGGCGAGAGACCGGGAAGTTAACTGGTTCGCTCTGTGCGAAAGGTCCCCCCTCAAGATCACAGGCACGAGTTGGGCCTTTCGTTTGCGGCACAGGTGGCGATTGGGCCTCAAGAAGAGAACGCGGAGAGTACCATAACGATATGAATAAAAGGCGTCCAGAATGCCCTAGCCTCGCCCGCCATGCCTGGTTAATAAATGCCGACTTCCTCCTGCGGCAAGAGCCTGATGAAGACGAAGAGGATGAAGATGAAGGTGACCGCAAAGAAGAAGATGACAATGAAGATGACAACGATGGGACTGAGGACGGCTATTCAGAGTGAGCGCCATTTTCCCAGTCCGGGTTTGCTGCCGAAACTGTTCAATACTGCACATACCAGAACCCATATTTCGTTCTACAGTTGCAAATGCTAACCCTGCGAGAACGAGTGCTTGCACAGTTGCACATGAGCAGCGGACCAAACGGCAGTTCCATTGCTGCCTTGGCGAAGGCGTTGGACGAACCCACAGTTTTCGTGCGATTTGCGCTAGAACAGTTACGTGATCAAGGGAAAGTATTTCGTCGTGGGGGCTGGTGGTTGACTGCGGGATATAGCCGCGGATGCGTAGCTCAATAGTGAATGTGAGGGTCTTGGCCAAGCACCCGTTACCCGACAGAACCGGCTTCCAGCCCGCTGTTTGGTTACTTTCAAATACCAAGGCATGATCACTGTTTAGTAGAAAATACTGGCATCGTTCCTAGCTCGGATATGTGGTCTACGCCCCCGCTGCTGCGAGTATCGGTAAAAATCAAGCGGTTGGAGAGCCCCAACTTCTATGCCTCATGATCCAACCTTTTTGGAAATCGAAGTGAAGCGAAATGCCACAGAGAATAGTTTTGAGACGACTCTGCACTGCTCACAAAAGCAGTGCGGGGAGATCGTCAATATCGACAGCAATGGGCCGAAGACCATTCAGCGCGTGTCTTGCCCGAAACACGGATTTTTGACTTCTTTCCCCCATAAAATTGCCCTCCTCGAGTTCGTCAGATGTTTAGCGAACAACATTCTCGCAGCGAGCGGTCACCAGCTGATCGAACAGGGAGCAGCATCGATTCTCGGGGGCAATGACTCGCTCCATGAAATCGTGAACTAGACGTTTGTTGACCTCTACTGGATTGTGGCCTGCGTAGACTGTGCGGCGGCGCGTGGTTGGAGGGCACCAGTTACTCTATAGCCCTTGTATTCGATGGTCAGAGTGGCCCTTCCTCCCAGCCGGATATAGCTGACTGACTCGTTCTTGAGGGGAAGCCAGAAACCCTGCACTTTTCCATATTCCTGACGAATCTGGCTCTTCTTTGTCCAGAACGACGGGTTCTCAGCCGGCTCAGCTTCGATTCGAGTGACTGCGAAATCGGTTCCGTCGATCCACACCAGCCCGCGATAGACGTACTTGCTGCGCACCTTCGGATCTACCCGCAATATGTATTTCCCGCCAGTGGTGGACGGCTCGTAGCCGACAAAAGCGAAATTGTAGTTATCGCGATTCAGCTGTATCTTGGCGCTCATGGCTGGTTGTGTGGCCTCTTGCTCGCCTTCCAGAAGCCTGTTAAAGACACGCTTAGCAATCAGCTTCGATCCGCTCTGCGAAACTATTGTGAACTCCTTGGAAGAGGGCCTGTCATAGGTGGCCTGGACGGTCATCTCGGCAACCCGGTCTGAGGGGAATCCTCTGTAAACGACGCGGTACACCCGCGTCGCCTCTGAATGCAGCAGCCCCTGGGCGCGCTCCTGATTCCTGCGCACCAGGTTGTCCACTACCTGGTCTGTCGAAAGAGGAGCGCTTTCCGCGTGCGGCGCTACCGAATCTCCTGCAAAGAGATGCGAAGCGCCGATCAGTGTCGCCAACGCAGTAAAAACCCGAATTGTCCGCTCTACTCTCATGTGGCTTGCGTCCTGAGCTTAAGCCGTGGCCGGGCAGGTCTATATCGACTTGATCGTCCAAAACATTTGAAACTTGCCACGGCGCGGTTTTAGCGATTTCCACCCCTATAGCGGCACCAGTTGTTATCGCCCGCTTCGGATGTGCACCCAAATGATTGCTTCATCTCTTCGCCAGCTTTCAACAAGGTCCCGCCGTTTTACTTGCAGCTGCCCTCACACGATACTCTGCATTTCCAAAGCGGTCTGAGCAATTTTGAACAGTCAATCATTGAGGTGGAGTGCGCCGTGCAGCTAGGGCTTTGTTCAAATCATGCGGCCGGGGCGTGATCGATCTTCTTTGGCTGGGTACGGATTTCAGGGAGGACGGGTCGAACCGTCATGTCGGCATCCGGTAGTCTGAATTCGTGCCCGCAATCCAGGCAGACCTTATATGTTCGCTTTTTAATGGTGAACACCCGGCTTATATGACGGTGATGACACCCAAAGGCAAACCGAACCATCCAATGTAGCGGGTTCATTGGTCCGCATCTCTCCTTCGGACGTAGCTTCCGTTGGCGTCAAGCCATTTCAGCAACGCGCTCACGCTGGCGCGGGCCAGAGCAATCGAACAGTCGGCGGCTCCGTAATAGACATTGATTGTGTCCTGATCAGCTTCCATGGTGTATCCGCACGGAAACACTACGTCATTAACGTCTCCATTGCGCTCGTACTCTGCCTCAGGTCCGAAGATCCACGAATCGCCACGCAGCAGACACTTTTCTGGATTTTCCAAATCGAAAAGCGCCAAGCCCAGGCGATACAGGCACCCCGACGGCGTGTGCCGCACTCCGTGGTAAAGCGTGAGCCAACCCCTGGAAGTCTCAATCGGCGGGGGCGATAAGCCAATCTTGTTTGCATCCCACCAGGCGCCCCGCCGCGCTTCCAGCATGAGCCGGTGTCGACCCCAATGGCGCAGATCGGGGGAATAAGAAATCCATATGTGCGATCCGAGCGTGGTCATCGGCCGATGGATAAGCGCCCAGTAACCGTTGATTCTCCGTGGCAGCAGCGCTGAATCTTTGTCATCGGGAGGCATGATGACGCCATATCGCTCGAAAGTCCGGAAGTCTTTGGTGAGGGCCAGCGACACACCTGGTCCACCACGCGAGTAGGACGTGTAAGTCACCGCGTATTGCTGCAACTCGGGCACAAATGTGAGGCGGGGATCTTCGATGCCCCAAATCTCCTCAGGATATTCCTGCGGATTGGGCATCAACGTTGGCTGAGGATCGATCTGCCAGTGATCCACGCCATTGTGAGATCGAGCCGCGCACAAATGCGACAATCCGCGTCGGTCTTCCACGCGACAAAGCAGCAAGGTTGAGCCATCTGGGAGCAGTGTTGCTCCAGCATTGAAGACACTGTTAATGGAATAGGGCCAATCCTTACTACTCAAGATTGGGTTGGCGGGATGCCGGAGAAGCAACGCTTCAGGACGGATCGAAACAGCAACACTCATAGGTTTCTCACTCACGAACAGCGATCAGGGTCTCCTCGGTGTGGACGGGAAATAGGTCGTCGCCGGCCTCCCGTTGCAGCAGGCGCATCTCGACCAGGGCCATCAGGAAAGCCAACGTTGACTCTGCCCCCTGGTTTTGATTCACACGCTCCGGATGCAGGCCGTCCCGGCAACCGCCGGTAGCAGGGTCATATAGGGCAATCTGCAGATCGTTTTTGCCCATGAACCAGTTGAAAGCGGACCAGGCCTCTGTGAGCCAACGAGCCTCACCGGTCGCGCGGTAGGCTTCCACGCACGCGGACACACCCCCTCCCGCCTCCAGAGGCTGTTGGTCAAAGCGGGCCTTTTCTTGTCCTCGACGATAGAAGCCTTGTGAGCCGATAGGAACAAAATGGGCATTCTCCGGGGAACGCTGGCTTTTGCACAACCAATCGAGTGCTCCCAATGCCACCGAGACCATCGGGACATCGGAACTGCGACGGCCAGCAGTCAACACCGCTTGCGCCAGTCTGGCGTTTGAGTAGGCCAGAACATCTTCAAACCAGTTCCACTCCGCAGACTGGTTGGAACCATAGAGTTGCAGGAGCCGGTTTGCCAATATCGATCTTGCGTGTTGCACACTCCGATCCCCGGGGAACCGATCGAGATATTCCTGAATGCCAAGTAGCGCGAACGCCCACGCGCGGGGACTGCTAAAGGCAATGATGGCTGGCAGTGCAGTTTCAAAAAGACGTCCTGCCCCGCCGCGGAGTGCCTCATTGCTCGAGTGTCCAAGAACCGTACCCAGCGCCCATAGCGCCCGACCGTGACAATCTTCCGAACCTGCAGCCTCAGTCCACTCGCGTTTGTAGGTCAAGAAATTTCTGAACCTGTTGTTTTCCGAATTGAGAGCATGGCCCAGAAAGGCCAGGTACCGCGTCGCGAGTTTTTCGATTCCGGCTGACTCGGCTTTTCCGAGTTGCTCGATGAGGACAGTTAAGACAAGCGCGCGGGCGTTGTCGTCGGTGGCGTATCCCTCGCTGTAGTTGGGCACAGCGAAGGTTGCATGCTGGAGGATACCGGTGTCGTCGGTCAAGCGGTACAGGTGGTCCAGCTTCAGGGTTGGCAACTCATCGAAATGTTTTTGTGCTGATTCATCCGCGAACATTGCTCGCGGCTGGCGGGCGCGGTCGCGTCGTGCTTGCGCGAAGCTGGCCATGTACCCTTGCGCTACGCGTTTCCAGACCATCCCTCGTGCATATACGTAAGCGCGTTTACGCATACGGTGTCGTATGGCGGGAGTATCCAGGAGCTCGATGGCCTTTCTCGCGATTGCCTCCGGGTCCTGGAAAGGTACCAGCGCGCCTCGGTGATCGTCCAGCAATTCGATGGCATGCCAGTAGGGAGTCGAAATGATCGCCTTGCCGGCGCCCAGCGCATAGGCAAGCGTCCCCGAAACGACCTGCTCCTCAAAACGGTATGGGGTGATGTAGATGTCGGCAGCACCGATAAACTCAACCATTTCGGACGGGCTCACAAATCGATTGTGAAAAAGCACCTGCGATTCCACGCCCATCTCTTTCGCCAACTCCTGCAAGTAGGCGCGGTACCGGTCGCCCTCACGGCGCAGGATGTGCGGATGAGTGGCGCCGGCAACAATGTAGACGACATTCTTGTGCTTCGACAGGATCTGCGGCAGCGCCTTGATGACATTCTCAATACCCTTGTTAGGAGAGAGCAGGCCGAACGTGAGCAGCACTGCTTTCCCTTCCACACCAAAGCGGTCCTTGTAGAAATTGGGGTCCAGGAATGGCAAATCCGGAACACCGTGCGGGACCATGTCGATCTTGTTCCCAGGCACTTTGAAGATCTCCTGGAGAAATTGCGACGAGAGCTGGCTCATGACAATGAGACGGTCTGATAGGCCGGCGATCTCTTCCATCACCCGGCGTTGATCAGGATTTGGTTCTCGAAGAACTGTGTGCAGAGTGGTTATGACCGGCATCTTGAGGCGACGCAGCAGCCCCAGAATGTGGCTGCCCGCCGCACCGCCAAAAATTCCGTACTCATGCTGCAGGCACACCAGATCGAAATTCGTGAAATTCAGAAACTCAGCAGCTTGCTCAAAAGAAGATAAATCGTCCTGCTGAAGGGCGAGACGGACTCGCTCCGGGTAGGCATACCCAGATTCAGTATCGTTGACCGGCACCGCGAATAATCGCGGGGAGCCATACTTCGCAGAAATTGCGTCGCACAGATCAGTAGTGAAGGTAGCGATCCCGCACTGCCGCGGAAGATAGTTGCCGACCACGGCTATGCGGCTTGGCAGCCCCGCGTTCGAATGCGGATTAACCGACGTCGCTGTCCCTGACCGGGACGCGACGGAGCCCTGCTGCACAGATTCGAGGATTCCTGTCGCAGCTACTGTTTCCTGAGGTGGCATCAATTTGTCCTGGATTGCGCAGGGCTAGAGTGATGAAGATTTGCTTCCAGAACGGCGACCCATCCGTCAGAGGCGAATTACCGGCCAATACCGGTCCTACGGCTTCCTATGCCGAGAGATTCTTTCGCGGGCAAGAAATAGTCCACCTTTAGTGTCAGCTCGTTCAGCCGCAAAGACTGGTCAAAACTGACCAGACATCCTAACGGACGGTGTCCAGGGGATTGCTTTACTTCCGACACGGAAGGCGTGCGGCTACCCTCTCCCAACAGGAATACTTCAAGAGCTTTCCGCGACTTAGGCGAAGGATTGGCTCGCGATCTCCCAGCGTGGCTCGATGGCGCTTTGTTCCGACGTGACTAATGGGATTGTCATTGCCTGACATTAGTACGGCCACATAAGCTTTACGCTATTCGGGTCAAACATCCTCGGTTGAATTCTTCATCACTGTTCAAAATTGATCAGTTTGCACTCTGAAGTCTCGAAAAAATGATCACTGTAGGCGCCGGGAGGTGTGTAATGCCTGTCAGTGTTCTCATCGTGGAAGACTCTGAAGTAGTCAGGCACAGTGTTTGCAGCATGTTGCAAGACTCGGCCGAATTCAGCGTGGTTGGCGAAGCGAGCGACGGAGTCGAAGGGATCAGCCAGTCCCAGGCCCTACGGCCGGATGTGATTCTCCTGGACCTCTCCATGCCAAACCTGAGCGGCCTTGGGGCAGCTCCGCGCATGCTCCAAGTTTCTCCTGACTCCAAAATACTTATGTTTAGCCAATATGATTCACGAGACATTGTCACCGCATCTCTGAATGCCGGCGCGCTGGGATACGTAGTGAAATCCGACGCCGGCAAGGACTTGATGGCGGGATTATTGGCGACGAGCCAGGGCAAGCAGTTCGTGAGCTCTGGAGTCGTGGCGGCCGGTCGGAGCTAGTTCTGACAACCCCGAGGAGATCAGCTGCGCGAATGGCGTGAGCTACTGAGCTTGCCAGTCAAGCGCATAGATTTCCTGGGTGCCAGTGTCGCGAAGCAGAAGCGGGGAATCGTCGGGAGACATGCCGAGCCAAAGGCCCCAGTAGCCGGTTTGCTGGAAATTTTTCAGGTCCGCCACTCGCTCAATCTTGCGATCGCGAATGCGTATTCGCATTACCGACGGCTGGTCCTCCTCATGCAAAAAGTAAATGTACTCCCCGTTTTTCGACCAGTTGGGGAAACCCATGCTCATCTTCGCGATCTCCTCCCACTTCTGGGAGCTAAAGTCGAAAAGCATGAGGCTGCGGGAATTGGAAGGCATGGCGACGAGATAGCGTCCGTCTGGCGACCAGCGGGGCGAGAATAAATCCTTGGAGTCAGGCAGCGTCGAAAGTTGATGAGTTCCAACGTCTAGGATCTGGATGGTGCTAGCGGGATCAGATGCAGGGCCGCCAAAGACGATTTTTGTGCCGTCAGGCGACCATGCAGCGTCCCACTGTGCCGGGGAGTTGTCGGGCATCATTTCGCGCGGCGATCCACCTTCGGCCGAAACTGTGTACATCTTCGCGTTCTGGCCCGACGAGAAGGCGTAGAAGACGATCTGCTGGCCATCGGGTGACCAACGAGGTAGCACAGCAGTGAGGGGCGGATAAGAGAGTTGAATTCGCTGACTCCCATCCGACTTGCTTCTCCAAAGTGTGCCTTCTGGAAAGCTGACGTATGCCGCCCATTGACCGTCCTTCGAGAAGCTGACGCTATCCGCCGAAATTCCGGAAAGAAATGGAATGAAAGCTGCAGACTTCACGTCGTATCGAGTTAATTCTCCGTGCGCCAGTGCCCCGACGACGAACAGTTTCTTGCCATCCTTGCTGGGCAGGGGAGTCGAGAAACTCATCGGGCCTGACGTCAACTGGACCGGTTGGCTGTCATCTTTTCCGAACAAGCTCCCCTTTTCCGCACGGACCCAGATATTGCCCTTTGACTCGAAAACGAAATACTTGCCATCCGAACTCCATCGGCCGCAGCACTCGTTTGGAGGAACGTGCCAGCCAGGAAGCAGGGGGCGCGCGTTCGTCCCGTCTACCGCGACCTGCCACAAAGAACCCTGAGCGGCAAATGCGCCGCCCACTCTGAATCGAATCACCGTGCCATCCGGAGACCAAGCGGGGTCATATATCAGATCGGGCGCAGAAAAAAGCTTGTGCGGTTCGGAGCCGTCCCCCTTGGCCAACAGTAGATCGTGTCCGTCGGCGTAGAGAATCGTTTGAGCGTCAGGAGACCAGGCGGCGGCCTGTCCAGCGGCCTCTCCCAGTCGACGCGGGGAGCCACCCAGCACGGGAACTTCCCACAGCGCTCCATGAAAGGCCGTTTGACCGATCTCGTCCGCTACGAGAAGCGTTGCCCCATCAGCTGAAACGGCAATCAAGAACATGGTCGGAGCGGGAACCGACACATGCGCGACCTCTCCGCCAGAGATGGAAACCTGTGCCACGCCGAGACCTTTGGAACTGAATTCACTAAAGTAGAGTCGAGATCCGTCTGTCCCGATCAGGTTCTTTTGGCTACCGTCGTGAGTAATCGGAACATAGCCCGATACTTTCGGCGGAGGGAGTGGGCGAGACTGCAAGTAGATGAATACCGCGAGGAGGAGAAGAGCGAAACCGGCGCCAGCGATTGCCCACGTTTTCCATCCTGGCCGGGTGGGTTTGGAAACTGCATCCAAACTCCCGTTGCTCAGCGCCACGGACGAATGTGCCACGCTCGACGCGGACGCGCCTATTGTCACTGCGGATCGGCCGGAGTCCATGTCTCGCTTCAGCCGCTGCAGGTCGGCGCGCATCTCCGCCGCACTTTGAGAGCGCAGATTCCGGTCCTTCTCCAACGCCTTGTTAATGACCCGTTCCAGTTCGACCGGCACATCAGGATTCAGCCGCATGACAGGAAAAGGGGCTGCATCCAGTATGGCTTTGAATATTTCTGCGGAACTGCTCCCGCGAAAAGGGAGCGCGCCTGTGGCCATCTCGTAGAGCACAGCTCCGAAAGAGAATAGATCAGTGCGGGTATCCAATTCCTTACCGCGCGCCTGCTCCGGCGACATATAAGCGATCGTGCCCAGCGTCGAGCCCGGGCTCGTCAGGTGCTCTTCGGTGGCAGTCATGGTGTTCGCGGATGCGGCCTGGCTGGAAAAAACCGGCGCAACTTTGGCTAGCCCGAAATCCAGTATCTTCGCATGGCCGCGCTTAGTGACGAAGATGTTGGCCGGCTTGATATCTCGGTGAACGATGCCCTGTGAATGCGCCGCGTCCAAACCGTCGGCAATCTCAATTGCGAGTGAAAGCACGGTTTCGTTATCCAGCGGCTTTCCAGCAATGCGATGTTTCAGCGTCACGCCGTCAAGAAATTCCATGGCGATGAATGCCCGGCTTTCCTGCTCGCCAATGTCGTAGATCGTGCAGATGTTCGGATGGTTGAGGGCCGACGTGGCCTGGGCCTCGCGTTGGAAACGGGTGAGCGTCAGCTGGTCGCGGGCCACTCCGTCCGGCAGGAACTTGAGGGCCACGAAACGATGCAGCCGCATGTCCTCGGCCTTATAGACGACGCCCATGCCTCCGCCACCGATTTTTTCGAGGACGCGGTAGTGGGAGACCATCTGGTCGATCATAAAAAGGACCCAGAAACTAGGCTGGAATACCCACGACGGTAGGTTTCATGAGATCACAGTGGGCATTTGCCATTAAGTTGACGCCGCCCAGGATTACTTGACGCGACTCTTCGCCGTGCACGATTTGCTTTGCCATGACTGTACTCTCCTAGGAAGGCTGAAATCCTCAACCTGACGTGTCACCGGAACCAGCAGCAAGATTGCTTGTGGGCACCTTGGGCAGATAAGGCCGCAATGGGACGTGCTCGTCTCACGTATTATGATGGCCTACATAAAAAGGAATAGCTGGTCTAAACTGCACACCTTCCTATCGGGTCACAAGCAGATTGGCCGAGTGGCAATTGTCAGTTTCTTTCTCAACTACGGTGTGCCACTCAAGGTCCAGGGTTTGCAATGCCCATTTCAAATCTCTTTATTCATAAACCTCGCAACTGCCACTTCAACTTCGTCGTTCGTGTACCCACGGCTTTTCACTCTCTCTTGCCTTCGTTTTTACGCAAACCATGCAGACGGGCAAGGAACCCGTCAGGTTGCCCTCCGGCTCGCTCACGTCTCAACCTTTAACTGAACCCTCGCGAACACGTAGGTTCAGGCAGTGAGCGACGAGAAGCGAAACGCGCAAAAGAGAGTCGTGAGGATGTTGTTGCCCGGAATTGGCAGAAACATCCCCTGGTTGGACGTTTCTGGAGGTGCGACCAAGGACCCCAAATTCCGCAACTCTTTTGGATTGTTGGCGTCCCCGACGGGATTTGAACCCGTGTTACCGCCGTGAAAGGGCGATGTCCTAGGCCGGGCTAGACGACGGGGACGCATACTCCACCCATCGAAAAAAAACCCGACAGGCTTTTCAAGGAGTGCTCGAGGCAAGCTCAGCGAAAAAATTGTGAGCCGCAGCGGCCAGAAATCGATGGTAGCAGCGCGCACCGGGTGTGTCAAAAACTCAAAACGACTGCCTCTCCGTGCAACGCCGTAAATCTCGTAGCTCTCTGTCGAAAACCCACTTATGATTCGTACCTGCGGAATTGGCCCGCAGTGCCGGAGGTGGTCATGTCACAGTCCACGCTCAACTTAATTTCAGCCAAGCGGCGGATTTACATAATCGCGGGCCTGTCAGTATTGGCCGGGATTCCTCTTGTTCTTTCCGCACGCTTTGCCGAAAGCCTGTTTGCCACGAACTTCTTGCCACATGCCTACTGCTACCTGAGAAGACCGGGGGTGGTTTGGACACACGTCACCTCGGACGCGCTCATCGGAATCGCATATTTCGCGATCTCTATCACCCTTGCCTACCTGATCTACCGGGCGCGGCGTGACATTCCCTTTCACTGGATGTTCCTGGCGTTTGGGCTCTTCATCATTGCGTGCGGTGGCACCCACTTTATGGAAGTGCTCACCATCTGGATCCCAGTGTACGTTTTTTCTGCCCTGGTAAAGATTTTCACTGCGGTGGCTTCGGTGACCCCTGCCGCTGTGCTTCCCTTTACCGTGCCGCGAATTCTGACGTTGGTGCAACAGGCCAAGGTTACTGAACAAACTACCGCCGAACTACGTGCCAGCGAAGAACGAAAAGAAGCACTGCTGCGCGAGGTCCATCACCGCGTGAAGAACAACCTGGCAGTGATCTGCAGCCTCTTCTATCTCCAATCCACGCGGGCCAAGGACGCGGAAACCGCGCATATCTTCTCCGACATGGAGAACCGTGTCCATTCGATGGCTCTTGTGCATGAAAGCCTTTATGGCTCCGAGAATCTGGCGCGCATCGATTTCTCGGAATATGCGCGAAGCCTGGCCGAGGACATCCTGGCGGCCCACGGCAACCCCAGTGTGCCGCTGCAATTGAAAACTGATCTCGAATCCGTCACAATGGGAGTCGATTTAGCGCTACCGTGCGGTTTGATTCTCAATGAATTGATCTCTAATGCCTTAAAGCACGGCTTCCCGACTGGCGCAGGCGTAATCAGGTTAAGTCTGAAAAACAGGCCGGAGGGTACTTGCATTCTCACCGTCGAAGATAGCGGCGTAGGGATTCCCTCCGATCTGGATGTCAAAGCGAATAAGACGCTGGGCTTAAGATTAGTGCAATTGCTCACTCGCCAGATTCACGGTTCGTTTGAGCTGGTCCGGTCTGCTCCAGGAACGTGTGCACGTTTGGAATTCACGGTCTGCAACCATGCACGCTGACATTATTTCCCCCAATCCCCGGGCCCTGATTGTTGAGGACGAAGTTCTGATCGCTGAGGAACTGAGGGAACGATTGTCGCGGCTTGGGTTTTCTGTCATCGCTACTGTGGACTCGGCTGATGAAGGTGTCGCGATCGCAACTCGCGAGCGCCCCGACCTGGTGCTGATGGACATACGCTTGCACGGTGAGAAAGACGGCATCGAGGCCGCCAGGGAGATTCGTGAGCAGGTTGACCTGCCTATTGTTTACCTCACAGCCTATTCCGATAAATTGACCGTCAATCGCGCGAAAGAAACTGACCACGACGGATTTCTGCTAAAACCCTTTCACCGGTACGAACTGCAGTCGACGATCGAGGTTGCCATGAAACGCCACGCGATCCGGAAAAAACGAGAAAGCGAAGGGCAGTAAACGCATCCCGAGTCGATAAACGCGCCTGGGCCCGTTCACCTTTATCCACCGAACCTGGCTGCGGCGCGGGCTTTAGCCTTGGCGGCTTCTTCCTCGCGGTTCTTGGGCGGAGCGGTAGTTTCGAGAGAACGGAGCAACCTCGCCGAAGCGGCAGCCACTTCTTCGATGGCACTCAGAAACGCGGCTTCATTCGACTTCGAAGGTTTGGTGAATCCGCTAATCTTTCGCACAAACTGCAGCGACGCCGCCCGAATCTCGTCTTCAGTCACCGGCGGCTCAAAGTTGAATAGGGTTTTGATGTTGCGGCACATAAGTTACGACAATTCTAACGCGCTCAGTCAGCTGACGGATGGAAGCGAAGCGCGGTGCCCACCCTATTGCCTAATGCGAGGAGCAGTGCTGAACGCCGGTCTGTACCCGCAAAAACCAGGTTTTACTGGCTCTTGACCAGCGTTTTTCGCTTGAAATAATGCTGTCTGGCGCATTAAAGGCTGTAAAATAGAGATATAAATTCAGCGCATCCTTGCGCCCAGTTCTCGATCCAACAAGAAGCTAGAAAAGAGATCATCATGTCCCAGAACAACGGTAGTCCCACCAGCCTTCGCCTCAAAACCGGCCTCGCCGAGATGCTCAAGGGCGGCGTGATTATGGACGTCACCACGGCTGAGCAGGCCATCATCGCCGAGCGCGCCGGAGCCGTCTCCGTGATGGCGCTCGAGCGCGTGCCCGCGCAAATCCGCGCCGAAGGCGGAGTTGCGCGCATGGCCTCGCCGAAAAAAATTCGCGAGATCATGGAAGCGGTTTCTATCCCGGTCATGGCCAAGTGCCGCATCGGCCACTTTGCCGAGGCGCAAATCCTGCAAGAGCTTGGCGTGGACTATATCGACGAAAGCGAAGTGCTGACGCCGGCCGACGAGGCGCACCACGTGGATAAGCACGCGTTCAAAGTTCCGTTTGTTTGCGGTGCGCGGAATTTAGGTGAAGCTCTGCGTCGCATTGCGGAAGGCGCAGCGATGATTCGCACCAAAGGGGAGGCTGGCACCGGAGACGTTGTGCATGCGGTCAAGCATATCCGGCAGATCGTGCAGGACATGAAGATTCTCACCGTTCTGAGCGAAGAGGAACTCTACGCCAAAGCGAAAGAGCTGCAGGCGCCGTATGAGCTGGTGAAGCTGGTCGCGAAAGAAGGGAAGCTGCCGGTCCCCAATTTCTCCGCCGGAGGCATCGCCACGCCCGCCGACGCCTCTCTCGTAATGCAGCTCGGCGCGGAAGCTGTGTTCGTCGGCTCGGGCATCTTTATGGGTAAGCGCACTTCATGCGTGCATTCCGTCTCGAACCATCCTTATGACGATACCTGCGCCTTTGCTCCTCTTGAAGAAGCCGAGCGTCGTGCCCGCGCCATCGTGCGCGCGACCACCCACTATAACGATCCTAAAGTGTTACTTGAAGTTTCGGCGGACGTGTCCAGCTCGATGAAAGGCCTCGCCGTCAGCACGATGGACGAGGCCCAGATGATGCAAACCAGAGGCTGGTAGGCTGCAAGGAGCGAGGACAGCAACGCGTCTACCCCACTTGGGGAGGGCTACGTGCTGGTGTCACGTGACTACGCTGACATTGTGCATCTTGAAAATCCGAATGTAATTGAGAAAATTCTAACGAGTTCAAGAAGTGAGAAAGCGGCCTATCTATCGGCTCTGATCACGTCGGGCGTATCAAGATTCGCGCTCGCTGGACCAAAGGTTGCGCTAGCTGCGATGGCCGTGGAGGCTCTGACCGATTTC
>Ga0070732_10000394_pt1 | contig 28470 bp, 24 predicted proteins | sample Coa_R1_5_FD_66449 | JGI IMG/M metagenome (GOLD analysis project Ga0070732, IMG submission 66449) | Surface soil microbial communities from Centralia Pennsylvania, which are recovering from an underground coalmine fire - Coalmine... | ecosystem: Environmental > Terrestrial > Soil > Unclassified ... | reverse complement strand
GGCGACGGTCGCGAAGTCGCGTTCCTCGTGTCCATGCCGCCGAACCCCAGCCACCTCGAGGCGATCAATCCGGTCGTGGAAGGCATGGCGCGGGCCGCCGGCACCCAGGCGTCGGACCCGGGCGTACCCGCGTTCGACCCGGACGCCGTCCTGCCGATCGTCATCCACGGCGACATGGCCTTTCCCGGCCAGGGTGTCGTCGCCGAGACGCTGAACCTTCACCGCCTCGAGGGCTATCGCACGGGCGGGACGCTGCACATCATCGCGAACAATCAGATCGGCTTTACCGCCGAACCGGCGGAGTCCTACAGCACGCTCTATGCGAGCGGCCTCGCGCGCGGCTTCAAGATTCCAATCTTTCACGTCAACGCCGACGACCCGGCCGCCTGCGTCGAGGTCGCGCGCTTGGCGTTTGCCTACCGTCAGGCGTTCAAGCAGGACGTGTTGATCGATCTGGTCGGCTACCGGCGCTTCGGCCACAACGAAGGTGACGAGCCGTCGTTCACCCAGCCGGCAATGTACGCGAAGATCGGCGTGCACCCCACGGTCCGGCAGCAGTGGGCGGCCACGCTCGATTCGCGCGGGCTCATCGAACCCGGCCGCGCCGACGCGATGCTGCAGGCGCATCTCGACCGGCTGCGCGGGATCCTCGAGGAAGTGGATGCGCAGGATCGCCTCGAGGCGGCGCAGGTGTTCGTGGCGCCAGCCGCCGCGACGCGGGTCAAGACCGGTGTCCCGCTTGATCAGCTGCGCGCGATGGACGAGGCGCTCCTGGCCTTGCCGGACGGCTTCACGGCGCATCGGAAGCTGGCGCGCGCGCGTGCGAAGCGGCGAGCCATGTTCGAGTCGGTGGACGAGCGGACCATCGACTGGGCGGCGGCCGAAGACCTGGCGTTCGCGTCGATTCTCCACGACGGCGTCCCGATCCGCTTGACGGGCGAGGACGTCGAGCGTGGCACGTTCAACCAGCGCCACGCCGTGTTTCACGACGCCACGGACGGGCATCCCTACACGCCGCTGCAGCACCTGCCACAGGCGCGAGCGTCCTTCGAGATTCACAACAGTCCGCTTACCGAAAACGCGGTCGTTGGCTTCGAGTACGGCTACAGCGTGGAGGCGCCCGACCGCCTCGTGCTCTGGGAGGCCCAGTACGGCGATTTCGTCAACGGCGCCCAGGTCGTGCTCGACGAGTTCGTCGTCTCGGGGCGCGCGAAATGGCGACAGCCGTCGTCGCTCGTGCTGCTCCTGCCACACGGTCTAGAGGGACAGGGCCCCGATCATGCGAGCGCGCGACCGGAGCGGTTTCTGCAACTGGTCGCTGACGCCAACCTGCGCGTCGCTAACTGCACGACGGCGGCGCAGTACTTTCATCTCTTGAGGCGCCAGGCGGCGCTCCTCCGCGCCGACCCGCTCCCGCTCGTCCTCCTCACGCCGAAGAGCTTGCTGCGGCATCCGCTCGTGGCGTCCACGCCCCGCGAGTTGGCCGAAGGCGCCTGGCAGCCGCTAATTGACGATGCGGCGGCCCGCCAGCGGCCGCGCGACGTCCGCCGACTGATCTTCTGCAGCGGCAAGATCGCGATCGATCTCCTATCAAGTCCGCGCCGCGCCGAGGCCACGACCGTCGCCCTCTGCCGCGTCGAGCAACTCGTGCCGTTTCCCGAGCAAGACATCGTGACCGTCCTCGGCGGTTACGCGGAGCTCGACGAAGTGCTCTGGGTGCAGGAAGAGCCGGAGAACATGGGCGCCTGGGATTTCGTGCGGCCGCAGCTAGCGGCCGTGGTCGGCGCGCGGCAGGTCGGCCTCCTCGCGCGGCCGCGGAGCGCCAGTTCGGCCGAAGGCTCGGCCGCCAGCCACGCTCAGCATCAAGAGCAGTTGATTAACCAAGCGCTCGGGGTCCTGAGTTCCGCGTTGTCAGATCGAAGCTGATATGTCTGTAAACATCCTCGTTCCGGCCATGGGCGAGTCCGTCGTGGATGCCAGAATCGGCAAATGGCTCAAGCATGAGGGCGACGCCGTGACGGTGGGAGAGCCGCTCGTCGAACTCGAAACGGACAAAGTCGATCTCGAGGTCCCAGCGCCGCAGAGCGGCGTTCTCGCGAAGATCGCGCACACCGAGGGGGCCGACGTCAAGATTGGTGAAGTGCTCGGCACCATTGAGCCAGGGACAGCTTCCACAACCCCGCCAGGTTCGCCGAGTTCATCGGCGAATCTGACGACGTCCGCAAGAAGCGTCCCGGCCACTCCATCCGTCGGCCCCCCGGCAGCCGCGGAGACCGCCGCGGAGTTGTCCACGCCGTCGCCGGCTCCGCGGGCGACCAAGGACGAGGTCCCCAAGAGCGTGACACCTGGGAGCACGAGCCGCCCAGAGTCCCCTCGACCCGTCGAACGTGAGACACCGGTTGGGCCGGCGAGACCGGACGAACCCCACGTCCCTGTGACGCCGGATCACCCGGTCGAACGGATCCGCCTGTCCAGGCGCCGCGCCACGATTGCGAAGCGGCTCGTCGAAGCGCAGCACACGGCCGCGATGCTGACGACCTTCAATGAAGTCGACATGAGCGCGGTGATGACGCTCCGCGAGCGCGAGAAGCAGGCGTTCAAGGACGCCCATGGCGTCGGGCTTGGCATCGCGTCGTTCTTTGTCAAGGCCGCGGTCGCGGCCCTACGCGAGTTCCCGCACCTCAACGCCGAGATCGAGGGCGACGAGATGGTGCTCAAGCACTACTACGACGTCGGGATCGCCGTCGACGCGGCGGAGGGCCTCGTCGTGCCGGTGTTGCGCGGAGCCGATCGGATGACGTTTGCTGAGATCGAATTGGGGATCCGCGCGATGGCTCACAAGGCGCAGGAGGGGTCGCTCACCCTCGACGACATCCGGGGCGGCACGTTCACGATCACGAACGGCGGCGTCTTTGGCTCACTCATGAGCACGCCGATTCTCAACCCGCCCCAGGTGGGCATCCTCGGCCTGCACGCGATCAAAGACCGGCCGGTCGGCGTGGGCGGGCAGGTTGTACTTCGGCCGATGATGTATACGGCCCTCACCTACGATCACCGCATCGTCGACGGCGCCGAGGCCGTCCGGTTCCTCGTGAGGATCAGGGAGCTGGTCGAGGATCCGGGCGTGCTTCTGCTCGAGGGCTGACGGAGGGCCGCACCGAGGCGGATTCCGAAGTCGGGGCCGACCGTGAATCCAAATGCGTTCGAAGGGCCTCCTGCCGGACCGGTCGCGGTGACCGAGTACTCGCCGGCGAGCTCGAGGGTCGCTTTGATTTGCACCGACCTGGGCCGCAGATTGGAGATCGCGCCCGCCGGAATATCCTCTGCGGATCCTGGCCTCGCCTTAAGGGCCCGTCTCGACGTCCTCGTGCCCCAGTCGGCCCCTTGTTGCTGGACTGGCAGTGTTGCGGTCCCATCGTCCGAGGCCAAGTGCCGCCGCTCCGAGCGATCGGATGCTGGCTCGGAGTTTGCACTGTTGAATCAAGCCGTGGGTCAGCTGAAGGTGTCGATGTCTGGTTCGTGTTCTCTCCTTCTTTGCGCAGGGTTTCTTGCGTGTGCCGCCGGCCCCGCCATGGCGCAGCAGCCACCGCCGCCGCAGGAACGTCCTGAACGCCCTTACTTTGTGACCTATGACGACGGGCTCGAAAAACGTGGGGATCTCGACTTAGGAGTCGAAAATACGACCGGGCTGCCGCGAGATGGCCGGGCGACGTACAACGCCCCTTGGTTCGAAATCGAATACGGTCTCGCCAACTTCTGGACGACAGAGCTCTATCTGGAGGGCGTCATGGCGGGCCACGATGGGCGTGGGTTCACCGGATGGCGCTGGGAGCAGCGAGTGCGGCCGCTGAAAGGGGCGCGGCGGATCAATCCGGTGTTGTACATCGAGTACGAACACCTCAACGCGGCTTCGCGGATTCAGACGGAGATCGTCGGCAGCGGGGGGTACGCCCTAGGGCCCATCCACGACTTGGAACAGATCGCCGCACATGAAATCGAGGCCAAGCTGATTCTGTCGAGTGACCTCCGAGGGTGGAGCGTGTCTGAGAACGCCATCTTCGAAAAGAACCTGTCGGCGAACGAAGGCGTCGAGTTCGGGTACAGCGTCGGCGTGTCTCGGTCGCTCAGTGGATCCTCAGACAGCAGCACGTGTCGCGTCTGCCGGCAGCGGTTCGTCGTGGGGATCGAGGTGTACGGCGGGCTCGGCAACACACTCGAACGCAGCTTGCACGACACTCAGGACTATATCGCCCCGGTTGTGGCCTGGCATCTGAGCAAGAGGATGACACTGAAAGCGTCGACGGGGGTCGGACTGACGGGCTCCAGCGATCGCCAGTTGGTACGCGTCGGTGTGACGTATGACCGCTAGTCTCGCCTCATTGGCGGGTCAACACGCAGCGCGTCGGGTCGGGAATCGTCCTGTCGTCGGGCGACTGCGAGCTGGTCACCGTGACGCAACCGTGACGTGACCCGATCGATTTCGCGAGATCTACAGTGGTTTACGAGGATCGACGCTCGCGACGCGAACGCCCTGAAGCTGAGCGCGCGCGCCGTGTTGCCACCGCGCCCGTTTTCGATCATGCCGCCTGTGCCCCTTCTTGTGCCCCTCGACGTTGTCAGAGGATGACCATGCTCGCAGCGCTTCGTCCGTGTGAGTGTCGACTCATGCGACGGGCTGCGTCATCGCCGCATCGTCGATGTGCGTCTCACGCTCGAGCATCCGGAGTCGTCGAGCGAGACAAAGAGCTTGGCGTCGGCGTGCCCCGACGCTTCCGCGGGCGACGACGAAAGTCTACCAGCGAGCGACCTTCTTGGCTCGGCGTTACGGAATTGAATGTCAATACGAAGCGCGAGAGTGGGCCAGAAATTGCAACCGGCCACGCGGCTCGGCAATGCGTGTCGTCGCGCTAGAAGCGGTCGCCGCTTGCGCCCCCTCACGATTTGGCCGCAACCATCGGTTTCCCCGCGGAGTCAAGCGGAGTCAAAATGAGGCGCTTCTTCACGATCCTGGCCGTACCGTCGGTTCTTGCATTGATAACCTCCTTAGCCTTCCCGTCTCCCGCCCAGGCGAATTCGATTACTCTGACGGGCTTCGATGGGCACGGCGTGACCGCGACGATATCGGCTTTCAGTCTGGTCGGCGACGTCTTCTCATTCACGCTCACCAATACGTCTCCGGTCGGGGGGATCATCACGAACGTATCCCTCAATGAGGGCGATACCATAGCCCTTGCCGCCTTCACGTCGACGGCGCCCTTCACTTACACTCCCATCGATGATTCCGGTCTTGCCGTTAACGCTGAGGGGTTCCTCCCGGATTTTGCCCTCTTTCCGCCTAATCAGACAACGGGGTTGGGCGTCGGCCAATCCGCCTCGTACACCTTCACGCTGTCGCTAGACAACGGATCGCCCCTCACTGGTTTTTCGGCCACCGAACTCGCCGACGGCGCGCAAATTCGATTCAGGGAGGTGCCGAATTCTCCGAACGGCGCTGACTTCGCATTGGTGACGCCCGAGCCCGCTTCGCTGGTCCTGCTCGGCACGGGAGCAATGGGACTGTTAGCACGCCGGCGCCGGTCCGCAAGGCGCAAGAACTAGGCAGGATGGCACGACCGCCAGCAGAGGATGCCTGGGCCCCGGCGACAAAATCCTCAAGCATGCAAACGCTCCGGCCCTATGACGCGCGTATCGCAAGGTCGAGATCCTCGATGACCTCTGGGCGCTGAAGCGCAAGAGCCAGCACTCTCCGCGTGCAACTGCGGACGCATCCGTTGGGCTGGGAGCTGCGGGCCCTCCAAAGTACGACCCGAGGAATGTGCTGTGGCCTAGCCAGAACATCGAGCCAGGTTAGGTCTGCAGTGGCCTGAGCCCTTCCCGCGCGGTGCGCTACACACTCCGGATCACACCGCCGTCCACACGGACGACGGATCCGGTGATGTAGCTTGCGCGCTGGCTCACGAGAAAAGCGGCCACCGCGGCGAATTCATCGGGCCGTCCGTAGCGGCCCATCGGAATCGTCGCGAGCGACTGGCGCACGACCTCCTCGACCGGCTTGTTCTGTCGAGCGGCGGCAGCCCGGTCCAGCTCGTCTACGCGCTTCGTGTGGATCCGTCCGGGAACGAGGACGTTCACCGTCACGCCCTCGGCCGCCACTTCGTTGGCGAGCGTCTTCGACCAGGTGATGAGCGACGCCCGCAGCGCGTTGGAGATGCCGAGGTTGGGGATCGGCTGGAGCACGCCTGACGAGGTGCTCGTGAGGATGCGGCCCCACTTGCGCTCGCGCATGCCCGGGAGCAAGCGGCGCGTGACCCGGAAAACGCTCAACACCATTGCCTCGAAGTGCTTGTGCCACGCCTCGTCGTCGACCGTCGCGAGGGGGCCAGCCGGCGGTCCGCCGGTGACGTTGACGAGAATGTCGATGCCGCCGAACGCCGCCAGGGCCCGTTCGCACACGGCGTCGATGTCGCCGCGCTTGGAGAGGTCGCCGGCGTGAGTCTCGACGCGCGCTGCGCCGAGCGCGCCAATATCGGCCCGGACCCGCTCCAGGCTCGCCGCGTCCACGTCGGTCAGGAGGAGCTGCACGCCCTCCGCGGCCAGCACGCTCGCGATGGCGGATCCGAGGCCGCCGCCCGCGGCGAGGATGAGCGCACGTTTGTCGGCCAGGGCAAGGTCCACGTCAACCGCCTCCGTTCAGTCAGCGTCCAGCTCGCCCGACGGGCGTCGCCGGATCGAAGTATAGAGCAGGCTCGCGGCGTACCCCTTAACGAGAGCGTGTACACTCCCAAGACCTCATGCGCAGGCACCGGACCGTCGCTCCCGCGCTTTCGTCCCTCGGCGTTGTGGCGACCTTCGTGTTGGTCGGGGCGTGGCAGGCGCCGCCCCAGAAGTTCGTGCCGGACCCTGTGCAGGCCTCCGACCTCACCGTGCGTCTCGATTTGGTTGGAGCGATGTCCTCGCATCAGAACCCGACATCGCCGACCCTCGCAGGCTCCACTCTGCTGCTGATCGACCAGGCCGTCGGCATCTACCGCTGGTCTGGCTCCGCGGCCGAACCGTTGCTGTTGGCGTCGCGGCCGCCCTCCGGCGTGAAGCCTTTCGGCTCGGAGAGCATTCTGAACGTCGCGGCCACGCGATCGGGCACCACCGTCTATGTCATGTTCGTCTCGTCGTCGGCGCCTAAGGGCCTGCCTCGGCGACTGTCGCCGCGGCCACAGTCCGAAGCCTGGTACGTGCTCTATGCGTTCGACTTCGATGGCGCTGCGCTTTCCGAGCCTCGCCCGATCGTGGCGCTCCAGGCGCGCGACGATGGTCATACTGGCGGCGGCCTGCTTGTGCTCGACGATGGATCGGTGCTCTTCGCGGCAGGCGACAACGGCGACTCCTACGAAGACGGCGGCACGGACTCGCAGAATCCGGCGAACCATCTGGCGAAGATCGTACGCATCGATCCCGCCACCGGCGCGACGGCCGTCGTCGCCGTCGGCGTGCGCAATTGCCAGCGGTTGACGCTCGACACGTTCGACGATGGGCCGCGAGTGAGTTTCGTCGATCCGGGCGGCTGGGTGTCAGAGGAGATCGACAGCATTCGGCTGGCGGATCTCATCGACCCGGCGAGCAATCATCCGGCAGTCAACTTTGGATGGGGCCGCTCCGCGGCCGATGGTCGGTCGCGCGAAGGTATGCTCTTCATCGACCATGTCGGTAACTCGGTCGGGCGCGTGCCGGCAGGGGAGCCCGGGTTCATCGCGCCGGTAGCGGAGTTCGGCCGCGAAACCGCCAAGGTGTTTGCCGTGACCGGTCCGGTGAGCAGCCGCGCGTCGTTCACGCGAATCACGTTCCTCGTCGCGGACCTGGTCGGCGGTTTGGTCTACGCCATCACGAGTCCGCCGTCCGTGCTCGGTCAGCCGGTGTACCACGTCGCCCTCGTCGATGGCACCGGACAGCCGCTGACGCTCAAGGAACTGTCGCGGTCGGATCGCGCCGACTCGCGCTTCTTCAAGCTTCCGGATAGCGCCGCCGGCGTCCTGCTCGAGCACACCGGGGCGTTCTACCGACTCACCGAAGTGAAGTGACGCCGCGGCCCATTTATGTCGTAGTCTCGGTCTTCAGCCGGATGGCCGGGCTACCGGCATGGGTGAGATCGAAGCCAGCGAGGATCGCGCGCGTGACCCGCTCGTCAATCTCCATTGCTTGGCGCAGCGCGACGGGGTAGCGCACCAACGCCTCCAGTCCAGATGACGTCAATTGGAGTTGTACCGTGGGCTGGAGGCCCGTCCCAGGACTGCCTTCGAGAGCATCTTCGATGGCCGAGTGCTGCTTCGTGATTTCGTCCTTGAAATCGGCGAGGCCCGCCTCGACTGCCTTCATCAGCCGCTCGCGGGCGGTCGAGAAATCCGTGTCGGCGGGCAGCGTCAACGTGATCTCGTGCCAGCCAAAACTCGTGCCGGGAATCTGCTTGAAGAGGCCCGGCGTCGCCTGAAAGACGATGGAATTCGAGAACGCCACGACGCGGCCGGTGGGCGTGTGCGCGCCGGTGCCGCCCATCTCCATCAGGTGAATGCGCACCAGGCCCACATCGATGACCTCGCCGGAGACCCCGCCGATCGTCACGCGATCGCCGGCGCGAATCCCGTACTTGCCGATCAAGAAGAAGTAGCCCACGATCGACTGAATCACGTTCTGCAGCGACACGGCCACGCCGGCGGAAATCAGTCCCGCGAACGTGGCCATCGAGCCAATCTGGCTCGCCAGCGAGAATGTGACGATCGTGGCGATCGCGCCCCACACTACAAATTTGCGCACCCAGTGCAGTTGCCAGCGGCGCCGGGTGTCGCGGACGTACTTGTAAATCGTACGGCGCCACAGCTCCGATGCGCCCAGCACCAGTGCGATGATCACGCCGAGGAGAATCAATCGCGCGGCAAAACCCCACGACTGCGTCCAGAACGCACTCACCACGCTCGCGTGCCAGTTCGCGAGGTTCTTCTGGTAAAGACCGAGCAGGATTCCCGCCTGCGCCAAGGGGATCGCAGACCCGGTGAGTTGCTTGAATTGTTGCGTCAGTGCGTCGAGCTGCTGCGTTTCCTGCTCGAGTGTCGCCGTGTTGGCCGTATCCGCCAGGTGCGCCAATTCGTCGCCGCGGTTGGTGAGTTCCTTGAGATCGGCCACCTGGGGATTGCGAATCTCCTGCGCGCTCCGCGCCAGCTCTTGACTCTGCTGCACAGCGGCATTGATGCTTCGCAGCTTGCCCCAGGTGGAAAAAAGGCGGGTCGCGCTCTGCCACAGCCCAGAATCGGCGGCGACGGCGGCGATCGCAGCCGGCGGCGTGGCGGGTCCGGCCTGCAGCTGAGCACTCGGGGCGCTCGCTCCGCCCCTGGAGCTTCCGCTCTCGCCCGGGGTGGTCTCGCGCAGGTCCGGCGGCAGCGTGCTCTCGAGCGCGTCGATCTGCGCGCGGAGCCCGGTGGCCCCAGTGCTAGCGCCGCTGAGGAACTGCGCCATGGTGCGTATCGCGTCCACGCGGGCTTTCGCCAAATCTACTTCCGCTTGCGTCTCGGCCAGCTGGGCCTCCAGCGCCTGCTTCTGCGTCGCTGACGCTGTGGCAATCTTCTTGTGCAAGTCGTCGACTTCCCCGACAACCTGGTTCTCATCCTTCTGCGCCTCGGCCTCCTGCTGCATCAGCGTTTGATACGAGGACGGGACGGCGCCCTGCCCGGATGCCGCTTGACCGGACGCCGGCTGAGCGGAAGTGGCTACCGGCTGCGCACCTTCCTGGGCCCGCGCGAATTGAAACGCCAGGCGCACGACCTCGTTAGCCATCTGACGATCGGCGCTGACATACACGGCGTCATTGGCGTCGGAGACGAGTTGCTGTTGCGCACCGAGCTGGTGATACCAGGCAATCGTCTGATCGAGGAACTGCACAACACGCGTAGGATCGATGGGGGCGGCGATCGGGCTACTCTGGGCCGGCGCCGCATTCTTGGCAGACGACTGCGCGGGCGTTTGAGCGGGCCTCAGCGCGGGCGTCTGTGCGAGAGCGTTCGGGCCGGCCATACACACCATCGCCGCCGACAAGCCCGCGATGACGCAAAGCCCAGGCCGCAGGCGGGCAGCGAACCGATTGGAGGCGAACAGAAAGCCCGGGACAGGCGACAGAACGCTCCCCCCACTGGCGAACACGCGGCAGCGCAATGACGTCAGCGTAAACAAAAAGGTATCACCGTGCGACGCAACCGCCAATCGGGAATAGTAAAGACGATGAGAACGGACTTATTACGATTCGACGGCGCCGTGGAACGGGACCCGGCCATCGATGCGTGGCTCAAAGGGCATGCTGGTGAATTAGGGGCCATCGCTCACCAGTGGTTTGAGGTGATGCGAAACTGCGGCGATGAAGTCCGCGAGCTCCTGCATGATGGCCATCCGATTGCGTGTTTAGGTGATGCGCCCTTCGGCTACGTCAATGTGTTCACCTCGCATGTCAACGTGGGGTTCTTCCACGGCGCATCGCTGCCGGATCCGGCCCGCGTGTTACAGGGGACCGGCAGGTTCATGCGTCATGTGAAGCTGAGACCGAGAACAGCTGCCGACGCCGCAGCGCTCCGGCGGCTCATCGAGGCGGCGTACTCGGACATCAAAACGCGCGTCGAACACGGTTAGCTCATCCGCCTATCCGCACGTACCCGCGCTGCACGAAGTCGACGATGGTCGTGAGCGCCCAGAGGTCGAGCTGGACCTCGGGTTGGATGTCCTTCGGATCGATCTTGGCACCCAGCACGCCCTGACCGCAGACGTGGAGTTCGACGCCCGCCTTGGCGAGCGCCTGCATGATCGCGATGTTGGGATTGTCCTGTCCGCCGTTTCGCGCTTTGTATTCGGCGTTCTTCAAGACGGCCGGCGTGCCGCCCTGGTGAATGATCACCGCAAGCTTGCGGTGGTCGGCCGGCACGCCCGCCTTAGCGAGGGTATTCAGGTACCGCGCCGCAGTCTGCAGCATCGGGTTGACGTCGGATGGCGCAGCCGGCGCCGCGGCCATGTCGAACAACACACGATACGTCAGTGCCGGATCAGGCACGTTCTTCGCGCCGGGGACGTCTTTCGCAGGATCAATGTTTGGGACCGGAAAGGACCCGGAGGACTGCGCGCCGAGGAGGGCGATGCAGGCGGTCGCAGCCGCGAGCGAGAGCGTGAAGCGTCGACTAAGGGGTGTCATGATGACCTCCGTGCCGGCCACAGTACACCGAAAACGCCCCACGGAAGCCGACACCGCGGATGCGCCCGATCGCTCTCCGTGTGTCGGAATCCTGCGGCGAGAACTGGAGTCGCGCTAGCGGGCGGTCGACAGCAGCGGGCCGAGCATTGCTTCGTCCACGGTGATGCCGAGGCCCGGGCCCACGGGCGCCGATCCCACGCCGTTCACGCTACGCGGCTCGTAGCCGGCGACGTGCTCGTTCGTCCAGTCGTTCATGAAGGACACGGTCAAGAGCGACTTACCGCGCGTGCTGGCCGCCAGATGCGCAGACGTGGCCGACACGATGTCGCCACCCCACGTGTCTTCGATGGTCACCTGGATTCCCAGATCCTGCGCCAGGTCGCGCATCAGCTTCGCCTTCGTCAGGCCGCCGACTTTCGAGACCTTCAGATTGAACGCCCCGGCGCCGCCCTCGCGGACCGCGCGCAAGAGGGTCGGCACGTCGTGCACGACCTCGTCGTACACCATCGGCAACATGGTTCGCCTCCGCACCTCGATGCACTCCTCCATGGTCGGGCACGGCTGCTCGAGATAAAGGCGCGGCAAGTCTTCCATCAGCCGCGCGGCCTGAATCGCCTCGTTCAACCGCCAGCCGCCGTTCGCGTCGGCGATGACTACGTCGTCGTCGCCGGTGGCGTCGATGATCTGGCGAGCCCGGACGCCGTCAACGGCGGGGTCGCCACCGACCTTCAGCTGGAATCGGTGGATGCCTTCGGCCCGTCGCGCGAGCACGTAGTCTGTCATCTGTTGCGGCGATCCCAGTGGCACTGCCATGTAGAGCGGGAATGCATCCTGCCTCCGCCCGCCAAGGAGCGTCGTCACGCTGACGTGGAGTGCGCGGCCCGTCACGTCCCAGCAGGCGATGTCGATGGGACTTTTCGCATACTCGTGCCCCATCAGCACTGCGTCCATTGCGTCATTGACCGATGCGAGGTTGGTCGGGTCGAGGCCGACGACGGCCGGTGCGAGCACCGCGAGTGCGGCCCTGGCGCCCCCGGCGTGTGACGCCAGGTAGGTGGTCCCGAGGGGACACACTTCGCCCCATCCGACGAGGCCGGTGTCGGTGGTGACGCGGACGATGGTGGACGGCAGCGAGGCAATCACTCGCCCGCCAGACATCACATAGTCGCCGTGGACGTAGGTCAGCGTGAAGGCGAAGACGTCGACGCGGGCGATGCGCATGGACCAATAACCTACTGAAATTCCGACAGCTTTTGTTGCCTCCGATTCCCGCCAGTCCCCGGATTTGGGCGCGCCTGGTTCATTTTGGCAATCTGAACGCGAGATACACGAGTTCTTCGTTGCGTTGGATCTGAAGCGCCACCGCTCCGCCGGCCGGTAGACCCGCGAGCGTCGCGCGGAGATCATCGATGCCGCGCACCGCGGCTCCGTTCACGGCGAGGATGACGTCGCCGGTCTCGAGCGGCACGTTGGCCGTCGTTCCGGCGGCCCGCGCGAGGACCAGGACGCCGCCGCTCGCTCGCAGATTGCCCATTTGCCGGGCAAGGTCGGCGGTGATGCCGACCCCCAGAATCCCCAATGGACGAACCAGGCTCTGGTCCGGATCCGCCAGCGCGGCCAACTGATCGATCCGGCGTGGCAGCACGGTCACGGGGACGTCCAGCGTCACCCGGTCCGATCCGCGCAAGAGGGCGAAGTGAATGATGGTGCCAGCGTCCTCGGCCATCAAGTGGAACGCCAAGGCCGGCACGTTGTCCATCGGCTCCCCGTCCACGGCGACGATGAGGTCCTGCACGCGCAGCCCGGCCTGCTCCGCGGAGCCGCCGGGCGCCACGTCCGACACGATCAGTCCGCTCGCGCGCGCCAAGTGAAGGCCCTCGGCCAATTCAGGAGTGACCGTCTGTACACTCGCGCCGATGCTGCCACGACGCACGTGGCCGAACTCTCGGAGCTGCTGATAGGACACGCGTACCAGGTTGCTCGGAATCGCAAAGCCCAACCCCTCGTTCCCGCCCGATTGCGACAGGATGAACGTGTCGACGCCGACGACCTCGCCATTGGCATTGACCAGCGGACCGCCGGAGTTCCCCGGATTGATGGCTGCGTCGGTCTGAATGAACACCATCGCCGAATCGGAGCTGACTTGTCGGGCCGTCGAGCTGATCACGCCCATGCTCACCGAGTTGCGCAGGCCGCCAGGACTGCCGAACGCGAAAACCAACTCACCCTGTTTCAGATCGGCGTAGCGGGCGACCGGAAGCGCGGGCAGCGTGAGGCCATCCACCTTCAGCACGGCCAGGTCGATGTCGCCGGCGATGCCGACGACATGCGCGGGGGCCACCGTGCCGTGCGTCGACAGGGACTGCAACGGCGTCTTCGTGCCATTGCGATCAGGCAACACCACGTTGACCTCCTGCGCGCCCTGAAGCACGTGCGCGTTCGTGACGATGTAGCCGCTCGAGTCGATCACGAATCCGGCTCCGATCGCGTGTTGAGGTCCGATCACCAGACCCGCCGCATGGTTGGTGTCACCCTCGTCCACCTGGCCGAAGCCGGCGACGACGATCTGAACGACGCTGGGCGAGACCTTCTCGACCAAGGCCTGGATGGAGTCGTCGAACTGCCGAAGGGCGGAGGCGGGCGAGGTGGTTTGAGCGATCGCTTGGCTGCCGAGCGTCGCCGCCATGAGGATGGCCTGAACGACGCTCATCAGCCGAAAGGTGCAGACGCGCATCGACGTCCTCCTGGTTGCCTCCTGGTTGAGACGACGACGCGCAGGCCTGCGAGGGACATCCCGTCGAACGTCGATCGCAGTCTATCCGGACAGGGTCGCCAGACGCGAACCTACCCGGCGACTTGGGCCACGTCCGTGGCGGTGAGACCCTGGTAGGTCGCGGTAATCGTCGTTTGACCGCCCGCCACCCCCGTGACCACGCCCAGGGCCGATACGGTCGCGACGGCGGGGTTCGACGACTGCCAGGCGGCGGCGGTCGTCACGTTCTGTGTAGTGCCGTCCGACATGTTGGCGGTCGCCGTGAACTGGGCCGTGAGGCCGACGCCAACCGTCGGACCCGTCACCGTCACCGAGACGACGGTCGCAGACGGGGCCGTCGAGCATCCAGACAGCGCGATCGCGAGACCGATGGCCAAGGCGACAGTCGTCAGTGGTCGTGTCATGAGGTCGCTCCTCGTGAGTCAAGACAAAGCATTAGGGGGCAGCAATCGCGCGACCTGCAACGTGGGTGCCAGAGAGATCGGCAGTCGGCGGCCCGCTACTCGGGACGCAAATTGCAAGACCGCGCGCGGTGTGCGCCCTGTGCACACGCGCTGTCTGCCTTCAGACACTTGGCCCAACACGAACACGCCGCACGGCGAGCCCCTCGTGACGCGGCGCGCCATCGTGTTGGAACACGTCTTGCTCCACGTGTCGAGGACATCGTCCACATGACGACAAGCGAAGGATTGGTGGGATTGCTGGTGGTCGCAGCCTTGTTGGTGCTGCTCGGGGCGTTCCGCAGCGGCCGGCGCCCGTCAGATCGGCGCGGCCTCGGCTTGTGATCGACTCGGCAGATCCATGACGGTGGTCCGGTCCCGCCGCCGACCCATGGACACCTGGCCAGCCGAGGTGCAGATCATGAATACCCAGCCCGACAAGTCACCCGCTATTCCCATCGCTCCCGTTGTCATGTGGACGTCCTCCGACGGTGCCCGCTGCCTGCTGGCGTTCGAACGCGGCGTGCTCGAGTTGCGGATCGAGCAGGACGGTGCCGTGATGCGGCACGCCCGATACGTGGACTTCCGCCAGGCTTTCGAGGCCTCGCGACAGTGGCGGGTTGATTGGGACCTCGAGTCGCGGTCCCGTCAGCGGCGCATCGCGAGAATGCTCTGCCCGGAGTGTGGCGGCGAGGTGTTGCCTGAGCGAGACATCCAGTGCGGCGCTCAGTGGCTCCGATGCACGTCTTGCGGCGATGCGTGGGGGATCAATGACCTGCCGGTGAGGGACGTGTGGAGGGTCACCCATTGAGGGCGGCCGCCATTGGCCTGATCGTCCTGGCCGTCGTCGGACGCGCCCCGCTGGTCGAGGCTCAGGCCATCTCCGTGACCCCGTACATCGGCTATGAGACCGGGGGCTCGTACCCCGTCGAAAACCCCACCTCGGTCGCGGCGTACCGGGCGTCCGCCGCGCGGCTGTTCGGGTTGTTCGCGGACTACGCGATCGGGAGCCGCGTCCAGGCGGAGTTTCAGTGGGGACATAATCCGACCACCTATAGCACCCAGGACCCAGTGACCGGGCTATACTCCGAAGCGTTTTCCAGCAGCATCGACCAATACCAGTTCGGGGCGATGTACTTTTTGCGAGATGCCGGGCACGCCTGGCGGACCTACGTCACCGCGAGCGTTGGCCTCACCCACGACTCCAATGGCGGCGGCAACCCGGGCCGGACGGTTGGCGGATTCGGGTTCGGCGTCGGCGTCATCGCCGACGTGACACGATACGTCGGCTTCCGCGCCGATGCGCACTGGTTGCCGACGTACGGGAGCGCCGGCGTCGCCACGGCCTGCGACGAGTTTGGCGATTGCTTTCCGATGACCATTCACAACTATCTCCAGCGCTTTGCCCTCGTCGCTGGTCTGGTCATTCGACCGTAGCGAGCGATCCTCCCGGGCGTTGCGGAGCCGATCGCCGGCGGACGCCTTGCCGGACGTCCCCTGCGTTCGGCGGCAGGATCAGTCGGACGCCGGGCCGGGTCGCTCCAGACCGAACTTCTGCATCCGGTAGATAAGGGCGCTGCGGCTGATGTTGAGATACGTCGCGGCCTTCGTCTGATTCCAGGCGTGTTTGACGAGCGCGGCGACCAGCAGTTCCCGCTCGACGTCCTCGAGCGGCAGGCCGTCGTCGGGCAACTCCATCCGCAAGCGCGCCACCCGTGAATCCGGGACGCGCAGCCGATCGGGCAGATCGTCGAGGCCGATGACGCCGTCCCGATCGAGCACGAGGGCCCGCTGAACGGTGTTCTCGAGTTCCCGGATGTTGCCAGGCCACGCATAACGGTTGAAGAGCGAGCAGACGTCCGGATCGACGGTCGCGCGCCCGCCAAGCTTGACCACGACGTGGTCGACGAGCTGGGGAATGTCCTCCGTGCGCTCGCGGAGGGGCGGGATCCGGATAGCCACCACGGCGAGCCGATAGTACAGGTCCTCGCGGAATGTCCCGTCCGCCACCATCTTGTCCAGGTCGCGATTCGTCGCGGCGATGACCCGGATGTCGACCTTGACCGGGCGCAGCTCGCCGACTTTGTCCAGTTCCCGGTTCTGCAGGACGCGAAGGAGCTTGACCTGCATCGACATCGGAAGATCGCCGACCTCGTCGAGGAAGATCGTGCCCTCGTGGGCTGCCTCGAACTTGCCCGGTTTGTCGGCCGTCGCCCCGGTGAACGATCCGCGGCGATGACCGAACAGCTCCGACTCGAGCAGGTGCTCCGGAATGGCGGCGCAGTTGACGATGACGAACGGCCGCCCTTTGCGCGGGCTGTGAAAGTGAATGGCCTTGGCGAGCAGTTCCTTGCCCGTGCCGCTCTCGCCTTCGAGCATCACCGTCGCGTCACTCGGTGCCACACGAGACGCGATCTCGATCGCCCGGTGCATGGCGCGCGAGCCGGCGATCATGCCCTCGAACGAGAACCGCTCGGCGACGACTGCCCGGAGCTGGCGGTTTTCCCGCCGGAGCGCGGCGACGTCCAGCGTCTTGCTGAGCGCCACCCGGAGTTGTTCTCGCGTGAACGGCTTGGTCAAGTAGTCCACCGCGCCCCGCTTCATCGCTTCGACCGCCGACCCGATCGTGCCATGCGCCGTCAGCATGACCACGGGCAGATCGGGCTCGAGCGTCTTGAGGCGCCCGAGCAGCTCCAGGCCGTCTTCGCCGGGCATCTTGACATCCGTCACGACCACATCGATTGGCTCGAGCCCGAGCTGCAGGAGGGCGGCTGAGGCGCTCGCCGCCGTCAAGACGCGGTAGCCGTCCTCGTGCAGCTGGTACTCCATGACCCGGCGGAAGCTCTGGTCATCATCCACGACGAGAACCGTTCGGGACGGAGTCATACGCGAATGACCGCGTCGGAAGGCTCACAGTTGGATCCGCGGGGCGCGCCGACGGGAAAACTAATCCTGAAGCACGTGCCGCGCGGCGACGTCCGCGCGACCTCGAGGCGCCCCTCATGCGACATGACGATCCGGTGCGCGATCGCCAGGCCGAGGCCCGTGCCCGTGTCGCGGGTCGTGAAAAACGGGCGGAAGATGCTGGAGAGGTGATCGGTGGCGATACCAGGGCCTTCGTCGATCACCTCCACGGAGACGTCGCGATCGTCCAGCGCCTCGCGGACGACCACGCGGCCGCCCGGCGGCGTGGCCTGAATCGCGTTGAGGATGACATTCAGAAGCACCTGCTCGATCTGCAAGGGATCGATGGACACCTCGACGTCCGTGGCCGTCGAGTGGACGTCGAGCGTGACGTGGGCCCGCTCCGCTTCGACGCGCAGCAGCGCGATCGATTGCGCGACGACGTCGTGCAAGGGCGTCAGACGGAGTTCCGGGGCGTGCGGCCTCGCGTACCGCAAGAACTCCCAGACCAGCCGATCCAGGCGCCGGACCTCGGCCATGGCCAGGCGCGAGAACTCTGCTTCGGGGCTGTCGGCGCGTGCCCGCGCCTCGATGATCTCGATCGCGCCGCCGATGGACGCCAGGGGGTGGCGGATCTCGTGCGCCAGCCCCGTCGCCACCTCGCCGAGCGTGGTCAGCCGATCCATGCGCAGGATTTGCTCGTGGGACTCACGTAACTGTGCATTGGTCGTTTCGAGGGTCGCGGCCGCGACCCGGTACCGCTGGGTCACGCGTTGCTGCGCACTCGCGAGCAGGCCGACCGACAGACCAATGAGAAGAAAGACCACCACTTCGGCGAGCCGGCCTGTGTCCGGCGCACGCGCGAGGCCGGAAACATGATTCACGTAGGCCACTGAGGACACGCATGCAACGATCAGTCCGCCGCGGACGCCATACCAATAGGCGCCGGCAAGGATGGGGATGTAATACAGCCGGAGGGACAACTCGTGGAGCAGGCCCGGCGAGGGCCCCGTCGCGTAGCGCAGGATTGAGACGCCTACAATCGACCCGACAAGCGCGGCCATCCGCCACTGAATCCGCTGAGGCACCATCGGTGTTTGGCGGGTGCGACCCAGGCCGATCGTAGCATCTAGCCGTCCAGATGTCCGGCAGGCACTGTCTATTTTCAGACAGCACGCCCGGGACGTCAGCTGGTCGGCGGTTTGTTCCGAAAGACCGGCTGGGTCCAGGCGAAGGCGCCGGTCGAGTCCTCGATCCTGACGCGAACGTACACGTCGTCGCGGCTGAACGTGTAGGACGCACACGAGGACGTCACTTCACGGAGCAGACGGCCGTTCTGGCCAATGAACTGCACGCGGTAGGTGCGCGCCGGCTGGTCCCGAATATCGATGGTGATGTCGGTTCCCGTGACCTGGTAGTCGGTCAGTTCGACACCCGTCGATGCATAGAAATCGCCGCGCTCGAGAGCGCCCAGAACTGACGGGGCGGTGAGTCGCTCGGCATGCACAAACACCCACCCTCGTCCGGGGCGGGCCGCCATGGGATCCGAGGACGCCTTGAAGGCGTGCGCATCATCGTCCGCAAGGCCGTACATCACTCTCCCGCTCGTGAGGATGCGATCCCAGACCTCTTCCATGCCTGGCACGCCCGCACTTCCACGGCTGTTCGTGCCGGGATGCTGGTTGAAGACTTCGACGAGGCCGCCTCGCTCGACACGGCGCAGGGTGTCGGCGCCAATTGGCGATAGGTAGTTCGGGTGATCGATGAGAGGCATGCCGCCGGCACGCCGAATGGCATCGACGTCTCGCTGCAGCGTATCGAAAACGCTCGTGCCGTGCTGAGGCTCGACGCTTTCCGACACGCCCAGTGCGTTCACGTGGACCGGGCGGCCCTGGAAGTCGTCCGTCACCTCCTCGCCCTGGATGACGAGGAACTGATGGTCGGCCCCGTAGCTCGCATTGAGCGCGCCGGCTGGCGATAGCTTGCCGTGGTCGCTCAGCACGAGAAAGTCGTAGTCGTGATCGCGATACCACTGCGCCACCTGCTCGGGCGTGCTGTCGCCATCACTTCGCGACGAGTGCGTGTGGGCGTTGCCCTTGAACCAGTAGCCGGCCGGCCGCGGCTGGCGCGGGGCCACGACCGGGTTCGACGCAAGGGCCGAGGACCAACTGGTGGCGCCGACGGCCGCCAGCCACAGAGAGACAAGCAGGGTCGCGAGGCGCGTCATCATCGGCTCGCCAGTCTCTGGGGCACTAACCGTGCCAGAGCGGGCGAACAAATCTGATGGCGACCCGCGGTTGGCCCTGGAACGCACCCAGACAGGGCTCAAGACCCTTGAGGGACTGGGGACCTCTTCAGATCGGCCATGACTTCGGCGTAAACATTGAGGCTTACCGGCGTTGGAGCCGATTGGTTCTGTGCAGTATTCCCCACGGGAGCGATGCAAACCTGTCTTTTCCGAGCCTCTGGAAGGCCGCGGTCCCAGAGGAGTTTGGCTGTAGATGTCGTTGCGGAGCGCCCGCACATACAGAACGCGTCGGACGGAGACAAGGTTTGTGATCCAGCTTGACCCCTCGGACCCAGGCACCCCTAGCCGCTCGTCCACGCCAGGCCCATAATGCGCCATGATCGGACGACGCTCCGTCGCCGTGGGTCTTCTCGCCGCTGCCGTTCTGGCCACGACGGTCGCCGCGGCGCAAACACCCAAACGGCGCCCGCTCGCGCCCGCGGATCTGGACGCCATCGCCTCACTGCTGAAGATCGAGGACACGCGGCAGTTCGATGAGGCCACGCTCGCGCGCTTGCTGCAGTCTGCTCAACCAGAGATTCGGCGTCGGGCCGCGCAGACGATCGGGCGCGTCCTCAATCCCCGCGGGAGTGCGCTGCTCATGTCCGTCCGCGGTGACGCCAACAGCGACGTCGTCGCGACCGTCGCATTTGCCTACGGCCAATTGAAGGACGCGGACGCCGTCGGCTGGCTGGGCGAGGAGATGTCGGGACCCGCTGTGCCAGCAGCCGTCGCCCGCGAGGCGGCGCGCGCGTTGGGTAAGATCCGGTCGCCCGAGGCCCGCGCCGCGCTCGTTCGCTATCTTGGCCAAGCGCGCATGACGGCTGCGACGTCGAGCGTGACCGGCGAGGCGCTTCTCTCGCTGGGCCGTTTCCCCGCGCCAATCGACTTGGCTGCGGTTGTGCGGTGGACGCATTCGGCCGATGTCGAGGTCCGATGGCGGGCGACTTGGGCGCTCTATCGTCCCCGGGATGTCGCCGCAGTGCCCGAATTGCTTCGCTTGAGTCGCGATTCCTCCGGGGACGTCCGCTTGTGGGCGGCCCGGGGTCTCGGTGTTCCTCCGCAGCCGGCGCCGGCATCTGGCCGAGGCGCGGCGGCGACGGTTCCTGCCGCGATGCCACCGTCCGCTCAGCTCTCCGATGCGGACCGGACGCAGGCGTCCTCGCGACTCCGCGAGGCGCTGACGGACCCCGACCGCCGCGTCCGCACCGAAGCCCTGCGCGCGCTTGCGACGTACGACGACGACGCGTCGTTTGGAGCGGTGCTGGCCGCAGTTGACTCGCCCGACACCTGGATCTCGGTGTCCGCGGCTGAGGCGCTGGCTCGATTTCCCGCCCGCGCCGCCGCAGCCATTCCGCGACTCGTGGCCGCAGCCGCCCCTGGTCGACCGACGGCGGTGCGAATCACGGCGCTCTCGCCGCTCGCGGTCCTCGCCCCTGACGCCGCGCTTGATGTGGCCACTGCGCTCCTCCACGATCCGAGCCTCGTGGCTCGAACGTCGGCCGTTCAAGCACTCCGGCGCCTCGGCGCCGACGGTCGTGCGCGCCTGGACGCCGCGGCTGCTGCCGATCCGAAGCTTTCAGATCTCGTCGCGCCCGCCGGACCACGCACGCCGCTGCCGCCCGCGTCAGCCCGCGCCGACGCGGACTATCGGCGCATCGTCGAGCAGTGGATCGTGCCTGATTACAACGGCGCTCGTGGCCCTCACGTCGTGTTCGACACGCCGCGGGGGTCGGTCGAGATCGAGCTGTACCCCGGGGACGCGCCCTTCGGCGTCGAGTACTTGCTCGACGTCATCAAGACAGGCGACATCGTCGGCAGCGAGTTCGGGCGTGTCGTCCCCGATTTCGTCGCGCAGGAGCGCTCGATCCGCGCCGATGCGCCGCGCCGCGATGAAGTGAACCGGCGCGGGCTCACGCGGGGCAATCTCAGTTGGGCCTCGGCGGGCCTTGATACCGGCCGTCCCGGCTACACGATCGGCAGCACGCCGCAGCCGCACAACGAGGGCGACTTCACGGCCCTCGGCCGCGTCGTGCGCGGGCTGGACGTCGTGGATCGGATCGAACTCGGAGACAAGATCACGGGCGCGCGTGTGGGCCGGTGATCGAGTCGGAAGGGATGGGGAGGGGCGTCACGTGTGGAGAACTCGTCCGACACGGGAAGGCGCCGAGTGTCCCACAGGCGGCGTCCGTCCCTTCACGTTTCGTACAGCTTGATTGACGTGACCTGTTCGATCAGGTGTTGCACCGTGCGCAAGCTCTTCGTCTCGTCGACGAATGCGAAACCGGTCGCGTAGCGTGGCGTGCCGTCGGCGGCCACCGACGGGCGACAGTGCAGACTCCGCGCCGGCAGCATCGCCGACCAGTCGTCGACGGTCGTGAAGCGGACCGTTTGAACCACGCCTGGCTCCAGCGGATCCACGGTCTCGACGCAAAAGCCCCCGAGCCCGACGTCGCGCACGTGGACGGGCAGCCGCGGCGATGTCAGGTAACCGACCAGACGTTGGTGTGCGGGGAATCGAGGATGACGACGTCGTTCCGACGCATCCGGTCGAGCTTCGTCTAGCGGATCAGACGCCATGGGGAGCCCTCCTGACAGCGGTCATTGTAGTACGGAAGATAGACAAGGAGATGGGCGTATCCGCGGAAAACTCCCGACCTTCAGACCGGGGAGTCCTCCACACGTGAGGCCCGTTCGCCTCTTGACATGTACTATAATACTAGTACAATAGATCTCGTGCCTGGACTGATCGCCATCGACCCGAGCCTCCCGCTGCCGATCTATGCGCAGCTGGACCGGGCGATTCGAGCGGCGGTCGCCACCGGGAAGCTGGCGCCGGGCGCCCAGCTGCCGACGGTTCGCCAGCTCGCCGTGGAGTTGAGCGTCAACGCCAACACGGTCGCGCGGGTCTATCTCGACCTCGAGCGAGCGGGCATCGTCGAGGCCCGGCGGGGCGTGGGGACCTTCGTGGCGGCGGACCAGCCAACCCACGGGGCCAAGCGGGGCCGCGAAGGTGAACTGCGTGGGCTCGCCAAGCGCGTGCTGGACGAGGCGGCGGCCAGGGGGTTTTCGGTCGACGATCTGCTGAACCAGCTGAAGGCGGTCGCTGGTGAAGAGGGGAGGCGATGATCGTGACGCCCAGCATTTCGGCACGTCGTCAAGACACCATCTCGGGAGGAGACATGCGAAGCAACTTCGTGGCAGTCGTGGCGCTTGCCGTTCCGGTGGTTCTGGGCGGCCTTGGCACGCTCGCGACCAACAATCCCGTCTGGCTCGTCGCCGGCGTGTTCGTGGGGTTGGTGCTCATGCAGTCGCCCAAGGTTTCCCAGCAATGGGAGCGCGCCATCATCCTGCGCCTGGGCAAGTATGTCGGCATGCGTGGGCCAGGACTGTTCTGGATCGTGCCGTTCATCGACAAAGTGTCGGTGTTCATCGATCAGCGCGTGATGACGACGGGTTTTGCCGCCGAGCAGACGCTCACGGCCGACACCGTGCCGGTGAACGTCGACGCCGTGCTCTTTTGGATGGTGCACGACCCTGAAAAGGCCGCGCTCGAGGTGCAAAGCTACAACAGCACGGTGAGCTGGGCCGCCCAGACTGCGCTCCGCGACATCATCGGTCGAACGTCCCTCGGGGATTTGCTGCAGGGACGGGAGCGGATCGAACAGGAGCTGCAGGCCCTCATCGACGGGCGGTCGAATCCGTGGGGTGTGACCGTGCAGTCGGTCGAGATGCGGGACATCGTCATTCCGGCGTCGCTTCAAGACGCGATGTCGCGCGAAGCGCAGGCGACGCGCGAGAAGCGGGCGCGCGTGATCCTCGGCGAGGCGGAGGCCGAGATCGCGCACAGCTTCCAGGAGGCCGCTCGTTCGTATCGGGACGACCCGACCGCGCTCCATCTGCGCGCGATGAACATGCTCTACGAGGGCCTGAAGGAGAAGGGCGCGCTCATGCTGATTCCGAGTTCAGCCGTCGAGTCGATGGGCATGGGCGGGCTCATGGGTGCGGCCGCGCTCGCGCAGCAGCAACTCACGACGGCGACGCCGCCGTCGTCCGGGCCGGACGGGAAACCCGGAAAGGTGTCGTAGAGAGTCACTGCCCGCTAGGGGAGGCCGCCATGGCGCCGTTCAAGGGCGAAATCGACAGCAGTCGGATTCCCGTAGAGGGAGCGGCTGGCTTGGGACTTGTCGCGGTGGCGGGCGTCATTGTCTATGCGCTCGCACCTCTTCGGTCGGCATGGCTGACGACGATCCTCGGCGGGGCAGTCGTGGGGTTAGCGCTGCTCGCGGTGCGACACCGCGAGACCCGCCCGGCGGCGATCGGCGGGATCGTGCTCGCCGCGATTGCGCTCGTCGTTGTCCTGCTCGTGCCATTCCTGCGGCACGGCTGACCGCCGCACGCGCTGATAAGATCCACCGCGTGAAGATCGAACCGTTCCTGCTCGAACGGTGGATGACGCGTCACGAGACGCACGTCCGCTACGACATCGCCGAGAGCGGCATTCAGCCCCTGTCCACCGACGATCTCCTGGCCTTCGAGCCGCCAGCCGAGCGAGACGCGACGCTCGCCGCGCTCCTGGCCCTGCCGCTCGGCTACGGCGAGGCTCGCGGCACCGGGCGGTTGCGCTCGATGATCGCCGCGACCTACGCACGCGGCGACGCGGATCACATCCTCGTCACGACGGGTGCGATCGAGGCCACTTTCCTGCTCTTCAATCAGCTCCTCGATGCGGGCGATCACGTCATCGCGCCGTACCCCGCCTATCAGCAGCTCTACACGGTGCCAACGGCGATCGGCTGCGACGTGTCGTTGTGGCATGTCGGTCCCGAAACCGGCTACCGCTACGACGTCGCCGCCCTCGAGCGGCTCGTCAGGCCTCGTACGCGCGTGATCGTGGTCAATACGCCTCACAATCCAACCGGCGCGATGCTGTCGCCGGCAGACGCCGCGCGCGTGTACGCGATCGCCGAGTCCGTGGGCGCCACGATCATTGGCGACGAAGCGTACCGGTGGCTCGACGTGCCGGATGGCGACGCGTTTGCGCCCCCGATGTTCGACCGCGGTCCGCGCGGCGTCAGTGTCGGCACGCTGTCGAAGCCGTTCGGCTTGCCCGGCCTTCGGATCGGGTGGATCGCCGGGCCGCCCGATCTGGTGCGCGCCTGCTGGGGGCTCCGCGACTACATCTCGCTCAGTCCAGGCAAGCTGAGCGACGCGCTCGCGTGTCTCGGCCTGCGGCATCGCGAGGCCATCGTCGCGCGCAATCGGCGCATCATCCACACCAATCTCGCGACGGCCGCCCGCTTTATTGCCGATCGCGCATCCTTCCTTTCGTGGACGCCGCCGCGGGGCGGACTGCTGGCGCTCGTCAAATACGATCTCCCGATCGCCTCGCTGGACCTCGCCGATCGCTTGGCGACCGACTGGAGCGTCATGCTCGCACCGGGCTCGGCGTTCGGATACGAGCACCACCTGCGCTTGGGTGTCGGCCAGAGGCCGGATCTGTTTGCGAAAGGTCTCGAAGAGGCGGGGAAGTGTTTTGAGGGGGTTCGAGCCACAGGCCATCGGTAGTGGGCAGACCTTCCGCCCAAGCCTTCCGGCCTCCCAGCCTTCCAGCCTCTTCAGAGATAAGCTGTCTCCCTGTCTTTTCCTCGAAGGAGCACGTCCATGAAGCGCACCGTTCTTGTCCTGCGGCGAGGAGCGATCGGAGTGGCTCTCACGGTCGCGTTGCTGCCCGCCATCCGCGCAAGCGCAGAGCGAGCGACGCAGGGCCCGCAGTCGGCCCAGCCGGCCACGCCTGCGCCCCCAGCGGCGAGGATGACGCCGGACGGCAAGAAGGTCCTGACGCTGGCGGACTACGGTCCGTGGAAGCGCATCACCTCGACGGCCCTGAGCGATGACGGCAAGTGGATGACCTACACGTTGTCGCCGAACGACGGTGACGAGACCTTGATGATCAAACAGCTCGACGGAGAGATGGTGTACACGATTCCCATCGGACCGCCGGCCGCCGCCGGCCGCGCCGGCGGGCGAGGCGGCGCTGGCGGCGCCGCCAGTGTCCAGTTCTCCGACGACAGCCACTGGATCGCGTACTACGTGAATCCGCCGTCGCCGCCGCCCGGCCGTGGACGCGGAACGGCGCCCGGTGCCGGCGGTAGCACCGGCCAGACGGGCGGGCCGGACGGCCAGACTGGCGGGAGGACCGGTGGGCGTACGGGCGCGCCGGCGGCCGGTGGCGGCGCTGGTGGCGGCGCGCCCGTACGGCACCTCGAGCTGTTCGATCTGACGAGTGGCAGCAAGGTCGACGTGCCGAACGCCAGCGCGTTTCAGTTCTCGAAGGGCTCGCAGTGGATCGCCATCAAGATGACCGCCCCGGCGGGCGACGCTCCGGCCACGGCGAACGGCCGCGGCACGGATCTGCTGCTGCGCAGACTCGCGACCGGCTCCACCGAAAACATCGGCCACGTGAGCCTCTACGACTTCGATGAGAGCGGCTCCTGGCTCGCCTATGCCGTGGATGCCGAGAACCACTTCGGCAATGGCGTGTATGCCGTGAATCTGGCGACGGGCGACACTCGTGTGCTCGACACCGCGGCGCTGACGTATGACGGCCTCGCCTGGGCCGCCGGTTCGACGCGCCTGGTGGCGCTTCGCGGCGAGACGCCGAAAGGCAAGACCGAACGCGAGAACGCGCTCGTGTTCTGGTCGGACGCGTCGACGTCAGCTGCGACCGTCTGGGATCCGTCGACGGACGCGTCGTTCCCCAAGGGCTTCGTGCTGAGCGAGGCTGCCGCGCCCCGCTGGGCGCGGGACGGCTCGCGCCTGTTCGTTGGCATCAAGCCGCAGGCCGACCTCGTCGTCGAGTCGACTGAACCGAAGGCGAATCTCGACATCTGGCACTGGAAGGACGTCGACCTTCAGTCCGAACAAATCCTCCGCGTGGCGCAGGCGCGGCGTGCGACGTACGCCGCGGTCTTTGACACGACATCCAAGTCGTTCGTCCGCCTCACGGACAACGCGCTCGAGGCCATCACGCCGACCGCGGACGGCCGGCTGGCCATCGCGCGAGATCCCGGCCCGTACGATCACGACTTCTCAGAAGGGCAGCCCAACCGGGCGGACTACTACAGAGTCGACACGACCACGGGCGCGCGGACGCTCATCGCCAAGCATCTCATCCGCACGATGGGCTCGTCGACCGACAGCCGCTGGTTCCTGTACTTGGCAGGGCAGCAGTTGACGGCCTTCAACCTCGAGACCGGCAAAGCGACGGCGATCGGGGGCCCGGAGAGCCTCCGCTTCGTCAACACAGACGATGACCACGCGGCGGACAAGCCGGTGTGGGGCGTGGCCGGCTGGTCGAAGGACGGCAAGGCGGTGCTCCTCAACGACAGGCATGACGTCTGGTCGGTGCCGCTCGACGGTGGCAAACCGGTGGCGTTGTCGGGAGGCGTCGGCGCGGCCCAGTCCGTCGAGTTGCGGCTCACGCGCGTCTTTACCGGCGGAGGTGGAGGAGGCGGCGGGCGTGGGGGGCGGGCCGGCGGGGCGGGCGCGGTCGCGGACGAGGGCGTCGATCTGACGCAGCCGTTGACGTTCACGGCGACAGGCGAGTGGACGAAGAAGTCGGGCTTCTGGCGCACGCCGGCCGGTAGCATGCAGCCGGCGCCGGTCATCTGGCTCGACAAGAACGTCGGCGGTGTCGAGAAGGCGAAGAACGCCGATCGGATCATCTTCACCGAGCAGACCTTCGAGGAATTCCCCGACTATTGGGTGAGCGACTCGAACTTCACCTCGCCGCGGAAGGTCACCGATGCGAACCCGCAAATCTCGGACTACGCGTGGGGATCGCGCACGCTCGTGGACTTCACCAACAGCAAGGGCAAGAAGCTCCAAGCGACACTAACGCTGCCGGCCGGCTATGAGCCGGGCAGGAAATATCCGATGCTGGTCTACATCTACGAGACGCTGTCGAACACGCATCACGACTTCTCGATGCCCGTGTACGACGACCGTCCGCACATGAGCGAGTATGCCAGCAGCGGTTATCTCGTGCTCGAGCCGGACATCGTGTACGAGATCGGCAAACCGGGATCGTCAGCGCTCGACTGCGTGACCGCCGCCGTGAAGAAGGTGATTGACCTCGGCTACGCGGACCCGGCGCACATCGGCCTCCAGGGCCACAGCTGGGGCGGCTACGAGTCGTCGTTCATCCTCACCCAGACGAACATCTTCGCGGCCGTTGTCACAGGGGCGCCGCTCACGGATCTGATCAGCATGTACGGCGAGATCTACAAGCAGACGGGCGCCTGGAACGGCGGCATCCTCGAGACCAGCCAGGGGCGCATGGGGGCGGACGTGACCCCGTGGAATGCCAGGGAGCTCTACGAGAGCCAATCGCCGGTCTTCAGCGTCACGAAGATCCAGACGCCGTTCCTGATTCTGCAGGGCACGGCCGACGGCGCCGTCGATTGGGATCAGGGCCTCGAGTTCTATCAGGCCGCGCGGAAGAACGGGAAGCAGGTCATTTTCCTCTCGTATCCTGACGAGCCCCATCACCTGGCGAAGACGCCGAATCAGAAGGACTTCCAGGTTCGGATGAAGCAGTTCTTCGACCATTACCTGCTCGGGTCGCCCGAGCCCGACTGGATGAAGAACGGCGTGCCGCAAACCGCCAAGTAACGACGCGGGGACGGGGCTGTTTGGCGCCTCGCGCCATCCCCGTCCCCGCTTCCGGCTGAGGCGCACACGGGACGGGGCTGTTCGGCTGGGCCGAACAGGCGAATAGGGGGACGGGGTTGCGCCAAGCAGCCCGTCCCCAACCGTCTTGTGGCACGATACGTCCAATTCGGACATATCT
>Ga0070732_10000393_pt1 | contig 28472 bp, 22 predicted proteins | sample Coa_R1_5_FD_66449 | JGI IMG/M metagenome (GOLD analysis project Ga0070732, IMG submission 66449) | Surface soil microbial communities from Centralia Pennsylvania, which are recovering from an underground coalmine fire - Coalmine... | ecosystem: Environmental > Terrestrial > Soil > Unclassified ... | reverse complement strand
ATGCCAGTTCTCGAAAGCGCACCACAAGCCGTCGTGGATCAACGCATCGAGCAGCTTCTGATCGCCAAATTTGAAACCGGTGCGCGCATTGAGCAATAAATAGGGCGCCTGGCTCATGCTCTCGGCGCCGCCGGCCACAATGACTTCTGCATCGCCGGCGCGAATGGCCTGGGCGGCAAGCATTACCGCCTTTAATCCGGAACCGCAGACCTTGTTCACGGTGAATGCCGCAATCGTATCCGGAAAGCCGGCAAAAATGGCAGCCTGCCGGGCCGGATTCTGCCCCACGCCGGCCTGTACGACGTTGCCGAGGATGACCTCATCGACCTTGTTCGCGGCAATATCGGCGCGCTTGAGCGCTTCCTGAATAGCAACGGCACCGAGGCGAGGCGCCGGCAGCTCCGAAAGACCGCCGAGAAACCGGCCAATCGGCGTGCGGACGGCGGAGAGAATGACGGCAGACATGTCAAAACCCCCTGAATCTATTCCTCGTCTGCCTGATCGTTGATCGGATAGATGCTAAAGACGAGTACTTGCTTATCGACCAAAGCCTGCTCGTACAATTCCAATCCTTCCGGGTTGTCGTCGTACGAAGATCGATCGACCTTTGCTGTTTCCTCCAGCTTTTCAATTAACCAACCCTCTTTGGAAATCATGGCACGAGCCGCCTTTTCCGCTTCTGCTCGGGTGTTGCGGTCTATCCAACAGCACACGTACGCACCGCCGCGCTCATCCTTCTCCGGATTACCTTCGTCAGGCGCGGCATGGAATAGGAAATAGAACATTTGCGCGCTCCATATTGAATTGTAGCCGCATTTGCCAAGAGCTACCGGACCAGAGCCGCCAGAATCGTGTTGCTTAGCCGAGCGAGAAAGCGCCCTTCCGGCTCTTGCGGCTGCGTGGTGAGAATCACAGCGAAGGCTCGCGAGTCGGGATCACACCAGGCGAGCGTGCCGGTCGCGCCCCAGTGGCCGAACGAACGCGGCCCGAGCAATTCGCCGAAGTTGGCCGAGTGCGCCGGCCAATTCAGCCGCCAGCCGAGTCCCCACGGCCGGCAACGACGTTCTTCTTCCGGCACCAGCGGCATGGCTTCCAATTGATTACTGGTCATTGCCCGCACGGTGGACGGGCTAAGAATCTGCACATCACCCAACCGGCCGCCATTCAGGAACATCTGGCAGAATTTGCCGTATTCCGCCGGAGTGGTAATCAGCCCGCCCCACGGCGCCCCGAAGCCGAGCCAATAAGGGCTATTCCATTTCCAGTCTGGACCTAAATGCTCATCCACGACTCGCACGGTAGCAATTCGCTCCCTCTTGGCCGGGTTCCAACCCAGCGAAGTATCCACCATGCCGAGCGGCTCGAAGACTTCCTTCCGCAAAAACTCCGGCAACGACTTGCCCGACACCTGGTGGACGATTTCGCCCAGCATCGCCGTGCCCATGCTCTGGTAACTGACTTTCGTGCCCGGCTCGAACATCAACGGCAGGTTACAGATCGATTCCACAAAGGCGGAAAACGGCGCATGCGCTTGTCGCAATTTCTCGTTATCCGGCGGCATGTCGGGCAAGCCGGAAGTGTGCGTCATCAAGTGCCGAATGCGAACGCCTCCTTTTCCGTTGGCCGCGAACTTCGGCACAATAGAAGCCACCGAGTCGTCGAGTGAAAGCAAGCCGCGCTCGACCAGCATCATGGCCGCGGTGACTGTCACCGGCTTCGAAAGCGACGCCACCAGAAATAGCGCGTCGGGCTTGATGGCCGCCGAGTTCTTCTCCATGCGCTGCCGGCCGGAAAAGAACGGTTCGAGCATCTTGCCATTGCGGCCAAGGCACAGACCGATCGCGGGCACATGGTCGGTGTCGGTCCAGTGCTTCGCCAGACCGAATACGCGCTGTAATCGAACGGGGTCGAAGCCGAGCGATTCAGGTTTCGTTATGGGAAGGTCAGGCATGGCAGGAGTCAGGAGTCAGGAGTCAGGAGTCAGTTGCCGCTTGCGTTTCGCGCGCAGGTGAATGCACCAGCGATTCACTAAAACAACCGAAGAGAAGTTTACCCACGATTGCCGCGATCGGCAGCATGTCGGGAAAGGAGTTGGATCATGTCGCAACTGGAACACTGGGATGAACGCTATCGACAGCCGGATCAGGCGCCGTGGGACACGGGCCGACCTTCGGCCGAGCTTGAACGGCAGCTTGCCAAGAGAAAGCTCGCGCCGTGCCGGGCAATTGAATTGGGCTGCGGCACCGGAACGAACGCCGTTTGGCTCGCGCAGCAAGGCTTCGACGTGACAGGCATTGACCTGAGCCCCACAGCCATCGAGCGCGCCAAAGCGAAGGCCACCGAGGCCGGCGTGCAGGTCCGTTTCTTGCAAGCCGATGTCTTCGCGCTGCTGGACCTTGGGCCGGCGTTTCCTTTTTTCTTCGATCGCGGTTGCTATCACGTCGTTCGGCGCGTGAACGCTGCCGGCTTTTTGCGCACCCTGCAAAGCATCACAGCGACCGGAGCGGAAGGGCTGGTGCTCACCGGAAACGCGAAGGAGCCTCACTCACCAGGGCCGCCGGTTGTCACCGAGGCAGAAATCCGCGCCGAACTCGGAGGCGCGTTCGAGATAGTGAGCCTTGAAGAGTTCCGCTTCGACCAGGATCCCATCACCAACACGCGCTTCCTGGGGTGGTCGTGCTGGCTGAAGAAAAAAAAGTGACACCAGATTGCCGCTTGCGGCTTCGCGCTCGTCGACTCCGAGCAGAGTCAACGAGATTATCATCCGAGCGCATAGCCGCAAGCGGCGCCGTCCTTACGGCTTTTTTGGCTTCTCTTTGGGTTTGGGCTCTTCCTTCGGCTTCTGCCATTTCGCCGCCCAATACACGAGCGCATCCGGTTCGAGGTTTATGCCCTTCAGCGCTGTCTCGACCGACACGCCATTTGTGCTTTCATCGGGCCGGAGACCTAGCACGAATTGCGGAAACTGCTCGGAAAGCGGGCCATAGGCGAGGTAATCGACGATGTAGGCCCCATAGCTGTAGCGCGCTTTCGGCGGTAGCGTTTCACCCCAGATTTCTTTCAGTTCGGCATTGGCCGGCCCATAGCCGCTGGGCTTCCCTCGGGAGCCGGGGTTCGAGACGCGGTAGGCGGTGGCGCGGGCAAAGCCGATCGCAATCCAGGTCGGCGGATCACCCGCGCCCATTTTCTTCCGCAGCAAGCAAGTGAGCATTTCGTTGACTGCTTCTTGCGGGTCTGGCAATCCCTTGGTTCCCGCCGGCGAGCCGACTCCCAACGTCGGTTCATCGCCGGTGAAGGAACTAAACGAGGTCTCGTCGGCTGCGGGCGTCTTCTTTTCCACTTTGCGCATCAGGTTCTTGTATTCTTGCCATTCGAGCAAGAAGACCGCCATTTGCCCGTTCCAAGGTCGTTCTTTGTCGTCAAATTTCAACGCGCGTGTCGCTACCTTGTAGTAGCGCTCCAACATGTCCGCCAGCGCTTTCGTTTTTGCTTCCGATTGCGGTGCGAAGACCATGAAATTAGCCGTGACCACCGGCGGGGGCGTTTTCTCCAGTTCTAATTTCTTCCAGACCGCGTCAGCGGCAGCTTTTTGCTTGGCGGCCAAGTCTTCTTTCTCGTCGGCAAAGGTCGTGGAGGCGGGAACCGATGTCACGAGTATGGCCGCGAGAAGACTGCTTCGGAGGGTCACGGAAATCTCCTTGGAGGTGAGTATCTGGCGGTGGGCTCATTGTATGAAATCGCTTCGCGTATTGGGAAGGCGGTCATATAGTGTAGCATAGGTCGAAAACGGTCCATGGGTTCTACAGGTGAAGAACATGCGCTCAGTCGCCGTTGCCCTGCTGCTCTGCTTTGCGGGCCTATTGGCTGCCGCCGACAAGCCTGGCCCTACTAATCGTCTGGCCAAGGAAAATAGCCCCTACTTGCAGCAGCACGCCCACAACCCCGTGGACTGGTACCCCTGGGGCGACGAGGCGTTCGCCAAGGCCAAGAAAGAGAACAAGCTGATCTTCCTTTCCATTGGCTACAGTTCCTGCCACTGGTGCCACGTGATGGAGCGCGAGTCGTTCAATAACCTGGAAGTCGCCAAGCTACTGAACGATTCGTTCGTCTGCATCAAGGTCGATCGCGAAGAGCGGCCCGACATCGATCAAATTTACATGACGGCCCTGCATGCTCTGGGCAATAACGGCGGCTGGCCGTTGTCGATGTTCCTGATGCCGGACGGACGGCCGATTGTCGGCGGCACCTACTGGCCGCCCGAAGACCGCGAAATCGAGGGAAAAAAAGTCCTGGGCTTCAAAAGCCTGCTGGGCGTGATGACAAAATTCCAGAAAGAGAAGCCGCAGGACCTGGAAGAGCAGGCGAAGAACCTGGCCGACGCCACGCGGCAGGCACTGGACCGAACAGCCCCTGGAAAGGCATTGGTTGACCTTGATCGAAAGCTCGTCTTCAATGCTGTGACCGATGTCTTGGAAGAATTCGACGAAGTGCACGGCGGCTTCGGCAGTCCGTCCCGGGGTTTCCGCGGCACCAAGTTTCCAATGCCCTCGTACCTGGAGCTTTTGCTGATCGAAGGCAAGCGCGAAAACAACCACGACATTCTGGCCAAGGTCGATCTGACACTCGAAAAAATGGCCCGCGGCGGCATTTACGATCAAATTGGCGGGGGCTTCCATCGCTACAGCACCGAACGCACCTGGACCGTGCCGCATTTCGAAAAGATGCTCTACGACAATGCGCAACTGGTGGAAGTGTATTCCCGCGCCTTTGCGATTGATCCCAAGCCAATGTACCGGCGGATTGTGGAGGAAACACTCGATTTCGTCATGCGCAATCTGACCTCGCCGGAAGGCGCTTTCTATTCGTCGCTCGATGCCGACAGCGAAGGCGAGGAGGGCCGTTATTATGTGTGGACTGCCAAGGATATTGAGTCGGCCGGCCTGGCGAAGGACGAACTCGAACTGGCGCGAGCCGCTTACGGCATCGACCAGGGCCCGAACTTTGAGGATAAATATTCCATTCTGGTTCTCAAGAAGCCGCCGGAAGATGCCGCCGCTCGCGCCAAGCTCGAGGCCATTCGGCAAAAGCTCCTGGCCGTTCGAGCCAAGCGCGCCCAGCCGTTTCTCGACACCAAAGTATTGACGGCGTGGAATGGCCAGATGATCGCGGGCTTTGCCGTGGCCGGGCAAGTCTTCCAAGAGCCAAAGTACACGGCTGCCGCGGCAAAAGCTGCCGACTTCATTCTGAAAACCATGAAAACCAAGGATGGCCGGCTCTTGCGCTCGTACATGCCGAAAAAGGAAGACAGGGGCGGGGCCCGGCTTAACGGCTACCTGGACGACTACGCGTTCGTGGTTCATGGCTTGCTGGCACTCTATGACGCAACCAACGACAAGCGCTGGCTGGACGAAACGCTCGAATTGACCGACAAGATGTTGAAGCAATTTGCCGACGAAAAGAACGGCGGCTTCTTCTACACGGCCCACGATCATGAAAAGCTGTTCGCCCGCTCCAAGGATCAGTTTGACGGCGCGCAGCCCAGTGGCAACAGCATGGCGGCCCGGAATCTCGTTGAACTTGCGAAGCGAACCGGCGAAAAGAAATATCGCGAGCAAGCCGAGAAGACGCTCCAGGCATTTGCCGCCAATCTGAAGTCCAGCCCGACGAGCCTCACCGAAATGGCGATCGCGCTTTCCGAGTTCATCGGCTTGCCGAAAGAGAAGCAGCCGGCGGAGACCAAAAAGCCGGCACCGGCTGATGATAAAGCCACCAAATCGGAATCCGTGGTCAAAGTAACGGCGGCGGCCGACAAGCCCGATGCCTCGGGCAAGCAAGTCGTCACCATTACGCTGGACATTGACAAGGATTGGCACGCTTACGCCCACCCGGTTGAAAACGACATGCTCGACTCGGTCCAAACCGAAGTCAAAATCTCCGGTAAAGGCAATCCGAAGACCATTGAGGTCCAATATCCGAAGGGGCAAAAGGTGATCGACAAAGTGGCCGGCGATTATTGCTCATACGAAGGCAAGATCCAGATCAAGGCCACCATCGAGCGCGCAAAAAACGACAAGGAGCCTTTGGAGATCTCCGTCAAATTCATCGCGTGCAGCGAAAAGCTCAAGCAATGCCTGCTGCCGGCAAACGTGAAATTGACGGTTCCTTGATATGGGAAGCAGTCGAGCGTAGGATGCCTGTAGCGCCGCTTGCGGTTTCGCGTTCGCTGACGAGAATCGGAATTTACAGACTAGGAGCGTCGAGTGCGAAGCCGCAAGCGGCTCTTACGAAACCCACGGAGATTCCTTTCATGCATGTGCAACTTGAATACTGTGCGATGTGAAATTACGAACCCCAGGCCGTCAGTCTGACGACCAAGATTTTGAACGAGTTCAAACAGAAAGTGAAAGACCTGAAGTTGATCCCGAGCAAGGGTGGCTGCTTCGAGTTGACTGTTGACGGAAACCTCGTCTACTCGAAACTGAAGACCGGTTCGTTCCCGGATGAGAAGACGATTCTCAAGCAGCTTCAGGAAAAGGCCAAGTAAGAATAACCACCGATTACACGGATGACACGGATAAGGCATCAATTAAAATTTGATATTTATCCGTGTCATCCGTGTAATCAGTGGTTCTCTAGTTTGGAATCCAAATGACCGAGAATCGCCGACTGACTGATTTCGCCAGTTGCGCGGGTTGAGCGGGCAAGCTCTCCGCGGGAGAGCTGACACAGGTCCTGTGTCATTTGCAATTGCCGAGCGACCCCAACTTGTTGGTGGGCACGAATACGCACGACGATGCCGGCGTGTATCGTCTGACCGACGAGATTGCGCTCGTGCAGACCATCGACTTCTTCCCGCCGCTCGTCGATGACCCTTACGTTTATGGCCAGATTGCTGCCGCCAATGCCCTCAGCGATGTGTATGCCATGGGCGGCACGCCGAAGACCGCGCTGAACCTCCTTGGCTACCCCGACAACAAGTTGGACAAAGACTGGCTAATCAAAATCTTGCAAGGCGGCGCGGAGCGGTGTGTGGCTTCGGGCACCGTGATTGTGGGCGGCCACACCGTGCGCGATGCCGAGATCAAGTTCGGCCTCGCGGTCACCGGCATCATCCATCCAAAGAAAATCATCGCCAACTCCAATGCGAAACCGGGCGACAAGCTTGTACTTACCAAGCCGCTGGGCACGGGCTTCATTACCACCGCCCACAAGAACAACGCTTGCCCGCCGCAGGTAATGGCCGAGGCAATGAAGAGCATGGTGGAACTAAATGCCGGCGCCCGCGACGCCATGCTGGAAGTCGGCGTGAACGCCGCTACCGACATCACGGGCTTCGGCCTGGCCGGCCACTCGTTCGAGATGGCCGAAGGCAGCAGCGTGACCTTAGTCTTCCATCTCGACAAGCTGCCGCTATTCAAAGGCGTCGAGGAACTGGTCGCGAAGAAGTTCATGACGCGCGCCAGCAAATCCAATCGTGCGTATGTGGCCGATCAATTGCAAATCGAAGGCACCCCTGATGTCACGCCGCTGGAATGCTTCTTCGACGCCCAAACGTCGGGCGGCATGCTCATCAGCGTGCCGGCCGCACGTTGCGACGCGCTAGTGGCAAAGCTGAAGGAGAAGAAAACGGTAGTGGCCGCGGTCATCGGCGAAGTGCTGCCGCGCGGCGAGAAAGGGCTGGTGTTGAAGGCTTGATATCCACGCCGCGTGGCGAGTCTTCGAGCCTCGCGGGTCAGATTTCGATACCTCAGCTTCCCAGAATCTCCGCCAGCGCGCCATCCAATTCCGGAAACCGAAAGCTATAACCGCACTCTTGCGCTCGCTTCGGCAGCACCCGTTGGCCGGTCAGCACAATCTCTGCGCCGTCGCCCATGACGAGCTTCAGCATGAATCCCGGCGTGGGCATGAAGGCGGGCCGGCCGAGCGCACGTCCCAGAGTTTTGGCGAAGTCTTTGTTCGTTACCGGATTCGGCGCGGTGACGTTCACCGGGCCGCTGACGACAGGATTGTCTAATGCAAGTGCGATCAAGCCGACCACGTCGTCGCGGTGAACCCAGCTGAACCATTGCTTGCCGGAACCCTGCCGCCCGCCGAGACCCAGTTTGAATGGCAGCAGCATCTTGGCGAGTGGCCCGCCGTCGTTGGCCAACACCACGCCGATGCGGGCCAACACCACGCGCACGCCGGCATCTTTTGCCGGAACCGTTGCTCTTTCCCAATCCATGCAAATGCCGGCCAGAAAATCGTTCCCCGGCGGCGAATTCTCGTCGAGTTCTTCGTCGCCGTGCGGGCCGTAGTAACCGATGGCCGAAGCATTCACCAGCACTTTCGGCGAGCCATCACTGCGGCGCGGCTGGCGGCTCAGCGCTTGCACGCAATTCTCGGTTGCCTTCACGCGGCTTTCGCGCAACGTGCGCCGCACCTCGTCGTTCCAGCGCTTGCCGACGATGTTCTCACCGGCCAGATTGACAATGGCATCGCATTCGGCCGCGCGATTCTGCCAATCGCCAGACTGGGTTGGATCGCCCTGAATCATCTCGCAATCCATTCCTGCCACAACATTCGCACGGCGGGACAAAACGAGCACCATGTCGCCACGCTGTTTGAAATGCGGAACCAGGCGCGAGCCAACCAATCCTGTGCCGCCGGTGATGAAGATTTGCATGGTCAATAGTGAGTGGTGAATGGTGATTGATTCCAAGCCGCGGGCCGAGTCTTCGAGCCCCGCGAGTCATGACTCACGACTCACTCCTACTTCTGCCGGGGAAATCGATCTTGCAAAGCCGTGACCGTGAGTTCGCGTTGCCGTAGAGCGCGGCAAGCTTCAAGTGCGGCCTGGGCGCCGGCCAACGTGGTAATCGACGTGACGCGGTGAGCCACTGCCGCGATCCGAATGCGAACTTCGTCGGGCCGGCTACCCCGGCCACTGGGCGTATTCACAATCAACGACACCAGGCCGTTTTTCATGTGGTCGATCAAGTTCGGCCTGCCTTCTTGGAGTTTCATCACTTCTTCGGTTTCGATGCCGTTGGCCCGCAGCACCGCGGCGGTGCCGCGCGTGCACATCAGCTTGTAGCCCAACAGCGCAAAGCCGCGGGCAATGGCCACCGCCTCCGGTTTGTCGCGGTCGGATACAGAAATGTAAATTGTGCCTTCTTTCGGCAGCACTGATGAAGCCGCGATCTGGCTCTTGGCAAACGCTACAGGGAAGCAATCGTCGATGCCCATAACCTCGCCCGTGGAGCGCATCTCCGGCCCCAGGATGATATCAACGCCCGGAAACTTGTTGAAGGGGAAGACACTCTCCTTCACCGAAAAATGCACCGGCGTGATTTCTTCAATGAACCCCAGCTCGTCCAATGTCTTGCCCACCATCACCAGCGACGCCAACCGGGCCAGCGGCACGCCGATGGACTTGGAGACGAACGGAATGGTCCGGCTGGCACGCGGATTGGCTTCAAGAATGTAAACGGTGGGCAACGGGTGAGTGGTTCCGTTGTGCGATTCACTACACCCCACTCTCCCACTCACCAGGCCTGAAACGGCAAATTGCACATTCATGAGTCCTTTCACTTCGAGCTTCAGGGCCAGTTGTCGGGCTTGGCGCTTGATCTCCTCAACAATGGCAGCCGGTAAACTGTGGGGTGGAATCACGCAGGCCGAGTCGCCGGAATGAATGCCGGCCTCTTCGATGTGCTGCATGACGCCGCCGATCACGACGCGATTTCCGTCGCTGATGCAATCGACATCCACTTCCAAAGCGGATTCCAGGAAGCGGTCGATGAGAACCGGCGTTTCGCGCGAAACATTTGGCGCGCGTTTCTCCATGTAGGTGACGAGCGAATCTTCGTCGTACACCACCTCCATGGCTCGACCGCCCAGCACATAGCTGGGCCGGACTAACACTGGAAAGCCGATCGTGCGTGCGACGTTGAGTGCCTGGTGCACGTTGACGGCCGTGCCGCTTTCCGGCTGCTTCAGGCCTAATTCGTCGATTACCTTCTTGAACAGTTCGCGATTCTCGGCCTTGTCGATGCTCTCCACGCTGGTGCCGATGATCGGCACGTCGGCCGCCGCCAAGGCCTTGGCCAGATTTAGTGGCGTCTGCCCGCCGAATTGCACGATCACGCCGGCCGGCTGCATCCGGTCACAGATGTTCAGCACGTCTTCGGTCGTGAGCGGTTCGAAGAAGAGGTGGTCGGACGTGTCGTAATCGGTGCTGACCGTCTCCGGGTTCGAGTTAACCATTATCGTTTCGAACCCGGCATCGTGCAACGCAAACGCCGCCTGCACGCAGCAATAGTCGAATTCAATCCCCTGGCCGATGCGGTTGGGCCCGCCGCCCAGAATCATGATGCGGTCTTTGCCGGTGGAAGGCTTCGTCTCGTCTTCTGTGAGTGGTGAGTGGTGAGTGGTGAGTGGTACGTGGTGGCCCGAATTGGCGGACCACTCGCCACTCACTACTCCACCGCTCACTGTCTTAACGGGTGTCTCATACGTCGAGTAATAGTATGGCGTAAATGCCTCGAACTCGGCGGCGCAGGTATCGACCAGTTTGAAGACGGCTTCGATGCCGTTGGCTTGGCGGTAGCGGCGGACTTCAGTGTCGTGAGTGTTCCAGATGAAGGCCAGCTGCGGGTCCGAGAAGCCTTGCTTTTTGGCGCGCAACACCAATTGCGGGCCGGCTTCCTCAATCGAGTGAAAGGCCCGCAACTGATCCTCCGTTTCCACGAGTTCGCGAATGTGGTGGAGGAACCACGGATCGATGTGCGAGAGCTTGTGAATCTCCTCCACCGTCATTCCATTCTTGAGGGCGTAGCGAATGAACCAGACACGCTCGGAGTTCGGCGTTGCCAGCCTGGCTACGATCTCGGCATGTTTGGGTTGATTCGCCTTGCCCCAGCGGTCGGCCCGGTCGCAGCCGAGGCCGAAGCGGCCGATCTCCAGGCCGCGCAGCGCCTTCTGCAGCGATTCCTTGAAGGTGCGGCCAATGGCCATGGTTTCGCCGACCGATTTCATCTGCGTGGTGAGCGTTGGGTCGGCTTCGGGGAATTTTTCGAAGTTCCAGCGCGGCACCTTGGTGACCACGTAGTCGATCGTCGGCTCAAAGCAAGCAGGTGTTTCGCGGGTGATGTCGTTGCGCAGTTCGTCGAGCGTGTAGCCGATGGCCAACTTGGCGGCGATCTTCGCGATGGGGAAGCCGGTCGCTTTCGACGCGAGAGCCGAGGAGCGCGAGACGCGCGGGTTCATCTCGATGGCGATCATTCGGCCGTTTTGCGGATGCACAGCGAACTGAATATTCGAGCCACCGGTTTCGACGCCGATTTCGCGGATGACATCCTTGGCCGCATCGCGCATCCGCTGGTATTCTTTGTCGGAAAGCGTCTGGATCGGGGCGACGGTGATACTGTCGCCGGTGTGCACGCCCATCGGGTCGAAGTTTTCAATGGAGCAGACAATGACCACATTGTCGGCCTTGTCGCGCATCACCTCGAGTTCATATTCCTTCCAGCCGATCACAGACTCTTCGATGAGCACCTGGTGCACGGGACTGAGGTCGAGGCCGATCTCGATGAGGTTGTTGAACTCCTCGCGGTTATAGGCGATGCCGCCGCCGGTACCGCCGAGCGTAAAGCTGGGTCGGATCACACACGGCAGTCCCACCTCTTTGAGGGTTTCATGGGCGGCAGCGAGGGTGGTCGCGACGCCGCTCTTCGGCACATCGATGCCGATCTTCTGCATCGCTTGCTTGAAGAGCAGACGGTCCTCGGCTTTGTCAATCACGTCGGCCCGGGCCCCGATCATTTCCACGCCGAACTTCGCTAATACACCGTGGCGATGCAGGTCCATGGCGGTATTAAGCCCGGTTTGGCCGCCCAGCGTGGGCAACAAGGCGTGCGGCCGTTCCTTTTCAATGATCTTGGCGACGATTTCCCAGCTGATGGGTTCGATGTAGGTGCGGTCGGCCGTCTCGGGGTCGGTCATGATCGTGGCCGGGTTGGAATTGACCAACACAACCTCGTAGCCTTCTTCGCGCAGCGCCTTGCATGCCTGGGTGCCGGAATAATCAAATTCACATGCTTGACCAATAATGATGGGGCCGGAACCGATGAGGAGAATCTTGCGAATGTCGGTGCGCTTCGGCATGGCCAGCTCAGCATGGAAGTCGGAAACGCGGGCGCTACGAAGAATAGTATTGGCGGCCAGCCCAGTTCCAAGAGGGGGAAGCGGCACGAATGGCTTGCGCGAACGAATGCTCGTCAAAGCAAAAAGAAAAAGCCCACGGCAATGCGCCGTGAGCTCGTGCAGTAATGGGAGCCACGCCGAGACTTACTCGGGCTTGGCCGAAGGAATACCGCCCCTGCTTGTCGGGCTACTTGCCGGCGTTTGCTCCCCATCGCTATTGGTTTTCGACGAAGTCCTACCGGAATTGCAGCCGGTTGAACACAAACAGATGAAGGAAACAGCCAGCAGGGCAAATGCGAGTTTTCGAAACATGAGATACGACTCCTCATCGGCAGGCAGCAATACTTATGGCAAGCAAGTGCCTTGAATTAGCCATTCCCTTTGACAAGACTTCATTTCTTTCTAAAGATTCGGCGCGAAATGTACAGCAGAATTGAAATTTGTTTCCATGCAACGGGCACGAGGAAGCGGCGAAAGCTGAATTACACCGAATGAGCCTTCTGCCGAGAGGTTGCGATAATCCAAGCCTTTAGTATGCGCAGTAACTCTGGCTGCGGCACTACGAGCGCCGCCGCGTATTTCAACCTTGGCCGTGAAAGCTGGCAATTACGGCGGTGACTTGCTCGGCTGAGGCCTCGACCAGCTCAAACTGCCCCAGTTGGCGCGCGATCACAAAGCGCAGCAGCCCGGCATGGGCCTTTTTGTCGCGGCGCATAATGGCAATGAGTTCCTCGGCCGGCCACGGCTCCGGGCCGACTGGAAGTTGGAACTTCTGCAACAATTCAATCAGTCGCTGGGTAATCTCTGCTGAAATCAAGCCGAGCCGCTCGGTCAGACGGCTGGCGCAGACCATGCCGGCCGCCACGGCCTCGCCGTGCAGCCAGTGGCCATACCCGCCCGCGGTTTCAAAGGTATGAGCGAAAGTGTGGCCGTAATTCAGCACGGCCCGCAGGCCGGTCTCTTCGCGTTCATCCTTCTCAACGACATCGGCCTTGAGGCGGCAACAGCGCGAAATGACATGCCGGATTGCTTCCGGCTCGCGCTTGAGAATGGCATCAGCGTTTCTTTCCACGAACGCGAAAAACTCGGCATCGAGCACCACGCCGTATTTCACGACCTCGGCCAGGCCGCTGCGATATTCCCGTTCCGGCAAGGTATTGAACGTGCCGATATCGATCCACACCCCGGCCGGCTGATGGAACGCGCCGATTAGGTTCTTTCCTTTCGGGTGATTGATGCCGACCTTGCCGCCGACCGAACTATCGACCATCGCCAGCAGTGTGGTAGGAATCATCACCAGCGGCAAGCCGCGGTTGTAAGTCGCCGCTACGAACCCGGCCAGGTCGCCAATCACGCCGCCGCCCACGGCCACGATGAGCGTTTGCCGATCGGCCGGCATTTCGGCCAGGCGATCGTACAGATGGCTCGCTTGGGCCAGGCACTTGGTCGCCTCACCAGCCGGCAGAACGGCTTGCTCGACACGCAGCCCGGCATCGGCCAACGCCGCCGCGAAATGCAACATGTACTGATGAACGTGCTCGTCGCTGATTATGAGGGCCGAGCGGCTTCGCGGGCAGCGCTCTTCGACAAACGAAGTGAGCCCCGTTGGATCATTGCTGACAATGGCAATGTCGTAGCTGCGCGGGCCCAAGTTGATGCGAATGTTTGACATGAAAACTCATCTTGAGCCCGCAGCGCAAGCAAGGGAGTCCCTTGCTTGCGCTGCGGGCTCCAACATCCTTTATCCCAAATCCAGCAAATCCGCCTCGCGGTAGCGCCGGTCGGCATTGAACACTGGCGGCGGTAATTGTTCTGCCAGCTCGAGCGCTTCGATCGCGCTCAAACCCGGCTTCGCCTTCGCGATGCCACGGAAGACCGGCAGCCCTTTGCGCATGGCAATGATTTCCCGCCTGGTCCTACCCTTCGGTGCATCAGGCCAGGGGCCCTGGTGTTCCTCAAGATCGAAAAACACCGGCACCACGCGCTTCATGTAGTCCCAGTAGCCGGGGTTATCCGTCTGTAACACAAATAAACCGCCGGGAATCAGCGTGCGATGCACCAGCGCCAGGAACGCCGGCGTAATGAGCCGGCGATGCACTTTCGCCAGATCATAATACGGTTGCGGATGATAGCAGTGAATCTCGGCCACGCTGCCGGGCTCGACATAGCGATCCAGCAATTCCCGCGACTCGCCGACCGCGAATTTGAGATTCTTCAAGCCGCGCTGGTTACCGCGCCGCCGAGCATAGCGAATTACGACCGGCAGCAGGTCGATGCCTAAATGATTGAGGTCCGGCCGGGTCAAGGCCGAGCCGAGCAAGTAGCGGCCGTTGCCGCAGCCCAGGTCGATCACCACGGGCGCCGAGCGGCCAAACAACGTCTCCCAATTCAGGCGGCCCTCCGCGGGCATCGACTTCAGGGCAGTTTTCGTCCACTGGGAAGGCTCGACAATCTCGCCGGGTATGGGTACGCCGAATTCGCGCTCGATGGTGTGAGGCTTCATCCGTGATGTTTATAGGAAGGGGAGTAGTGAGTGGTGAGTGGTGAGTGGTTGACCCGCGGGGCTCGAAGACTCGCCCCGCGGCTTGGAATCCAAATACCACACACCACTCTTTGCATCCTCTCCTTGCCGTTTTTGCCGTGATCCGCCAAGATGATAGCTAAGTCTTTCCCCGCCTTACAAGCACCTTGGACATTGCGATTTGCATTCGGGAGATTTTCATGCGGAAGTTCTTGTTGTTGGCCGGCGCTTTGGTGATCGGTTCCTTACCGGTGCGCGCGGCTGATGTAGATTTTGAAAAAGAGATCAAGCCGATCTTCGAGCAAACCTGCATTAAGTGCCACGGCCCGGAGACGGCAAAGAACGGGCTCCGGCTCGATAGCCGGGCCGCCATGCTCAAGGGCAGCAAAGACGAAAAGGTTGTCATTCCGGGGAAATCGGCCGAAAGCTCGGTTTACAAGCTCGTGGCGCTGCCCGATGCCGATGGCCGCATGCCCAAGGATCAGCCGCCGCTAAGCAAAGGCCAAATTGAGAAGATCAAGCTTTGGATCGACCAGGGCGCCAAGTGGCCCGAAGGGCTGGTGCTCAAGGCGACCGGCGCGTCGACAGAGCCGAAGGTCGATGCGGGCGTGGCCATCACCGATGCCGAGAAGGCCGGCGTCGACAAGCTGCAAAAAGCCGGCGTGCTGGCCATTCGCCTGGCGCAAAATACAAACCTCCTTCGCGTCGATTTCAGCCTGCGCGGCAAGGAAGTGAAGGACGATGAACTCGCTCTGCTGAAGGATCTGCCGAACCTCGTGGAACTGAACCTCGGCGGCACGAACATCACCGACGCGAGCCTCGTTTACGTGAAGCCGCTGGTGAATCTGACGCGGCTGCAGTTGCACAACACGAAAATCAGCGACGCCGGTCTCACCAACCTGACGGGGCTGACGAAGCTCACCTCGCTGAACTTGTACGGGACAGGCGTGACCGATCAGGGCGTGCAGCAGCTGGCCGGACTGAAGAAACTCAAGAACCTGTATTTGTACCTCACGAAGGTAACGCCGCCGGCCGCCAAGAATCTCGCCGCTTCGGTGCCGGGCCTCGACGTGAATATCGGCGCCGATTTGGAACCGCCGCCGCCACCCAAGACCGATCCGCCGAAGAAAGACGAGAAGCCGAAGACCGAACCGAAGAAGGATGACAAGCCGAAGACGGATGCCCCGAAGGAAGACGATAAGCCAAAGACGGATGCCCCGAAGAAAGACGAAAAGCCAAAGACGGAACCGAAGAAAGACGAAAAGCCAAAGGATGATCCGGCCAAGAAGGACACGCCTAAGAAGGATGAGAAGTCGAAGGAAAAGAATTAGCTATTTAGTAGACGGTCGACTCAAAATTCCCCCGGCACACTGCCACATCCTAAAACGCAATCGGCTGGCGGGCTTCGTTCTACCAACAAATACGTATTCCGATTAGGGCCTTGCCAAATCAGTCAAATGAAGGTAATATAGTTTTGTTCTTGGGCCTGGCAGAAACATTCATGGCCGTGATAACCTCGAAGTTGTCTCATCCGATGCATTTCTCTCAACCCGCAAAAGAACTAGCTTTTCTCATGTAACGGCGTCAGCCCACTGTGGGCTTGGTGCGCCGGGCATGGATTTCTCTGAAGGAGGCCCTTTGTGGGTCAGAAATTGTACGTCGGTAACTTGTCCTATGGCATGACCGACAATGATTTGAGCAATCTTTTTGCAGCGCACGGCGCTGTCCAATCCGCCCAGGTCATCATGGATCGAGACACGGGTCGCTCGAAAGGATTCGGCTTTGTCGAGATGGAGAGTGCCGAGCAAGCGCAGGCGGCGATCAACGCCTTGAATGGTCAAGAAGTCAACGGCCGGGCGCTGACGGTCAACGTGGCGCGGCCACGCGAAGAGCGTGGCAGCGGCAATCGCGGCTTTGGTGGGGGCGGCGGCCGCCGCGAATTTGGCGGCAGCAGACGCTACTAAGCTACTCTGAAAAAGCGAACACCCTTCGCAACCGCATGGTTGCGAAGGGTGTTTGTGTTTTTTGGCAGCAATTTGTTCCGTTTGGCAACAATTAATAGTGCGTTCGAGCGTGGCTTATGTTAACATGAACTCGGATCGGTGCCCCTCAAATTGCCCTGGACGGGCTTTACGTCAGGAGAAACATGTCAACAATTGTGGTGGAGCATGATCGGCAGAGATTCGTGTGGAATGGACGGGGCTGGTACAACGAAAGTGATTACCGAGTTCCACGGCCTGGAGTAATTCGCATCTTGGAAAGCCTCATCTCCGTGAAAGACCATCGGGACATGACCATTGAGGCTCATAAGGATTACCTGGCCGCGCGCGGCCTGACGCAAGGCGCGACGGGTAAACCCAAAAAATCGAGCCACCGAGAAACCTGCCCAGTGTGCAAGCGCAAGTCGAAGAAGCCTGCGGAGGTTGAAGTGGAGTGTGGCGTGTGCCACTGGATTGTCTGCGTGTGCGGCGCCTGCGGATGTGCGGCAGCGGCCAAGCCCAGCACGTGAAATCGCCGGCGTAGATGCTCGCGCTCAGCAAATCCCCATGGTAGCCCGCGCGGTCCTCTGCTTCGGTGAGCCGTATCGCGAGGCGAAGCCTCGCGGCAGCGCGATCCCGGGCAGACAATAACTCTCAAAGTTGGCACAAGTCGTTGTTCGACAAGAGAATTGGTAAGTAGCAAGGCGAGCGGGGCCAATAATGGCACCGGTTATGCAATTACCGGGGCCATTACTGGCCCCGCTCGCCTCATTACGCCATCCTTGAAAGACGTTGAGAGTCTAAGGCCGAGGATTAGTATTTGCCTTTATTCGAGGCCTTCATCCCCTTATACCCGCGGCACACCGTCACATCCCAGAACGCAATCGGCTGGCCGTTTTCCTCGTACCAAATTCGCCGGGATGGTTCCACGCGCTCGAACGCTTTCTCAATGTCCGGCGGCCGGCCGCCTACGTCCAGGTAAATGAAGGTCCGGCCACGGAACTGCTCCGCATCGGCAATTGGATTGGGCCGCCAGATGTCGAACTGGCTATGGCGGTCCCACAGGGCGCTGCCGAGCGAGTAGACCGGTGGATGGCCATTGCAGTAGAAGGCCAATTCGCTGGTATAGTTCCAACGCGACGCCGCGATCACTGGCTCGATGCCTTCCAGCCGCAAGTTCGCGCGAATGGCATCGACTTGCCGGCCCAGTTCGTGCCAGCCGCGCATGCGGCAAGTCGGGTCGATTTGCCGCAGCGGCGTCGGATTGTCTGCCGCTGGCTTGCCGGCCAGGTGAGCTAGCATCGGACGGACCAAGCTGGAATCACGCATGAGGACCGACATGGCGAGGCCCAAGATGCCAAAGCAAACGGCGCTGCCAACTAGCAGCCGCCGCTTGAAGCGCGAGCCTTCGGAGCAATGCCGGTAAAGCCACGCGCCGGCCAAGACCATGCCGGAGAGATACGCGGTTACCGGCCAGTTCAGTTGCACGTCGGTGATGAGGCTGAACGCGGCGAACCAGAGGAAGACAGGGGCGGACAGGAACCACAGGTAGGGCCCTGCCCCCCTCTCTCCCGCTTCGGGGGAGAGGGAATGGGGGTGAGGGGATGAGAGACTGGCTATTGGCGGCCGCTCACCCCCCTCGCCCCAACCCTCTCCCCCCGAAGCGGGGGGAGAGGGGGTAAAGATCGCTGGTCGCCATCGGATCATTCCGACTGCCCACACCACAAACCAAAATCCCATCAGCAATCCCAGCTGTCCCGCCACATATTTAAGAGGCCCCAACCATTGAATTCCCGTCGGCTCATTGATTCCCGCATGCCGCTCAAGATGGCGAAGGGAAACCCATTCATGGTTCCAGTTCCACCAGAGCATGGGCAGGCAGCAACTTGCGGCTACCAGCATCATGAGCCAGAAATTCCGCGTTCTCAGCGAACGGCGATGATGCGAAGACGCGAGTAGGAACAACGCGAATGAAATCGGCCACAGTACCATCGTGAATTTCGCCAGCATACCGACGCCCACGATGAGGCCGAGCGCGAGCCAAGTCCGCCCGGAATTGCAGTACAATGCCCGGTGGCCCAACACCAGCGCCCAGCCCCAACAGCAGGTGAACGGTGCGTCGATGGTCATGATCGTTTGGCCGGCCGAGAGCACCGGAATCGTGAGCGCGAAGAGCAGGACCAGCAATGCCAGCCGTTCATCGCGAAAGCAGCGCGCCGTCAGTACGTAGATGCTCAGCAACAGCAACCCGCCGCAAACGGCTGCGGGAAAGCGGATGGCGAAAACCTCCGAACCGAAATGACTTCGTGACCAGTCGCCGAGCAGTTCCGTGCTGCCGCGGATCAGCCAGGCGATCAGTGGGCCTTTACTGTAGTAGCTGGCGTCGAGATCTTGCGACCACAGCCAGTAGTGGGCTTCGTCCGGCGCCAAATCGAGCGCATTCGGCGAAGCAATGTATGCGATGTGGGCGACCGAAGAGGTCAGGATCAGTGTGGCGGCCAAAACGCCGTAGACGTGTGTCTTCGGCCAGAATCTAGGTTGCAGTGCCGTCGCATGGCTCAGGATGGAGCGAATCAGAAATCTGCGCGTAGCGGCCGCGAGCATGGCTCCATCCATGGAACGAGACAGGTTCGGAACGACTGGTTGTAGTGGAAAACTGGGCAAACGGTCAAGTTCAAACCGGACGCTGCACTGTTATGGCTTCCGGCGACGGCGCCTTGTCGTCTTGCGTCGTGGGAGCGGCAGGCTTCGGCACGTCGGGTGTGCAAAGATCGGCGCCACAGCCTTGACACCAGGGCGGCGCCACGCCTAGCCCCAGCCGAACCTCGCGCCCGCAGGCCGAGCAGCGGAGATACGACGCACCAGAGTTCTTGGGCTTGGGTTTGGCCTGGTCCTGTTCGCTCAAAGCCCTATCGAAATGCGCCTCTGCCGGCTCAGAATACTCGCGATAATACCGTTTATAGTCGCGGCTTTCATCGGCCTCACTTTCACGCGGTCGAGGCGCAATTGCGTAGATGGTAGCGGCCAGGATGACCGCCGCCGGCCCGGCGATGAGCAAGCCGCCGCAAAACCCGCAGACAATGCACGCGAACATGCTGCCAATGGCCAGGTCCACGCGCTTGCGCGCCAGCGCGATGCTAAGCGGCAGCAGGCCGCACAATGCTCCGGCGACCAGCGCGCCCACGAGCAAGCCGACCATAAACTCGGGTGATTGGCGGTGCATGGTGCAACTCTCAGTTGTGGCGGGCGACGATTGGGGCATACAAGTCTAGGTCAGCGCTGGCAGATGGGCAAGGAAATCGTACGGATACGTCCGGCTCTCCACCCCGACTCGACGATATGGCGGTCCGCCGGATAAACACCAGCCCAAAGCGTGAGCGAGGGCGCAGACGCATCCTCGCTTACGCTTCGGGCTGGTGTGCGGTCACGCCCGCAAGTGCGTCTTCGAATTTGCAGTATAGAGGCGCTCAAATTCATATGCCGCGAGCCGGTCTGGCCGTTGCGAGAAATAATCCATCAGCAGCGGGCGAATGTGATGATCCCAGATCAAACGCAAGCGATTCTCGTCGAGGAACGGCGCCATGAAGTAGCTGTGCCCGATCTGGTAGCGCGGCCCCAGATCATTGCGCAAGCGGGTATTCAACCCGGCCAAAAGAGCGACCACGGCTTGCGCGAATTCTTCGCCGCCGGCCGGCGGGTGTTCACACAACCAGGCGGACAACACGTTGGTATCCGGCATCATTTCGAGAATCGAGAATCTTCGACGCAAAGCCTGATCCAGCGCTGTCACCGAGTAGTCGGCCGCGTTCATGGTACCGATCAGGTATAAATTCGGCGGCAAGCGAAATGGCCGAGCTGAGCGCGCCAAGACGACGGCCTGGTCGCGATATTCCAGCAAATGTAGCAATTCACCAAAGATGCGCGGCAAGTTGCCACGATTAATTTCATCGATGATCAGCACGTGCGGTTCGGCGGGCCGGCTCGCCGCTTGAGCCGCGAAAGCACAGAGTACTCCGTCTTCCACCGGATAGGTGATTTCCATCCGCCCGTTGGATTCGATGCTGGTGGGCCGAATACCCTCCACGAAGTCTTCATAACTATACGCCGGATGGAACTGCACGAGCCGGATGGCGTCTTCCCGGCCACGGGCAAGAAGCCTGGCCAGCTTGCGGGCCACGTGCGTTTTTCCGGTGCCGGGCACTCCCTGAAGAATCAATTGCCTTTTCAGTTGCAGCAGTGTGCGAGCGCGGGCGAGCCAATCGGTGCTCAAGAACGTCTGTCGCTGGAAGTCTTCATCCCGGAAGTTCACGATTGACGGGTGCTCCGTGGGGCCGGCGAACCAGCGCGTTGGATCGGCTTCGATAGCGCAGGCGTAAATCGGCGAGAGGCGCTCGAACAGCATCAGAATTTCGCCGACAAGGTCATCGTGCCGGAGCAGCGGCGAGTCTGGCGGAAGATGGCGCGCGATCGTGATGCTGCGGCCCATGGCCCAGCCGGCCAATTCCAACGCATTTCTCGGCGCGACGTGTGGAATGCGAAATGCGGAATGCAACGATTCCCGCTTGCGCGGAGGCGGCAAACAGTGAGCGAGCAGGTCATTCTCGCCCAACGAACGGAACAGGCTCTCGATGTGCTGTTCGAAGTTCTTATGAAACTGACTCAGCACGTTCTTTGCTTTCGCCGGGATGTGCAAACCGAAGCTCACGCCGTCTGCTTCGACGCGCACGAATAGCTGGGCGTCGTTGCGCTTGCTGCCCTGGTCGGGCCGGTAGAACGCAAACCAGAGCGACGTTTCATAAGGCGCCGAGCGGCCATAACTGTTCTTGCTAATGCTCGACAGGCATTGGCCCGGCCGAGGCAGCGTTTCCAGTTTCCAGCCATGTTGTTGGTGCAGCACCGGCCGCACGTAGCGGTCAGCGAGCGCCGCGGCCAATTCCCGCATCGGCTCGCGCAGGACAAAGTGATAGCGCTCGCGCTGCGTTTCCATCCAAGCGCGGTAGTTATTGTGTTTTAATTCCGCCAAGAAACGGAACGTGTCGGAGCAGAAGCCGCCAAATGAGCGCAGGCGCTCCTTCGGAACGGACAATTCGCGCTCCAGCGTCGGGCTCAGAAGGGCCAACGTCCATGTCGGGTCGATTTCACGATTTTGCAGCACGGCCACGCAGATCAGGAAGAAATCGAATTCGGCCGCTTGCAAATCGGGCTGCATTCCCCGGCATTCGTTCCAGAGCGAGCACAGGGCCGCGTAGCTCTGGCATGGCCTTGGCCGAAAGAAGTCGGCCAGCCGGCCGAGCCGCTCAAGCCCGAGTTCCGTCTGCGGCAGCCAGCTCGGCATTTCTTCGGGGCTGGTGGCCTGAAAGATAGCGGACCAGAACTCGAGGCTGACGCCGGGAACGTGATACGGCCCATCTTCCGAAAGTATGCGCTCGACCTTCACGCTAAACCGCTCCGCACAGTGCAGCAAATGATTCAGCGCATGGCGAATCCAGACGGCGTGCTTCCAGATGCCTTCCGGATTCATGGTCGCAAATGCGGCTTTGGTGCAAAACGCTTGCAGCCGCGCGCGGAATTCGGCATCGGTAGCGCGATCGAGGAACTCTGCGGAGCACAGGGACTCGCGCGCCGCACTCACAGCCGATGATCTTCTAGTGAAGATTGGAATTTCAGCCGCGTTGGATTTGGCCCGCGAATCGAGGTAAGAGTGCAGCAGCGGCGCCAGCGGCAGCCGGGACAGGCGAGATGGGTTCATAGTGCTTCCAACACTTCGTGCCATATTCCGTCATGTGCAGACATTCTAATAACGCGAGCTGTCCAGAGCGAGATGAACCTTGCCGTGCGCGCGGAAAAAGTGCAAAAGGCGCAAAAAAGTGATTTGACTGGCTGGAAAATTAAACCTATTTATTGGTTGTCCCGACGAATGATGCTTCTGGTGACTGGGCGACGCTGGAGACATGTTCGTTGGGACCTTTTTTTCTGATTCCATGCAAACCGCCGGGAAGTCGGACAGCGATTTCCACGGCGGTTTGATTTTATGTGACCATTATGCCGTTCGGTAGCAGTGTGTGAGCCGGGAGCGCCAGCGACCGGATGTTGGGCGCACAACATCCGGTCGCTGGCGCTCCCGGCTCAGCCGCCAAGTGCCTTACTTGATCACCCGCACGATATACGGGTATTGATACTCTTCGCCGTTGTTGGCTTTCATGCCCGCGATAATGGGCATAACAATGGCGACGACCGCAACAGCTAGCGGCAAGAAAAACAGGATTCCAAACGTGATGAACACGAGCGGAATCGTCAGCAGGGCCAGGACCAGCATGTTCAACTGGAAGTTCAACGATTCCTTGCCGTGCCGATCGATAAAGGCCGATTCATCCTTTTTCACCAACCAACAAATGAGCGGTCCCAGGAAGGTGAAGCCGCCCACCGCCAACCCCACCAACGCCGACAAGTGACAGAGCATGCCCCAGGTTTTTTCATCCTGTGTCAGGCCGCGGGATGGCGCATCTCCATCCGCGACAGGGACTATGGGCGGAGGCGGTTCCGGCGGCGGCGCGTTCGACGTGATGTCGTGACTCATAAAAACCTCGCTTTCGAATAGTCCTGAGAGTAATTCGGAATTCGCGGTGCCGAATTGCGGCCGGCACCAATTATTTAGGCGCAACGGGAGCGTGTTTTTCCAGGAAATCGCGTAGCGCGGCCAGAAATGCCGGGCTTGGATCCATCACGTGCCCCGCCCCGGCTTCCCAGTAAATCGCCTTCGGTCCGTTGGCAATCGCGAACAGCTGCATTGCGTGCGATGGTGGAATCACGCCGTCGGCATCCCCATGTGCAATGAATACCGGTATTTTCAGGCCGGGTATTTTGCTGTCGTTATCAAATCGATTGCGCATGAAGCGCCGCACCGGCAAGAATCGATAGTGATGCTGCCCGACTTCGGGCACCGAAAGAAAGCTGCAATAAAGCACCAGCGCGCGGCAAGGCCGGCGTGTCGCAATTTCGGTTGCCACGCCGCCGCCGAGTGATTCGCCGAACAGCACAATCTGCTCCGGCGGAATGTGGGCCTCATTCGTGAGCCAATCGAACGCCGCCTCGGCTGCGGCATAACAACCTTGCTCGCTCGGCCGGCCGTCGCTCTTGCCGTAGCCGGGGTAATCAATCGCCAGCACCGACACGTTCAGCCCTTCCTGCAAATCCCGAAACCACTCGGCCCGCATGCTCAAATTCCCGCCGTTACCGTGGCAATAGAGCAACGCACCCGGGGCCCCGTCGCGCGGGCACCACCAGGCGTGAATCTTCGTGCCGTCTGCCGAGATGAAGTTCAAATCGCGCTTGGGAAGTTGCGGCGCTTCATCCCAGTACGAACTGGCTTTCGTGGGGAAGTAAACGAGATAGTTTTCAAAAAACATCGCCGACACCGCAATCACCAGGTAGCCGACACATGAGTAGCCTGCCACGCGGTATAGGTTTCGCCGCCAGCGCGGAATCTTACTCATGGCTGCCTCGCCGGGCCCGGTCGTACACTTCGCGCAGCGGAATGCCGCGCTCGCGGGCCACGCGGGCGCAATCTTCGTACTCCGGCGTGAAGATGGTCAGCCCATCGCGCCGGCCGATCTTGCCGCGGATGGGCCCCCACGGCGTCTGCACCGTACTCGTCTCGCGGCGCAACTTGTGCCGCTGGGCCGGGTAACGGCGGATACCGAATGTCGCCGTCTCGCGGAAGAGGATTGCTTCCAATTCGGCGATCTTCTCTTCCGAGCACAAAACGCTGAGCAAAACGCCCGGCCGGTTCTTCTTCATCTGGATCGGCGTGCTGAACACGTCCAACGCCCCGGCCGCGAACAACTGATCGAAGCAATAACCGATGAGCTCGGAAGGAATGTCGTCCAGGTTCGTCTCCAGAACCCAGACTTCGTCGGCCTCTTCGCCGGCACTTTTCTTTTCGCCGATGAAGAGCCGCAAAACATTGGGCCAATCGGGGTAATCCCGCGTTCCCAAACCGTGGCCGATTTTCGATATCGTCATGCTCGGCTGCTCGGTCCATTCCTTTACCACCGTCGTCAGAATCGCGGCCCCGGTAGGCGTGGTCATTTCGCCTTTCACGGGCACCGTGGCCAGTGGCACGTTTTCGAGCAGGAAGGCGGTGGCCGGCGCCGGTACGGGCATTAAACCGTGGGCGCACTTCACGCTCCCCGAACCCGGCGGCACCGACCGGCTGCTGATGTGCTCGACGCCCAGCAAGTCGATGCCGATGGCCGAGCCCACAATGTCGGTAATGCTGTCGAGCGCCCCGACTTCGTGGAAATGCACCTTTTCAACCGGAATGCCGTGTACCCGCGCCTCGGCCTGGGCCAGTCGCCGAAAGATGCCCAGAGCCAGATCGCGCTGGAGCACTGTCAGCTTGCCGTGCGCGATGGTGTCTTCGATTTCCGGCAGGAAACGATGTTGCGGCTCCTCATTTACTTCAACTTGCAAATGCGTGCCAGAGATGCCGCAGCGCTTCTCTTGTTCCCAGATAAGGCGAATGGGCAACCCGAGCGAGTTCAAACCTTGCGCTATGGCCTCGCGATCCACGCCGGCATCGACCAGCGCTGCGAGCGTCATATCGCCGCTGATGCCGCTGAAACAATCGAAGTGGGCCACACGCATGGAATTAATCCCGGTGAGCCCGCAGCGCAAGCAAGGGCGGTCCCTTGCTTGCGCTGCGGGCTCCGTCTTTACTTTATTTCTACCGCTTGACCGCTGCGCACCGAATCGCACTCCTTCAAGCACATTACCAGCGCATCGCGGGCCAATTTGCCGCTCAATAAGTCCGGCGCCTTGCCGGCTGTCACGCCGTCCACTGCCGCTTGAATCTCGGCCACGAAGGCCTCGGCCGGATCGCCGCCCGATAATTTCGGCTGATCCGACTTGCCGTCGTTCGTAAGGACGGTTAACGGAATCGCCCCGGACTCGAAGATCAACGTCGCCTTCTCCAAATAAATCTCGAAGCCGTGCACAAACGGCCGGCCGCTCATGGCTAATGCGCCGCTGGAGCAGGAAACTGCCGGCCCGTTTGGGCCGTACAAATACTGTGTTGTGAGGTAATTCACCGCTCCCTTTTCCTCAATTCCAGATGAAAACACGCGCTTCGGCACGCCGCACAAAAGGCCGATAAAGTGAGTGTCGTGAATGTGCAGATCGACGGCCGGACCGCCCGTGGCGGCCGCATCGCCAATCTCGGCCGACCAGTCCGGCTTCGAGATCACACGCTTGAAATGCGCGCCTAGCGGCTTGCCATGCTTGCCACTGCGCACTGCCTCGGCCGCGTAGGCAAATTCCGGCACAAACGGCAGCACGTGCGCCACCATCAGCAACCGGCCCGCTTGCTTGGCGGCGTCCAGCATACGGTCGGCCCCTTCGGCCGTGAGCGAAATCGCCTTTTCTACCAGCACATGCTTGCCGGCTTTCAACGCCTTGATGGCGGTCTCTTCGTGCTGCGCCGTGGGATTGCAAATATCAATGAGATCGATGTCCGGGTCCGCCAGCATTTGGTCGAGCCAGCCGTAGCCTTTGGTTCCCTTCAGATCGACCATCTCGCCCGGCGGGCCGAAGTTACCGCGAATCGAGCGCCAATCTCCGGCCAGCTTCTTCGGATCGCGGCTACAAACTGCTACCAGCTTGGCGTTCTGCACTTTCTGATGGGCGAGATAATGAATCCAACCCATGAAGCCGATGCCCACAATGCCAACGCGCACCATGTTCTTCCCCCCGGAATAAGTGTGCGGCAATGAGGTATGTTTACGCAAAAGCGCTGACTCGGCGAGCGTCACGCAAACTGAAAGCCCTCGCCCCTTGTGGGGGAGGGTTGGGGTGGGGGGAAGCCTCTCTCACCCCCACCCTAACCCTCCCCCATCCAGGGGGAGGGGACTTGGCGGGTCACGCAAACGCAATCGGATTCAACCGGCGATCGATTGCCCGAAGAATTTCGTCATAGGCGCGATCGTCCAGCACCGGCGTCGCGCCCTCGGTCGGCAGCCCCTGTTTCAATTCCACCCAGGTCCGGCAGCCCGCGTATTCCGGCAACTCCGGCAATTCGTGTACCTGTGCTGCGCGATAGACTCGGACAGGCAATACGTAGATCCCCGAGCGGCGATAATAGAACTTCTCGCGCACCGTCCTTTCCGACCAGATGTGCATGTCGTCGAGCGCCAGCGCCATGTCTTCCGAGCGCACATCGTACACGCCGGTCACTTCGGCGAAATGGCTGAATCGCAGCATTCCCGCCGGCGGCCGCTCCTGAATTGCTTGCTCGAATAACGGCATAGCATCCTGTTTGATGCCATCGCGATGCTCGTGCAGATACGTGGGATAAAGCCAGAAGCGTGCATGCTCGGGCTTGAACTCGCCGCCCGATTCGGCAATGCCGCCTTTGCGCAAAATGAGCGCCTGCTTGCCCTCAGCCAGCGCCTTGCAAATCACGGCCCATTCTTTAAAGGCAATTTGGAGCATGATCTGGTTTTCCAAAAAAAGCAACCACTGATTGCACGGATAGCACGGACAAGAAAATGTCGATAAGCAAACACTGCGCAACGACGTACTGATTCTTTTGATTTTTTATCCGTACTATCCGTGTAATCAGTGGTTAAATGCCTTTTCACTCCTTCTTCGGTTGCCGCACCATCAGCGAATATACCGCTTCCAGCGCCGGCTTGTCTTCGTAGAGCACGCGGTAGACCTGTTCCATGATCGGCAGGTCGATGCCCATTGCCCCGGCCCGGAAATGCACGCTGCGGGCCGTGTACACGCCCTCGGCCACCATAGGCGTGCTGCTCAAGATATCCGCTAGCTTTTCGCCGCGCCCCAGCCGCTCACCGACGCGGCGATTGCGGCCATGCGGGCTGACACAGGTCGTGATCAGATCGCCCAGCCCGGCGAGGCCAAAGAAGGTCGCATGCTCCGCTCCCATCGCCACGCCGAATCGTGCCATCTCGACGAGGCCGCGCGTGAGCAAGGCCGACTTCGCGTTATCGCCGAAGACCAGCCCGTCGCCGATCCCCGCGGCGATGCCGATGACGTTCTTCAGCGCTCCGGCCAATTCCACGCCGATCACGTCGAGATTCGTGTAGGTACGGAAGCGATCGGTCGTGAAGACGTGCTGAATGCGGACCGCAAGCTGTTCGTCGGCACACGCGACCACGACGGAAGTTGGCTTCCCCCGGCTCACTTCTTCCGCGTGGCTCGGTCCGCTCAGCACGGCCACCGATTCCATGCCCAGCACTTCCTGCAATATCTGCGTTGGCCGTTCGAAGGTCTCGTTCTCCAGTCCCTTCGCCAGGCTCAAAGCCGGCAACCTCTTCGGCCAGATTCCGATCATGCGCTGCGATGTTTTCCGCAGATAAACCGTGGGTATGGCGACGATTCCCAGTTCCGCATCGGCGAGTGCCTCGCGAATATCGGTCGTCAGCACCAAGGCGTCGCTAATCGGCACGCCCGGCAAAAGCCGGACATTCTCGCGTTTTTCCCTCAAGATGCGCGCATTCTCTTCGAAAGCACTCCACAGGCAGACGCGATTTTCCGGGTTCTGCGCCAGGTGCAAAGCGATGGCAGTCCCCCAGGCGCCGTCGCCAAGGCTGGCAAATTTTGCCGGCATGTCAAATCCTCCCGCCTTCGCTCCGCTGTTAAACTCCGTAGCACCGGAAGTTTATCGTTGCCGATTTCGGGACCTCGCTTGGAATTCTCAAAGAACCTGCGCAGCGGCGGTCGATGGTACGAGTTGGGGAAAGGATAGATAGCACTCAGGTCATTTT
>Ga0070732_10000392_pt1 | contig 28569 bp, 28 predicted proteins | sample Coa_R1_5_FD_66449 | JGI IMG/M metagenome (GOLD analysis project Ga0070732, IMG submission 66449) | Surface soil microbial communities from Centralia Pennsylvania, which are recovering from an underground coalmine fire - Coalmine... | ecosystem: Environmental > Terrestrial > Soil > Unclassified ... | reverse complement strand
TTCTCCAATGAAGGCATCGGCACGTTGCTGCATGCCAATGAGTACCAGTCGATTCGCAAGGCGCTGAAGAAAGATGCGCGTGCTATTCATACGCTTATTCACGCCGGCATGGAAAGCGACGAACTCATGCGCCGCACCAAGGCCGACATCGAGCGGCAAATCGAGGACTTCTATCTCTTCGAAGTCGATCGCGCCCCAGTGGCGTGCGTTGCCCTACATGTTTTTCCGCAGGAGCAGAAGGCGGAACTGGCCTGTCTTTACGTCGATTCGCGTTTCGACAATCAGGGCATTGGCTTGAAGCTCTCGCAATTTGTGGAGGAGAAAGTGCGCGCGGCCGGGATTCCGACGTTGTTTTGTCTCTCGACGCAGGCCGTCAATTACTTCGTGCAGAAGTGCGGTTTCCAGGTTGGCACGCCCGACGATTTGCCATCGCAGCGCCGCGATCAATATGACAAAAGCCGGCGTATGTCGAAAGTGTTGGTGAAGAAACTATAGCGAAAGGTTACCTCCCCCTTGATGGGGAAGGGCCAGGGTGGGGGCTGACGAAGTCTTCTATCCCTCCCAAACCTCCCCCAAATGGGGGGAGGGGGATCATTTCGGTTGCTGCTGTGTCAGGCAATGCAGCGTGCCCAATCCCCACACCAGATCGACGGCGTGAATTCCGTTCACTTTCCGGCCGGGAAATAACTCCGCCAGAACTCCGAGCGCGGTGCGGTCGTTGGCATCATTAAACGTCGGCGCCAGCACGCATTCGTTGGCGATGTAGAAGTTCGCATAACTCGCGGGCAAGCGGCGGCCGGCGAAATAGAGCGGCGCCGGCATCGGCAGCTTCACCACGTTGAGCCGGCTGCCGTCGGCCAACGTCGCGCTTTGTAGGCGCTCCCAGTTTTCTTGCAACAGCTGGTAGTTGTCGTCGGCCGGATTGTCTTCGAGCACGGCAACGACCGTGTTTGGCGCGACGAAACGGGCCAGATCATCGATGTGGCCGTGCGTGTCGTCGCCGACAATTCCCCGATTGAGCCAGATGACTTTTTTTGCGCCCAGATAATTCGCGAAGATTTGTTCGTAATCCGCGCGAGTCAGGCCGGGGTTGCGGGCTTGCACGTCGGACAACAGGCATTCATCGCTAGTCAGCATGGTGCCGGCGCCGTTGCCGTCGATGCTTCCGCCTTCCAGGACGACGCGGCGGCTGTGGAATTCGGGTTGAACGCGCTGCCAGCTGTAGAGTGCCGCCAATTTTTCGGGCACGGCATCGTCGAGATGGTAATTTGAGTACTTGGCCCAGGCGTTGAACTTCCAGTCGAGGGCGCTGGACAAACCATCGCGGGCCTTCACAAAGATCGGTCCGGAATCGCGCATCCAAACGCGGTCGGTCGGGACATGAACAAAAACCACGCGCTGCAAGTTCGCATGAACTCGTTTCAGAATGGCGGCTGCTCGTTTTTCCGCCGTGGCATCGTGGACCAAGATGCAAACTTTTTCCGACGCCGCTAAATGTCGAACAATCTCGCCATATACCCAGGGGATCGGTGCAAACTTGCCGGGCCAGTCGTCCCGCTCATGCGGCCAGGCAATCCAGGTTGCTTCATGCGGTTCCCATTCTGCCGGCCAGCGCACGCCATCGGCTTCGCTCAATTGCACCATTGCATTCTCTCGCCCACGCGAATAAACTGAAATTAGTGTATGGCCCATTCGGGCCGCTTGGGCTGCATGGACCGCTAATCCATGCGGAGTGTAAAGCCCACATGGATCAGCCACCTACCATTTTGGTGTTGGACGACGATTCGAGGAGTCTCGATTCGGTGCGCCTCTTTTTTTCGCCCAAGGGCTATCGGGTGGCCACGGCCAGAGACGCCAATCGCGGCATACAGCTGGCCGATGAATTGAATCCCAATCTTGTCATAACCGACTTGTTCCTGCCCGGCCACAGCGGCTTCTGGGTGTTGGAGCAGTTGAAAAAACGGCCGAACCCTACGCCAGTGATCATGTTGGCGGAGATGGGCGGCATAGCCCAGCGAGCCTTCGCGGAATTGCTGGGAGTGGACGAATATTTGCGTAAGCCGGTGTCGATGAATCGCTTGGACGAGGTAGTTTCCCGGTTGTGCCCGTTGACCAACAGTCCGCTCCCCAAATCCGCCCCGGCCCTGGAGGCGGTGGGTGCACATGCAAGCTAGTCGCAATCACATTTTTCGCCCGTTGCCCTTACTGATCAACGGCCACGTGCAAACCATTGTGGGCTTCCTGTGGAAAGGGCAAGCATTTCCGTATCCCAGTGAAAAACGGTTAGTCCGGCTAAGCGACGGCGATCAGATCGCCTTACACGATAGTATGCCGCCCGAGTGGCAGCCCGCCAATCCGATTGCGCTCTTGATCCACGGCCTCGGCGGCGACCATCGCTCGAACTACTTGCAGCGCACGGCCGCGTTGCTGTATGGTGTCGGCATTCGAGCGATCCGCATGGATTTACGCGGCAACGCAACGAGCTATGAGCTTTCACGCGCCTTCTACCATGCGGGCAGAACCGGCGACCTGCGCGAAACACTGCTGGAGCTGCACCGGTGGAGCCCAAAGTCGCCATTATGGGTGGTCGGTTTTTCGCTCGGCGGCCACCTGATTTTGCGAATGGCCGGCGAACCAGACGCCCAGCCCGTCCCCAACTTGCAACGAATAGCTTCCATTTGCCCGCCGATCGATTTGGTGCGTTGCTGGCAACTGATGTCGCGCCGGAGCCGACGAATCTACGATCGGTTTTTCGCCAACCTCTTGGCAGAACATGCCAAGGTGTGGTGCGAGCGCTATCCCGACCCGCCGCTGCCGGAATTCCCGACGCCGTTGTCGATCCGAATCTTTGACGATCTGTTCACCGCCCCACGCAATGGGTTCGCCAGCGCCCTGGATTATTACGAGCGCTGTTCGTCATTTCCGGTGATCGGCAACATTCAAGCGCGCACCCTCATTCTTGCGGCCCGCGATGATCCCTTTGTGGCCGTGGAGCCATTTGAGGAACTCGAGGTCCCGCCGCACATTCGTATCGAGATTCAGGAATTCGGAGGACATCTGGGCTTCCTGGGCCGCGATGGCGCGGGCGGCGTGCGCTGGATGGAACAACGCGTGGCCCGCTGGCTGCTGGAAGAGTAGGAGGTTCATCAGCCCGCTCCGCCCGAAGGCTCCGCGTCGCGGCTAACCAATCGGATTTTCGTAACTTCTTGTTGGAATTCCCTGGCAAAACCGTCATCCAGGCGGTATCCTACATTACACGCCTGACCCTGCGCATTGAAGCCCTTGTTCTCTAAAAAATTCATTATTCGGCGACCGCCGCCCCTGTCCTCGCTGGAGAAATCCCTCATGCCGCTCTCCCGTTTCTGCTTGCTGGCTTGCCTTGTGGCAGGTCTGGCGCCCGCTTTCGCCGGCGCCGCCGAATTCAAGATGGACATCAAGTCCGACGGCGTGCGCCTGGGCAAGACAATCGTGGGCACGGAGCTAAAGTCCGACGACCTGAAGGGGCGGGTCGTCATGATTGAGTTCTGGGGCATCCACTGAGGCCCGTGCATGGCAAGTTTGCCGCACGTTGTTCAGTTGAACACGGAGCTTGGTTCGTTCGGCCTAGTGGTAGTAGGGGCTCATTCGCAAAAGGCAACCAACGAGCAGGTCAAATCCATATCGCGGTCGCACGGTGTCAATTTCACGGTGACCGAAGGCGCCACCGTGCAGGGCGGCAACGACTTTAATGGCATTCCGCACGTGATGGTCTTCGACCATACCGGCAAGTGCGTTTATCGGGGCTCGCCGGCCGAAGCCGAACGGTTCGCCCGCTTGGCGTTGGGCAAGGCATTGGCGGCAAAGCTCGAAGGCACGTCAAGCAAATCGGTTACTAGCCTGTTGGATAGCCTGAAGAAGGGCACGTCGCCGGCCACGGTTTTGCAGCGCGCTCTGTCGCTCAGCAAGGGCAGCGACAAGGATACGGCCGAGCCCGCCAAGGAATTGGTGGCCCAGTTGACCGACGCCGGCGAAAAGATGATCGGCGATATTGAAAAAATGCGCTCTTCGGACCCAGTCGATGCCTTTCCCCGCGCACTGCGCCTGAGTCAGGATCTGAAAGGCACGCCTCAGGGCAACAAGGCCAACGAAATTGTGACGGAATTAAAGAAAGACAAGACGGTCGTGCAGGAAGTCAAAGCCCGGCCCATTCTCGAAGGAATCCACGTGGTCGATGAGGCCTTGCAAGAAGCCCTCGGCAAGGACGACCCCAAGAGCAAGGAATTCCACAAGGCGCAGGCCGGCCCGCTCAAGCAGCTTCAAACGGCCATCAAAAAGATGAAAACGACTTATCCCGAGGCGCCTTCGACGAAGGAAGCACTGGAGATTGCCGAGAAATACGGGCTGTTGGTGAAGTAAACTTGCGTCCATAAATTGAGAAAGCCTGTTTCGCCGCTCGCGGCGAAGCGGGCTTTATTCATTTCCGCTGGCAATTTCATATTCCGGCCGGTATCCTATACGGCACACGCCCGCACTCATTTTTTGGCTGGAGATCATCGCAATGTCCCGGGTCGGCCTCGTCATCTTCGCATTTGCGTTTGTATTTCTCGCGCCGGCACTGAGTTTGGCTCAAGATTACAACATGAGCGTCAAGGCTGAGCAAGTCCTGCTTGCCAAGACGGTATTCGGGCCGGAAGTCACGCCGGCCGACATGAAGGGTCGCGTGACGCTGTTGTACTATTGGGGCGTCGATTGTCCCGATTGCCTGAACCTGATGCCGAAGATTGCCAAATACAATGAAGAACTCGCACCGTTCGGCTTACTCACCATCGCCCCGCATGCTCAGATCTCGACACCGGAGAACATGAAGGCCAAGGCCAAAGCGCGCGGCGCCAATTTCTCGGTCGTCGAACAGGCCGCCAATACGCAGATCAAGGGCAAGGCGGCGATGGATTTCAACCAGATTCCGCACTGCATTCTTTACGACGAGAAGGGCAAATGCATCTATCGCGGTCTGCCCGAGAAGCTCGAATTGCCGTTGCGGCAAACCATGGGCAAACTTCTCGCCGGCAAGTTTGAGGAAGAGCCGGCCAAACCGCTGGTTCCCCTGATCGACAGCTTGAAGAAAGGGCAGCCGCCGGCCGGTGTTTTGCAAAAGCTGGTTGCATTGACCAAGTCATCCGACAGCACGGTGGCGGAGCAAGCGAAGGATGCAATTACCAAACTCACGGTCGTGGCCGAGAAGATGGCCGTGGAAATGGAAGCACAAAAGACGAGCGACCCCGTGGCGGCCTATACACGCGCTCTGAAATTCAGCGTCGATTTCAAGGGCACGGCGCCTGGAACGAAGGCCGCGGAAGTCGTGGCGGAATTAAAGAAGGACAAGGTCGTGGTGGAAGACACCAAAGCCCGCCCGGTCTTGGAAAAAATCCGCGCTACCGACGAAGAACTCACGAAGGCACTCGGGATTGATGACCCGAAGGGAAAAGCATTTCACAAGGCTCAGGCGAGCGCCTTGAAGCAACTTCAATCCGAGATCAAGGCGATGAAGAAGTCGTGGCCCGACGCGCCTTCCACGAAAGAGGCGCTCGAAATTGCGGACAAGTATGGCCTGCCGTTGAAATGAAGAATGGTGAAAAAAACGCGCGGGTTGGACTCAAACGAAGGCCGGCCTTTTTCGTTTCAATAATTGCTGGCAGTTTTACCAATTGCCGGTATCTTGTTCGGCATCCCAGTTTTCATTACATAGATTTCGTACCATTCGATTGAGCCTGCATCCGGATCATTCGTGGCCAGGTTGCCACGCCACGCATTCGCCCTCTCTCCGTGGAGAAACGGTCATGACTCGACCAATCCTTTGCTTTGCTTTGGCGCCAATTGGATTACTCTGCGCAGTTTTTTGCCTATTCGCCGACGAGCCAAAGGCGGCGGACGCCGAACAGCCCATTGTGGATCTCTACAAGAGCGGCAAACTTTTCGACAAGATGCAATACGCCAAAGTGCGCACGGCCTTCGCCGACGCTTTTGCCGAAAAGCACGAGGAAGAGATTCGCAAAGGCTTCGGGAATGATTACGACGAGCTAATGGCTTGGCTGGACAAGAACCTGGACCTGAAGGAAGAACTTTTCACCGCGCTGCTCGAGGAACGGGACAATCTGTCAATTGCCTTCCGACTGGTGCACGACTTCTGGAAGAAATCGCCGGAGGCAGTGGCCAAGTACCCAAATCTCGTCATTGCCATGGCGTTGGTCTGGGACCAGCCCAAGAACATTTACAATTACGTGGGGCATCAGGTCCGCACGCATAGCATTTTGCCGGAATCGGCCAAGAAAGCGGCGCCGGTCGAAGTCTTCCAGTTCTACATCGATCATGCCAAGGAAATTCAGGGCAAAGAGACCATCAATCGCCTTCAGGCACTTCCCTGGGAATTTCTCGTCTATGTCGTCAATCACTTCACTCCGGCCGACGAGCGCCAGTGGGCTATCAAACATTTCGGGTCGAACCGGACGATGATTGGCCGAATTTACAGTGAGGTGCAGTACGATAAAGAAATGCTGCGCACGCAAAGTCAGGTGTGCAAGCTGGGTGGGAAAGAGTACACGCTTGAAAACATTCTCAAGTACGGCGGCGTCTGCGCGATGCAGGCCGATTTTGCATCGCGGGTGGGCCAGAGCATTGCCGTGCCAGCGGCCTACATCACCGGCCAGTCATCTGGACTGGAACTGCATGCCTGGGTGATGTGGGTTGAGGTTCACAACGTCACCAAGGGCGGCAAGGTGACCTTCACCTTGGAATCCCACGGCCGCTACTTCGGCGACCAGTATTACACAGGCACGTTACGTGATCCGCAGACCGGTGAAGAAATCCTGGACCGAGATATGGAGCGACGGCTTGGCTCGGTTGCGAAGGAGCGCGACGCCAAGCGCCAGGCCGAGCTGGCCATGCGCGCCTTTCCCATGCTCAAGGAGAAGCTATCCCTGGACCGCAATAAAACCGTGGCCTTTCTGGATCAAGTACTCAAAGTATCGCATTACAACGAAGGCGTTTGGCTGGAACTCGTCGGCCTCGTGCGAACTGGAGAACTCTCTGCTGAGTCCAAGTCGCTGGTGCTCACGCATCTGGAATCTTTGCTGAAATCCTACGAAGCCTACCCAGATTTCACCTGGAAGATTGCTCCCGACTTGGCGCAGATAAACCCCGACAAGGCAGCCCGCAACAAAATCCTGGAACGCCTGGCTACGCGATATGAAACGGCGGGCCGGCCCGATCTCGCTTGCCAGGCACGCCTGCTATGGTCGGAGCTGCCATGCGAACAGAAACAATGGAAGACAGCGGCCACGGGCCTTTCGAAAACCATCGACAAATTTGCCACGGAGGGCCGCTATGTTCCAAAGATGATGGACAAGCTTCAGGAGGTCTGCGCGAAGTACAAGGGCGGCATCGAATTTCTCGCCAAGTTTTATCTGGAAACGCTTGCCAAGATACCCGGCCGGCGCGGCGATGAGCCCAACAAGTACTGCATCGCTATGCACGAGCAAGCGGTGAAGTTCCTGCAAGACAACAAGAAGGACAAGGAAGCAGCTACGATTAAACAGCGGCTCGACTTGGTGAAAGCAGGGCGAGTGCCGTAATCTGAAAGTGCCAAATAAAGCCCAGGGACGACAGTCCCTGGGCTTTCATAATTGGAGATGTATCATGCATATTTCTCGTCGCAGATTTCTGCAATCCGTGGCCGCCGGCAGCGCGGCCGCTTGCTTGCCGCGCATGCTCCGCGCCGACGACAAGAAACCGCCAAGCGAAATGGTGCGTGTCGGCGTCATTGGCGTGGCGGGGCAGGGGGTCTTCAGCTGGAAGAGCCTGAAGGCATTGCCTGATGTCGATGTCGTCGCCCTCTGTGACGTGGATGAGCGGCGCATTGGCCCGGCATGCGAGGCTTTTCCGAAGGCCAGCTTCGACGTCGATTTCCGCAAGCTGCTCGACCGTAAGAACATCGATGCCGTGGTCGTAGCAACGCCGGATCACACCCATGCCGTGGCTACCATGGCGGCCCTCAAATCCGGCAGGGATGTCTACTGCGAAAAACCATTGACTCACGATGTTTACGAAGCTCGCATCGTCGCCCAAACGGCCAAGAAGCTGAATCGTATCACCCAGATGGGCACGCAAATTCATGCCGGCGACAATTATCGCCGAGTGGTGGAGCTGATTCAAAGCGGCGCGATCGGTACGGTGGAAGAAGTTCACACCTGGTGCGGTCGCTCTTACGGCGGCGCAAAGCGGCCGAAGGAGGCCGAACCGGTGCCTGAGGGCTTGCACTGGGATCTCTGGCTTGGCACGGCCCCGGAGCGGCCGTTTCATCACGGCCCTAACAAGGCCGGCTACGGTACCTACGAGCCGTTCAACTGGCGCATGTGGTGGGACTTCGGCGGCGGCACAATGTCCGACATGGCCTGCCACCACATGGATTTGCCGTTCTGGGCCTTGGGCCTGCGCTATCCCAGCAAGGTTTCCTCGCACGGCTCGCCGTCGCCCGACCCGGAAGCAGTGGCCGACTGGCAAATCGTCACCTACGAATTTCCTGCCCGTGGCAAGCAGCCGCCGGTGAAGCTCACCTGGTACGACGGTGGCAAGCGGCCAGAACTTTTCGCCCAGGGCAAGCTGCCGAAATGGGGCGATGGTAACTTATTCGTCGGCAGCAAGGGAATGCTCATTGCCGGGTACGGCGAACACAAGCTGCTGCCCGAGGCCGAATTCAAAGACTTAAAGCGGCCCGAGCCGTTCATTCCGAAGTCGCTGGGCCATCATGCCGAATGGATCGCCGCGATCAAGAGCCGCAAGCCGGCGCTATGCGATTTCGACTACAGCGGCGCGCTGACGGAAGCGGTGTTGCTGGGCAACGTGTCGTACCGAAGTGGCCGACCTATCGAATGGGATGCGGAGAATCTCAAGGTCAAAAATGCGCCAGAGGCGGAAAAGTACCTGCGACGGGAATATCGGAAGGGTTGGTCTTTATAATGTAAGAATGGCCCACGGATGAACACGGACTTCGTAACACGGATAAACATAGATCGGAATAATATCAGTTTTCTTATCTGTGTTCATCTGTGTCATGCAATCCGTGTTCATCTGTGGGCTAATCTTATTTCCTTTCGTCCACTTTCGCTTTCACATCCACCGCGGGTTTATCCACGGTCTTCGCGACCTTCTCCGACACCTTCTTTGCCAGCAAGCCGCTCGGATCGCAGCCGGCCGCGATGTAGGCGATCTTGCCGCCCTTTTCGATCAGAATGTTGGTGGGCATGGTCTTGGTCTGGAAGACATTCCAGCTATCGCCCTTCGTATCGACGGCGTAGAGCATATTCAACTTCTTTTGCTTCACGTACGTTTCGACCTTCGCATCAGGCTCCTTGAAGACGGCCAGGCTGGTGAGGCCGGCATCTTTGTACGCTTCGTGGATGGCCTGGAAATACGCCAGCTCTTTATCGCAACCCGAGCAGCCGCAGGTTAGCCGCACGAGCACCGGGCCCTTAGCGGTGAGTTCAGACAGATTGATCTCTTTGCCGTTCGAGTCTTTGATCTTGAAATCAGGGGCGGCAGCGCCAACTTCAACTTTCTTGGCCGGCGTCTTTTCCGGATCACCGGCGGTTCCAACACCCACAACCAACGCCAATGCGACCGAAGCGAAGAGCAGACGGTTCATGCACGTCTCCTTGAGGTGAAAAAAGGGGCGGGAAGGTAGTTATTATACACGCGCGCCGCAGTCGCTGCAAACGCGATATTCATCTTTCATCAATAGTCCCAGAAAGCACAATGGCCAGCAAACTAACAGCAGCACCGCAAACATGATCCAACCGCCGACGGAGATTTCGCTGCGATAAATCGGCGGCGAATCGCTGCCGCAGCGGTAGCACACGCTGCCCGTGCCGTAGCGAAATTCGCTGCGCCGCCGGCTGCGGCGACTCCTGCGGCTACGCCGTGGCGGCTCGTCAAACTCGTCATCGTCGTTGCGAACGCGATAGCTCAGGGATTTGTGCCCGTTGCTGCCGGGCACGGGGATGTTGTAACGGCAATCTGGGCAGAGGACGGTCTGACCCTCGGTGCCTTCGGGCGCTTCGCCTTCAAAACCGCAACTGGGGCAATTCACGGGAATCGGCATGACGGCATATTACCCTCTCGCGAAGGGTTCGCCAAGTGCCGCCAGAGCCGCGCACGGAGCGCAGCGGAGTAAGCGGCGAGGGGCATCGCTTACTCCGCTGCGCTCCGTGCGCGGCTCTGACGATTCTAATCCACTTGCCAATGACAATCGCAACAAGTATGCCGTAGATTCAGCGCGCGGGTGCGCACATCGCTTGCGCATCGGTGACCGGTTGTCGTTTCGCGCCCGCCGAAAAACATCGAAGTCGCTGATGTTTGGGCGCGTGCGCGAAACGACAAGCGGTTTCGGACTTAGACATCATCCTTCGGCAACTTATCCTGAAACTGATCCTCGTCTTTCAATTCGCGCTTGAGCCGGTACATCTCTTCCTTGAGCTTTTTCACCGTCTCCACATGCGCGGGGTCGTTATAAAGATTGTGCAACTCATGCGGGTCCTTCTTCAGGTCGAACAGCTCCCACTGATCGATCTTGTTGAAGTAAATTAGCTTGTAATCGGCCGTGCGCACCCCATAATGCGGCTGCACTTTGTGGTGCATCGGGTAGTGGTAGTAGCGGTAATACATCGACGTGCGCCAGTCCTTCAACGACTCGCCTTTCAGGATCGGCAGGAAGCTGCGGCCCTGCATGTCGGCCGGCGTCGGCAGGCTGGCCGCGTCCATGAGTGTGGGGGCGAAATCGACATTGAGGATCATTCCGTCGCTTACGCTTCCGGCTCGTATTTTCCCGGGCCAGCGAACCAGGAACGGCATCCGCAGCGACTCTTCATACATGAAGCGTTTGTCGAACCAGTCGTGATCGCCCAGGAAGAAGCCCTGGTCCGACGTGTAAATGACGATAGTGTTTTCCGCGAGGCCGTTCTTATCGAGGTAATCGAGCAGCTTGCCGACGCTGTCGTCGATGGATTCCACGCAGGCCAGGTAGTCGCGCATATAGCGCTGGTATTTCCATTTCTTGAGTTCCGTCGGCGACAGGCCCTCGGGCGGTTTGCGCTTGAGGTCGGTTGCATTCAAGTCGCGGTCGACTCTCATCGTCGCTTCGCGGGCGGCATCGGAGCGCGTGGCGTAGTTACTCTTCTCATCGTTAAAAGTCTCCGGCTCCGGCACCTGCACGTTTTCCCATTTCTTGATCTTGTCTTCGCGTGGCTCCCACGGCCGGTGCGGCGCCTTATGGTGGCACATGAGAAAAAACGGCTTGTCCTTCGGCCGGTTGTCCAGGAAACCGATGGCCATGTCGGTAATGATGTCGGTGCAGTAACCGGCGTGTTTCGTCTTGCCATTCTTGTCGATGAATACCGGGTCGTGATACACGCCCTGGCCGGGAAGGACGTTCCAATAGTCGAAACTTGTGGGCAGGCTGCCCGGCTGGCTGCCGAGGTGCCATTTGCCGAGCATCCCAGTGTAATAGCCGGCGCTGTGCAGGTATTTTTGCAGCATCGGCTGAGTGCCGTCGATGTGGTTGAACACCGGCACGCCGTTCATGTGCGAATACTTGCCGGTGATGATAGTCGCCCGACTCGGCGTGCAAATCGAATTGGTGACAAAGCAGTTGTTGAAGCGCATCCCCTCCTTGGCGATGCGGTCGAGGTTCGGCGTTTGGTTGATTTTGCTGCCGTAGGCGCTGATCGCATGGGCGGCATGATCGTCGGCCATGATGTACAGGATGTTGGGTGGCTTGTCGTCGGCATGAGAATGGATTGCCGACGCAAGCAAAATGGAAAGGGCGATTATGGAAACGGACGGCGTTCGGTTACGCATGCCAGATTCCTCCGTTCAAAACATTGCACTGGAGAGCGATAGAGCCATTGAGCCTTGGCGCAAACGCTGGCCAAATTGTATGGCTTCGGTGGTTGATTATTCGACTAAAACCTTTTCTGCAATTGGTCCGCCAGCCCCGTGAGTATCGCGATGGTCGTAACGGAGTTAAACAGTGCATGGAGCGTGATCGGTGCGAAGAGGGAGCGCGTGCGCTGCATGAGATAGCCCAAGCCGCAGCCGAGCAAGAACAGCGGAATTGGTGTGGGCCAGACATTCGAATGCGCGACGGCGAAAAGCAGACTGCTGCCAAAGACGGCCAAGAACGGGCTGGGTAAAATGTCCTTGCGAATGCACACGAGGAGTAGCGGCAGGCCGGCCACGCCGGAAAAGATTACGGGAGCAAGACCGGGCCCTAACCATGCTGCCACGAGGAGCGACACGGACCACACAATCGGCGCACTCCACCAGCGTTCGGCCAGCCACGGCAGCAGCAGGCCACGGAAAATCAACTCTTCTTCCAGTGGTGCTTTTATCACTGCTACAAACACGACCAATAACCATTCCACTGAGCCTAGCTGGCCTGTCATCAGTTCCAGCAAGGGGTGTTTGTCTTGTTTGGCTGGGTCTGTTTTCAGCACCAGGATATCGAACCAAACGGCCGCTTGGTGAATCAAAAACACCGCTGGAACCAACATCCAGCCCGTGACTCCGGCGGCAGCCACCGAACGGCCCAAACGCCAAGTCGAGAGCCCGATTTGCCAGGGCTGCGTGCCTCTCATCGCCAGCCAGCTTAGCACCGCAACGAGCGCGAACGGCAAGCCAAGGCAAGATGCCCAGTTCATACAGCGCGCAAGCAAAATGCGGTCTTCGAGGCTTGGAGTTGCCCCGTATTGCCAATGAAAGAAGCCGCTGACCTTCAGGATTTGAAATACGAGCGAAGGAACCAAATGGACGATAACGAAACAAATCAAAATGTCGCTCAGATCCCAGGACACCAGGCGTCGGCGCGGCTGCGGATAAAAGTCATGGCGATGCCGCCAAGCCACGACGGCGCCGCCCACCAACACGGTGCTCAGACCGGCAAACAGAGTTGCCGCCAGCACTCCTCTGGTTGTCGCCACGTCGAGCACGCGCACCGCCTTTCAATTCTGCGCCATGTTTCTATCGTAGGAATTATCATGGCGACTATTCTCGATACGATTGTCGAGTCGAAATGGCGCGAGATCGCGGCAGCGAAACAGCGCGTGCCGGAGGCCGAGCTGGAGCGGCAGCTAGCCACAGCGCCGCTGGTGCGCGACTTCGAGGGCGCGCTCCGCCGGCCCGGCATGCAGATTATTGCTGAGGTCAAAAAAGTTTCGCCGTCAGCCGGAGTCATTCGCGCCGATTTCGATCCCGTCCGCATTGCACAGATTTACGAACAACACGGCGCGGCCTGCATCAGCGTCTTGACGGATGAGCCATTCTTTCAAGGAAACCTGAATCATCTGACGAGGATTCGCGAATCAACCACGCGGCCATTGCTGCGCAAGGATTTCATTCTCGACCGCTATCAGTTACTGGAGGCCCGCGTAGTCGGAGCCGATTGTGCCTTGCTCATTGCCGAGATTCTGCCCGGCGAGCGCTTGCAGCAACTTCACGATGATGCGCGATCACTCGGATTGCATGTTCTGGTGGAACTTCACGATGCCGAGCAATTGCCGCGTGTCATCGACGCCGGCGCCACGCTCATCGGCATCAACAATCGCGACCTGCGGCACTTCACCACGCGCCTGGAACACACGTTGGAACTGAGCGCGAAGATTCCGAAGCACTATTGCCTTGTGAGCGAGAGCGGAATTCGCACGCATGCCGATTTGCAGCGATTGGAAGCAGCGGGCGCTAAGGCCGTACTCGTTGGCGAATCGCTTCTGCGTGAAAAAGACATTGGCGCGAAGCTGGAGGAATTGCGCGGAGTGGGTGCCGATTGATCCGCAGACTACGCAGATTGCGCAGATTTCAATACAATTGGTTCCCTGCCTTTCCTGAATTACCTTCTTGCGGAATTCGCTTTGCAAAATTCGGCCGAAAGAGTATTTTCGGTTCCAACCCGTCCTTGCCTCTCTCTTACAATGGATTGGATTTTCGCCCGAAAGGATTCGAGCATGTGTGGAATTGTCGGCTATGTTGGACGGCGCGAGGCGGAACCTCTTTTGCTCGACGGCTTGCGCCGACTGGAATATCGCGGTTATGACAGTGCCGGGCTGGCCACCGTCACCGGCCCGCGGCTGCATTTGCGCAAGCGGGCCGGCCGCGTGAGCGCCTTGGCCGATTTCTTGCGCACCAAACCGGCGCCCGGCTGCCTCGGCATCTCGCACACCCGCTGGGCCACGCACGGGCCCGCCAACGACATCAACGCGCATCCGCACGTTGCCGGCAGCGGCGACAATGCCGTGGCCGTCGTCCATAACGGCGTCATCGAAAACTATGCCGTGTTGCGCCGGCAGCTAATCTCCGAAGGCGTGTCCTTCCAAAGCGACACCGATACGGAAGTCATTGCGCATCTGATCGTCAAGCATCTGAATGTTGATCTCGTGGAAGCGGTGCGCCAGACTCTGCCGCTGCTGAAAGGCACCTACGGCCTGGCCGTTGTTAGCGCCCGCAATCCCGAGATACTCGTCGGCGCCCGGCTTGGCAGCCCGCTCGTTCTCGGCATCGCCGATGGCGAGCACTTTCTCGCCAGCGATCCTTCCGCGCTGGCCGGCAAAGCGGATCGAGTGGTCTTCCTCCACGAACGGCAGCTGTGCGTGCTGACGGCGGAAGATTGGCAGATCTTCGACTCCGAAGCTACGCTGGTGGAAGCCGATGTACAAAGCTTCGACCACGACCTGGTTCAATCGGATCGGGCCGAGCATCCCCATTACATGCTCAAGGAGATCTTCGAGCAACCCGAAGCGCTGGAAAATGCGATGCGCGGCCGGCTCGCTGAGGCCGATGCCACTGCCCGTTTCGGCGGCCTGAATCTCGACAGCCAACAGTTGCGCCGGGCCGAGCGCATCATCCTCACCGGCTGCGGCACCAGCTACCACGCGGCTCTGGTGGCCGAATATCTCTTCGAAGAATTCGCCCGCATTCCCGTGGAGGTCGAATATGCGAGTGAGTTCCGTTATCGCAATCCGCCGATCGACCGGAACACCATCGTGCTGGCGATCACCCAATCTGGCGAAACCGCCGACACCCTGGTTGCATTGCGCGAATCCAAGCGCAAGGGGCACCCGACACTGGCCATCTGCAATGTGGTCGGCTCGAGCATTGCCCGCGAGGCCGACGGCGGCGTCTACCTGCACGCGGGCCAGGAAATCGGCGTGGCTAGCACGAAAGCTTTCACGTCGCAGGTGACGGTGCTGACCATGCTGGCCCTCTACTTCGGCCGCATGCGGCACCTGTCGAGCCTTCAAGGCGCGAGCATGCTTGATGACCTTCAGTCCCTGCCCGATGCCGTTCGCCGCACGCTCCTTTGCCACGATGCGGTAAAGTTAATCGCCAACCGCTACTGCGACGCGGCCAACATGCTCTACCTGGGCCGGCAATACCTCTTCCCCGTCGCCCTGGAAGGCGCGCTGAAACTGAAGGAAATCAGCTACATTCACGCCGAGGGCTACCCGGCTGCCGAAATGAAACATGGCCCAATCGCGCTGGTGGACGAAAACACACCTTCAATCTTCCTGATTCCCACCGGTGCAATCTTCGAAAAAGTGATGAGTAACCTGGAAGAAGTGCGTGCTCGCGGCGGCCCGGTGATTGCCATTGTCGGCGACGGCGACGAAGACATTGCCGAACACGTCCGTAGCCGTGCCGATGACGTGATCTTTGTGCCGGAAGTGCCGGAGTATTTGCAGCCGATCATCGCCGCCGTGCCGCTGCAACTCCTGGCGTACCACATCGCCCTGCTTCGCGGCTGCGACGTGGATAAGCCGCGGAATTTGGCCAAGAGCGTGACGGTGGAGTAGGTCATTTCCCTCCCCCTTGATGGGGAGGGTTAGGGTGGGGGTGAGAGCCACTTCCACCCCCCCACCCCAACCCTCCCCCACAAGGGGGGAGGGAGAAGAGGATTTCGACGCGCTTATTTCTTATCGTGCTTGAGCGCCGCCTCCAGTTGCTCGATGGCGAAATCGCAGGCCTTAAGCGCTTGTTCCCGGTGTCCGCCAAAATCATGGTCGGCTTCTTTCAATTCTTTCTTGGCTTCCCGCAATTCTTCGATGGCCTTGTGAATGTGCGGATGATGCTCCTTCGCAGAGGCAACGCCATTGAACACGGCCAATGCACCAACCGTCCCGGCCACCACAGCCAATCCACAAAGCGCTTCACGACGTTGCATGTTTTATCTCCACAGGCGAGAGGAATATTCAGGCACCGGGAGTTCAACGAACGAGGGGGGATTTTGTGAGTGTCAAAATTGCATCTCGAAGGGATGCCAGCCATTAGCCGGTGGTTGAGCGCAGCGATACCACCGGTTCTAGCGGGTCGTTCCCGTTCATCGACCCCGGCAGGGGTCGCGGCGCCTCTCGTAAAGGCGCTTTGCTGCGACCCTTTCAGGGTCGGCGGTCAAAACGTCACGACTTTCCTTTCTTTCCGGGGGTATCGCTGCGCTCAACCCCCGGCTAATAGCTTCGACCCCTCTCGGGGTCGGCTGTGTAGTTGCCAAGTCCCGCAAGGACTCGAGCTTTTGCCGGTCGTTGAGCATTATCTTTTGGCGTTCCCGCCTCAAAACACCACCGCCCGCGGTCGCGCGACCGCGGGCGGTGAAGAGTGGTTCCGTCGCTAATACAAACACAATGCGTTCAGCCGACCGCCGGCTTACTTGCTCTTCTTGCTGGGCTTTTCGTCCGACACCATCTTATCCACGCCCTTGAGGATCTTTTCGATGTCGGCATCTTTCAATTCACCCTTCTTGAAGGCGTAGTTCGCCTTGACCACGCGATTGTCGTACAGGATCACCGTGACGTCGGCGTCTTTGGAAATCTTGTACTTTTCGGGACCGGTGGGCTGGTCGATGGTGAGGATGATATCTTGGAGCTTTTCCTTCTTGGCCAGGTCTTTCAGTTTTTCTTTCAGGCCTTCGTCGTCGTTGCAGAATACGACGAAGCTGCCCATGTGCTGCTTGGAGTGGTCAACAGTAGCGGCATCGATCTTCTTGACCAAACTGGTCAAGCTGTCGGAGACTTCGCGAGCGAAGATCACGGCGACAGGATTGGAGCCGTTCTTTCAGACCAGGCACACTTTTTGGTCTTCGGTGGGCCCATTGCAGTGCAGCGGGCTAAAGGGGCCGGGGATGGTCTTGCCAACCTCCGGACCGGATTTAATGTCGCCGGCAAATGCCGAGGCGGCCACAACGGCGCCGCTCAGCACTGCTGCGAACCAGACCGATCGATTCATGCTTTGCTCTCCCATAAGTGCAAGATGATACGCGGAACCACTCGCGTACTTGCATGCCCTAAAGATAGCGGTTTTCCCTTCCGGCGGGAAGGGAACAACGCGGACCGCGCAGCACGGCTCATGAAGACGTCATGAGAGCCATGTGTGGAGGTCCTACGGCAGCGATTTTCACGCTGACGACACATGATGCTGACGCTTGGGGATGAATCTCTATTCATGCGAAACGTCGGGGTGACAATTTGGGAGGGCTAGGTTCTTGCCAAGCCCTATGGCGCAGACTCGGGTAAATTTGTCGAGCGAGCCGGCGGGTTTATCCCGCCGGGACAAGCCCGGCGGCTCGCTGAAAACGTGATACTTCAACTGCAATGGAGCACCAGCGCAACTGCTGCGAGAAAATGAAAGAGGCATCGCTTATTCGTCGGCTGCGATTCAGACGAATGAGCGATGCCTTTTTTCGGACAGGATCACGCTAATAGTCGCTGCCAAGGGCCTCGCCGCCCTGGGAGGTGCCCAGTGCGCGCCAGGTGGTCAGGCTGATGCTATTGGAAAAGAACCGGACGCTGCCGTCGCACATTGCGGCGTTTATCCCGTTGGTGTGCCGGCTCCGGGCCAGCTGCATTCTTGGCAAGGTGGCGGTCGAGTTCGTGGTACACGGAAACGGCGGGATGGATGGCTGTTTGCCGCACGCGCCGCCGGTCATCACATCGGTGGCGGCGGAGTTGTTCGGAGTCTGGTAAGTCACGAAGCCGGCGGCGCCGCCCCACCAGGTGAACCCGCGGATGTCGTTGCCACCGCTTGGAGCCGTGATCACCTCGGAAACGCAAAGCGTGTTGCTGGTCCCGTCGGTGATTTGCGTGATCCTGCGGGGCTTGCCCGATATGCCCAGCGTGGGGTTACCACTCGTGTAGTTTGTAGGGGACGCGTCACCACCGGCCGCGAGTGTGGCCGGGTCTTCATACCACCCGAACGGGGCCCCGCCGAATGTCACACACCCGTTCGCGCCGGTCGTGGACCCGTTGGTGCAGCCGACCGGTGTGCTTACCTGGTAGAAGTTCGTGTTCCCCGCGTTCAGCACGTAATTGTGCATGGTGAACGATCCCCCGGCCCAGTTATGGGGCACGTCGCTTGGGCACAGGAATGAATTCAGCCTCGAAGTGGAAGCCTTGCTGTTGGGGGAAGCTGCGTACCGCGGGCCCGTGCTGTCGTTGCCGCCGAAATTAATGTAAAACTTGTACAGGTTGTCCTGCTCCATGAACGGCAAAACCGGGATCATCCAGGTGCCCCAACAGCATCCGGTCCGGCTGACGCCGGGCATAAACGTACCGTAGGCGCTCTCATAGTTCATGTTAGCCAGAGCGATCTGTTTCATGTTGTTCTCGCACTTGATGCGAGCGGCGGCCTCGCGCACTTTTTGCACCGCCGGTAACAGTAGGCCGATCAGGATGGCGATGATGGCGATCACCACGAGCAATTCGATCAGGGTGAACCCTCTACGCAAGCGGGAGTGCATGGAACCCTCCTTCTCACGAATCTTCGGTAACGGAAACTAATAGAAACAAAGCCCCCGCCGCGAGGCGGGGATTAACGCGTTAGTGGATGTCGAAGTCGAACTTATTGGGCCCGTCCCTGGTGACGTTCACTTCTTGCTTCGAGTCTTCGTTCCAACTCGCTGGAACCAGATCCTTGGAAATGATGTTGGTGTTGGCGGTCGGGCCCGGCGGCGAATTAGGGTCTACTGGGTTGACGGCGGTCTGGCCGTCCCCGGCGGTGACCCGGACCAGATACCTGCCTGGCTTCAGCCCGGATTGCTGCGGGATGGTGAACGCGCCGTTGTAGACGGTCGCGTTTCCCCCCGTGTCCTGGCTTTCTAACGGCTCGAATAGGACGATCGCTCCGTCCTTGATTGGCTGGCCATTGATTCTAACCGTCCCGGAGACGGCAAGCCGCCCGCTACCTTGGGGCTTGGAGCAGCCAGCAGCGACGACGGTTATCGCCAAGATGCCGATGGCAAAACGCTTGCGGTACATGACCCCTCCCGCCCAGCGCATTGGTTAAAAAATGATGATCGAACGGAGAGTGTTCTCATTAAAGGTATATCCGTCGTGGCTTTCGGAAGCAAGCAAATTCCGCCAAAGGCTGGCTCGCTGGATTGCGTAAAGCTTCTCGAAGAGCTGGCTTACGGAATTCTCGAAGCGCGGCTCACGCTGTGGCAAAGGATGCACTGGCCTGAATAAAGTGGCGCCAGGAAATCGGTGCTCGTAGTTCCGCCTTCAGGCGGAACTACAAGCGGTCGAACCCTTCGTAAAATCATTCCAGCAAGGTCGAGATTGTACATGCGTCTCGGAGGCAGCCCAGCGATGGCTTTGGCAGACTGGCTCTTTGGCCGGAAATTGGCGACCGCCGAGGAAGGCGAACAGCGGGTGGGCGTCTTTGCCGCGATTCCCATGCTGGGGCTCGACGCGCTCGGCTCCGCAGCCTACGGGCCGGAAGCCGCGTTGACCCTGCTCATTCCGCTTGGGGCAGCCGGGCTGGCGTACATTGGACCCATCAGCGCGCTTATCATCGCGCTGTTGATGATCGTCTACTTCTCCTATCGCCAGACGATTGCCGCCTATCCGCACGGCGGCGGCTCCTACACCGTGGCCAAGGAGAATCTGGGAACCACGGCCGGGCTGCTGGCGGCCGCGGCGCTCATGCTCGACTATGTGCTCACCGTGGCAGTGGGCATCTCGGCCGGGGTAGGGGCGCTCATTTCCGCCGTGCCGGTGCTGCAACCGTACACGCTCGTTCTTTGCCTGGCGATCTTGGCGCTGATTGTGATGGTAAACCTGCGCGGCGTGCGCGAATCGGGCATGGCGTTTGTGCTGCCGACGTATGTATTCATTGGCTCCATGCTGACGGTGCTGGCCATCGGCACGGTGAAAGCGCTACTGGCCGGCGGAAACTTGCAGCCGGTCGATACACCGCTGCCGGCCGCGGTGGTGCCCGTCACCGGCTGGCTGCTCATGCGCTCGTTCGCCAGCGGCTGCACGGCGATGACCGGCGTCGAGGCGGTGAGCAACGGCGTGACCGCTTTCCGCGATCCGCCTGTAGCGCATGCCAGGCGCACGCTCACGGCCATCATTTTGCTTCTGGCCATCATGCTAGCGGGCATCGCGTATCTTTGTCGTGCGTACGGGATCATTGCCCGCGAGGAGAATGAGCCGAATTATGACAGCATTCTCTCGCAACTCACGGCCGCAGTGGTGGGACGGGGCTGGTTCTATTATGTAACAGTCGGTTCCGTGCTGAGCGTGCTCGCGCTTTCGGCCAACACAGGCTTCGCGGACTTCCCGCGCCTGTGCCGGGTAATCGCTCAGGACGGCTATTTGCCGAACAGCTTCGCCCATCGCGGCCGCCGGCTCGTGTATTCGAACGGCATCTTCGTCCTGGCCGTGCTATCCGGAGGGCTGCTCATCGCCTTTGGCGGCATTACCGACAATCTGATTCCACTCTTTGCTGTCGGTGCGTTCCTGGCCTTCACGCTGTCGCAAGCCGGAATGGTCGCCCACTGGCGGAAAGAGCGCGGCTCGCATGCAAGAACGTCGATCTTGATCAACGGCGCGGGCGCAATCTGTACCGGCATCACCTTGCTGGTAGTGCTGGTGTCAAAGTTCCTTGCCGGCGCCTGGGTGATGATGGTGCTTATTCCGGCGCTATTGATTCTTTTCCTAGGCGTGAAACGGCATTACCGTAGCGTGGCGCGCGAGCTGGCTACGACTGCGCCGTTGGATACGCGAAACCTCGTGCCCCCCGTCGCCTTGCTGCCGATATTAGGGTGGAACGCCATCGCCCGTAAGGCATTGCGCTTCGCCATGAAGATTTCGCCCGATGTCTATGCGCTGCATATTGCCGGCGACGAGAAGACAATGGATGAACTGGAAGACACCTGGGCGCAGCGGGCGCAGGAACCGGCGAAGGCAGCCGGACTGCCGCCGCCGAAGCTAATCGTGGTTTATTCACCTTATCGCGAGCTTTATCAGCCGCTCAAACAGACGGTTGCCGATTTACAGAGTGCCCATCCCTTGCGCGACATTGCGGTCATTGTGCCGGAACTGGTGACTACGCGCTGGTACCAGTTGCTGCTGCATAACCATGCGGCCGCGATTATCAAAGCCTACCTGCTCTTCAGCGGCTTCCGGCGCGTGTTTGTCATCAACGTGCCGTGGTACCCGGCGGAGTAGGCTTTTCTTCTCCCTGTCCCCTTGGGGGAGAGGGTTGGGGTGAGGGGAAGAACGGCCGGCAAACGCCACGTCCCTTTCCCCTTACCCCTATCCCCTCTCCCCCCGCGGGGAGAGGGGAGCCAATTACCCCAGCAGCCAGCGGGCGAGGTTGAAGTAAATCAAGATCGTGACGATATCCGCGCTCGCCAGCGCGATTGGCCCGGCAGCGACGCGCGGCTCCAGGCGCAGCAAGCGCAGCAACATCGGTAGCGCGAGGCCCATCGCGGCGGCGGCAGCCACGCCGACGGCGATTCCGCCGATCAGGCACAGTGCGAGCTTGCCTTGCTGAAGCCAAATGAGTGAGGCGATGGCTACTACTATGCCGCCTCCCGCGCCCAGTAAAAATCCCGTCTGTAACTCCCGGCCGATCTGGCGAAACAGCGACTTCCATGTCGGCCGCCTGCCGTGCAGCGCTTGCAGCGCCAGGCTCACCGACTGGCTGGCTACCGCTTCGGCCAGATTCAAAACCACTGGGATAAAGAACGCCAACGCCACGACCTTGTTCAGTTCTTTCTCGTAAACCCCGGCCAAAGCGGCACAGATAAGCCCGGCCGTGACGTTGCAGCCGAGCCAGGGAAAGCGCCGGCGAAAAGCAAGCCCGACGTTGCCCGTTTGCTCGCCCGCAGCATAGACGCCGATCCGCTGGAACAGATCGTCGCGCTGGTTATTGTCATCGAGATCGCGCAGCTCCGACGTGTAGAGGTCGACATCGACAAGCCCCAGCATGCGTTTCTGATTATCGACAACCGGAAATGCGAGCAGCCGATGAAGGATAAAGAATTCACAAGCATCGAGCACCGTTGCGGCTTCCGGCAACGTGACGACTTCGCGGACCATGATATCGGCCAATTTGCGCTCCGGCGGGCTCAACATCAGCCGCCGCGTGGGCACCACGCCTTGAAGGCGGTCTTCCGCGTCCACGACGTAGAAATAAATGATGCGCCCGGTAGGCGGATTCTTGCGCAGCCAGTCGAGCGCTTCACCGACGGTCTGCTCAGGACGAAGCCGGGTAAAGTCCTGATGAATGTGCTGGCGGACAGGATCGGTGAGATTGATGCGAATTACCGATGTGGGCATAGACAACTCAATCTTTACGAGCCGGAAGCGTAAGCGACGGGAAGGGATCCGTCGCTTACGCTTCCGGCTCATATACCAGTGGATTTGGTTAAGTTACGAGATGGTCACGCGCACAATCTTACGGCCCAATCTCAACACCAGCCCCGACTCCACCGCCACCGCTTCGTTCGGATCCGTGATTTTGCGACGGTCCGGGCCGATATGGACGGCCCCTTCGCCGATCTTGCGGCGAGCCTCCTTGTTGCTCGGCGCGAGCCCCGCTGTCACCAGCAGCGGGCAGATGTTCATTTTGCCTTCGGCTAGCCTTGCTCCTTCGATCTTCGCTTCCGGAATGTGGTCGGGATCCTGCTTCTCGGAGAATTGCTTCTCCCAATCAGCACGAGCGACCTTCGCTGCTTCAGCGCCATGGTAAAACGTCACGATGTCGCCGGCCAGAATCTTCTTGGCTTCAAACGGCGTTGTCTGGTCCGGATCAAGGAAGCGGGCGATGTCGGCCTCGGATCGATCGGTTAGCAGTTCGAACCACTCCTTCAGTAGTTCATCCGGAATGCGCATTGTCTTGCCGAACTGCTCGCGGGCCGGCTCGCCCACGCCGATGTAATTCTTCAAGCTCTTGCCCATGCGTTTTTCGCCATCGAGGCCGCGAAGGATGGGCAAAGTGATGCACACTTGTGGTTCTTGCCCCGCATCTTGCTGCAAATGCCGGCCGCGCATCAGGTTGAATAGCTGCTCGCTGCCGCCCAATTCAATGTCGGCATGGATTTCCACGCTGTCCTGGCCCTGCATCAAAGGGTACAGGCATTCGTGCAGGCTGATCGGCTCACCCTTACTTAGGCGCTTCGTGAAATCATCGCGCTCCATCATGCGCTGCACGGTGATCTTACCGCAAAGCTCCATCACTTGCAGAAAGCTGTAGTGGCTGAACCAGTCGCCGTTGCGATGGACTTCGGTTTTCGAGATGTCGATGATCTTGCTGACCTGCTGCAAATACTCCTGCGCGTTGGCTTCTACCAATTCCTGTGTGAGCTTGGCCCGGGTCTGATCACGGCCGCTGGGGTCGCCGACCAAAGCCGTGTAGTTGCCGATGATCAGCACCGCCTGGTGGCCAAGCTCCTGAAAGAGGCGCATTTTCCTTAGCGGCACGGTGTGTCCCAAATGGACGTCGGCTGCCGTGGGGTCAATGCCGTATTTCACGCGCAGTGGCTTCTTGGTTTGCAAGCTGCGCTCGAGCTTGCGTTGAAGTTCTTCAAACGGCTCGATCTGCTCGGTGCCGCGACGGATGACGCCAAGTTGTTCGGCAACGGATTTCATTTGCGGGGATCCTGACCCCGCAGGCTCGAAGGCTCGCCTGCGGGCTTGGTTAACAATCCATTTGAAAACGCCCCACAGCCTCGAAAGCGTGGGGGTAATGCTCGATTCTCGGTTGGCGCTGGCCGTAGGGCCAGCATACGATGAGAACGTCGAAGCGGCAGGGAGGTTCGCGCAGTTGCTTGCGGTGCAGGAAGTGCCGGGCGGCCAGGGTCATGCGCCGCTGCTTCGTGCGGTCGATGGACAGCATGGGCCGTTCCGAGTCGAGCTGGGCCGTGGAGCGCACTTCGGCGAACACCAGGCAATTGCCATCAATGGCAACGATGTCGAGTTCGCCGCCGGAGATGTAATAATTGCGGGAAACGATGCGATAGCCGAGGCGTTTCAGGAACTTTGCCGCGGCTTGTTCTGAGCGGTTGCCGAACCAGCGCCGAAACCAAGGCCAACGGCTCAGCGCGAACATATCGAGGTTCCGTGGAGGCTGCTGGCAAAGCAAACGTAGAACGGAATTTATTCCGTTCGCCTAAATCGCGAACGGAGTTTATTCCGTTCTACGTTGTTGGATTAGCCTCGCCGACTTTGCTGCCAGCTGGCGTGCCGTTGGTGCTCGGCTCTTTGCCGGTGCGTTCTCGAAGCCGCGTGGCTTTGCCAACGCGCTTGCGCAGGTAGTACAGCTTGGCCCGGCGAACCACGCCGGTGCGCTTCACTTCAATCTTGGCAATCTTTGGCGATTGAGTTGGGAAAATACGCTCTACGCCTTCGCCCTGCACAATGCGGCGAACGGTGACCATCTCGCGCGTGCCTTCACCGCGAACGCCGATGACCACGCCGCTATAGACCTGCACGCGTTCCTTGGCGCCTTCGAGTAAGCGCTGGTGAATATCAACCGTGTCGCCGACCTGGAACTTCGCCACTTCGCGCGGCTGCGTCTTGGTGGTCTTTGCGCCTTCCTTCTCTTCGGTCACCGTAAATGTCTTGCAGGCTTCAATCTGCGCCCGTTCCACTGCGGCCATGTATTTGTTTTTCATGTTCGTCCGTCCTTTCTGGTCCGGAGGCCTGGCTACGCAAGAGCGATTGCTCGCGCCGCCACTTGGCGATGGCCCCGTGGTCACCGCTCAGCAGCACCTCCGGCACGGTCATGCCGCGAAAATCCCGCGGCCGTGTATATTGCGGATACTCCAAACGACCCGGTTCCGAATGCGACTCTTCCAGCACGCTGGTTTCATCGCCCAGCACGCCGGGCAGCAAACGGATCACCGAATCGATCACCACCATGGCGGGCACTTCCCCGCCGTTGCACACAAAATCACCAACCGAGATCTCGCGCGGCTTCAGACCCTGGCGGATGCGTTCATCGAAGCCTTCATACCGCCCGCACAACAAGAGCAACCGCTTTTCCTGGGCCAGTTCCTTTACTACATTCTGCGTCAATCGCTCAGCGGCCGGCGTTAGCATCACCAACTTGCCGGGCTCAGCGCCTTTTGCCCGCACCGCCTCAACTGCGGCGAACACGGGTTCGGCCATTAATATCATTCCTGGCCCGCCGCCGAAAGGCCGATCGTCCACCTTATGATGCTTATCGGTCGACCAATCGCGAATGTTCCAGCGGTAGATTTCGACCTGCCCGCGCTCTTGGGCCAGCTTTAGGATACTCTCGCCGAGATAGCCGTCGAATATCTCGGGAAACAGAGTCAGAACATCGAAGCGCATCACGCTGATGTCAGCCTGCCGGCGCTTCCGGCTTGGCGGGAGCAGCTTCGCCGGCGGCCGCCTGCTGCTCGAACTTGGGCAGGTATTTCTTAATCAAAATCCGGCACTGGTCCGAAGGCAACGCGCCCACGCTCATCCAGTATTTGATGCGGTCCGGAATCAGCTTGACGCGCTCTTCTTTGTTCTTCATCTGCGGGTCGTACGAGCCCAGCTCTTCTAAAATGCGCCCATCTCGCGGTTGGCGCTTATCGATGGCCACAATTCGGAAATACGACCGGTGCTTGCGGCCCATTTGTTTCATGCGAATAACGACAGCCACGAATTTACCCTCAAAATCTTGCAAATATCGGAAGCTAGTATTGTACAGGCAAGTCAATCTGCGAACAGAGGAGACTACTTGCGCATTGAAGGGCTGGGTAGAAATTACTTTGGCAGCTCAACTTTTTGTTGGAAATCCCCAGTTCTACAGATCGGCCTCCCAATACCACTTGTCGCATACACGTCCATCTTTTATTCCCACGATCACCTTGATTCCGTTTATCGAGCCCTTCCATTCATAGAAACTGTCTCCCTGCACTACCGGCCCGCTTGGATATCTGGGCACTTCGTTGACAGGCATTTCGACTCCCGGCTCTCCAAGAACAAGTTCTACTTGGTCCAAGGTCATTCCGATCTTCAGCTTCTTGTAGTTGCACTCACAAACTTCCTTCGGCGGGCACCACAAGAAGAAATACCAAAAGGCCAGGCAAGTCAACAAGCCCACAGTTACCGCCATTAGCTTTTTCATGACGTGCCCCTACGGGACCTGTCCTTTTATCTCTTCTTTTTCTTCTTCTTCCGCTCCTCGGCTCGCTCTTTCGCACTCTTGCGGTGCCCGGTGCCCACTTTGTTTTGCTTCAGCACCTGCGAGCCGGGCTGAAATGCGCCGGCTTTGCCCAGGCCGTGCATCATCTTGAAGCGCTGCCACATGCTCATGCTGGCCATTTGCCGCATCAGCGTGCGGATCTGTTCGAACTGCGTGAGGAACTGCTTGATCTCGTGCGGCTGGGTGCCGCTGCCGGCCGCAATGCGGCGGCGGCGGCTAATGTCGATGATATCTGGATTGCGACGTTCATCCTTCGTCATCGCGTCGATCATGCCCTGGATGCGCTTCAGGGCCGCTTCCGGGTCTTCGTCGGCCGGCACCATCTCCGCCATGCCGGGCATGGCGCCGATCATGTCTTTCATGCCCAGTTTTTTGATCTGCTCGAACTGCTTGCGAAAGTCGTCGAGGTTGAAGTCGCCCTTCTTCAGCTTCTCTTGCTGTTTCTGCAGATCCTCCTGATTGAGCTGCTGCTGCACCTTGGCGACTTTTTCGACCAGGCCCATGAGGTCGCCCTGGCCGATGATCCGTTGGGCCATGCGATCGGGGTGGAATAGCTCCAGAGCTTCGAGCTTCTCGCCGACGCCGATGAACTTGATCGGAACCTTGGTCACTTCTTTGATCGACAGGGCGGCGCCGCCCCGAGTGTCGCCATCGAGCTTGGTGAGAATCACGCCATTGAGGTCGAGGGCATCATTGAAGGCTTTGGCGCTGTTGACCGCGTCTTGACCGGTCATCGAATCGCAAACGAAGAAGACGGAATCGGGCCGGCATTGCTTGTCGATTTGCCGGAGTTCGTCGATCAGTTGATCATCGATGTGCAAGCGGCCGGCGGTGTCGAGGATCACAATATCTTGCAACGCCTTCTTGGCCTGTGCTACCGCATTGCGGCAAACCGTCACCGGGTCGGACGGAAACTCCGAGTACACCGGGACATTGAGCTGCTCGCCCAGAATCTTTAACTGCTCAATAGCGGCAGGGCGCTGTAAGTCGGCCGCCACGAGCAGCGGCTTGCGGCCCTCGTCGCGAAGCCTGAGGGCGAGTTTGCCGGCCGTCGTCGTTTTGCCGGAACCCTGCAGGCCGCAAAGCATGAGCACCGTCGGCCGGTCCTTCGCCATGGGGATGCGATGGTCCACCGGCCCCATCAGTTGCACGAGTTCCTGATAGACGATGTTGACGATCTGTTCCGAAGGATCGAGCAGCTTCAGCACTTCCTGCCCGACTGACCGCTCGGTGACGCGCTGTATGAATTCGTTGACGACGTTGAAATTCACGTCGGCTTCCAGCAGCGCGGTACGAATTTCGCGCATGCTGTCACGGATATTGGCTTCCGTGATGCGGCCACGGCCCCGTAGTTTCTTCAGGGCTTCGCTCAAGTTGCGTTGAATGCCTTCAAACATTTCGGCAGTCCGTTTTGCAAGTCAAAAATCGTGCAAGAACGCTGTATTCTACGGGAAAAGCGCGGTTCGTGCAACGCGGGGAGGTCCGGGTCGCCTCGCTGCGCTTCGGCCTCCGCCTTGGGTGGAGACCTCCGCCTTAGGTGGAGGCCGAAGCGCAGCGAGGCCGACACAAAGCCCCAATGAATCTGATTGCGCTCGCTAAGCCGCAAGCGGCTAAACGCCGACCCGCAGTTCCATCTCCTCCCTCACCGCTGCCCGCACTTCCTCTTCGGTCCACGCGATTGGCACGCCGTCGCCCCGTTGCCAGAGCGGAAACATGTCCAGAAAGTGCGGTGACAGCGGATTGCTCGATTGCCCGCCGACGAGAACGAATCGGCTCGCGGACCAGTTGCCCACGTCGACAACCATGCGTGTGCCGGCAATGCAATCGGTGTCTGCCGTGGGGTCGAGCCAAACGACTGCGGCTTGACCGATGGTATCGGCGTCGCCGCCCCAAGCGATGGGCCCTTCGTTGAATATCCATTTGAGAATCGGTACGTCCTGAAGGATTGGGTTGCGGAGCCGAAGTTTTCGCACCCGGCCCCAGGGCCAATCGCCGGGCGACGGGCCGAAGCGCTCGCGCAGTTTACGAACTGCCGCGGTTAAAGCGTCG
>Ga0070732_10000391_pt1 | contig 28691 bp, 27 predicted proteins | sample Coa_R1_5_FD_66449 | JGI IMG/M metagenome (GOLD analysis project Ga0070732, IMG submission 66449) | Surface soil microbial communities from Centralia Pennsylvania, which are recovering from an underground coalmine fire - Coalmine... | ecosystem: Environmental > Terrestrial > Soil > Unclassified ... | reverse complement strand
TCCCTTATTCACTGTGTAGCCGGGCGTCTCAGGCGAATCCGGCTCACTCCAGAGAATCTGCAAAATCCGATACGTAACTCTGTGCTCCACCCCGCCGCTGCAGGTCGGTCGTGGGATTTCCTGCAGACGTGTTATCTCTCCCTCAAAGACGAGCGCATGATGCTGAGCCAATGCTCGATGATCATGGAGCCGTCGGGAGATCCCTGAGAGCGACGGGCTGGAGTCGGCGCGCGTCAACGGCGTACCTATGATGGAAAGGGCAAATAGAGCGATTCCTAAACCTGTTAGGGAGATCCGAAGAAAGCCTCGCATATGCTGAGAAGGAGTGTCTAACTTTCAGACTCCGATGAGATCACAAGTGTTCCATCGAGGTTTGTTACGGAGGTCACTGCGGGTTGACTGTTGTTAACAGGCGTGGTTGTTGAAATATGACATCAGGTCTTAGTTGGCAACATCCTCGAAACAATCGCGGCGACTGCGGGCGGCTGGTGTTGGCCTAGTTCGCCCTCTAGCGTGTAGGAACGCTCGAACCCGTTGGGGCCGGTGATCTTCATTTCCCAGCGGTCATTTGCCTGGGAGCCCATGATCACGACGCGCCAGTCTCCGGTGCGGTCGGCAAAGATGTGCTCGATCATAGCTTCCAGTTCGCGTTGCAACGTCGGATCACCGGTATTCTGCATTTCGACCGTTACAGCCATAGGCTGAGTCTACGACATACTTCTCCTCTCTTTGGGGATCATTCTGTGGATTCCGGGTAATGGAAAAAGCTTAACCAGAGATCGCTGAGGTTTCGCGGAGGGCGCCGAGAAAATTGGGAAAACCGCCGACTTCTCTTGGCTGGGTGCACGTCTTTGTGTGTCGCACAGCCTGTGGAAGTTTGCAGCATATGTGCCTGGGGACGTAAGCTGCTAGTTTTCTCAGGTTCGATCTGGCGGATCAAATCAGATTGTTGATTGTGCCGGGCCTAATCGGTGGCGGGTTGTGCCTTTTTGACAATTCCGGTATCGAAAAAGGACACGGCACCTGAAAAACGTAGTCGCTTACAAGGTGGGGTTGTTAAGTCGATGACCGGAGCCAACCAACAAGCTCCCAGCCTTGAAGGTAGTGTGAGGGAACATCAATGTCGAAGAACGGCGGCATCATCGGGGTATCGGATCATGGCGGTTGGGCGGTGCTGGTGACGGTGGCGCGTGATGGGACGCTTCTTGACGGGCGCCGGGTGGAACTGGTCGGCGAGGGCCTGCCCAAGATTCCGCATCACAGCGAAGGCCAAGGGCTCCCGCTGGACGAGGCCGTGGAGTTAGTAGAGCGCGTGCGCGTGTCGGCGGAGAGGCACGCGGTGCTGGCATTGGACGCGGTCACGATGGCGGTGCCGCATATCCTTGGTGTCGCCCTTCGCAAGTGCCCACCGCTTCCACCCACGATTGCCGAGCGAATCAGGGACTACCGCGCGCAGAACAGTGCTGACTGGGTGATGTATCGCAAGGCCCTGGCCTCCGCGGCTGAGGCACGGGGATGGCCCGTCCACTGGTACGACTCGAAGAGCGTAATGGGGGCGGCACGCCAGACGTTGCGCGTCGAGAACCTCGACGCTCACTTCCTCCAAGTGCGGAAGGCTGTCGGGCCGCCGTGGAACAGTGACCACAAGCTGGCAATGGCGGCGGCCGTAGTCGCGGCTAGCGTGGTTGTGGAGTAAGCCGCGAAGTAAGGCCGTTTCAAATAATTCCTTTCCTGAAATAAGTCCCGACTAGTCGATCCCCAGCGGGTCTCGTCTCCGCGTGAACTTGGCGTTGAAACGCCCGAGTTCGGTGTCCCTCCGCGACTCGATCATTCGGACCGGCAGGACATTCAGGCTCAACATAAATCCCCACTTCTGGCAAAGTCGGCCAGAAGTGGGGCACCCGGACATGCTCGTCTTAAACGGCTTCCAAAGGGCCATCCACATAAGTAATTAGCCGGGACTGGCGCGGGCCTCCAATAATTAAGGAGTCGTGTTAAAAACCACACTTGGTATTGGGATGCGCTCCTCGAAGGCAATTACTCTTCTCGCATTGCTGCTCACTGCGGCCGTCGCTTCTTCTGCCGACAAACTCATCGCACTTACGTTTGACGATGGGCCACGGCCCTACGTCTTGTTCGGTTCGAAGGGGGAGCATCCGGGGCCGGGGTTGGTCAGCGTGCTCGACAGCAACGGCGTCAAGGCGACATTTTTTGTCGTGGGATGGCGACTCACGCCGAAGACATGGGGAGAGCGGCGCGCCGAGGAGAATATTGGCGTCACCTGCCTGGATGCGGCCGAACAGTTAGTGCGGCACGGCTTCGAGTTGGAAGACCACACCTATAGCCACATCGAACTGCGCAGCGCGGAGCGGAAGAAGGGAGAGCAGTGGGTGCTGGGCGACGTGAACCGGGGAGCGGAAGCGATCAAGGCAGTCACGGGGACACAGCCGCGGTATCTGCGTCCTCCAGACTGGATTATTCCTGATGATGCGCGCCACGATCTCGAGCGGCGAGGTTATCAACTGCTGACCATCTCTTCGGAGAATCCGATTGCGCTGCGTGACGTGAACTCGCTCGACTACCTGTGCGCTGGCCGAAATCCCTCCGGATGCCCCAAGCCCTCTCTGACCGGCGGAGTGCTGAAACAGATCGAGCAGCGCGAAAAGCATGGAGTGTACACGCACATTCTTGCCTTCCATGAACTGTCGACGACGGCGGCGGTCATGCCGGAGTTGATCTCTGAGCTCAAAGCGCGAGGTTATCGCTTTGTCACGCTGAGTGAGTACATGCGGCTGGTGGCGGGGAGGTAGAGTCTTCTGCTGCGGGAGGCCCACATCTGCCGCCAGAATACTGGGGACGTTCGTATTTGACCGCTTATCTCTGTCCTTATGTGGAAAATGATCGGCCAGCAATCTTCCATTACCCCAACCGTGAAAAGCCCTATGTGGCACTTGAGAAAGTGTCGGGTCGCTGCACCCTGATTCCCGCCGCTCGCGGTATTTGTTGTGCATGCGACGGCTCATATTTCTCTTCTTGATCGCCGGATGCTTCACGACACTTTCTGACGCACAACACGAAGAAGACCCTCCGCCACCGTTCGAGGTATATGGCCTGGCATCCGGCATGAAGACGGTCGATGCCACCGGTACTCTCGTGGTGGTGAATCCAGGCCCGAATCAGGTGCTCGGCTTTACGGCTAGCGGACTCGCTTCCGGTGCGCGGGCAGGCTTGTTTGGAGGCATGAGAACGTCGGACTCGTGGCCGATCTCGGATTCCACAAGTATTCGGATCGCACAGGCTCGACCACCCTCGCGCCTCTCATGGTGGGACTTCGGGTTTATTCCGATGAACACTATCGAACCAGCTTTTTCGGCGAAGGGTTGGCGGGTGCGTACCGGTGGACGGTAAATTCAGGGAACGTTCACTTCACGACCGGAAAGGGAATTGTGTTGGGCGGTGGAGGGATGGACATTCGGCTGACCCGGCGGCTGGTCTGGCGGGTTTTTGAATTTCAGATCGGGCTTGCTGGCGCGCGGAATGGATCCCTCTCGACCGGCGGGCCATCCACGGGGATCGTATATCGATTCGGGGGAGGCTGAGTATGAGGAGGACTCTGATGCTCTACTTCGTGACGGAACGGTAAGCCGCCGGCTTTGTCTGACTATCTGAATAAAAATTCAACAGTCATCATCGTATTTTTGAAGAGATGACGAAATTTGTCTTGACTCATGGGACAGTCGGAATTCATCATCGGCGACGCAACCCAGGGTGAGTTGTGAAATGAGGAGACGAATCTGTTACGTAATGTCCCTGCTGAGAATCCACAGACCAGAGTGTGAACACTGTATGGCTCAGCTGATGTGCGGGGACGAAATGCGAAAACGGCTGGAAGAGTTGAATGGGCGGATGCAGACGTTTTCTCGGGCGGAGATGCAAAGGCGGCGGTGAGCTGGCGAGTCGCGTAACTGTCGACCTCACACCATTTCGCGTCGACCTCACACCATTTCGCGTACCATTCAGAATTGGGGCCGGATCGGGGTTAAGACGTGAGTGGGATGTACGCCAACTAGCGAGCGGGGTTCGCCACGCTTGCCCTGCGAGCCAAGTCCCTGCTTTCGACAGGCCTATACCGCGTTCAGGCCCTGGTAGAGCCACACACCCGCGAGTACCAGCAGAAATACCCCGGACCCGATACTGAAGACGCGCACTGGGATGGTTAGCCGGTTGAGCTTGGTCAACAGTTCAGTCTGCTCGTCGTGCATGTGTGAACTGGCGTCATCCAAAAATAACTGGTCATCCCTGTGCATGGTGAGGGTGCTCTTGTAGATCAGGAGGACGATCAGGCCAACTGCGAAAATTCCGAAGATCATTGCCACGACAGTCAACAGCATAAGACACCTCATCCCGATTCTACTCCACGGGGGTCCTCGTGGTTTGCAGAAGCTCATCTTAGAACCAAGAAGCCCGGCCCCTAGCCGCCGAGCGGCGGCTGAACGATGCGTCTGTATTTTAGCGGGACCGGGCCCAATTCAGAGGTATTCAGTTTTGATTCCTCCAGTCCTGATTACACACGTTTCCACTTCCACTGTCAGTGACCGTCGTCACCCCCCTGGGGTTTTTCGGGAGCGTCCCGTCGGTCCCTGCTTTCGTGTAAGACCGCTCACTGCTTGCGTATCCAGATATCCCACGTGACCGGGCCAGCTTCCTGATCGGTGATTGCGCGGCCCGCCAGTTTGAGGGCGAGTTTGATCTGGCCGTGATGGTAGCCCTCGTGCCAGATCATGTGCTGGAGGAAAAAGATGGGATGGTCGTAATGAAGGTCCATTTCGCGGCCTGACTCGACATGCCTCTTTATGGCTTCCCGCACGACCTGGGCGCTGTCGTTCAGCATCTGCGCGATGCGGTCAGGGTCACGCTCGAGTACCCACTCTTGCTCGGGAAGCGTTGTGGCGAACTCGGGAGCGTCTTCGGAGACGAACACCAGTCGCACGTAGTAAATGTGGGTGAACAACTCGGCGATAGAGGGGCCGCCCTCGATGGCCCTGATCTCGAGTCCACCTTCGGGGAGAGCGCGGAGCAGGTTGACAAGGATGATGTTGTTCCGGTCCCAGGAGTCTAGAAGGAGTTCGAGCAGCTTCTGGTTTGGGTCGTCCGACATATTCAGATCTCTTCTTCAAATCTGTTGAAAGCGGAAGCTGGAACCTAGTCTAGTGGGCTGCTGGAAAACTCTCTCGAGACAGAGGTCAATGTCCCTCAGGGGCTGTAGCCGCCATTCAAAACAAAAGCGGTTATCGAAGCGCTGAACAGCTTGCGGAAAAACTCGTTTTATATGCGGACAACGTCCCTCCGCGGCTAAAGCCGGACTGATTCTGTGGAACTTAGCGGCGCGGCTTGAAGCCGCGCCCTTTCAAAACGGGTTACAAATTGCATTTTTCCGCAAGCTGTGAAGTTCTGCGCCACCCAAAATCGATAGCCTAATCGACTTTTGCCCAGCCTGCTAATGGGTCGCGGGTCCGCGTAGCTGCTGGGCGCGATCTCTCGCGTCTTGAGCTTCCTTGATCATTCCCTTCGCCTGATAGGCATCGGCTAACGCATTCTCAAGGTCTGGATTGTTTCCGGTCTTTTCCTTTTCCTTGAGATACGCTTCAATGGCGTCGTCATAGCGGTTGAGTTTTGCGTAGGAATTTCCGATCTCGTAGTAGACCCCCGATACATGTGGGTCTGGTGCCGCTTTTTTGAATTCCTCGATGGCCGCTGAGTGGTTCTGTTGAGCCGCGAGGACAAGTCCCGATCCGTAGTGACCTTCGGCGCTGTTCGGATCTTGGGAGAGGATTTGTATAAATGCAGACTTCGCGTCTTCGAGTCGCTTTTCGGTCAGGTAAACCAAGCCTAGATCGAATCGGGCGTCGAGGTTTCCGGGCTGCAGTTGGATCACGCGCTTAAATTCTACCTCAGCGTCGGGAAACTGCTCGCGCGCGAGATAGGCCTGCGCGAGGGCAAAGTGCGCATCCGCGAGGTTGGGCTGCTGCTTGATCACGGCTTGCAGTCGCGCCACCGGGTCACCCTTGGTTTCCTGAAAGGCGCGAGCCATCCGCATAGGCCCGCCGCGCCACTGGCGGACGCCGAATCCGGTTGTTAGTAGCGCCAGCGCAACCACGCCCACAACCGTAGCGCGCCGCAGCGGAACATCCGGTTGCGGTGCCAAGCGCGCGATTAGGGCACCGAGTATCAGACCACTGACCAGCCCGCCGATGTGGCAGGCGTTGTCAATTCCTCCGAAAAGCTGTCCGAATCCGAGGTTAAAGACTGCGAAAATAACAAGGCTGCGAAGAGTCCCACTGATGGCCGCACGAGGCAAAGAAAATTCACCCAGATAGAAAGAGGCAATCAGAGCCCCGGCCAGGCCGAAGATTGCCCCTGAAGCTCCAACACTCAGCACTCTAGGATTCCAGGCAATGCTTGCCAACCCGCCAGCAACTCCGGTGATGAGATAAATGGCGGCGAAGGTCCAACGTCCGTACAGCGATTCGCAGAGCCGCCCGAGATCCCAGAGACACCACATGTTGAAGAAAATGTGCATGGCGCCGCCGTGGAGGAACATGTAGGTCAGCAGCCGCCACCACTCTCCGGACAGGGTGTAAGGCCCGAAGTTGGCTCCGTAATGGAAGTTGACTTCTCCAGAGATATTGATTGCCGAGCCGCTCGCCAACGCCGTTGCAAGAAAGACGGCTATGTTGGCGCCGAAGAGGACCTGCGTCAGCGTGATGCTCGACTCGGTGTGGCGCGCCCACGGTCGGGTGATGACTGGTTGCGGGGCGTCGTCTGACTCTTCGCCGCGTTGTGCGGCCTCGTGTTGCACGCACCACTGGCAGATCTTCTTGAAGGTCAGGGGCGGCAGTTGCCGCCCGCATCGAATGCAGTTCGCCATGTCTTATGTAGAAAGCCTATCAGTTGTCGGGAGAGTTGTGGGGAGCTACAGAGGACCGGAGGCCCCGAGAGCATTCGTTCGGAGCCCGCTCGCTTCGCTTCGCGGGGGACGGACGAATGCGTCCGCCCCTACACAAGACGGTTAGTGGATTGTCTTTGTTTTGCGCGACATGTAGTCCATTAGCAAGTACTGTCCCAACGTGTATGGCGTTGTGAAGTAGGCCTTGCCGCGGCACATCTCCGTTACCTTTTGTACGAACTGCACCAGTCCATAATCTGACGCCAGCATGAAGGTGTTGATCAGTACGCCGGCGCGCTTGCACTTCGAGACTTCTTCGAGCGTCTGGCTGACGACCAGCGGGTCGAGGCCGAATGCGTTTTTGTAGATGCGGCCATCTTCTAAAGTAAGAGCCGAGGGTTTTCCATCGGTGATCATCACGATCTGCTTCATGTCTTTTTTCTGCCGCTGCAGAATTCTCTGCGCCATGCGCAAGCCCTCGCGCGTGTTGGTGTAGTACGGGCCAACCTTCACGCGAGCCAATTGCGAAAGCGGAATCTCTTCGGCTGAATCGTGGAAAAGCACCAGTGAGAGCGAATCTCCAGGATACTGCGTGCGAATCAGGTGCGAAAGTGCCATCGCGACTTTCTTTGCGGGGGTGAAACGATCTTCGCCGTACAGGATCATCGAGTGCGAGCAGTCGAGCATGAGAACCGTCGCACATGAAGACTGGTACTCGCACTGATGCACCTGCAAGTCGGAATACTCTATGTTCAGCGGCAGTGTCAGGCCCTCGCGCTGGATGGCGTTCGAGAGGGTTGCGGTGATGTCGAGATTCAGGGTGTCGCCGAATTCGTAGGTCTTGGACGAACCGCTGGCCTCGATGCCGGTGGCTAAATCGCGCGTGTCGTGCCGCCCAAAGCTCGATTTGCCGAGCGATCCGAGAAGGTTGCGCAGAGACTTGAAGCCCAGGAAGTCGAGACTCTTGTCGGTGATTTCGAAGCGGGCTTGCTGAGCTTCTCCCGTCTGACCTCCGACGCTCGATTGGCGCGATGGATCATGCGGTTCATCGACTGAGATGTAATCTTCCTGCTGCATGCGCTCGATGAGTTTCTCGATGAGTTCCTCGAGTTGCCCGTCGGCCATCATCTGTTCGATCTGCTGGCGCAGGTTCTCGTCGAACATCTCGCCGTTGAGCAATGCGTTCTCAATTGCGCGCTTGAGTTCGTCGAGCGTCTGCTCGCCTTCGGGCAGTTCGTACCACATGGAGTCCTGAAATCCGCTCTGGAGCAGGTAGTCCGAGAGGGCGCTGAGCAGGTCCTCCATGCTCATTTCGCCGGCGGGGTCGGGAACGTATTTGGAATAGCGAATTCTCTTCATTGTCGTAGAGACGTAGCTTGCTAGGTCTCTGCGTGCAGCATTTCGGACGATGTCGAGAGAGACGTTGCAAGCAACGTCTCTACACTAGTTGAACTGTCTTCTCTGCCGTAACGGCCTCTCCTCGGCATCGAAGGATTTCTCGCGGACAGGCTCGGGCTTCTTTTCCCCAGCCCGGAACACGCGTTCTTCGCTGCGGCCGATGCGTTTGTGCGCGTGCAGGCCTTCGAGGATGAACTCTGCCGCAGAGACCTGCTGTTCAGCACTCTCTTTCGGCGACACGCCTAGAGGTCCGAGTTTTTCGATCAAGCCCTGGATTCCGCGGAGTTTTTCCAGCGCTTCCGCGGCGGAAACCGAGTCGGACATTTGAATCTCGCCGCCGAGGTCGAACCATTGGACGATCTGCTGCACGTTGGCGCCGGTATAGTACTCGTCGTAGGTTTTGGCGATGGCGGTGCGGATCAGCTCGCGGCCCACGAGATCGGCGCCCTTCATCTCGCCTTCGTATTCGAGTTCTAGCTTTCCGGTGATTGCGGGCAGCGCGGCGTAGACGTCGCTGATGCGCGGGACGACCAGCTTTTCTTCATTGCGGATCGCGCGGCGCTCGGCATTCGAGATCACATTCTCCATGGCCGAGATCGGAAGGCGCTGGCTCACACCTGAGCGCTTGTCGATCTTCTTGTCTTCGCGCGCGGCAAAGGCCACGCGTTCGATCACTTCCTGCACGTAGTTCGGAAGATGCAGGGTGTGACCGTTGCGGCGCGTCCAGGCTTCCTGCGCGGTGATAGCGATTCCTTCTTCGACGGTCGCCGGATAATGCGTGCGGATCTCCGATCCGATGCGGTCTTTCAGCGGGGTGATGATTTTTCCGCGCGCCGTGTAGTCTTCAGGGTTGGCGCTGAACACCAGTGCCAGGTCGAGCGGCAGACGAATCGGATATCCCTTAATCTGCACGTCGCCTTCCTGCATGATGTTGAACAGTCCGACCTGGATTTTTCCGGCGAGGTCGGGAAGTTCGTTGATGGCGAAGATGCCGCGATTGGCGCGGGGAAGCAGGCCATAGTGAACCGTCAACTCGCTCGAGAGTTGGTGCCCACCCCGTGCCGCCTTGATCGGATCGATATCACCAATCAAATCGGCGATGGTCACGTCAGGTGTAGCCAACTTCTCGACGTAGCGCTCGTCCGGAGTGAGGTACGCGATCGGGGCCTCATCACCGAGACGTGCGACTTCATCCCGACAACGGCGGCAGATCGGCGCGTAAGGATTGTCGTGAATCTCGCATCCGGCAAGATACGGCATCTGTGGATCGAGCAGCGTCGTCAACGCACGCAGAATGCGGCTTTTCGCCTGCCCTCGCAACCCGAGAAGAATGAAATTGTGGCGCGAGAGAATGGCGTTGATGATCTGCGGAACGACGGTGTCGTCGTATCCGACAATGCCGGGGAACACGGAGGCGTCACCGTCCTTCCGCAAACGCGCTACCAGATTGTCGCGAAGTTCGTCTTTGACCCGGCGTGTACGTAAACGCTCTTCAGAGAAGGCACTGCGGCGCAGATCCCCCAACGTGCGCGGAACACTCATGAAAGAAAACCCCCACGAACTACAATGAAGTGATTATACGCCGGTGTCATGCGGTGGGTTTGAGGGAGGGGGAAGCGTGAAACGGTTTTGCGTGAGAGCGATTTCGAAGCTGGGATTCCGCAGGGCGAGCGTGCTGTTTGCACTCTGCGCATATTTCGCCGGGACACGCGCTCTCTCGCAGACGCAGAAACCGGCTGACCTCTCGTCGCCCGGGCAGATCGTGGACGTGACCTGCGCGTCCGATGCGGCACAAAGCTACGCGTTGTACTTGCCATCCTCGTACAGCGCGGCGAAACGGTGGCCCATCATCTATTTCTTCGATCCGGGTGGGCGCGGGCGGCGTCCGCTCGATCTCTACAAGGATATCGGCGAGACGTACGGATTCATCCTGGCGGGCTCGGACAACTCCCGCAACTTTTCGAGCGACCAGGGGAAGGCTGTGAATGCGATTTGGCAGGACACGCATGCGCGGCTTGGGATCGATGAGCATCGTTCGTACGCCAGCGGATTCTCGGGCGGGGCGCGTGTGGCGGGCGCCATGGCGTTCAGTGGTCCCGCCAGCCAAGTCGCCGGTGTGATCGCGCACGGCGCCGGCTATCCCAGCAACAGGACATCGAAGGATAATCTGCCTTACTTCTTCGCAGTCGGCGATCAGGATTTCAATTGGCCGGAAGTGATCAACATTCGTCGCGAACGCGAGGAGCAGGGTTCGCCGTACAGGGTGCGCGTGTATCCCGGACGCCATCAGTGGGCACCCGCTTCCGTGATGGAAGAGGCTGTGCAGTATATGAATTTGAAGGCGATGCAGGCCGGCAGTCTTGCGGCGGACGAGGCATTCATCGATCGACTGTTGGAGAAGACCATGAAGGAAGCGGCCGACGCAGAAAGCAGAAAGGATCCGATCGCGGAGCTTAGTGCGTATCGCGCATTAGTCTCTGACTTCGGTGGACTGCGCGATGCGAAGGACGTCGCTCAGAAGTTGACGGCATTCCAGCAATCACCCGCGTTGAAGGCGGCGCTGAAAAGTGAGCGCGAGAAGATGTCGGAACAGCTGAAACTCGAACAGGAGATTTCACAGAGGATCGCAAGCGTTGCCGATAACTCTGCGGCCGATAGTACCGTACTTCGCCTTGATATCAGGCAGCAGATGGGCGCACTTAATGATCAGGCCAAGCATAGCAAGAATGAGGAGAAACGCCTGATCTCGGGCCGGGTATTTAGCGGCGTCTTCGTAGGCGCAATGGAAGACGGGCAGCAGCAACTTGCGGCGCGACATTTCGAGAAAGCCGAGGCTTACTTCGACTTGATGAAGCAGGTTAGCGATGATCCGTGGCCCGTTTTGTTGCTGGCCGATACTCATGCGGCGGCGGGAAATCGAAAGCTTGCGATCAAGGATTTGCAGGAAGCGGTGCGGCGCGGGCTGAAGGATCGGGGAGTGATTGAGTCGGATTCGCGGCTTCAAGGGCTCAAGAGCGAGCCGGAATTCCAGAAGCTTGTGGTGGGGCTGGAAGGGAAGTAGTGAGATTCAATGCACGTGGCCGTTGCCGCCGGCCGTTTGGCGTGCTCGCGCTGCGCGCTTCAATTGGGGAAGGATGGTTTCCAGGTATGTCCCGACAGCCTGAATTCGCTGTGCTTCCGAGCGCATCGCCAGCAACTTCTGTTTGAAGTCGAGATCGAGCGGCAACGATCCGGCAAGATAAAACGAAAGCTGGTTCTGGTCGGCAGCGGAAAGATCCTGCACGGCTCCCGCCAACGAGAGGATTGCAAGATGGAGCTGAACTGCTTTCACGCGCTCTTCCTGGGCAGCGGCTTCAGGATCATCCGGGACAATCAGTACCTCTGCCTGCAGGAATGAACGATCGCGATTCACTTCGATCACTTCGAAGCGCTTGCGTCCTTCGCAAATCAGGTCCATACGACCGTCGGGATACTCCTTGGTCACGGTAATGATTTCGGCGGTGCATCCGACCTCGGCGATGCCTTCTTCGAAGGCGCGCACCACGCCGAAGGGCGCCTCCGTGGAGATGCACTCGCGGATCATTTCCTTGTAACGCGGTTCGAAGATGTGAAGCGGCAAGGGAGTGCCGGGAAGCAGAACTAATTCGAGCGGGAACAGGGGAAGAAGCGCCACGAAGTCTCCGATGTGCGATCTGACGCGACATCCTGATTCTACGACATTGTGCCGGCTGTATCTTGACTTCGCCGGATACAACGCGAGCATGGAACTTACCGGGAAAGTGGTGGTGGTTACGGGCGCTTCGATGGGCATCGGGGAAGCCATTGCCAACCTGTTCGCGCAGCAGGGTGCAAGCGTTGTTTTGTTATCGAGAGATGCGTCGCGGGCGGAGGCCGCTCGCAACCGAATCGGGTTTATGGAGCGCACAGCGGCGTTCTCATGCGATATTCGTCACTCGGAAGAGATCGACCGCGTTCTCGCGCTCACGCTGCATCACTTTCAGAGGATCGACGTGTGGATCAATAACGCCGGACACGGACTGCTCGACTCCGTATCTGAGATGGACATGTCGGCTTGCCACGAGATGTTTGAGACGAACTTCTTTGGAGCCGTCACCGCGATGCAGAAAGTAATTCCCATCATGAAGCAGCAGGGCGGGGGCACGATCATCAACACTTCCAGCGTTGCGGGACATATCCCGCTGCCGTTTCATGGCGCTTATAGCGCGACCAAATTTGCCTTGAATGCGCTCGGTAAGGCCGCGAGAGTGGAGTTGAAGAAAGATGGAATTCATGTGCTGACCGTGTGTCCCGGCTATGTGCGTACCGCATTCGGCGAGAACGCTATTCGGGGTCTTGAGCTTAAGAAGGTTCGGCCCAACGCGATGCGCGGGATCAGCGCCGAACGCGTGGTTGGGGCGACGTTTCGCGGGTATCTCAAGGAGAAGAGGGAAGTCATCGTCCCTTGGACGATGCATGTGCCGGTGAAGCTTTATCAGTTGTTTCCTGGGCTGGTGGAGTGGGTCATGGGAGGAATGGTGAAGTAGAGTCCATTGCAGATTTTAGATTTTAGATTGCAGATTGAGCAGGGCACGGAGTGAAGGAATCGCTCGGAAATGGGTACCGCTGAGAATCTAAATTCTAAAATCTGAGATCTGAATTCTGAGTTCACGCGCAGCATCACCCAGAGTTCAATTCCCCCAGCATCGCTTCCATTTCTGACTGCGCATGCAGATTGCCGGTGCGTCGGGCGGAGGCGATGCCGTCGTGCAACATCTTCTTCGCGTCCTCAGCTCTTTCGGCCCGCACCAGGGTTTGAGCGGCCATGAAATAGCCCGCAGTGTAGTCCGGGTGGTTCTCAATCAAGATCGCGAATTCCGCCAGTGCCCGGTCGAAGTCGCCTTGCTTCGAATATTCCATGGCGAGACCGTAGCGCGCAAACGCATCTTTCGGGTTCTCGGTCAGGATGTCATTCAAGGCGGCGATACGGTCCATGGTGCAACTCCCCCGCAGAGGAGGTTACTACAAAGCAGAGTCAAGGTACGCGTGGAGTTGTCGTCAGGTAGTCAGCGCGGCCCAGGGTGATTACAATGGCGAGTCCCAACATTTACTCCTTGAGAAGAGTCCGAGTTGGCCTGTCCTTATTTCATGCCGGTCGCAAAACTGGAGAATGGCAACTGGCCGCATCCGGCGCGACTTCCGCTCGGTTGCGGATGGAGCGGCCATTGCACCGCTCCGGGTCACGAGGACGCCGTTCCCTCGCAGGACGTTCTGCAAGCTTTTTGCAACCTGGGTTACGCCAGCAGTTGCGGTTGGGCGCCGGCGGAACGTCGCTGGGACGCCGTGCGATTTGCCGTGGTTTCACCCGGCAAGAGTTCACGGGAGCAAGATCCGATTCCGTCAGAAAATGCGGCGAGAGTTCTTCGCCTCACGGTCGTTTACGAACAGAACAACCGTCCGGCGGGTCAGGAAGAACTGGAATTCGATCTCTTGACAGCGACCTGGTTGCACCGCCACGAAGATGCGCGCATTCAAAAGATGGCGGAGTGTTTCCTGGAAGCATATTTGAGAAAGAGAAGCTGACCCGCGCCATCACGCGACTCAGCAGAACAAAGGAAGACCATGTCCGCAGACCACCTGATTCCACGCCCCGTCCGAGATTCACAATCAGAAATGGCGGAAATCGTGCTGCCCAACGATGCCAATCCGCTGGGAGCGCTACTTGGCGGACGCCTGATGCATTGGATCGACCTGGCAGGAGCGATGGCTGCGCACCGCCATGCGCGCAATCATGTGGTGACCGCTTCGGTGGATCACATCGATTTCCTGGTGCCGGTACGTGTCGGAGATCTCGTGATTCTCCGGTCGTCGGTGAATCGCGTATTCCATACTTCGATGGAGGTCGGCGTGAAGGTGTATGTGGAAAACTATATCGCCGATACGGCCCAGCACGTCGCCTCTGCGCACCTCACCTTCGTTGCCATTGATTCGGCGGCTAAGCGGGTGCCGGTGCCTCCGGTGATTCCTGAGACGGATGAGCAGCGTCGACGCTACGACGATGCGGGACGACGCCGCGAAATCCGCCGATCCGAATTGGAACGAAAACGCAAGCCACGCTGACTTCCACCCCGAAATGTGATTTGGATCACATCTAGCCCTCGGGCAAATGTTTAGCCTTAGGTCGGTCGCCGAGGATTTTGCATGGATAGTGCTCTTTTTGTTCACCGCCTTCACTTCGCATTCACCGTCACCTTTCATTATCTTTTTCCTCAGCTGACCATGGGGCTGGCGCCACTGATTGTGGTGCTGAAGACGATCGCTCTGCGACGCAACGACGAGACCTATAACCGGGCCGCCCGCTTCTGGGCGCGGGTCTTCGGAATCAATTTTGTTCTCGGAGTGGTGACTGGAATCCCGATGGAATTCCAGTTCGGCACGAACTGGTCGCACTTCTCGCGCTTTGCCGGAGGAGTCATCGGGCAGACACTCGCGATGGAAGGCATGTTCGCGTTCTTCCTTGAATCTGCTTTCCTCGGACTGTTTTTGTATGGCGAGAAACGGCTCGGCCCTCGCGGCCATTGGTGGTCGGCCGTGGCAGTCTTTCTTGGTTCATGGCTCAGCGGATTTTTCATCATCGCCACCGATGCCTGGATGCAGCATCCAGTGGGATACACGACGGCGGCGGATGGATCGGCACAGCTCTCCAGTTTCTGGGCTTTGGTGTTGAATCCGTGGGCGTGGTGGCAATATGCGCACAACATGAGCGGCGCGGTCATCACCGGAGCATTCGTCATGGCGTCGGTGGGAGCGTTCTATCTGCTGTGGGGTAAGTTTCAAGAATACGGACGAATATTCGTGCGGGTCGGAGTCGTGGCGGCCCTCATTGCGAGCGTGCTGCAGGTGTTCCCAACGGGCGATGGGCAGGGGCGCATGCTGGCTTTCGAGCAGCCGGTGACCCTGGCTGCGATGGAAGGTCTGTTCCAAGGCCAGCCGGGAGCGCCGATCGTTTTAGTCGGACAGCCGAATGTCGAAGAACACAAGATCGACAATCCGATTCTGGTGCCGAACGCGCTCAGCTTTCTGACCTACCGCCGGTGGAACGCTGAGGTGAAAGGGCTCGATGCCTTTCCGCAAGATCAGTGGCCGACGAATATCGAATTGCTGTATTTCAGTTACCACATCATGGTGGGGTTGGGGACATTGTTCATCGCCATCGCTGTCGTGGCGGCGTTTCTGCTGTGGCGCGGCAAGTTGTTTGGCAGCCGCTGGATGCTGTGGATTCTGCTGCTGACGCTGCCTTTCCCGTACATCGCCAACACTGCCGGATGGATGACTGCCGAACTTGGGCGCCAGCCCTGGCTGGTGTATTCGCTGATGCGTACGGCGGATGGATATTCGAAGACAGTTTCGGCGGGCAACGGAATTTTCACGCTACTGGGATTTATGGGCATGTATACCGTGTTGGGCATTCTGTTTCTTTTTCTGGTGAGGCGGGAAATAGAAAAGGGACCTGAGGCCTTGGTGGAAGCAGGACACTGAGATGGCTGCCGTGGCTCCGAAAATTTTGCTGCCGGATGATTCAGTGACGATCAGTTTAGCTGTGTGCCTCCGCCGGCGGACAGCAGATTCCTCGCTTCGCTCGGAATGACAAAGGGTCAGTGGGGAGGACAAGGGTTGAGTTGGGATGAGAAAGGTTTAGAAGGATAGAAGGATAGAAATGGAATCACTCTGGTTCGCCATCGTTGCTTTCATGATCGCCGCTTATGTCGTGCTCGATGGGTTTGACCTCGGGGCAGGCGTCATCTATCTCACTGCTGCGCGTACTCCGGCGGAGCGGCGGGCCATCACACGCGCGATCGGGCCCGTCTGGGACGGGAACGAAGTGTGGTTGCTGGCCGCTGGAGGCACGCTCTACTTCGCGTTCCCCTTGCTCTATGCGTCCAGCTTCAGCGGGTTTTACCTACCACTGATGATTGTGTTGTGGCTGCTCATGCTGCGAGGCATCGGCATCGAACTGCGCGCCCACATGAACAATCCCGTCTGGGGCGGATTCTTCGATTTTGTTTTCTGGGGATCGAGCGTACTGCTGACAATTTTCTTCGGAGCCGCTTTGGGGAACGTGGTGCGGGGCGTGCCTCTCGGTCCCGACCAATATTTCTTCGAACCACTGTGGACGGACTTTCGCGTAGGAACCGACAACGGCATTCTCGACTGGTATACCGTACTGAGCGGGGTGATTGCGCTGGTGACGCTGACCGCTCACGGTGCGCTCTACATTGCCGTGAAAACAGAAGGCGACTTGAACCTTCGCGCCCGCACGACGGCGAAATATGCTTGGCCGCTACAGCTTGCCCTGACTGTCGCGGCATTGGTGGCGACGGTTTCGATCCGTCCCGGAGTGCTGGACAACTACAAGCATCACATGGTGGGATTCGTGATTCCAGTGCTCGTCTTCGGCTCGCTGGGCGTGATGATGCAGGGTATCCTCAAGCGCGCGGACCGACTGGCTTTTCTGGCCTCCTGCACGTACATCGTCGGCATGCTGGTGGGGGCGGCATTTGCTGTCTACCCGGTGCTACTGCTGGCCAGCACCGATCCGGCGCGAAGCATTACGATCTACAACGCGGCCGCTGGACATCACGGGCTGAGCGTCGGATTTGTTTGGTGGATCCTGGGAATGATTCTTGCTCTCGGATATTTCTTCTTCGTCTACCGGATGTTCCGCGGGAAGGTGCGGATCGAGGGGGAAGGGTACTGAGGCTGGCTGTTTCCGTGTTGCAAGCGACCGACAATGTCTCGGCAAAGTGAGAGCATCCGCGTCATGCGAGCCATTATCTACCGCCACTACGGTCCCCCTGACATTCTCACGCTCGAGGAGATTGAGAAGCCGCTTCCTTCTGAAGACGAAGTCCTGATCAAGGTCCGCGCGGCTTCGGTCAATCCCTACGACTGGCACTTTATGAGGGGTGAACCCTATCCTCTCCGCCTGATGGCCGGACTGAGCCGGCCAAAGAACTCGCGACTTGGAGCGGATGTGGCCGGTGAAGTGGAGGTCGCTGGCAAGAATGTTGCGCGATTGAAACCAGGCGACGCAGTGTTCGGGACGTGTCAGGGATCGTTTGCGGAGTACGTGTGTGGCTCAGAGTCGAGGTTGGCGATCAAGCCAGGCAATGTCGCGTTCGAGCAGGCTGCCTCGGTCGGAATTGCGGCGATGACCGCACTGCAGGCTCTTCGCGACAAGGGGCGAATTCAGCCGGGCTACAAGGTCCTGATCAATGGGGCGGCCGGCGGGGTCGGAACCTTCGGCGTGCAGATTGCGAAGTTTTTTGGCGCCGCTGTCACTGGCGTGTGCAGTACGAGGAACGTGGGGATGGTGCGTTCGATCGGAGCGGATCACGTTGTGGATTACACTCGGGAAGATTTCACCACGAGTCGGGAGCATTACGACATCATTCTCGATTGCGTGGGAAACCATTCGTTGTCCGCATACCGACAGGTCTTGAGTCCGAAGGGGATTTACGTCGCGGCCGGAGGACAGGCAGGCCGGTGGATGGTGGGAGTACTGGTCGGCATGATCACATCGCGTGTGCTGTCGTGGTTCGGGAGTCGGAAGTTTCTCTCGCTCCTCGCGAATATCAACAAGGATGACTTGGCGCTCGTGGGCGAACTCATCGCGACCGGAAAAGTTACACCTGTCGTCGACAGGCGGTATCAGCTAAGTGAGGTGGCGGAAGCGATCGGATATCTGGAAACGGGGCACGCTCGGGGGAAAGTGGTAATCACGTGCTCGTGAACGGCGCCGCATTGCTATCACCGAGTGTTGCGCGGCAGAATGCAGCAACACGCGGTCGAAGCATCCTATCTCTTGGGTGCACTCAATTGTTTGGGAATTCTTCTAATGTCCAAATTACCTTAAGATCCTCTCCAACTGCCATTACAGGGACAATGATAGGGATCCTTCGACTCCGAAACTGATCCGCTATGCGGATCAGTTTCTGCGCTCAGGATTACAGCCTTCCCGACTGTATAATCAGAGTTTGGGGTTCTGCGTCACCTCCTCAACGCCGTTTCTTAATCCGTAGCAGGAGCTAATCTTTTGAGCGCACATACACCGCATCAGCATGGACCGGGACCCGCCCAGCAGGGGCCGCAACCGCTACCTGGAGTCGACGCGATTATTGCCGTCGGGTCGGGGAAGGGAGGTGTTGGCAAGACCACGCTGTCGGTGAACCTGGCCGTCGCGCTTGCCAAAATGGGACACAAAGTTGGCCTGCTTGATGCAGACGTCTATGGGCCGAACGTACCTCTGATGCTGGGCACGAACTCGCAACCCCGCATGGTGGGCGAGAACCGCATCGAGCCGATTGAGGCATTTGGGCTGAAAGTCATTTCCGTTGGGTTCCTCAATCCTGGCGACAAGCCCGTGATCTGGCGCGGGCCGATGTTGCACCAGATCATTCGCCAGTTCCTTGGCCTCGTTGAATGGGGAAAGCTCGACTACATGGTGGTCGACCTGCCTCCCGGCACTGGGGATGTGGCGTTGTCGCTGGTGCAGACGGTGCCGCTGACCGGGGCGGTGGTGGTTTCGACTCCGTCGGATGTCTCGCTGCAGGACGCGCGCAAGGCGATTGAAATGTTCCGGCAGATGAAGGTGGATTTGGCGGGAGTGGTCGAGAACATGAGTTATTTCGTGTGCCCGCATTGTTCGCATGAAGTCGACATTTTCTCCCGCGGCGGGGCTGAGTTGATGGCGAAGCGCTTTGAAGTGCCGTTCCTGGGCAGCATTGCGCTTGATCCGGAGGTGCGAAAATCCGGGGACGGTGGGAAGCCGATCGTGCTTGAGGGGGAAAACTCGCCGCATGCGAAGTCGATTTACGAGTTTGCGCGCAAGGTGGTCGATAGGGTCGGTGAGATCAAGGCAAATGCGCCGGGGAATGTGATTCAGATTCAGTAATCTTCAGTAGCCAGCCAACCTTTGTCATCCTGAGCCGCGGTTTTGGCAGCGAAGAACCTATGCACTTGTTTGCAGCATGCGCGCTTCCAGCATTTGCATAGGTCCTTCGCGGCAAACGACGCCGCTCAGGATGACAAGGCTTATTTTTCCTGGAATCTTGCCAGCCGCCAGATTGCATCCGCTTCACGATCTTTCAGAATCAAATCCGCCATCATCTCTCCTAGTGCCGGGCCGTGTTTGAAACCGTGACCTGAGCCTCCGCCGAGCAGCCAGACATTTTCGTTGGCGGGATGGCGGTCGATGATGAAGTGACTGTCGGGCGTTTGTTCGTACTGGCAGACACGGGTTTCGATCAATGGAGCATCGCGAAGGGCAGGGAAGCGGAAGGCCACATATTCTCGAATGTCCTTTAGCGTTTCGGGATCAATCACTCGCTCGCCATTTGTAGGGTCGAAATCCGGTCCTCGCGTGTCGTCGGCGATTTTAAATCCACGGCGGTCGCTGCCGGGAATTCCGTAGCGGAACTTGTCGCGATGGTCGGCCCAGACGGGGAGGTTGGGGTCGTGAAAACGCGTGTCGCCTGGCGGAGTGCCGAAGAAAAATACGTCCTGCTTGGTGGCTTTGACGAACGAACTCACGGCTTGCGGAAACAGTTGCCCGAGCCACGGACCGCAGGCGAACACAAAGGTGTGGGCCTTGAGTTGGGAGTCATCGGCCAGGGACAGACCGCGGAGCGGCGATTCTTCTAATCCTTGACCAAGGACGCTGGCCTGGCGATATCGGCCTCCTGCGGCGACGAAAGCCTCGACCACTGCTGCGCAACTCGCGCGCGCGTCGAGATAACCGCATTCGGGTTCGAAGACGCCCCAACCGATTTCTTCGAAGTTGATCTGGGGCCAACGCTTCTTCAATTGGGCGCCGGAAAGCTCCTGATATTTGATCTTCGCTACCTGCAGCATTTCAACCGAACCGCGCTCGAAGGCGTCATCTCTGTCTGCGGTCATCCAGAGGACGCCGGATCGATGCAGAAACTGCCGCTTCCACTTGCGCTCATACTTGGCCCACAGCTTTAGGGCGCGGGCGGCCATCTCGGTGTAAGGCTGGTCGGGGCCATAGGTGCCACGCATGACGCGGGTTTCGCCGCCAGAGGAGGACCGGGAGTTTCCCGGGCCCCAGGCGTCGATCAGGGTGACGCGCGCTCCCCGCTCGAGAAGGCGCAGGGCGGTCCATCCGCCGAAGGCTCCGGCGCCGATGACTGCGACGTGGGGTTTGGATTTCAAGGTCCGAACGTCAACAGTTGACGGAAGAGGATAGCAGGAAATTCCGGATGGTCGTCACGTCCCCTGTCTCGTCATTCCGGGCGGAGCGAGGCATCTCTGCCCTTGGCAACCAGGCGCAGGTAGGGATCCTTCGACTCAGCCGGAGTTGCGCTGCGCTCCACTCCGGCTGCGCTCAGGATGACAATAGTGAAGGGACGGGCCGACCAACGTTGGCGAGCCTTGTTTCCCTTGCTTGACACCGTTGCACCCCGTTCCTAGAATCCAAACAGGATCATAACTTCGATCCAAAACCTAAGCTTCTGCATCTAAAATAGTTAAGGAATGGACCAGAAGCTCTTGCTCCCCTCGGCACCCGGTGCCCGATCTGAGACAATTGAGAAGTGACGCATGCCCGTTGACCCCAATATCGGGAATCGCGAACGCGAAATTCTGACTGCCATCGTTGAGACTTTTATCTCTACAGGCGAGCCGGTCGGATCGCGGACGCTGGCGCGGTCGAATCGCGAAGGATTGAGCCCGGCTTCGATCCGCAACGTCATGGCAGATCTTTCTGACGCGGGATTCCTCGATCAACCGCACGCCTCGGCAGGCCGCGTGCCCACGACGGAAGCCTACCGCTATTACGTGGAGCAGATTTCCGGTAACGCGCGTCTCGCGCCGCAGGAAGAGACCATGATCTCCGACTCGCTGGCCGGGATCACCGACGTACAGGAATTCATGGAGCGCACTTCGCACGTGCTCTCACTGATCTCGCGAAATGTCGGCGTGACGGTCGCGACGAGCGGTCCGAAAAACGCGCTGGAACACGTTTACTTCTCGCGCCTGGGAGATCAGAAGGTGCTGGCGGTGGTGGTGACTCGATCGGGCCTGGTGCGCGATCGCGTGCTGCGTCTGGATCTGCCGCAGAGCGATCTCGACCTGGCCGCGCGTTATATCAACGAGAATTTCCGAGGCTGGACTATGGAGTCGATGCGCGGGGAACTCGGGCGCCGCATCGAAAAGGAGCGCAGCGAATACGACCGGATGATGAATTCCATCGAAGCCTTGTACAAGCAGGGAGCATTGGCGGCCGAGCAAGGATCGCAAATGGTATTCGTGGAAGGCGCGGCCAATTTGTTGTCCGGCGAACAGGACCGTCAGCGCTTGCAGGAGATGCTCAAGACTCTTGAGGAGAAAGAAAAAGTGGTACAGCTTTTGAGCGCCTACCTCAACGTGAAGCAAGAAGCGGTGCGAGTTGTCATCGGCTTGGACGAGGCCTTGCCTTCCATGCAGAATTTCGTATTGATCGGCGCGCCCGCTCATGCGGGAAATGAAGTCATGGGCTCACTGGCGGTGATCGGGCCCACGCGCATGGATTATCAGCACACCATCACCGCGGTGTCTTACATCGCGCGTCTCTTCGACAAGATTTTGAATGAATCGGAGTAATGAAGCTGTTATGGGGAAATCGAACGGAAAACCAGAAGTTGAAACGCAAGGCTTGGATGTAGAGCACGAGCTTCCGCCGGCAGAAAAGGACGAGGGGCCGTCCGCTTCCAGCCGTGGAGCCGTTGCCGAGCCCTCCGGCCCAGAGTCAGAATTGCAGAAAGTGAAAGCCGAGCGCGATTCGCTGCTCGACCGGTTGGCTCGGGCACAGGCCGAATTTGAAAATGCCCGACGCCGCGCCGCAAAAGAGCAGCAGGACTTTCGCGACTTCGCGATGGCGGACGCCATCAAATCTCTGCTGCCGGTGATCGACAACTTCGAGCGCGCGCTGCAATCGAAATCTGAGGCTGCCGACTTTCGCGCCGGCGTGGAACTCATCTATAAGCAATTGCGCGACGTGTTGACGAAGCTCGGTGTGCAGCCCATCTCGGCCAAAGGGGAGCAGTTCGATCCGCACATTCACGAGGCGATCGAGATGGTGGAGACTCCGGATGCGGCGGATCACGAAGTGCTGGAAGAGTGGCAACGCGGCTACAAGTACAAAGACCGACTGCTCCGTCCCGCGATGGTGAAGGTTGCGAAGAATCCCGGAAAATAAGTGGAACTCTTTCGGCTGGACCAGGATCAAGGAGAACCATGCAGACAATCTTTCCGATCCTGCGGTACAGGGATGCGCGGGCGGCGATTCATTGGCTGTGCGAGGCGTTCGGCTTCGTTGAACGCTGCTGCATTCCGGATGACGGGCCGTTCGTGCGGCATGCGCAATTACAGCTTGGCGAAAACATCATTATGCTTGGGTCGGTTCGGCCAGACGATGGCATCGCCAGTCCTGAGGCTTCAGGAGCAGCGACGCAGATGCTGGCGGTATACGTGAAGGACCCGGATGCGCATTACGATCGGGCAAATGCTGCGGGTGCGAAGATTTTGTATCCGCCGAAAGATACGGATTTCGGTTCTCGCGAATATCACGTGCTCGACCTGGAAGGTCATCCATGGACATTTGGCACGTACCGGCCGGCCGTGGACTAAGGTTGAGAACTCTTAAGAAGGATTGATTTGACGACGAACGCAAAACGCGATTACTACGAGGTGCTGGGAGTGACCCGGGCGGTCACTGAGATGGAGTTGAAGTCCGCTTACCGGAAGCTGGCTTTGCAGTACCATCCTGATCGGAATCCCAACAATCCCGACGCCGAAGAAAAGTTCAAAGAAGTCAGCGAGGCGTATGCAGTGCTCGCCGATTCGGACAAGCGCGCGGTGTACGACCGCTTCGGGCATGCAGGATTAGGAGGCGCTGCGAGCGGCGGCGCCGGTTTTGATCCGACTGTTTTCCAGGATTTCAGCGACATTTTCGGGGAATTCTTCGGCTTCGGCGACATGTTTGGAGGCGGGGGTCGCCGCCGCAGCCGAGTGCAGCGCGGCGCCGATCTGCGCGAAGATCTGACGCTCGAGTTCGAGGAAGCATACTTCGGCACCGAATCTCGGGTCACGGTTCGCCGGCACGAGGCCTGTGAAGAATGCCGCGGCTCGGGAGCTGCTCCCGGCAAAGGGCCGACGACCTGCCGTTCCTGCAACGGGCGCGGCCAGGTTCGCTACCAGCAAGGGTTCTTCAGCATCGCGCGGACGTGTCCCACGTGCCAGGGAACCGGCAACGTCATCACAGATCCGTGCTCGAAGTGCAAAGGCGAGGGCCGAGTGCTTCGCCAACGCACTGTCGACGCGAAAATTCCCGCCGGAGTTGAAGACGGAACTCGCATCCGGTTTGCCGGTGGGGGCGAGGTCGGCCAGTTCGGTGGTCCAGCGGGTGATCTGTATGTCGTGCTTCACGTGAAGGAACACCCGTTCTTTGAGCGCGAAGGCAACGACCTGCATTGCGTTGTTCCGATCTCGGTGGCGCAGGCCGCGATGGGCGCCGAGATCCGCGTGCCCACCATGGAAGGCGAGCACGCGCTGAAGATTCCCGAGGGGACGCAGCCGAGTACGACGTTCCGCATCCGCAATAAGGGCGTCCCTGTGTTGAACGGTCATGGCAAGGGCGATCTTTATGTTGAGGTCCGCGTGCAAATCCCCGGCAAGCTGAACAAGCGGCAGAAGGAACTGCTGCAGGAGCTTGACGTGCTCTCGAAGGTCGACAATCAACCGCTGCTGCGCTCGCTGCTGGGGAAGGTGAAAGACATTTTCCAGTGATTTCGGCTGGTTGGCTGATGGTCAGGAGCTCACAATGGATCGAATTCCCTCAGGGGCTAAAGCCCGCGTCCTTCGCAGCCTAAATGGCACGGCTGAAGCCGTGCCCTACCTAAAGCCTATTGCGGCCGAAGTTGTGCTGTGCCCAAAATCCATTGCAGTCGAAGCTGTGTTCTTCCCAAAGCCCAAAAAATCCATTTACGAGATGGCGTCCCGATACTTGGCGGTCGTATGACCCGTCGCAGATGGATCGCCGATCAAGTCTCGGGCAACCGAGCTGCCCTCACTGGTGCACACGCCGACCACCTGGTTCGCGTCCTCCGCGCACGCGTCGGACAGGAGTTCGATATCGTTGCCAACGGAGTGGTCCGACGAGGCGTAGTCGTCGCGCTCGCAGATAGCCTTGTCGATTTCGAACTCGGCGAAGAGATTCCGGCACAACCGCCTGCAATCCGACTCGCGTTGGTGTTGGCGATTTTCAAGTTTGACCGCATGGAATGGGCGATTGAGAAATGCACGGAGCTCGGGGTGACACGAATCGTTCCCGTCATTGCGCGGCGAACTGATTCGCACCTGGTGGCTGCCGCCGCCAAAAGAGTGGAACGCTGGCGCAGGATTGCTGTACAGGCCTCGGAGCAATCCCGGCGGGCGTCTCCGCCGGAGATCGCTGATCCAAACAAGTTGCGCGAGGCGCTGGCGCTTCCCGGCGGACTCAAAGTCGTTTTGTCGGAGGCTGAGGAACAGTCGCAGCTGCGCGACATTCAACCTACAGGGGAAGTCCTGCTGGCCATTGGTCCCGAGGGCGGGTGGACAGAGGACGAGCTGGAGCACTTACAAACGAATAGCTGGCTCGCCGCATCGCTTGGTCCGACCATCCTGCGTGCCGAGACCGCAGCCATCGCGGCGACTGCCATTATGATGTCGGCGTTCAATCGATAAAATGTTCTTATGAACAAAGGACACATCTATTTCGAAATCCAGGCCGACGATCCAGCGCGGGCGGTTCGATTCTATTCCCAGGTGTTCGGCTGGAAGTTCGATGAGATCCCGGGATTGCCTGTGCCCTACTGGCGCATCGAAACTGGTGGGTCGAGAGGTGGACTGCTGCAGCGGCCCGCCAAGACTCCCCCGCCGCAAAACGGCACGAATGCATTCGTGTGTTCGCTCGAGGTCGATGATTTCGACGCTACTGCGAAAAGCATTGGGGAACTCGGGGGAATCGTGGCATTGCCTAAATTTGCTGTGCCGAAGACCTGCTGGCAGGGATATTTCGTGGACACGGAGGGCAACACGTTCGGAATCTTCCAAGTGGATCCGAACGCAAAGTAGTGCCGTCTGGTCATCTTCCTTTGTGGAGAATCCGCCGCGCTAGCGTCGTAACAAAGGTCAAAATCCCCACCCTGTCGCACAAAACGCGACAAGGGTGGGACACCCTCTGATGCTGTGCAATTCCGCACGGGTTTCCTCATGTCGGCAGGTGATATCCTGCCCGCAATGGCGTCGAAGTCTAATACCCGTTCTGTTCCCTTTGTTGCTGACGAGCGGCAGTGTGAAGCGATCGAACACGTCCACGGTCCAATGCTGGTCGTCGCCGGAGCCGGCACGGGGAAAACGTCGGTTTTGACCCACCGGATCGAGCGTCTGGTGAGAGAAGGACATGCCCGAACCGACGAGATTCTTGCGCTGACTTATACGGTCAACGCGGCCGAGGAAATGCAGGAGCGCGTGCGCAAGTTGCTGGGCGGAAAAGTCGTGCAGGCCCTGACTTTTCACGATTACTGCCTGAAGCTGCTGAGGCGCGTAGGAAAAGATTTCGGCGTGCTCGATGAGAAAGATCTCTGGATTTATCTGCGCCGGCGCATCCACGACCTTCACCTGGAGCACTACATTCGCGCGTCCAACATTGGGCAGTTCCTTAATGATCTACTGGACTTCGTTAACCGGTGTCACGACGAACTGGTTACGCCAGAGAAATACGCCGACTATGTCAAACGTATCGAACGGCGCGAAGTTGCGATTCCGCGCGTGGTGAAGTCCAAAACTGCGCTTGAGGATGAGGAGGTCCTGGGCCGATGCCGGGAGATTGCCCGGGTATTCTCGACGATAGAGGGCTGGCTCGCGGAAGAAAACCTTGGCACCTTCAGCCATATGATCACGCGGGCGCACGCCCTGCTGCACAGTGATGAGTCTGTTCTGGCCGAGGTCCGCCGCGGCGCGCGGTTCATCCTTGCCGATGAATTCCAGGACGCCAACTTCGCCCAGATAAAAATTCTGACCCGTCTGGCGGGTGCCGATGGGAATCTATTTGCGGTTGGCGATCCCGACCAGTCGATTTACCGATTCCGTGGAGCGTCGAGTGCGGCCTTCGAGCTGTTTTACCGAAACTTCCCCACCGCCAAGCGCGTTGTGCTGGAAAAGAACCGGCGCTCGATTACTCCGATCCTGCAGACGGCTTTCACGGTCATCAACGAGAATCCTCCGGTGTTCGCTAAGCGCGGCAGCGGTGCGTTTACCTATCACCGTGTGCCGCTGAAATCCGCCCGTGATGAGGAGTCAGCCGCGTCGGGAGTGCAGCCGGCCAATGCGCCAGTGACGGCAGTCCTTCTGAAGGATCGAGGTACGGAAGGGCCCGACCTCGTCGCTTATCTGCGCGAGGCGCAGCGTAAGTCGAGGTGCAAGTGGTCGGACTTCGGAGTGTTGTATCGCTCTCATCTGCACCGTGATGATCTGGTGCAAGAACTCGCGGAGGCCGGAATTCCGTTTGTGATCGAGAGCATGGATATCTCGGATACTCCGGAGGCTCGCGACCTATTTGCCTGCTTGGCCGTGGTGGTCTCCAGCGGAGATGACGTCAGCCTGATGCGAGTGGCGGGCTTGCCGTGTTTTCGAGTCGCCCCCGAACAATTGCGGCAGGTGCTGCGCGCAATCGCACGCGACAATCGTGAGGCCCAAGTCGTGCCTCTGTTCACGGCGCTCGACCGCGTCGCCGGCGGCGCAGAGGTCGTAGCGCGGGTGCGGCGTGTACGTGAGAGTGTGCAAGCTCGCAATGCCAAAGGACGAGCTGGGCTCGACATTGTGGTCCGGGAGTTTGTCCTCGACACGTCCTCGGCGATCCTGCAAGCAGCCTTGCATTTTGTCGAGGACTGGGAGAAGAAGAAGATCAACAAGACCACGGACCTTGAAGAACTCGTCGACTACCTCGGCTATTTTCGCGAGGCGAATGGCGTCATACCGCTGCGGTCGGATGAGAACGAAAACGCAGTTCGCCTGATGACGGTCCACGGAGCCAAGGGGCTTGAGTTTCGGCATGTCTTCATTCTGCGCGCCTTGTCTCCGTCCTTTCCGTCGTCGTACAAGGAGACACTCGTAGCCTTCCCACGGGAATTGCGCGATCCCGATTCGTTGACCGAGGCGGATGACAAAACGCTGCACGAGCAGGAGGAGCGGCGCCTGTTTTACGTCGCTATGACGCGCGCCCGGGATTCGCTTCGTATCTATGCGCGCGAGGGGACGGGCAAGACCGATAAGACTCCGCCGGGCTATCTGCGGGAGTTGATCAAGAACAAAGCTGTGGCGCCATGGTTCCGTGCCATTCCGGCGGGAGGTGCACAGGCGACTCTCGATATTGCTGCTGCGGCGTCCCCACTTTACCCAGAAGAATCGCAAACCACCCGCTGGTTCGAACTGGCGGTTTTGGAAGGACTGCACAAGCGCCTGAGCGCGTCGGCGGTCGAGACCTATCAGCGGTGCGGTTTGCAGTTCAAGCTGGAGCGGGACTGGCGTATCGCTGCCAAGCCCGCAGCGGCCATGCAATATGGAGCCACGATTCATCGCGTGCTCAAAACCTATTTTGAGTCAATTCGGCTGGGTCGGCCTAAGGGCGACCAGGAAATCATCGAACTCTTCTGCATGGATTTGGCCAGCGCCAGGATCCAGGAAGAATATCAGCACGAACTCTACGAGCAGCAGGGGATCGTGCAATTGCAGGATTTCCTGTCGAAGGCGCGTTCGATCCCCGCCTCGCAGGTTCTGCACACGGAAGAATCCTTCGAGTTCAAGGTCGGAGAGACTATCGTGGCCGGGCGTATCGACCGGATCGATCAGCGCCCGGACGGAACCGTCGCCATCATCGACTACAAGACGGGCAAGGGACGCGACCAGGAATCGGCCGATGACAGTCTTCAGCTGTCCCTGTACGCCATTGCAGCGAAGGAGAAATGGAAGTACAACGTCGGCGCTCTGATTTTTCACAACCTGGAAGAAAATATTCCCGTCATGACCTCGCGGTCGGAGGCACAACTGCTATCGGCTCGTGCCCGCGTGGAAGATGCCGCCCAGGGAATTGCCGACGGTGTGTTCGAAGCGAAGGTGGGGCAGCATTGCAGCTTTTGCGCGTATCGGAGTCTTTGCCCTGAAAAGGAAAAGCGCATTCCGCGGCTGGCTATCGCGAAAGCATGAGCCAATTTCGCACGCCTACGCTGACACTCACCGCGGCTTTCCTTCAACC